>Ga0209751_10002379_pt1 | contig 18854 bp, 18 predicted proteins | sample RifCSP13_1_FD_184019 | JGI IMG/M metagenome (GOLD analysis project Ga0209751, IMG submission 184019) | Soil microbial communities from Rifle, Colorado - Rifle CSP2_sed 13_1 (SPAdes) (version 2) | ecosystem: Environmental > Terrestrial > Deep subsurface > Rock core/Sediment | place: Rifle... | reverse complement strand
CGTGTGCCCCGTGGACGCGATCACGATGGTCCCCAAGGACGGGTGGGAAGCCCGCGACGGGCGCCTCGTGCAGGTCGGGCCGCCGCCCTCGATGGAGAAGCCGTTCCTGCAGCCGCCAAAACCGGGCGAGCCGCGACCTCCCGGGGAAGCGGGACCGTTCGTCGCGTTCCGAGAGGAGGAGAAGAAGGCGCCGCCCAGGCCGGCGGCCCCGAAGCCCGCCCCCGCCGCGGCCCCACCTGCGGCGCCGAGCCCGGCCCCGGCGCCTGCGCCGGTCCCCGTCGCCGCACCGCCGCCAAAGCCGGCGGAGCCCGCGAAGCCGCCGACCGCGAAGGCCGTGCTCACGCCCGACGAGATCCGGAAGCTCCGCGAGGAGGCCCGCAAGCGCGCGCTGGCGGCGAAAGAGGGCGCGAAGGAGGGCTAGGATGGCGGAGCCGGTGCGCGCCCAGAAGGTCCCGAAGGCGGACCGGATGACCTACCGCCAGGAGATGGACGCGATCAAGACGATGCCGAAGCTGTCGAAGTTCATCCTGATCCTGAAGGTCGCGGGGGTCGTGCTCCTCGCGATCGGGCTCGAGGGCCTCGTGACCGCGAACGCGTGGCTGGCGGTGCCGTTCCTGACCGTCGGGATCGTCGTCTCCTTCCTTCCGCTCCAGGTGAAGCTCCGAGTGTGCGCCCGGTGCGGTGTGAAGCTCGACCTCGGGCAGGCGATTTGCCCGCGGTGCGGCGTGCCGAACATGTGAGCGCCCTGCGCAGGAGAAACGACTCCGCGAGAAAGCGATGCGGCCCTCCCGCAGTCGGAGGGGCGGCGGAGCCTCACTTGTGTGACTTTGGACAGAGCGGGCACTTGCCGTGCGGGAGGATCGGCAACGATTTCTTCTCGCGCGCCATCCTAGGCCCGTATCCGCAGGGGAGTATTAATGTGATGCGCGCGGACCGAGGCTACGCCCCCGGCGTAATCTTGATCGCGAGGACGGGACACGCGGTCTCGCACGCCATGCAGTCGATGCAATCCTTCTCCCGGAGCGGGTCGCACTTGTCCGTCCGGAATTGCTGCCACTCCGGGGTCCCCGCCGCCAGAATCTGGTCCTTCCCCTCGCCCTTTTGCCCAGGGTTCAGGTACCATTCGAAGACGTCGACGGGGCACACGTCCATGCACGCGCCGTCCGCGATGCACGACTCCCAGTCCACCGCCACGTGCGTCCCGTGGACCCCGAACGCGGTCGGGTACGGCTTCCCCTCCTGATCCGGACGGGCCCTCCCCTCCCCGAGGACCTTGTGTCCGTTGCACTCGCTCGTGACCGGGTACTCCTCCGGCTTTCGGAGGAAATCGGGGTCGATCGGTTTCGGCTTGTAGTCGACCTCGCGCACCATTTCGGCCTCGCCAGACCGTCGTCCTATTTCCCGTTTTCCGCCTCACTGCTCCCCGGGGAACAGCTCGACGGGCTCCGGAGCGAGGGTCGCCGGCGGCTCGATCGCGTTCGCCGCGTCGAGGCCCTGCTCGAGCCGGAAGAGGATCTCCACGCGCCTCCGGTAGTTCGGGTCGTCCGCCCACAGGTGGGCGAGGCGGGAGTCGAGGACGGAATCCCCCGGCCCCTTCGCGAGGTCCGCGACGCCCCGGGACAGGTCATAGATCCGGAGGGGCTCCCGGGCCGCGTCGAAGTACGGAATCACGTACGCCTGCCCGGTGTCCATCGCGCTCGCGAAGACGCCTGCGCGCACGCCCTTGGATTCCCCGAGGGACCGCACGCGGTCGATCGCCGCGCCGACGTTCTTGGCGGCGGTCACGACCTCGCCCACGAAGAGGAGCCTCGCGAGCTTCTCGCTCCGCGCGGCGTATGCCTGCTCCGAGCCGTCCCACGGGAGGGGCGCCTCGCCCTTGGCGGTGAACCCCGCGACGGCCGCCTCGATCGCCTTCGTCCGCGCCGCCAGGGCCGCGTCCGTGCCGCCGATCCCGACCTCGAGCATGAGCGGGCCCGCCGCATTCGCGCCGTGGACGAGGCTCCACCCCCGGTCGTCGGACACGTTCGCCCAGAGGAGCGCCCGGCCGCTGCGCGTGAGCTTGTCGACTGCCGCCGAGAGTTTGGCGGCGTCGTCGAACGCGTACGTGAGGTTCTTCACGACCTTCGGACGGGCGGTGAGCCGCATCCACAGGACCGTCGGGACGAGGAACTCCGCGCCGAACTGCACCGCCAGATCGCGGAGGTTGTAGCCCGTCGCCACGTTCGGCACGTACTCGAACCCGCAGTTCACGCGGAGTCCGTTCCCCGCGAGCCCTCGGACGTCGTACACCGCGGAGGCGTACGTCGCGCGGTACGACCGGAACTTCGCGTCCCCGACGATCCCGTCCCCGACCGCGAAGTCGAGCGGGACGGATGGGAACACCGCGGGGAACATGCCCGCCTCCGCCGCGCGGTCGTACAGGGCCTTCCACTTCGCGCCCGCGCCGAGCTTCGCCACGTAGTTGACGCCGTCGAGCTCGAGGTCGGTGAGCCCGTCGAGCTCCACGAGGATTCCGCCCTGCGGCGGCACGATCCAGTCGTACGTCTGCAGGAGCGTCGGGGCGGTGGCGACGCCCCACGGCTGGTCCTTCCCGACCCCGAGCGTCCGTCGGTAGTAGTGGAACTCGTCCGCGGGGCGCCCGAGGGCGACCGTGCTCACCTCCCCGTTCGCGACCCGAACGACCTCGCGGACCTCGAGATCGTCCTTCACCGTCACGATCACGTCCGCCTTCCGCCGGAGCACGTGGACGACGTCCTTCGGGAGGGCCCGCTCATCCCGGACGAACATCGCGCGGATCACCGCCTCGCGGACGACCTCGCGGAGGGCGGGGATCTCCGTCGCGTCCCGGACGAGCTGGAGGTCCCGCACGAGCGCCATCAGCGCCGCCCCCCCGCCTCGTAGCGCCGCACGAACTTGTCCCGCGTGATCCGTTTCACCCCGCCGAGGACGCGGAGGGGAAGCGCCGCCACGGTGAGTGGGATCCGGCGCAGGCCGGGCACCGTGAACCGCGTCCGGATCTCGTGCATCTTCCCGACGTTGATCCGGTTCTCGGGGTCGAGGGCCTCCTTGATCGGGCGGAAGAACCGCGAGGCGTTCCCGTGCATCGAGGGCACGTTGAAGACCATGAAAAGGCCGACGCCCATCGGGTGGCCCCCGAGGTCGATCACGAGGTCGCGGAACTTCACGACGAACCCGAGGCGGGCGCCGGGGATCGTGCTCCCCTCGTCGTCGAGGAAATACGGGTAGAGGGCGACGGAGTTCGCGTCGACGAGGGCAGCGTGGACCGCGACCTCCATCTTCATCCGGTCCTGCAGGTCCCGGACCGCCTCGAGGGCGTCCGCGAACCGGTTCAGGGGGACGATCCCCTCGCAGATCACGAGCCCCTGGGAGATCCGGCGGCTCGGGTAGAGGTACCCGCGGTCCTCCCAGAGGGCCTTTGCGACCGCGGCGTCGAGCCTCCCCGCGCCCTCGCCCTTCATGAGCTCGTCGACCGCCTTCTCCCCTTCCGCGAGCTCGTCCTTCGTTCCCTCGAGGACGACGAGGACGGTCGGGGCGGGCTCCGGCGCGTCGAGCCGGACGGCCTTCACGAATTCCAGGTGAGACCTCCCGAGGAGCGCGACGTGGTACGGGACCACGGGGAGCGACGCCATCCCGCGGTACGCGGGCATCGCCGCGTCGAGGGACGGAACCGTGTACGCGAGGGGGCGGATTTCCTCCGGGCGCGGATACACGCGGAGGGTCGCGCGGGTCACGAGGCCCAGGGTGCCCTCCGCGCCGCAGAACAGGGGGCCGAGGTTCGCATGGGACGTGCCGAGGTCGAGGCGGTCCGACCCCGTCTGCACGGTCGTGCCATCCGCAAGGACGACCTCGAGGTTCAGGAGGAGGTCCCTCGCGTTCCCGTACTTGTACGACCCGAGGCCCGTGCCGCCGGAACTGATCCAGCCGCCAATCGTGGAGCCGCGCGCGAACTGCGGGTACACGGGGAGGAAGAAGCCCGCCGCCCACGCGCGGTCGTACGCCTCCTGCCACGTACACCCCGCTTCGACGATCATCGTGCGTGTGGCGGCGTCGACTCTCACGACGCGGTTCATCCGACGGAAGTCCACGAGGACGCCGCCCCGGTTCGGGACCGCGCCCCCGTACAGGCCCGTCCCGCCGCCGCGGGGGACGAGCGGGAGGAGCGTCTCCGGCTGCATCCGGACGAGGCGGATCACCTCCTCGGTCGTCCGCGGCAGGACGACGAAGTCCGGTTCGAACTTGAACTGGAGCTCCGCGGCCTTCGGGATCGCCGCGAAGTCATGGCCGTAGACGAACGTCTCGAAGCGACCGCGCGCGACGCGGTCCGGGCCCAGCACGTTCACGAGACGGCGATAGGTATAATCGAGCCGGTTCGCCATCGTCCGTCTCCGGCGAGGCAAGCCGGGGCCGTATTAAAAGGTATTTCGCACGAGAGAGGTTCGCTCGGATTGTCCCACGGTTTTCTCCTGTCGCGCGGATGCGGCGGACCCCGGGGAGAGCACGAGCGCAAGGACGATTGCGGCGGCGATGTACGAGACGCGCACGTCGATCCCCGCGAACAGCAGGAGGCCGAGGACCGTCGCCGTGGTCGCGTCTCCCCGGGCCCGCGCCCCGAGGATCCCGGCGAGCCCGAGCCACGCCGTCGCGAAGAAAAGGGGTGCGACGAATAGGGACGTGCCCAACGCCCAATACGCCGTAGCGGCGAACACCGCGGCCCCGCGAACGTAGAGGACGAGGAGGAGCCCGACGACCGCGGACGCGATTCCGAGACTCACGGGGCGAACGCCCCGCAGGATCGATCGGACTCCGAGGAGCCCGATCGCGAGGAGGACGAGCAGTTCCCCGGCGACGTACGCGGCCGGCCCGACGGGAAGCCCCGCCCGGGAGGCCTGGTTCGCCGCGTTGGCGGCGTGGAAGTACGCGAGGAGGACGAGCCCGCTCCCGAGCAGGAGGGAGAACGCGGGGTCGACGCCGTAGCGCGTGGCCACGCCCAGGAACGCGAGAACGAGCACGGCGGCGAGGACCACGACGACGGTCCCAGCGGCCAGGGACGGTGCGACGATCGAACCGAGCACTGCGACGAGGAACGCGGCGACCGCCATCCGAAGGGCATCCTTTCGCGGCTCGTGCACCGCCACCCCGAGAAGGGCGACGAGCGACAGGACTCCGACCGCGACCATCAGGAAGGTCCCGAGCCCCGCGACGACGCCCTTCGCGGTCGATGCTTCCGCAGGGAGGAAGATCGCCGTCCGGGTCAGGACGCGGTTGAACAACAGTTCGAGGCCCAGGAGGCCCGCGAGGGCCCCCGCCATCCGCGCGGGCGGAGGGACCCAGGCGCGGAGGTCGACCCTCACCTCGGCGCCTCCGGGACGGCGCACCCCATGTCCGCCGCCGTCGGTTCCGCCTCCGTGCGCTTCGTGGCGCGCGGCGGCAGCACGATCCCGAGCATGCGACACTCTCCCTCGAGGAAGGCCCGCGCCTCCTCCGCGATCTTCGCGTACACACCGGGTGCTTGCTTGGCGGCGGTCGCGAGGTACGGGACGGCCCACGGCCCCAGGTGTTCCGCGAACAGGGTCCGGCGGGCTGCCGCGCACACGGACGCGTGCTCCGCGTCGCCGAGGGCGAGCGCGCGGGCCTCCTTGGCGGCGAGGACGTGCGCGAACTCGAGTTCCACGGCGATGTGGTCCACGCGGTGCATCCCGCCGGAGGGCTCGAGGCCGAACGCGCGGTAGAAGCCCGCGAGGTCCGCGAGGGTGTGCGCTTTCGCGAATACGTGGGCTTGGTCGTACTCCGCCTCGAGCGGCGGCAGCGTCCCCGGCAAGGGACCGCCGAAGATTGCCTGGTAATCCCCCCGCAGGGACACGAGGTCGACCTCGACCCCGAGGTGCGCGCGAATCGCGGCGGCCGTCGCGTCCGTGGGGTATGCGAACATCGCAGAGAGTCGCTTGCAGGTCGCCGCCAGGTCCGCGAGCTCGGTCATGAGGATCACGTGATGTTTAGGTGCGTGTCCGCGCGGACGATGACCCGCTCGTAGATCGGCACCCGCACGACCTCGACCCCCGCCTCGTCGTATCCGATCGCGTCGTCCGTCGTGACCTCGAAGGAATACAGGAGGCGCTGCGTCGCCCCGAACAATTGGAGGACGCCGAGGAGGTCGTGGCTCGGGTTCGCGTACTTCGCAATCGCGTCTTCCACGCCAGGGCCGAACATCTGCCGCAGGAACCGCCGCGGGGCCCACCGGGGCGGGATGTAGTACACGTTCGGCTCCGTCCCGAACTGCGGGTACAGCGGGAGGGCGACCTTCTCCTTGCGCACGAGGTAATGGACGGGGCTCGCGGGGTCGTCGATCCACCCCTGGAGGCGGATCTTGCCCACGCACGCGGCGATGCACCGCGTGACCGTGCCCTCCTCAAGGCGCGGGTAGCACGCGATGCACTTCTCGCTCGTCTGCGTGACCCCGCGGTACATCGGCTTCTTGTACGGGCACGCCTCCACGCACTTCCGGTACCCGCGGCACCGCTTCTGGTCGATCAGGACGATCCCGTCCTCCTCCCGCTTGTAGATCGCCTTGCGCGGACACGCCGCCAAGCACGCCGGATACGAGCAGTGGTTGCAGATTCGCTGCAGGTAGAAGAAGAAGACCGGGTGCTCGGGGAGGGACGCCCCCTCCCGGACGCCGTTCGCGATCCCCGGCGCGCGGTTCGACGTGTCCTCGTACAGGTTCGGGGCGCGCCACTCCCGGTCCTCCGGGAGGTACCCAAGGGCGGCCTGTCCGTCCGGCGCCGCCTCGAAGACGGTCTTCCCTCGGTACGTGCCGTACGGCGCCGTCTCCGTCCTCATGAGGCCGCTCCACCCGGGCTGCGGCCCGAGCGTCTCGAGGAGCTTCACGTCCCAGAACTGCGGGTAGCCGCCGAACGGCTTCGTCTCCACGTTGTTCCACCACATCAGCTCCTGCCCGCGGGAGAACGTCCACGTGGACTTGCACGCCATCGTGCACGTCTGGCATCCGATGCAGCGGTTGATGTTGAACACCGCCCCGAACTGGCGGCGGGGCCGGGCCTCCGCGTACGGGTACGCCATCTCCCGCCCGAGCTGCCAATTGTACACCTGCGGCACGTCATCCCTCCATCAGGCGGCGCACATACGGTTCCCCGCGGCTCGCGTATACGAGGTGGGGCCCACGGTAGAACGGGTTCCGGAACATCGCGAGGATCCGCTCGTCCGTCCACCCCATCCGTCGGAACTCGTCGATGAACGCGAGGGCCATCTCCCGCAGGTGGTCCCGGCCGTCCTCGGGGGCCGCACGGACGCCGACGAACGCGAACGGGTCGTCCTCCTCGTACGTCTTCCCCACCGTCATCCCTCCAGGAAGCCGCCGGCGAGGTAGCGCCGCTGTGCGGCGTTCTCGTTCCCCGGCGTGTACCCCGTCGTCGCGGGCTCCCACGTGCCGATGCCGCCGAGGCCCCCGTCCTCCGCCTTCTCCACGCGCACGAGCGTCTCCTTCGGGCACGTGTTCGGGGAGTTGATGTCCGCCTCGTACCCCTCGTTGATCCCCTGGCCGTAGTAGTTCTTCCGCACGAGGGAGTCCGTCATCATCGTGGGCTGGAGCCACCCGCGGGTGAGCGCCTGCTGGCTGCCGTACCGGAGGTTCGCCTGGTACCCCGTGTCTGCGGACACTGCCCGACCGTCCGCCCGGGACTCGTGCGCCGCCACGGTCTTGTGGGTCGCCATGAACGGCGCGTGCTTGATCATGAGGACCCCGCGCGGGTACGCGGGATTGTACTTCGCCCGCAGCATGAGGCGGGACACGTGATAGAGTTCGTCCCCCGGCTGCCACCCCTTGTACGGTCGGTCGTCCGGGTTCGCGTCGACCCACACGTAGTCCCCGTCCCGGATCCCGAGGGATTTCGCGTCGTCCGGGTTCATGTTCACCTGGTGCTCGCCTACGAAAGGCATCCGCCGGTCCGTGCGGAACGGATCCGCGAAGTTGCTGTCCCACAGCGCGTTCCAGTCCGACACGGACCACGAGGAATGGACGCGGTGGCGGGTCTTCGGGGTCAAGCAGTAGAACCGGTATCCCTGCGCCCACAGGAAGTTCGTCGTGCCCCTGACCTGCGACCATGCCATCTTCACGTTCCGGACGGAGCGCTCGTCCGCGCCCGTGGCGGTGAGAGGAATCCCATAGTCGTTCGGCCGGATTGCGGGATGGGTCGCCACGATCACGTTGGGCAGGTACGGCGTCGCCTCCACGGGCTCGCGGTGGACGATCAGGTTCTCCCCGTACTCGATGAACTCGGCCTCGTCCCGGTACAGCTCCACGCGGCCCGTGCGGTTGTAGAAGGGCTTCGACTCGTGGACCTGCTCCCATCCGGGAATCCGCGGGTACGTCCGGAAGTTCATCAGCGCCCCCCGTTCCGCGGCCACGAGCTGGCGGACGTCGAATCCCTCCGTCGTGTTCCCCGCGTCCAGGACCCGCTGGAGGTACACGTCCATCCGTCCCTCATACACGAACTGCCAGTAGTCGCGCATCCGCGCGTCGCCCGCCAGCGTTGCGAGCTTGTCCGCGACGCCCGCGAACACCTCCGCGTCGTACTTGTTGTCGAACATCGGTGGGATGCCGCCCCTCCAGCACAGGAGGAAGGGGTTCGAGCAGGAGCCCACGACCTCCGGCTGGGACAGCTCCGCCCACGACTGCACGGGGAACACGATGTCCGCGTACTCGCACGACCCCGTCCACTCCCAGTCGTTGATCATCACGAGCTCGACGTTCGGGTCGACGTTCGCGATCATGTTGTACGCCCATTTCGCGTTGTTCAACAGGTTCACGTTGCACGTCCAGATCACCTTCGTCGGCGTGGGCATGTGGGTGAGGCCCGTGAACACTCGGCCCCCGACGATCAGGGGACGGTCCTCGTAGTTCCAGTACGCGGGGTTCTCGCCCTTCCAGTACTTCCGTACACGGACCGCCTTCCCGTTTACCGCGTCGGAGAGCTCCGGGTCGAAGGGATTCTCCATGTTCCACGTCGGCAGGCCGGGGAAGATCGCGGATTTATAGTTCCCCGCCCAGTGGCCGACGTTCCCGCCGGGCTTCCCGACGTTCCCCGTGAGGGCCGCCCACAGGAACACGCCCCGGGTCGTGAGGTCGCAGTGGAAGTAATGGTTCACGCCCTCCCCCGTGTGGATGCTCGCGGGCTTGATCGTCCCGAGGTCCGTGGCGAGGCGGGCGATCAGGTCGCGGGGCGTCCCCGTGATCTCCTCGGTGACGTCGAGCGGGTACTCCGCGCACAGCTCCTTGTACAGTTGGAAGACGGGCTTGCACGGCACGGTGCCCCCCGCCGCTAGGGGGACGTCGAACGTCCCCTCGAGAGAGGGATCTCCCGGCGTCGCGGTCCCGAGCTGCTCCCGCGTGACCGCGACGGGCCCTCCCCCCGCCCACGCGACGAAGTCTCCCCACTGGGCGCGGAACTGCGCCGGGATCTGCTGGACGGTCACGCTGTACCCGGTCCACGGCGGATTCACGTACCCGGGGAACACCTCCGCCGCGCGGAGGAGCTTCAGCGTGTCCATCCGGACGAGGAGGGGCATGTCCGTGAACCGCTTCACGAAGTCCGCGTCGTACAGGCCCTGCGCGATGATCTCGTTCGCGACCCCGAGGATTAGCGCGACGTCCGCGCCCGGGCGGATTGGGACCCAGTAATCGGACTTCTGGGAGGCGGGGCTGTACTCCGGGGAGATGTTCACGACCTTCCCGCCCCGCTCGAGGACCTCGATCCACCAATGCGCGTCCGCCATCTTGTTCTCCACCATGTTCTTCCCCATGAACACGAGGAGCTTCGCGGTCCGGAAGTCGTTCAGGTCGGGGTCGAACGTCTGCACCCCGGTCACCATCGGGTGCCCCGGCGGCAGGTCCCCGTGCCAGTCGTAGTTGCTCCACCCGCGCGACCCGTGGGCCTCGTCCGGGGTCACCCCGCGAATGTCCTGGTCCAGGAGGGCGGTCATGTTCGCGAACCGGTACAGCGCGTGGAGCCGCCCGACTCCGCCGAGGGGCATCCCCGCGCGGAACTTCATCGTCAGCGTGCCCGACTCGTTCGTCGCGTCGACCATCTCCCGCGGATAGCCCTGGGCGAGCAGCCGGGCCTCCCCCGCCGTCCCCGAGTACGTGTCTGCGACGTGCTTGAGGCCGCGCGCCGCGAGATCGAACGCTTCGTCCCAGGAGACGGCGACCCAATCGTCGCGGCCGCGCCGGAAGTACAGGTCCTGATTCCCCGGCGCCCGCGGGTCGGGGAAACCCGCTTCCGCCCACGCCTTCCACCCCTTCCGGACGACGGGGCCGCGGATCCGGTACGGACCGTACAGGCGACGCATGATCGTGAACCCCTTCAGGCAGCCCCGCGGGTTCCAGTTCGCCGTCGGCCGGTTCCCGTACGTGTCCTCGTACGTCGTCACGTCGTACGCCTGCTCGACCCGGACGATCACGCCGTTCCGCACGAAGGCGCGGAGCCGGCAGTTGTGCGTGTCGTTCGGCGCGCACACGAACGTGAAGGAGGAATCGTAGCGGTACTGGTCGCGGTACACCTGCTCCCAGTCCCTCTCGGGGTAGTAGTCGAGGGGATTCGGGATGTCCGGCAGAGGTCGCAGGAGGTCGAGGGCGAGGGAGCTCCCCGCGATCGCGACCGCCGCCCCGCCGACGGCCGCCGCGGCCCCCTTCACGAACTCGCGTCGATCGATCGGCATCGTCGTCCCTCACAGAAACCGAGGCTTCCGCGCGCTCGCCGCGAACTCGTTCTGTGCCGCCTCGAGCCGCGCTTCGCCGTTCGCGTCCTCCGGCTCCGAAACCGGCGCCATCTTTGCCGCCGTCCCGACCGCGGCACCGAGGAGCCCGAGGGCCCCGACCTTGAGGAAGCGCCGCCGCGAAGCGCCCGCCCCGCTCATCGGCTGTTCGTCTTCCGTGCTCATCTTTCCTCCATGCGTTCCCTCGTCGGCTCGCCGGGCATTTCGCGGGGCCCACGACGCCTGCGCCGGAATGCGGCGAACAGCAAGACCAGGAACGCGGCGACGACCGAGACCGGGACGACGAACGAGCCCCAAGGGGAACCCGACGGCGACCCGCCGATCGCGAGGGTGATCCAGTTCGAAGTGGACTTCAGCCCATCCCGCTCCTCGGCGGCCCCGTCCCAGGCGGCAAAGGCGACAGAGTAGTGGCCGTCCGCCCGCATCGAGACCTCGTCCGGGATTCGTGCCGCCAGGGGGCGGAGGAAGACGACGTGCCACGCCGCCCCGTCGAAGACCCCCCGCCCGTACACCGTGTTCGCGCTCGCGGGCGCAATCGTCCCGGCACCGCCCGCAACCAGGCTCACGACCGGCGTCGTGTTGTGGAGTACCATGGGGTTCCCGGACCACCACGCGGGATAGAACGTCGGGTCGTCCGCGAAGGGGTAGTCGTTCGCGAGCGCGTACGGGTATGTGCCCGCCTGCGTTGGGTCCGCGCCGGCGAACAGGTCCCGGTCCCCCCGCCACTGCCAGATCTGCACCTGCGAGTCCACCTGTCCCATGCAGACGAAGGGCACCGCTGGGCTCGCCGCGATCTGGACGGCGACCGCGTCCGGGAAGTCCTGCGCGCGGTATCCGGCGACGTCCTTCGTGGCGTCCGCCCATTCGACGAGGAAGCCGATCCAGGAGCCGTTGTTCATCGAGCGCACGGTCAGCTGCGTCACGCTGCCGCCGCCGTTCGGGACGAACACCGCTTGGGCCGTCAGCGGGAGCGTGAGGGGGCTTGCGGCGGACCAGCGGGAGTCGAGGAAGCCCGTCGGGAGCGCGCCGGCGACCCGGACCGAGATCACCGTCGTCCCCTGCGCGCTGATCGGGAGGACGCGGAGCGTGGCGAAGAGTCCCGCGACCAGGAGCAACGCGATCCAGCCTCTGCGCCGGTGGAGTGCCGCACGGAACGCCTGCATCCTCTCTGGCGAGCGGACCGCCGCTCGCTATATGTACGGCGCGCACCCACAGTATGTACCGGAGTGTTCCGAGGACGCCCCCGCGCAGTGGGAGGTCGCACACCGGTGATGGGAGCGTCCCTATCGATACACGCGGGGACGTCCGGTTCGGAAGGTTCAAGCGGAACCGCCCCTCTCTCCGTACGTATGCCCGTGAAGGGGTTCGAGCTCACCGCGCTCGACGGGAAGCGGATGTACAAGAGCGGCGAGCAGCTCGGGAACCTCCGGATCGACAACAACGGGACCGTCACCCTCGTCACGGAGGTCAACGAGCGCGAAGCGACGATGGACTTCCGGTTCACGACGAACTACGTCGCGATGCAGCGCGTGATCGGCGTGATCGAGATTGAGGGCCGCGTCCTCTTCGAGGGGGACGCCCGTGGGATCGTCCGGGAGTGGTCCGGACAACACCGGATGCCGGACCCCGTCGCGTCGGAGGTCCTGACCGTGATCATGAACAACTGCATTCCGGAGGCGACGATGATCGCGCGCGATCTCCGGCTTCCGCCGCCGATCCCAATCCCGCCCGTGCAGATCCAGTCGACGCCGCCGCCCCCGAAGGGGAGGCGCGGAAGCCCCGAGGTCGGCTAGAAGTACTTCGACTCGGCCGGGCAGAACCACCGCTTCTGGACGGCGTTCCACTCCGCTTGGCCCTCGCACGTCGGGCACGGGGCCTTGATGGTCTCCTGGGCGGGCGGCGCCCAGGGCGCGGTCGGCGCGGCCGGTGCGTCCCCCGTCGCCCCGGTCGCGGGCGCGGGAATCGGGTCCGGGGCCCTCGGGACCCACGGGGCGATGGGCACCTGGGTGCCGCACAGCGGACACACGTTGTACGCCCACGGGAGCCACCGGCCGCACCCCATGCACATCCGCCAGGGCATGACCGGCATCCCGTACGGGCCGCCCGTATACCCGGGGGCGTACCCCGCCTGCTCGGGGTAGGGCCGCCACGAGATTCCGAGGGACCCCCCGACGACACCGAGGACGAGGCCCGCGATGAAGCCGCCGAACCCGATGATGCTCAGGACGGAGAAGATCAGGATGATCACGCCCCACGCGAGGTGCTGGGAGGGCACGCGATACATCGCGACGGCGCCGACGGTCACGATGATCCCGAAGACGATCGCCAAGAGGCTGAAGATCGAGAAGAAGAACGGGCTGAGGAGGAGGAAGAAGAGGGCGCCCACGATGATGAGGATGCCCCCGCACAGGCTGAGGACGAACGCCGTCGTCGGTCGCGGGCTGATCATCGCATCCCCGGTCGGCTCGGAATAGCGGACGCGGGGGAAAAGGCTACCGGATGTGATCGAGGGAGAACGAGCCGATGTTCACGGAGGACTTGCTGTACGTGTACCGGATCCACGCGCGGCTCTGCACATCCCCGATCCCCTTCACGCACAGGAACGACTTCAGCTGCTCGACCTTGATCTCGACGGAGCCGTCCATCACGGACCCGAGCATCTGGATCTCCTGCTCGCCGTGCATCCCCTTCTCGAGGATGTACATGGAGACGGCCTTGTCCCGCTTCCGCCGGCCCGCGAACGGCTGCAGGAACTTGAACGTCGTCGTCGGGTCGAGGTACGCGATGAGGGTGGAGATCGAGCGGAAGCACAGCCGGTAGTACTCGTGGTTCTTCTTGAACTCCTTCGCGACCTCGTCGACCGCCTTGAGGGTCGCCTCGTGGTCCGTCGGGTCCTGGATGTAGACCGTGTACTTGTCCTGATCCGTGCTCCCCATCGAGCGCGAGTACGCGTCGATGTACTTCACGAGGCCCTTCTCCTCATACACGTCGTAGCTGGGGAGGACGAACGTCATCTCCTCCCGGATGTCCCCCGGGGTCTTGTCCGTGATCACGAACATGCACGGGATCCCCTTCTTCAGGCCCTCCGCCATGAACGCGTTCGCGATCACCTCCTTCCCCACGTACGCGGGCCCGTAGAGGGAGACGTTCGAGCCGAACGGGATGCCGCCGAGGAGCAGGTCATCGAGCCGCGGGCTCCCGGTGTGGACCTTCTCCTGCTTCACCTCGAGCATCCGCTCCTCCTCGCGCGCCTCCATCTCTTCGTCGATGAGGCCCTGCTCGCGGAGCCGGAGCTCCTCCATCTTCGCCTTGAGGAACTTCTCCTTCTGCCGGACCTCCTCCTCCTTCTGCGTGATCTCCCCCTTCAGGATCTCCAGCCGGTCCTTCAGCTCCTTCTCCTCCGTCGAGAACCCCTCCGCCTTCGCCTGCTCGATCTTGCGCCGCTCCGCCTCCATGATCTTCTCGCGGTAGAGGAGGTCCTCCTCCCGCCGGCCGAGCTCCTCGTTCTTCTGCGCGATGAGCTGCTTCAGCCGGGCCATCTCGTCATTCGTCTGATCGAGCTCCATCGTGAGCTGCTGGATCTGCTGCTCGCGGAGCTTGATGGACTTCTCCTTGGTCAGGATGTCCCGTTCCTTCGTCGCGAGGGTCGCCTCGACCTCCGTCCTGGGCTTCCCCGCGAGCGCCTCCGCCTCCTCCCGCATCTGGAGCTCGATCTTGAGGCGGTTCAGTTCGGCCTCGAGGAGAATCCGTTCCTTCTTCAGTTCCTCCTCCCGCTGCGTGAATTCCTGCTCCTTCTCCCGCAGCTCCTCCTGCATGCGCGACCGGAGCTCCTCCGAGACGCCGCCGCCGTTCAGGTCCACGTCCCCGCGGCGCGCCGCCTCCTCGAGGGTCCCGAGCTCCTCCTCCTTCGCCCTCAGGGTCGCCTCCTTCTCGGAGAGCGCGAGTTCCCGCTGCTTGAGGGCCCGCTCGTCCGGCTTCAGCGCCGCCAACCCTCCGTCGACTTGCTTCTTGAGAGTCGCGAGGATCTCGTTCGTCTTCTTCATTTCGATCTCGAGCTTCTTCCGGGCCGCGGACTCCTCCGCGAGCTTCTTCTTGATCTCGGGGGACGCCCCGGCCTTCATCTGCTGAGACTTGACGTACTTGATGACGGCGATCGAGCCCTTCTTGATATGGTTGATTTCCTCCTGGAGCTGGCGGCGCTGCTTGATCTCCCCCTGGAGCTCCTTGTTCAGCCGGGCCGTCTCCTCGACGTACCGCATCGGGTCGAACGCGCCCGACTTGAACTGCTCGAGCTCCTGCGACATCGTCCGCTTAATCGCATCGAGCTCCGCCCGCAGGCCGTCGATCTCCATTTCCTTCTCGCGGAGCTCCTGCTCCCGCTCATCCAAGAGGTGTTGCTTGTCCCGGAGCTTTCGGTCCGCGTCGGCCGGGGCGCCGGGAGGCGCGCGACCCTCCCCGAGCCACTGTCCGAGCGCGTCCTCCTCCCCCGTGAGCCAGCGTCGAAGGGCCTCGTCCTGGCCGGGCGACGTCGCAGCCCCCCCGAGCCATGCGTTCAGGCCCTGGTCCTCCCCGCGGAGCCACTGCCCGAGGCCGTTGTTCCCGTTCGTCCCATTCCCCGCGGGGGCGACCGCGACCGTGGCGGTCCGCTCCGCGAGGAGCTTCGGAATCCCGTCGTGAATCTGTTTCGCGAGTTTGTCCCCGATGCCAGGGATCTGCGCAATCTCCCCCTGGGGGGCCGCCTTCAGGGCCTCGAGGGACGTGTACCCGTGCTCGTACAGGGCGCGGGCCTTCGACTCGCCGACCCCGGAGATGCGCGTGAACTGCTCGACGGCCTCCGCGGCGCCGAGTTCCTTCACCTGGGGAAGGGCGCGGCCGTTCGCGTCGTGCTTCGTGCCGCAGATCGTGCACTCACCCGCGTCGTTCAGCTCGCCGCCGCAGACCGTGCACGTCACGCCCGATTGTCCGCGGCCCTTGCTCGCCACCTCAGTCACACCTCTGAGAATCACTGGCTACCGCCGACGGCATCGGCTCTCTTCCGTTGACAGCTAATTCCCCTTATATAATGGTTGTCCGCTGCTTCCCATCTGTGACCGCGGGCCAGACTCGTCCCGTCCCGCGGGCGGCAAAGTCCTCAACCTATTTATACGGTCGGGCGGATGCGACGCGCGGTCGGGCGGGGAATGGCCAAGACGATTCATCTCAAGGTTGACAAGGACGACCCGACGATTTCCCTGAACGACGTCCTCGCGAAAGTCGCGGAGATCCAGCGCGCGCATCCGGAGCTCGACGTGTTCTTCGACGGGGACGAGTACGCGATCGTCTCCCGCCCGCGCAAGAAGCCGTGAGCCGAACCTTTTTCACCGCCCATCCCTTGTCCCTGCGATGGCCCGACACGCGACGAAGGGGGAGCTCACCCAGTTCCCAGTTGAGCACCTGGACCTGGCGAAAGCGAAATCGGTCCGGGAGCTCGTCGAGGGGATGCGTCGCACGTCGTTCCAGAGCCGCACCCTGGCGATGTGCGCCTCCGTGTACGAGAACATGGCGCAGGACCCGGATTGCACAATCCTCCTCGGGGTCGCGGGCGCCCTGGTCGCCGGCGGGATGCGGAAGGTGATCCGCGACCTCGTGGAGTCCGGTTTCGTCGACGTGATCGTGACGACCGGGGCGATCGCGTACCACGACTGGTACGAGGCCCACGGGCATCGGCACTACATGTCCTCCCCGGACGCGGACGACATCCTCCTGCGAAAGCACTTCCTCGACCGGGTGTACGACACCCTCGCGGACGAGTCCGAGTTCCGGGTGATCGACGCGGAGGTCGCGAAGATCGCGGACAAGATGGCGCCGCGCGCGTACAGCACCCGCGAGTTCATGGCCCACATCGGGAAGATGTACGCGGACCCGAATTCGATTGTATACACGTGCGCGAAGAACGGCGTCCCGTACTTCGTCCCCGCGATGAACGACTCGTCCTTCGGGATCGCGCTCACCCTCCACTACATGGAGCGGAGCCAGGCCGGGAAGGAGCCGATGCGGCTCGACCCGATCCGGGACAACTACGAGATTACGCAGATCGTAGCGAAGTCGAATGCGACGGGCGTGTTCTACGTCGCGGGCGGGACGCCGAAGAACTACATCTCGCAGACGGCGGTCACGGAGGAAGTGCTCGGCCTCCCGGAGAAACCGCACAAGTACGCGGCGCAGATCACGACGGACGTGCCCCACTGGGGCGGGCTCAGCGGGTGCACGTTCGAGGAGTCCCAGTCGTGGGGGAAGTTCCACAAGGACGCGAAGTTGGCGCAGTGCATCGTCGAGGCGACGATCGGCCTCCCGCTCGTCGCGGGCTACCTCCTCGGGAGCGGGATCAAGCGGAAGCGGCGGAAGATGAAGTGGGACGGCGACCGGCTCGTCTCAATCTCGTGAGCGGAGCACGCGCGCGAAGTGGTGCAGCGCCTCCATCTGGACGGGTTCGATCGCCCCCGCCAGCGTCCCCTGGCTCGCGAGGATCTTCGCGCGCACCTGGGTCACCGCCTCGTCGACGGGCGTCCCCCGCCAGATGAGACGACTCGCGAGGAACGTCCCGGTGCGGCCCCGCCCGGCGTAACAGTGGGTGAGGACCTTCTTCCCCTCCGCCCGTTTGCGGTCGACGAACTCGTTGAACTCGAACAGCTGGTCGACCGTAGGGGCGGTGAAGTCGTCGACGCAGATCAGCTTGTGCTCGATCCCCGCCCCGCGGATCTCCGCCGGGTCCAAGCGGTCGCATTCGAAAGAGACGATGACGGTCCACCCGTCCCGCCTGAGCGCGGCCGGGTTCCAGGGGACGCGCGTCGGGCCGGGCCTCCCGCCGACGTTCCCCTCCTCGATCGTGTACACGGCGTCCATCGGGCGACCGCGAACCGCCGCCAATCTTTAAGGCCTCCGTCCCCTCCCTACGGCGATGGCCCGCGGGCGGATGTGGATCGGGCTGTACAACTCGTACGATCCCGTGCGGTTTCACGAGGCCCACCGCCGCGCCCTCGCCCGCGCGGGGCCGATCGCGCTCGCGTACGATGCGAACCTGTGTACGTTCGGGTTCCCGTACGGGGTCAAGGAGGTGAAGACGCCGCTCGAGATCGTCGAGTGGGTCGCGGGGACGACGAGCATCGGCGACGACGGGCGGCACCTCGTCGCACTCGCGAAGCAGGGCCGGTTCCACGTCTTCGACTTCCCGAAGAAGGGGTTCCCGCCGCAGCTCGGCACGATCGCCGTGACGACGAACCATCCGGAGCCGAGGAAGGCGATCACCGCGAAGGGCGTCGCGGACCTCCTGATCGGCGGCGCGTCCGTGTGCCTCGTGTTCGGCCTCGGGCATCGGGGGATCGAAGACCTCGACGTCTATGGATTGGCGGCGCACCACCTCGACATCACCGCCAAGGGCCTCTCGCTCGAGACCGCGACCGCCCTGGGCGCGGTGCCCGCCGCGATTGACGCGTACCTACGGCGCTAGTCGGTTGGCGGTGGAGGGAGCGGCAGTTCTGGCGGCGGTCGCGGGGGAGACCTCGCACGAACGGTCCGCGGCGTGGGCTCCATCCCCTTCCGCCTCCGCCGGATCCCTGCCGCCAGAATTACGAGGAAGATCAGAAACAGGAGGAGGACGCCCCACCACGAGGAAAACAGGCGGACGGGGTTCAAGTCTCCCGCCAACGGGTCCGCATCGCTCCCATCGACCTGCCCGTCCCCGTCCGTGTCCGCCGCGTTCGGGTTCGTCCCGCGGGTCGCCTCCTCGTCGTCCGTCATCCCGTCCGCGTCCGTGTCCGCGGGCGCGACGGTGATCGTCGCGGTGTCCTCGGCGGTGTGGCCCGCAAAGTCCGTCACGATCAGGCGGACGGTGACGCTGCCCGCCTGGCGGAACGCGAACGTCTCGCGCACCGCGCGCAGGGTCTGCGCTCTCCCGTTGGCGGTGAACGTCCACGTGTACGACTCGATCCCGAAGTTGTCGGACGACCCGGAGCCGTCGAGGGGGACGAACGTGCCCTGGAGGACAGTCCGGTCCGGGCCCGCGTCCG
>Ga0209751_10002378_pt1 | contig 18854 bp, 18 predicted proteins | sample RifCSP13_1_FD_184019 | JGI IMG/M metagenome (GOLD analysis project Ga0209751, IMG submission 184019) | Soil microbial communities from Rifle, Colorado - Rifle CSP2_sed 13_1 (SPAdes) (version 2) | ecosystem: Environmental > Terrestrial > Deep subsurface > Rock core/Sediment | place: Rifle... | reverse complement strand
AGCGAAAGCCGCTGCGCCACAGTTCCGTGATCCTCTGAAGGTCTTCCGGAGAGAGCGTGAGATCCGCCGCGGCCGCATTCTCGCGCATCTGCTTAGCGTCACGCGCTCCCGGGATGACCACGCTGACGGCAGGATGGGCAAGGCAAAAGGCGATGGCGGCCTGCGCCAGCGATTTGACCGGCCCTTTGACGAGGAAGCGGAGCCGTTCGACTTTGTCGAGCTCCGTCCTGAAGCGGTCGCCGGCGAAGTTGCGCGCCCGCACGTCGTCCTCCTGGAACCGCGCCTGATCGGCCAACGTAAACTTGCCCGTGAGCAGGCCCCGCCTGAGCGGCACGCGGGCGATCACACCGACGTTGGCCTGTTGCGCCTGAGGAAAAACCTTCTCCGCGGGCTCCTGCGCGGTCAGATTGTATTCGACCTGGATCGTATCCGAGCGCGTGCCTTTAACCGCCGCAAGACCTTCTTCCACCGAATTGATTGAAACTCCATAGTATCGGATCTTGCCTTCTCTTTTCCGCCGCTCTAGAAGGTCCCAAACCTCGCCTCCCTCAATGACCTCAACCGTCGCGTTGTGAAGCTGGTAGAGATCGATATAATCGGTTTGCAAGCGCTTGAGGCTTTCATCCATCACCCGACCGATGTAGGCGGAAGAAAAGTCCCTGCCGCCGCGCTTCGGGCCAACCATGATGTTCCCGCCCTTTGTGGCGAGGATGACTTTGCTGCGCCGTCCTTTCAGCGCCTGGCCCAACAGCGACTCCGAATAGCCCGCGCCGTAGGCATCCGAGGTGTCGATGAAGTTCACCCCGAGATCGAGCGCGGCATCGATGGCAGCCACCGAATCCTCATCGCGCGTCGGCCCGAAGTGCCCCGCATGCACCATGGTCCCCAGTCCGATCGCGCTTACGCGCAAACCCGTCCTCCCAAGAATCCGGTGCTCCATCGTCTCTCCCCTCTCAGCGCTCCAGGTTCTGCAGGCTCGGCCGCCGCTTCAAACGGTCAATCCAGGCGCGGACTTTCACCAGATCGTGGGGCAGCGAAATCCCCAGCTCATCCAGCATGATGACCCGCGGCCCAAACGCGATGTCCCCATAAGTGAAGCGGTCTATCAAATATTCCCTTCCCGCTAGCGCCTTGTCCACGTAAGCCAGGCTTTCCAATATTCGCTGCCGAAACCGCTCGAGATCGGCCGCTTCGAACTGGCGCCAGCCCTTGTTGTGAACGAAGATATTCTCAGCCGGACGCAAAAAGTTGTTGTCGCCATAATCCTCCCATTGACGCACCTTGCCCCTACGCGCAGAGTCCGGATAGGTCAGTGAGGGCTCCGAATACTGCTCCTCCAGATACTCGTTGATGATCGTGGAATCGTAAAGCAGTGTGTCCCCGTCGCGCAGCACCGGCACCGTCCCGTTCGGATTCATCGCCAGGAACTCGGGTTTCTTATGCTCTCGCTCCCTCAGATTGACAAAGATGGGCTGCCAGGACAGGTTTTTTTCCTTAAGTGCGATCCGCACTTTCTGGCACCAGGGTCACGTGGGCCAATGATACATCTGGATCATCAGTGCATCCTCTCGTGCCCGCTCCAGGGGAGCGGTTTATGGTTCGACTATGATGTCATTCCCCGGCCTGCTTTTCAATTTGGCTTCCGAGACTTCACCCCGGTTTGTCTTGAGAGCGTACGCCTCCGCCCCGAGCCAACGATACCAGAGCCCGGTGCCTGCCGCGGCCAATACAAACAAGGCTCCGGTGGCCAGAAAGGCAAAGCGAAAGCCCTGAGCCTCAGCGATCCAGCCAACGATGATAGGAGTCAAAAACGGGCAGAAGTTCCACCCCAGCCCCATACTGGCCATTGCCACAGTGCGGCCGTCAGCATCGCTCCACTCGGTTGCCTGGACCTGATTCAACAGATCCATGACGCTTCCGGCCAATCCCAAAACGAAAATGCATAGTCCGAGGAGAGCAAAATTGCCCGTCAAACCGCTGCCGACGAGGGAAACTCCGAGCCCCGCCATTCCGGCGGCGTAGATCCATTTCTGGCGCGCTATGGTGATCCAGGAGCCGATTAGGAGACCGATCAGGATCGGACCCAGGGAACGTAGCGAAACCGCCACCCCGATCCACTGCTCTCCATATTCCAGGTAGGCCAGATACAGGGGATATGCAGATACGGTGACCGCTAAGGGAATCGCGGCGGCGTACGAAGCCGAGATCGCAAGCCATGCGCGCCGATAGCGAAGCAAATGTCCGATTCCCACCGTTATCTTCCAGACGCTTCGATGGCCGGGCTTGGGTTCGAGCCGGGGTAGAAGAAAACTAAAGAAGGTGCCGAGCACAGCCAAAGACGTCAGCAGGACAAAGGATTTGCGATAGCCAAAGAAAGCTGCTGCTACGCCGGCGAAGCTCTGGCCGATCAGAGAACCGCCGTAGTTCGATGCCGAAAGCCGCCCCAGTCTTTTCCCCAGGCTCAATTCCCCCAACTGGCTGGCGAGTGACTGGATGGAGGCCCAGAAAATACTCCGCGAAAAGTACGCCAGCGTCTGGGCCAGCAACAGAAGTCGATAATCCGTCGCGCTGCTGAGCGCGAGCGCTGCGAGGACCATTAGGGAAAAGCAAACTTGCAACACCTTGCGTTCCCCGAAACGATCCGAAAGCGCCCCGCCGAAAAGCCGGGTCACGATCTCGGCCACAACCGGCAGCGCAATGAGGCTGCTGATCTCCAGGATCGAATAGCCCAAGGATAGGGCGTAGAGGGGAAGAAGCACTTGGAAGATACCCATGCAGGTATTCCAGAGCCCGGCGCTGGTATAAAATACGAGAAAGTTATAGGTTGGAATCGTGGAGTTCACCCGGCGCTGCACCCTCAGGTATCCACAGTATATTCGCAGCGTTTGAGCCTACCCGATAAACAGCTTCGAGGTCAACTTGCGAGACGTTTTCGTTTCGTAGAGAGCCAGGATCTTGCCAAAAAATTCGAGGCGCATATGGAGCACAAGGAATTAGGCGCGACCGGAGTCAAGCTGCCTGAGGTCGGCTTAGGAACTTGGCAATACCGCGGCAGCGTGGAGCCGCTGAAAAAGGGAATCGCTTTGGGGGCCTCTTTTATCGACACGGCGGAGATGTACGGCACGGAGCCGGTGGTGGGCGAAGCCATCCGGGAGGAGCGTGATCGGGTATTTCTCGCCACTAAAGTGTCGGGGAACCACCTGCGGTACGACGAGGTCTTGAAGGCGGCGGAGCAGAGCCTCAAGCGGCTGGGAGTAGATCGCATTGACCTCTATCAGATCCACTGGCCGGATCCGGGCGTGCCGATCCGGGAGACGGTGCGCGCCATGGAGACTTTAGTCGATTCGGGAAAAGTAAGATTTATCGGCGTCAGCAACTTCTACTTGGCGAACTTGAAAGAGGCGCAGGCCTGCATGGCCAAATACAAGATCGTCTCGAATCAGGTCAAGTACAGCCTTCTTAACCGGGGCATCGAGGAGGACATGCTGCCCTACTGCCAAGCCAACCAGATCACGGTCATCGCCTACAGCCCGCTCGCCCGAGGCGAACTCGCTTCGAGACCACTTTTGAAACATCGAGACGCCTTCAACATCCTGCAGAATATCGCCCACCAAACCGGCAAGACGCCGGCACAAGTCGCGCTCAATTGGTGCCTGTCGAGGCCCAACGTGGTCGTCATCCCCAAGTCCGACAAAGTAGAACGCGTGGCGGAAAACTGCCACGCCTCCGGGTGGAAGTTATCACGAGAGCAGATCGAGGCCCTGAATAGAGCCTTTGGGTAAAGCCGCGCTCCCCCGGGTCGAGAAGGAGTTAAAGAGAATACCGTTACTTGAAACGCGCCGTGGCCGCATCGGCCGCCGCCTTCACGGCCGGCAGGGGACAAAAACCCTGCGCCTCCACCGCGAAGACCGGATTGAATTTGCTCCGGAAGTTCTCGAGCGCGATGACCGCCGCTAGCTCCACCAGCTCTTCGTCCGTGAATTGGCGCTTGAGGCGCTTGAAAAAGCTGTCTGTGACCCGCTTCCCGGTATAGGTCATCCGCTCGGCCAGCTCCAGGGCCAGGCGCTCGCGCTTGGAAAAAAGCGGGCTCTTTCGGTAATCTCCCAGCAGGGCATCAATCTTTTCTGTCGAGGCGCCGTTTTGCATCGCACCGGATGCATTGATATCAATTCAGAAGGGGCAGCCGTTGATGCTGGCGGCCTTGACGCAAAGCATGTGGCGCAGCTCGGGCTCGATGAGCCCGGAAGCGCGGATGCCCTCATTCAACGCCTGGACACCCTGAAAAATCGTTGGCCTGAGCGCATAGACTCGTGCGGTATTTGAGACAGAGCCCTGGCGCCGTATCTGTTCGGCAAAGATCTCTTTTACTTCCTCAGGTGGGTGATCCGGATGAACGCCTTCGATTCTAGCCATCTGACCTCCTCTTGGCCCTTAAAGCCGAAATTATCCCGCTGCCTGACTCTCGCTAGCCTGCATAAGATAGGCCTGGATGAAACGGTCGAGGTCGCCGTCGAGGATGCGATCGGCATCCCCCACCTCGATTCCGGTCCGGTGATCCTTGACCATCCGGTAAGGATGGAGCACATAAGAGCGGATCTGGCTCCCCCAGGCGATATCTTTTTTGGTCTTGTGATACGTCTCCATCCTCTCCCTTTGCTTCTCCAGCTCGAGCTCGTAAAGGCGCGAGCGCAAGATCTTCATGGCCATGGCCCGGTTTTTGTGCTGCGAGCGCTCGTTTTGGCAGGCAACGACAATCCCCGTGGGGATATGCGTGATCCGGACCGCCGAGTCGGTCTTGTTGACATGTTGCCCTCCGGCGCCGCTGGAACGGTAGGTATCGACGCGTAGATCCGCCTCGTTGATCTCCACCTTGATGGTCTCATCGATCTCGGGATACACAAAGACGGAAGCGAAAGACGTGTGACGGCGCGCGTTCGCATCGAAGGGAGAGATGCGAACCAGGCGGTGAATGCCCGCCTCGGCTTTAAGATAGCCGTAAGCGTAATCCCCCTCGACTGTGAAGGTAACGCTCTTGACGCCCGCCTCTTCGCCAGGCTGGTACTCCAAGATCTCGGTCCGATACCCCTTGCGGTCGGCCCAGCGCAGATACATGCGCAGCAGAATCTCCGCCCAGTCCTGGGCCTCTGTCCCCCCGGCGCCAGGGTGAAGGCTGACAATCGCGTTGCGGCGGTCATCCGGGCCGCCCAGGATCTGACTGAGCTCGATCTGGGCCATCCCCTGAGCCACCTCCACCACCTTCGCCGCAGCCTCGCTCAGGGCCTCCTCGCTCTTCTCATCCTTCGCTAGATCGAGAAAAAAGCGTGCCTCTTCGAGACCGGCCCTGTACTTCTCCCATGATTCCAGAATCTCTTTGAGGGAGGATTGTTCTTTGAGGATGCCCTGTGCCTTTTCGCCGTCGTTCCAGAAATCCGGCCGCGAAGTAATCCGGTTTAGCTCCTCAACCCTTTTCTGCTTCGCATCAAGGTCAAAGACGCCTCCGGAGAAGCTCAAGCCTTTCTTCCAAATGGGTTAGCTGCTCTTTGGTTTCTTCCAACATTCAGTGCCCCTGACAAATGTATTGCGGCTCAGCGGTCGGCGTGGCCGATCCGCTGTAGCCGCGATTGTCCTGCCGCTCAGCAGCCGTATTCAGCGGTCTGCTGCAGCGGCTATAGTAATTATACCCTCAAAACCTGCTTCCTACAAAGCGCCCGACGGATTTTCTTTTCCATGCCCCGCATTATTTTGGCTTCTTTCTTAGAGCGTTCATGGTCGTAGCCCAAGAGATGGAGAATCCCGTGGACCAACAGGCTTGTCATCTCCTCTTGAAGACTCTGTTTTCTCTTCGTCGCCTGTTTTTCCGCCTGCTCGACGGAGATCACCACATCCCCCAGGATCTGCGTGCCTATAGGAAGGCGCTCCCCTGAAGGAAAGGACAAGACATCCGTGGGCTCATTCTTTTTTCGATATCTGGAGTTTAACTCTTGCATCTCTCGATTTCCGACCAGAGCAAGGCTCAGCTCGCTCCGATCCTGTTTGAGAATTTCCAGGATTTTTCGCGCCGTATTTTTAAGCCAAAGGATAGGAATCTTTTTCCTGGGAACCTTATTTCTAACATCGACACCCATGATGCGGACAACTTCGCGGGCTTCTCCGAACGGTTTTGTTATCGGCTCTGCTTTGAGCACGCGAAGCCCTTACCAAAGGAATTGGGCTGGCCCCCGATCGGCATTCTGCGCCTGACACTATCCGATAAGGTACTGTCAGGTCAACCTGGGGGCGGCTTCCAGGCAGAGTTAGACATTTCCTCTGGCTTAGGGTAGTGAGGTGTGTGGCAACCCTGAACTGAAGACACAAATCCGGTAAGAGGAGAAAACCAATGACGAACACAGTTGAAGTAGGTGGACTAAAAGTAAAGGAGGCATTGTATCGTCTGATACGAAACGAGATTGCACCCGGCACCGGCGTGGAAGCAGACGCATTTTGGGCCTCCCTGGGCAAAATCGTTAATGATTTGGGCCTCAGGAACAGGGAACTTCTGGAGAAACGGGACTCTTTGCAGGAGCAGATCGACGCGTGGTATCTGGCCAGAGAACGTCAGCCTATCAACGTGGACGAATACAAGGCATTTTTAACAAAGCTAGGGTATCTCGTTCCTGAAGGTGAAAATTTCCAAGTGGCCACAGCGAATGTGGATGCTGAAATAGCAAAAGTGTCCGGCCCACAACTAGTGGTCCCACTGGACAATGCCCGTTATGCGCTTAACGCGGCCAACGCGCGATGGGGTAGCCTGTATGATGCCCTTTATGGGACGAACGTGATTCCAGAGGAAGGCGGGGCGGAGATAAGAGAAACCTATAACCCTGTGCGGGGTTCAAAGGTTGTCGCCAAAACGGAGGATTTTTTAGATGAGGTGGTCGGCCTCGAGAGGAGTAAGTTCTCAGATGTCAGAGGATTCTGGCTCAAAGATCATGGTGGGATAAAACAACTGGTTGCAACGCTTAGCGATGGCAGTGAAGTGGGATTAGCCGATCCCGGCAAGTTTGTTGGATTCAACAAGAAAGGAAGCGAGCTAACGAATTTTTTGCTGAAAAATAATGAACTGCACATAGAAATTCAAATTGATCGAGACCATCCCATTGGAAAGGCGCACCCCGCAGGAGTGAAAGACGTGCTGCTCGAGGCAGCCATCACGACCATCGAAGATTGCGAAGATTCCGTCGCCGCCGTAGATGCAACTGACAAAACAAAAGTCTATAGCCACTGGAACGGCATCATGAAAGGCACGCTTGAAGCCAGGTTTGAAAAGAACGGGCGGCCAATGACTCGGCGGCTTAATCCTGACAAAACCTTCATAAACCCAAAAGGAGAAGCCATCACCCTACCTGGTAGGAGTCTGCTGCTCGTTCGGAACGTGGGTATCCACATGTACACGGACGCCGTAACCACAGCAGACGGCCAGGAAATCCCAGAGGGGTTCCTCGATGCCATGGTCACGACGCTGGCAGCCCTGCACGATCTCAAAAGAAGTGGGAAATACACCAACAGTCAAACGCGTAGCGTCTACATCGTAAAGCCCAAACTGCACGGCCCAGACGAAGTGGCGGCGACAGTAGAATTGTTTGAAAAGGTAGAGGACGCGCTCGGGCTGAAGAGGAATACGCTGAAGATTGGCATTATGGACGAGGAGCGTCGGCTCACGGTTAACCTGAAGGAAGCGATCCGCATGGCAAGAGACAGAGTCGTATTTATCAATACCGGCTTTCTTGACCGGACTGGCGATGAAATCCACACCAGCATGGAACTGGGCCCAATGCTACCCAAGATGGAAATCAAGAACCAACCGTGGATGAACGCCTATGAAGACTGGAACGTGGATATCGGCATCGAAACTGGGCTTATTGGAAAGGCCCAGATTGGCAAAGGGATGTGGACGATGCCTGACGAAATGCGCAAGATGGTAGAAACGAAGATGGCGCATCCTGAAGCCGGTGCGAATACGGCCTGGGTACCATCACCAACAGCCGCCACGCTCCACGTCCTGCATTATCATAAGGTGAGCGTAGCAAAAAGGCAGGCAGAGCTTGCACGGAGGGGCCGCGCCAGTCTGGAGGATATCCTTGGGCCGCCGTTACTAGATAGGAAATTGACACCGGAGGAAATCCAACGGGAGCTAGATAACAATACTCAAGGGATACTCGGCTATGTGGTGCGCTGGGTCGACCAGGGAATCGGCTGTTCCAAGGTCCCCGACATCAATGATGTCGCGTTGATGGAAGATCGGGCTACGCTGCGGATCTCCAGTCAACACATCGCCAACTGGCTCCATCACGGGATTGCGGGCGAGCAGCAGGTGAGAGAAACTTTCAAAAGAATGGCTGCGGTTGTTGACCGGCAAAATAAGGGGGATCCGAACTATCGAAACATGGCGCCCCAATTTGATAAAAGCCTCGCTTTCCAGGCGGCGCTAGATCTGGTCTTTAAGGGGAGAAAGACAGCAAACGGCTATACCGAGCCCGTGCTTCACGCTCGCCGCATACAGGTAAAAGGGGGACAGTGAACGGTTCGGACCTAGTTTATGGCTTTATCGGAGGGGTTCCTGTTTTCCGCCCCGGTCTGACCTTCGTCCCTTTCGTATGCGGTAATGATATCCTGCACCAGACGATGCCGCGCCACATCTCTTTCGGTAAAGGTGATAAATCGGATTCCCTCGACTCCCTTCAGGATCCGCCACGCCTCCTTGAGCCCTGAGGGCTTGCCCGCCGGCAGGTCGATCTGGGTCACATCTCCGGTGATGACGGCCTTGGACCCGTAGCCCAAACGGGTGAGAAACATCTTCATCTGCTCCGGTGTGGTGTTTTGCGCCTCGTCCAGAATCACGAATGAGTCATTGAGGGTCCGGCCGCGCATGAAGGCCAGGGGCGCCACCTCGATGGTGCCGCGCTCCACCATCTTGTGGGCCCGATCGAAGTCCACCATATCATGCAGGGCGTCATATAGCGGCCGCAAATAGGGATTGACCTTCTCGGCCAGATCACCGGGTAAGAACCCCAGCTTCTCTCCGGCCTCGACCGCAGGACGGGTCAGGATGATCCGGACGTAACGATTCTTGCCCAGTTCCGCCACGGCCATAGCCATGGCCAGATAAGTCTTCCCGGTCCCAGCAGGCCCAATGCCGAAGACAATGTCATAGCGGCGGATCGCGTCGATGTAAGCCTTTTGCGCCACGCTCTTCGGGGTGATGACCCGCTTGTGCGCAGAGATATAGATGGTGTCGAGGAATATGTCCTGAAGATTCGCCCTGCCGTCGCCGCTCAGAATGCGGATGGCATAGTCCACATCGCTCCCATAGACCGGGTAGCCTTTTTCGAGCAGCCCGTAAAGCTGTTTGAGGACCTTGTCGGCGAGCTCGGCCTCGACGGTGTCGCCCTCGATCTCAATCGACAGGCCGCGCACGCGCAGCTTGATCCCGAGGGTTCGCTGAATGATCTTTAGATGCTCGTCGTGGTGCCCGAGAAGGTCGCGGAAAAGCCTGGGGTCGCTGAACTCCAGCCGAGCCGACTCCTCCGCGCCCTCAAACTCCACCTTTCTACCTTTTTCCTCTTTCACTCCGTCTCTCCCATTATCTGGAGCGCCACCTCGCGGGTCCGGGGTCGGTTGTCAAAGTCTAGCAGTACGATCTGCTGCCAGGTACCTAAGAGCAGCCGGCCGCTCTCGATGGGTATTTGCAGCGAAGGACCGAAGAGCGAGGCGCGTAGATGAGAAAAGCCGTTGTCGTCGCCCCAGCGGTCATCGTGATGGTATTTTTTGTTTGCAGGAATCAAGCGCTCCAACAACTCCTTCATATCTTCGACGAGCCCGGGCTCGTACTCCAGCGTGGTCAAGGCGGCCGTGGAGCCTGAAACGAAGAGAGTCACCAAACCTTTTTGAACCTTCTCTTTTTTGACCTGCTCTTGAACCTTCGCCGTGATGTCGATGATATCGCAGAACCCTCTGGTTTTTTCGACCAGCTTTTCCGTGTGGATTTTCATGGAATGGTCGGTCTTCGAATGATTTCCAAAACCCTTCTCAAGGCCTCATCCACCCTGGAGGGGTCCTTGCCGCCGGCTTGGGCAAAGTCGGCGCGCCCTCCACCTCCTCCGCCGACGATCGGCGCCACTTCCTTGATGATGTTTCCGGCATGATAGCGCGAGGTCAAATCCGCAGTCACCGAAGAAACCATCGTCACAGTCGCTTCGCCCGCCGTCACCAGGAAGACGATCCCTGATCCTATATCCCTCTTCAGCTCGTCCGCCATCTGCCGGAGCTGATTCACATCCACCTTTTCGACCTTCTCGACAATAGCTTTGACTCCATTATACTCCCTGGCCTTAAGCCTAGTCATCTGGTCCCTTCCCAGCTGGGACCGGAGCCTCTCGATCTCCCTCTGCAACTCTCTCTGCTGGTGCAGCAGTTTTTTCACGCGCTCGAGGGCCTCTTCCGGCGTCGCTCGGACCAGATCGCCGATCTCTTTGAGCCTCTGCTCGTAGCTGTAGATCAGCTCGAGCGCGCCCTCCCCGGTCACCGCCTCGACCCGTCTCACGCCCGCAGCGATTCCCCCCTCGCTCTGAAGCTTAAAGATCCCGATCTCACCGGAGCGGTGGACATGCGTGCCACCGCACAACTCCACCGAAAAATCGCCGATTCTCACCACCCGCACTCGCTCGCCGTACTTCTCGCCAAAGAAAGCCAGGGCGCCCTGGCGGATCGCCTCGTCGAATCCCGACTCGTCAATACGCACCTCGGCGTCCTGGCGGATCCTCGCGTTGACCTTCTTCTCGATCGCCTCCAGCCTCTCTTCAGGAATGGCTCCAGTATGGTTGAAGTCAAATCGCAACCGGTCTGGCGCCACCAGAGAGCCGGCTTGGCGGACATGACTACCGAGATCCTCTCTGAGAACGGCATGAAGGATGTGAGTCGCCGAATGGTTGAGCATGGTGCGGCGCCGGTAGCTGGGATCAACTCTCAAGTAAACGGCATCTCCGACCTGGATGCGCCCTTTTCTCACCCTCCCCCGATGCACCGTAATCTGCGGCGTGGGATGCTGGGTGTCGATAACCTCCATCAGGTCGCCCCGTGCGGTCCCAATGAAGCCTCGATCTCCAACCTGGCCACCCGCCTCGCCATAAAAAGGGGTTTCGGCCGTGATCACATCCGCCTCGCTCCCCTCACCCACCTCTTCTGTACCCTTTCCGTGGGCATAGATGGCTAAGACCCGAGACTCCGCTTCCAGCCGGTCGTAGCCGACGAATTTCACCTGCTGCGACGGGACGAGCGTCGTCTCAGCCTTCATGTAGACCTTGTATTCCCTGGCCTCGCGTCCGCGACTTCGCTGCTCCTCCATGAGCTGGTCAAAAGCCGCCTGGTCCACCGCGATCCCGTGGCTTCTGAGAATATCTTCCGTCAGATCCAATGGAAACCCGTAGGTGTCGTAGAGGCGGAAAACAACCTCTCCCGGGAGAACTGTTCGGCGCTGGCGCTTAAGCTCCGCCACGGCCCCGTCCAGCAAGACAAGACCTTTTTCCAAAGTCTCTCCAAAGCGCTCTTCCTCGCCAAGGATGGCGTCGTGGATACGCTTCTGTTCGCCACGGAGTTCCGGATAGGCGCCACCCATAATCTCAGTTACAGTGCCCGCGACCCGGTGGAGAAAAGGCTCCGTTAAGCCGAGCATGCGCCCATGGCGGGCTGCGCGCCTGAGAAGCCTCCTGAGGACGTAGCCCCGCCCCTCGTTGCTCGGGAAAACCCCGTCGGCGACCAGAAAACTGACCGCCCGCGCATGATCGGCAATCACCCGAAACGAGACGTCCGCGGTAGAATCCTTCCCGTACTTTCGCCCGGCCACCTCTTGAGTCGCGATAATCAGATCGCGCATGAAATCGACGTCATAGTTGGAGAGAACTCCCTGAAGTACCGCTGCGATCCGCTCCAGGCCCATGCCCGTATCCACGTGCTTGGAGGGAAGCTCCGCGAGCTTCCCTTCCGCGTCGCGGTTGTATTGGATAAAGACCAGGTTCCACAGCTCGATGAAGCGGGCGCAGTCGCCGTTGACCCGGCAGCGGTGCTCGCTGCCGTCGCGCCGATCGCATGCCTCGATCCCTCGATCGATGTGGATCTCGCTGCAGGGCCCGCAGGGGCCGGTCTCGGCCATCTCCCAGAAGTTGTCCTCCTCCCCGAAACGCAGGATGCGCTCATCGGGAAGGCCCGTGATCTTGCGCCACAACTTGGCCGCAGCCTCATCGTCCACAAAAACCGTGGCCCAGAGTCTCTCCTGAGGAAGCCCCCACTCCCGGGTCAGGAGTTCCCAGGCCCAACCGATCGCCTCCTCCTTGTAATAATCACCGAAGGACCAGTTGCCCAGCATCTCAAAAAAGGTGTGGTGGTAGGTATCCCGCCCTACGGCCTCGAGGTCGTTGTGCTTGCCGCTGATGCGCAGGCACTTCTGGGAGCTGGCGGCACGCTCGTACGGAAGTTTCTCGACGCCGAGAAAAACATTCTTGAACTGCACCATGCCCGCGTTGGTGAAAAGCAGCGTAGGGTCCTTCTCGGGAATCAACGAGGAGCTCTTCACCACCGTATGGCCCCGCTTGGCGAAAAAGTCTAAAAAGGATTTTCGGGTTTCGTTACCGGTCAGCATGAGGTTATCAATAATTTACCACTTCTATTTCACGGGTTCAGCGTAACGTCAACCAAGGGCGAATTCTCGGTCTTATTGGTTTTTCTCCAGATTCTTGGGCCGATAAATCTTTAGCCCTCTCACTTTGGCGATGGCTTCGAAATCTCTGTCATTATGATAAAGCTCGGCTCCGGCTTCCAGACAAGTAGCGGCAATCAGACAATCAGCAGTTTTGCGAATGGTAAAGCCCTGCCTGCGACATTCCCGGTATATGCGCGCAGCACGCTCAAACGTGTCCAAACCACGCATGCGAAGAATCGGATAGCTCTGCAGAATGGTTCGGATGCGGCGAAAATCTGCCTCATCAACTATTCCCTGCAAGACCTCGCAGTAGATGAGATCAGTGAGAGCCAGGGTTTCTTCGCGCTGGATCAGGCCGGTGAGGTGTAAGTCAAAGGGAGTTCCCTTCGCTTCGAGGAAATCGATCCAAACCGTGGTATCAACGACGATCACAGGCGGCTGCGGCGTAGCTCATCAAGGTCGCCTTCCCACTTTATCTGACCACGCAGCTTTAGGATCTCCTTGCGCCTGGCACTCTTTAGAAGCTCCTTAAGAGCAAGATGGACAAGCTCCCGCTTAGATTTGCACTTAAAGATTCTGAGGCCTTCTGAGACAAGTCGGTTATCTAAGTCGATATTTGTTCTGGCCATATTTTATAACCTCTTAGGATAACCTATTCCTGGATGGTGTAGAAGTCAAGGCAGTTTTGTGTATCTAGTTAAAGACCACCAAAAATCCCAGCGACTAAACCCTCACATTGGTGATCCAGAGCTGGGCAGATCCTGCTGTCAAGCGATTTGGGCTCTTCAGGACCGGCCTTGTGTGACCGTTGAGGCGATTTCGGAGTTCTTGGTGGCCGTGCCTGAAAAGGAACTTCCTAGCCAAGGGGCTGTGCCCCTTGAAATCCCCTGAAGTCAGAAGCTAGGAGTTATGACTTTCGCAAGTACGGTGATCAATCGCGTCTCTCAATGGTCCCGACCAAAAAACGTGAACAAAATTTGCGTTTTTGAAAAGAAAGCTACTATCACTCGAAAAAGAATTTCCTGCTATCACTTAAAATCTCCCCGATGACGGAGTCGCGGTAGCCACGGCGCTGCAAGAAGGCTATGGCCCGGTGAAGGACTTTTCTGTCGCCCAGATCTTTGCCCCGGAATCTCCTCTCTAAGAGCGTTCTCGCCTTTTCCTTCCCTTCCCCCTGGCCAAAGGTTTCCCCCATCACCTGGCGGATCACTGCTTGTGCTATCCCTTTTTGCCGCAACTCCCTCTCAACGCGTAAGGGACCATAGCCTCTGCCCTCTACTCTTCCCAAGATCCAGTTTCGAGCAAAGGTCTCATCATTTAGCAAGTTAAGCGAACGGAGTTTTTCCAGTGTGGTTTCGATGATGTTCTGCGGAAAGGCTAGTTGTTTCAGTCTGGCCTGAACTTCCGCCTCACTTCGAGGGCAGTAGCCGAGAAACTTTAGGGCGGCCCTCAGGGCTCCTTGCGGAGTTCCATCCGGCTTTCTAACCATCAGCCTTAAGCTGACTCCCCTATCTCCCCTTGCCCTTTTCCTTCTTTTCCGGTGTGGGCGCCTGGCCGCCCGCACGCTTGAGGCCTGCCTTGTCCAGGATTCTGTCGGCCAATTCTTTGGCCGTCTCGGGGTGTTCCTTGAGGAACGCTTTGGCGCTCTCCCGACCCTGGCCTATTCTTTCCCCGTTAAAGGAGTACCATGCGCCGCTTTTTTCTAGAATCCCCGTGTCGCTGCCAATATCGACCAGCTCACCATCGCGCGAGATGCCTGTCCCATAGAGAAGGTCAAACTCCGCCTCTTTGAAGGGGGGGGCGAGCTTGTTCTTCACCACCTTGACTCGGGTCCGCCCCCCGATGACCACGTCTCCCTCCTTCAGGGCGCCGGTGCGCCGGATGTCCATGCGCAGCGAGGCATAGAACTTCAGCGCATTGCCTCCGGTCGTGGTCTCAGGATTGCCGAACATGATCCCGATCTTCATCCGGATCTGGTTGATGAAGACGACGATGGTTTGGGAACGGGCGATGGTCGCGGTGAGCTTGCGCAGGGCCTGAGACATCAGGCGGGCCTGAAGCCCCATATGGGCGTCCCCCATCTCTCCTTCGATCTCGGCCTTGGGAACCAGCGCCGCCACCGAGTCAATGACCAGGACATCAATGGCCCCGCTGCGGACCAAGGTCTCGGCGATCTCCAGGGCCTGCTCCCCATGGTCGGGCTGAGAGATCAAAAGGTCGTCGGTCTTTACCCCGAGTCTCTTAGCATAGCTCAGATCCAGGGCATGCTCCGCGTCGATGAAGGCGCCGATCCCTCCTTGCTTCTGGGCCTCCGCGATAATGTGTAGGGCGAGAGTGGTTTTCCCCGAGGCTTCAGGGCCATAGATTTCAACGACGCGGCCGCGCGGCACTCCGCCTATGCCCAGGGCGATATCGAGACCCAGGGAACCGCTCGATACCACGGCGATGTCTTTGATCAGACCGCCCTCCCCGAGCTTCATGATTGCCCCTTTACCAAACTGCCTCTCGATCTGACTGACCGCGAGATCAATCGCCTTCTCTCGATTTACATCCATGACCTTCCTCCTTGAATCGACCTTAGGGCAGAGAGCGCTCAGCGCCGAGGGAGAGAACCCCCAAGGGCTTGTAAACAGCGCCTTGCGGCTTAAGGACGCTTTGAAAAAAGACCACTTCCTTCACCCATGACTCGCCAAAATCGTGATCTCTCCAGCGTTCGATCTCTTCCTTCAAGTGCTCTATGGAGCCGCTGAAATGGCCCCAGCGCCCAATCGTAAGATGAGGTGTGAAGGCTCTCTTCTCCCGTGCAAAACCCATGGCTTCCAAAACCTTCTCCACTTCTTTCGCCAAAGACTCGAGGCCCTCCGCCCACAACCCTATCCACAGAACCCTAGCTCTCTTTATGTCAGGAAATACCCCTATTCCTCTGCCGTTCATGGGGAAGGCCGGCGTAGCGGAGAGGGATTGCTCCAGGGCCTTCAGGATGGGCGCGATCTTCTCCTCTTGAAACTCGCCAAGGAACTTGAGGGTAAAGTGGAGGTTTTCGGCCCTGACCCACCGGATACCGCTCAGTTTCCGCTTGAGTTGGGCTTGTACCTCGAAGATTTTCTGGACCATATCCGGTTCGATCCGGACAGCGACGAAGGCTCGAATCACTGTTTTTGGAGGAGAACCGCCCTTAACCAGTAGAGTGCCGCCTGCGAGGCTCCGAGAATGACCTGCTCCCGATCCCCGGCAAAGCGGAAAAGCCTGGCCTCAATCTGATCACCGTGGGCCATGCCGAGCCAAACCGTACCGACAGGGATTTCCCGGCTTCCTCCTGCGGGGCCAGCGACTCCCGTCGTGCTGACTCCGACGTCCGCCCCGGCCAACCGCTTGATCCCCTCTGCCATCTCGCAGGCCGTCTCACGGCTGACTACCCCATGTCGCTTCAAGGTGGCCTGTTTAACGCCGACAATGTGGGTTTTAGATTCGAGGGAGTAGGCGACCGCGCCGCCTTTGAAATAGGCCGAGCTGCCCGCGATACGGGTGATGCGGTGGCTGATGTAGCCGCCAGTGCAGGACTCCGCCAGGGCCAGGCTCCAACCCTTCTTCAGAAGCAGGTTGCCGACGACCTCCTCTAAGGTCTCCTCTCCCTCGCCGTAGATGTAGGGACCGATGAGGTCCTTAATCTGAGCCTTCAGCGCCGTGAATCTTTCTTCCGCCTCTCTGCCTCCCCTGAGCGTTAAGCTGACAGAGAGATCAGGGTAGTGGGCGCGAAAGGAGAGCTTCGCCTGTGCGCCAAGGGAGACCGGTTTCAATATGGCATCAAGCTTAGACTCCGTCAAGCCGTAGATCTTGAACGTGCACGCCCACGCCGCCGCTTTCGTCTTCGCCTCGCTCGTCAACCACGGGAGGACGTACTCCTTAAGCATCGCCTCCATTTCCCGCGGAACCCCAGAGAGCCACAGCAGCGTCTTGCCCCCCCCGAGGTCGAGACGGAAACCTGGAACGGTCCCAAGAGGGTTAGGAACGATCTCCGCCCCCTCGGGGAAACGGGCCTGTTTGAGATTGTTGGGAGTCCAGGGAAGGCCACGGGCTTCGAACCTCTGCGTCAAGGCTTCAGCAATGCTCTCGTCCAGCCTTAGCTCCCGCCCGAGAAACTCCGCCACCACTTCGCTCGTCAGATCATCCTCCGTCGGTCCCAACCCTCCGGTACCGATGACGAGGTCGCCGAGTTCCGTCCCTTGCCGCAGCGCCCAGAGAAGCGGCTCTTTGGTATCTCCAACCTTGAGGACAGCAACGACCTCGAGCCCGACAGAAAAAAACTTGTCGGCGATGTGGGCGGAATTCGTATCGACCACCCTGCCCGTCGTGAGCTCATCACCAGTGCTGAGGATAACTGCCTTTTCCATCATAGAAGACCCCCATATAGCAGCATCTGGACGATCACGAAGGTGTAAAGGCCGGCGATGAGATCGTCCATCACGACGCCAACTCCTCCGGAGATTTCTTCCGCCCGTCCCGCCGGAAACAACTTTATGATATCGAAAAAACGAAACAGAATGAAAGCCGCCGCGTTAGGCGCAAACTCCGCGGGGCAGAGAAAGCCAGCTAATAAAAACCCCGCGATCTCGTCAATGACGATGCGTGGAGAGTCCTTCTGATGAAAGATCTCCTCCCCCTTTTGTGCGAGCCATATGGCGGTTACGGCGAACGCGGCAAGGGTTAAGAGGGCAAGGGAAAGGGAGACGGAGGCGATCCGATTCAGGGCGAGGGATAGGGGGATAGCCACCAGCGTGCCCACGGTCCCTGGGAACCAGGGAAAATATCCCGCACCCGAGCCCGTAACCAAAAATAGAATGACTCGTTTCAGCTTAGGAATGAGGCGTAGCCGTCAGCTGTGCAAGTAGAATCTGTTTTAAGTCTTCAAAAGCCCTTCGCAGCGCTGGCTCGATTCTATCTTCGCGAGGAAACTCAAAATTAAGCGGGTTGACGTACCGTTGGTCCTTATATAGCTCAAAATGGAGGTGTGGTCCGGTGGTCAAGCCTGAGGAGCCAACGTAGCCGATAATCTGCCCTTTCTTGACATGAATCCCTTTGCGAACTCCGCTGCCAAGCCCTTGCAGGTGGGCATAGCGCGAGGCGTAAGCGACATCGTGCTGAACTTCGATCATCCTGCCGTAGCCGCCCTTTTTCCAGCCCGCATAGACCACCTGACCGTCGCCGATAGCACGAACCGGCGTCCCCCGCTGGGCGACAAAGTCCACACCGTTGTGGGGGCGATCCACCTTGAGGAGCGGATGAAATCGGGAATGGGTCAAATAGGAACTAATGCTGGTGAACTCCAGGGGGAAACGCAAAAACGCGCGCGCCAGGGATCGTCCGTCCAAATCGTAATAACCCCCTTTGCCCTTTTCCTTTTCGAAATATACGGCGACGTTGGGCTGCCCCGCGCTGACGAGCTCCGCAGCCAAGATGCGCATCAGCGGCTTCCGTTTGCTCCCTATGCGCGACTTGAGCTCGTAGAGGAGCCGATAGGTATCCCCCTTTTGGATCTCCTTGTCGAAATCGATGTCCCAGGAGAAGATATCGGCGAATTGGGACAGAAGCGCGGGGTCCAACCCGGCCTGAAACCCATCCCCAGAAAGCGATTTCTCGATGGTGCCTCCCGCCGTTTTAAGTTCAACGTCGTAAGGCCTTTCCCGCCGGTTGAAGACGATCCCCTTCCGGCCCTTCTCCCACGCGAAGATCCAGTCCTCAGCCAATTCCATCTCCAGGGCCTTGAGACTCTCCCCCCCCTTCTTTCCCCGCAACGAGGGATCAGACCGGTTAAAGTAAAAGTGCAATTGCTTCCCCGCTAGCAGCCTTTTTCCCGGGTAATGCCTTTCAATCGCACGTAGCCACAGCTGCTTCTCCCTTTCGGATAAGCCAAATCGAAGCAAAAGTTTAGCGAGGGAATCTCCCGGTCGAGAGCGATGCGTTACCCGCCTTAGACTCTCGAGCCCCTCTAGAGGCGTTGGACTTTGCTGCGGAAGGTAAATCCGGGGCGGGAAGCTTTTATCGCCCTCGACGTTGAGGGGAGGGGTCGGCCTTTCCGCCCTTCCCTCTATCACGCCGAGCGGGGACTCGGCGCGCACCTCCGCCG
>Ga0209751_10002377_pt1 | contig 18862 bp, 15 predicted proteins | sample RifCSP13_1_FD_184019 | JGI IMG/M metagenome (GOLD analysis project Ga0209751, IMG submission 184019) | Soil microbial communities from Rifle, Colorado - Rifle CSP2_sed 13_1 (SPAdes) (version 2) | ecosystem: Environmental > Terrestrial > Deep subsurface > Rock core/Sediment | place: Rifle... | reverse complement strand
GAACCAAATTCACAGCCTGGGACATGCCGAAGCGCAGCGGGCCATCGCGGCGATTCAGGCCGAGCTGCAACGTCGCGGTAAAGCCGCCGTCATCGCGGTGGCCGATGCGCACGGGGAATTGATCGCGCTGCTGCGCCTGGATGGCGCTCCCCTGCCGTCCATTTTGAACGCAAGCAACAAAGCCTGGACGGCGGCGCGCGAGCGCAAGCCCTCCAAAGAACTCGGACAGGCGGCGCGCGATCCCAAAGACGGTTTCGACATGGCCTATTTCGGCGACCCGCGCTACGTCGGCTGGGGCGGCGGCCTCCCGGTGCGGGTGAATGGGGAAGTCGTCGGCGCGGTGGGCGTCAGCGGATTGCCTGAAGCCGAAGACATGGAACTCGCGCAGATCGGCGCGGCGGCGATCACAGGCGCGGAGGCCCGATGAAGCTCTACGACATTTCCCTCTCCGTCTTCCCCGGCATGGTCGTCTGGCCGGACAACCCCAATGTCACTTTGCGACGCACGTTGGATCAGGCCAAGGGCGACCTCGCCACAGTCTCGGAGCTGTCGCTCGGCGTGCACACGGGCACGCACCTCGACGCGCCTCTGCATTTCGTGCCGGGCGGCGCGGGCGTGGACGCGCTCCCCCTCGAGGTGTTGTGCGGCCCGGCGCTCGTCTGCCATGCGCTGAACGCCAACGCGCTCACCGCCGACGTTTTCGAGGCGATGAACATTCCCGCCGGGACAGAGCGTCTGCTCGTCCGCACGCACAACTCCGACCTGTGGGCGCGCGACGCGCGCGACTTCAACACCGATTACGTGGCCGTCACCGCCGACGGCGCACGCTGGCTGGTGGAGCACCGGGTCAAGGTGATCGGCGTGGATTATCTCTCGGTTGCCCCCTACCCCGACCCGCTCACCCCGCACGACATTCTTCTGCACGCAGGCATCATCCCGGTAGAGGGGCTGAACCTGAGCGGCATCGCGGCGGGCCATTACACCTTGTACTGTCTGCCCCTCAAACTGGTCGGCGCAGACGGCGCGCCAGCGCGTGCCATCTTGATCGAGGGTTGAGAAAAGCAGGTGCCAGAGTTCGAGCGTCAGACTCACCGGGCTGTGGTCGAAGGCGCGTGTCGGCATCTGGTCAAAGACCGCATGAAACTCTCGGGCATGCGCTGGACGGTCGCCGGAGCCGAAGCTCTGCTGGCCCTGCGTGCGGTCAACGAGAATGGGGGTTAGGAAGCGTTTCATCGGATTCGTCGCCAGCGCCGCCACAAACAACTCTATGGCAAGCCGCTCAACGAGACATGGATTGTTCCGGTCGAGCGACTTGAAATCAACCAGATTTAGTCACACCCTAATCTATTTTGGGCTGTATCCCGTCATACCCCAGCTAAGTGTTCATTATTGGTACGTTAGTCACAAACCTCCTGCGAAGCCCTTAGTCACAAATAAAAAATGACTAACAACTTCCCGCGATTGGCAGAGTTGTTAGTCATGATTTACGTCAGTGGCGAGGAATGGATTTGAACCATCAACCAAGGGCTTATGAGTACCTGCTGATGGCGGTAGAAGTCCCTCTGGCGCTGTTGACCAATGGCGACGGCATGGCGTCCGGTCTGTGTCCAATTCAGTTGTCAAGTTGTGGCCGAAGTGAATGCCATGAAACAAAAGGCGGAAATGGGATAACAGAGGTGGCACGACTTGGGTGATCGACACACCGCAACCCGAGCCCCATCGGCAAAAACAGTGATAACAATCGGGCATTCAAATCCACGGACACTGGGGTTGGACGCCCATCTCGCACGGTGCGTGCTTATCACCGCCATTGGCTGACGGGCCGTCAACCCTGAGACAGGGTTGAGGCAAAAGGCAATTGGTATAACTCTACTTTCCGCTAACTGCACTTTCGACGCCATATTTGGTGGTTAGGCTGTGTCGTCTGGCCCAAGATATGGCGGCAAAATCCAAGTTAGCGGAAACTAAAGTTAACAGGACCTCACCCAGATCACCTGCGCCTATTCTCCTGAGTACGCCTTCCACGGGCGGCGAGATCAGCGCGACTTCTTGTAGCCCGTCCATCTCTTTCAGAATGCGCTGCCAGGCCCGCTGATGCTCGCGCTACGCGTCGGCCTGCAAGTAATCCTCCTCCTCCAGAAAGAGCCGGATCGCCTTGGAATGGCTGGCGATCTTCTCCTGCACTTCAACTCGCCGGGTCCGGGATGTAATGGGGGCAGGTGGCGCATTTGAACTGGACCTCGCAGGGGGTGAAGATTGCGCACCTCCCGCCCGGCGTATAGCGCAACGCACCGCAATTGCCTTCCCAATTCCGCGTGCCGCGCCGGTGACGATGACGACTTTGTCTGTCAATCTCATAGGTACTCCTTGTCACCGCCGAGAACGCCGCGAGCGCAGAGTATCCATGCTGATCTCGGCGCACTCCGCTTACTCTGCGGTAGATCACGCCTCAGGCAATTAACAAGTGCGGCTTTTCGACCAGCATTTTGATCCTTTGGAGAAAGCGCGCCGCCGGCCCGCCGTCCACCAGCCGATGATCGAACGTCAGGCTGAGGATCACCGTCGCGCCCGGGCGCAGTTCGTCATTCCGCACGACGGCTTTCTTGACGATCCGTCCGACGCCCAGCACCGCGCCCTGCGGTGGGTTGATAATCGGCGTGAAAGCGTCAATCTCATACGCGCCCAGATTGGTCAGCGTGAACGTCCCGCCGCTCAACTCGTCGGGCCGCAACTTGCCGCTCCGCGCCTGCTCGACCAGATTGCGCCGCTCGCGCGCAATGGCCGCGACACCCTTGCGATCCGCATCCCGGATCACCGGAACGATCAGCCCGCGCTCAGTATCCACTGCGATGCCGATATTGAGCGCATCGAACACTCGGATACCATCGTTCTCCACTCTAGCGTTGAGGTGTGGATGTTCGCGCAAAGCCGCGGCTGCGATCTTGATGAACACATCGGTGAAGGAAACGTCATCCGATAGATCGGCCCGCAATTGCGCTCGCAGATTACCCAGCGCCTCCGCATCGGCCTCGGTCGTCAACGTGACTTGCGGGGCCTCGCGCGCGCTGGCCGTCATCCGCTCGGCAATCGTGCGCCGCGTGGCGTTGAACGGAATCCAGCGGCTCCCCGGCTCGACTGTCGGCGTCCTCGTTTCTGCGGCCAGCGTGGTGGTTTTCGCCGGGCGCGCCATGGCGGCTTGCACGTCATTCTTCATGATGCGCCCGTGCGGGCCGGAGCCGGTCACTCCGGTCAGATCAACGCCCGTATTCGCCGCAAGCCGCCGGGCCAGTGGCGAGACCACGAGGCGTCCAGGGCGATGGGCGCGCATGATGGCGATCAAATCGCTGGCCGCGGCATTTCCATTCTGGGGGGTTGGCGCTGCTAGTGGCGCAACTTCACTGCGAACGACGCTCGCTGCGCGTTCGCCCGATTCTGCGATCACGGCGACGGCGGTCAATATCGGCACCACCGCGCCCTCGGCGAAGCGCACATCTTGAAGCACGCCCGTGGCCGTCGCCTCCACCTCCATCGTCGCCTTGTCCGTCTCAACTTCCAACAGCACTTCCCCAGGCTGAACCCTGTCCCCCGGCTTCTTTCGCCAGCGGATGATCGTCGCCTCGCCCGAGGCCTGCCCGGCGTTGGGAATGAGAACGTCTGCGGCCATCTTACGCCTTGCCGCGCACCAGCGCTCGCGCGGCTTCGACGATGCGCTCGACGCTCGGCACGACGAAGTTTTCCAGCACGGGCGCGAACGGCATCGGCACATCGTAGGAGGCCACACGCTTGATCGGCGCGTCGAGGAGATCGAAGCCCGCATCGGCCACGCGGGCCGCGACCTCCGCGCCCCAGCCCCCGGTCAGGTTGTCCTCCTCGACGATCAACAGCCGCCCGTTTTTCGCCACCGAGGCCAGTACGGTATCATCGTCAAATGGGACGAGCGTGCGCGGGTCAATCACTTCGACGCTGATCCCTTCTTGCGCCAACAAGTCGGCGGCGGCGAGTGATCGGTGCATCATCAACAGGGTGGCGACGATGGTCAGATCGGTTCCCGCGCGACGGACGACAGCCTGGCCGAACGGGATCAGATATTCGTCGTCGGGGATGTCGCTGGTCAGGTCAAGGCCGCCCGCTTCCTTGCGCCCGCCTTTGCCGTACAGCCGCTTGTGCTCGAAGATCAGCACGGGACTGTCGTCGCGCACCGCCGTTTTGAGCAAACCCTTCGCGTCGTAAGCGGTAGCCGGCACGGCGACTTTCCAGCCAGGGACATGCATGAAAAATCCTTCCGGGCTTTGCGCGTGCTGCGCGCCGCGATTGGTCGCGCCGACTGGCGCGCGCAGCACCATGGGCACCTTGACTGTCCCGCCCGACATGTATGTCATCTTCGCGGCCTGATTGACGATCTCGTCGGCGGCGCAGAAGAGGAAGTCGGAGTATTGTACGTCAGCGATGGGCCGCATCCCCATCATCGCCGCGCCGACCGCCGCGCCCACGATGGCCTTCTCCGAGATGGGCGTGTCGAGCACACGCTCGTGGCCGAACTCGTCCGACAGGCCGAGCGTGACTGTGAACGCGCCGCCGAAGCCGCCGGGGATGCCGATATCCTCGCCGATCAGAAACACGCGCTCGTCGCGCAGCATCTCTTCGCGCATCGCTTCCCGCAGCGCCTCGGCGATGGAGAGTCGCTTCACGCCGCCGCCTCCTCGCCGTAGACGTGCAACAGCGCGTCTTCCGGCCTCGGCGGCGGACTCTCCTGCGCGTAAACCACAGCCGCTTCGATTTCTTTCTCCACTTCACGATCAACGGCCGCGAGGGCAGGCGCAAGGCCTGCCCCAACGCCGTTGGCGATCGAATGACGTCGTAATCGTTCAATCGGGTCTTTCTGTTTCCAGGCCTCCACTTCCTCTTTGGGGCGGTACGTGCTGGCGTCGCCGCGCGAGTGGCCGACCGTCCGATAGGTCTGGCATTCGAGCAGGGTGGGGCCTCCGCCCGAACGCGCGCGCTCGACAGCGGCGCGTGTCGCTTCGTAAACGACCATCACGTCGTTGCCGTCCACGACGACGCCGGGGATGCCATAGGCGGCCGCGCGTTCGGCGATGGCGATCGGGGTGGTCAACTGCATCGGGGTCGAGGCCGCGTAGAGGTTGTTCTCGCACACGAAGACGACGGGCAGTTTCCAGATTGCGGCGAGGTTGACGCCCTCGTGGAATGCGCCTTCGTTCACCGCGCCGTCGCCGAAGAAGCAGGCGACGACGCGGTCGCTCTTCTGAAACTTGAAGGCCAACCCCATCCCGGCGGCGATGGTCACGCCCCCGGCCACAATCGCAATCGCGGGCATCGCGCCGACGGACACATCCCCCATGTGCATGGAGCCGCCTTTCGCTTTACAGCAGCCGGTGGCCCTGGCGAACAACTCGGCCATCATGCTATGGATGGATACGCCTTTGGCGATGCAGTGGCCGTGTGGCCGGTGCGTGCTCGTGATGCAGTCCTCGCGGCGCAGCGCACTGCACACGCCGACGGCCACGGCCTCCTGTCCCTGATACTGATGGATCGTGCCGACGATCTGGCCTTGCAGGAAGAGATAGTAGACCTTCTCCTCGAACTTTCTGATCCGGGTCATATCCCGGTACATTTGCAGGAGACGATCCGGCGGGATGGTGAGAGAGGTCATGTTGTCTGTGCAGTTGAGTGACCGGTGATCAGTCATCAGTCATCACTGGTGACCGATCACTGATCACTGTTCACTTCATATGTTCTTCGGCGCGAACTTGGGATGGTATTCCGGCCCGGAGTAGCCCCACGGCGTGGCGGGCCGCTTGCGCAGGCCCCACGTCTGGAGCGCGGCCATCAGTTCGGGATGCTGCTGCGCAGCCTCTTCCAGCGGGATGTCGTTCATCACCGCGTCAATCGCCTGCCGCCACGCCATCGCGCCGGCCTTGTAGCCCATCGGATGCCCCAACATGCCGCCGCCCGCCGGGACGATGATGTCCGGCCCGTTCTCTTTGACAAGTTCGGGCATCAGGCCGGGATACATGCCGGCGGCGGGCATCGGCCACGTGCGTTTGATGTGATAGAACGGCGCGTGAAGAGTCTGGCTGACGCGCAGCGACTCTTCCAGGGAGGCGACGGGGATGCTCGACCAGATGGAGGGCGTGAGCATCATGTCCGCGCCGCACAGGCGGCACAACTTCGCCAGCGTCGGGAAATTGATCGTCGGCAACAGGCCAAGCATGTGCGAGACGTGCAGCAGGATCGGCGCCTGAACTTCCGGGTCTTCGGCCAGCACGCGCAGCGCCGACAGCCCGGCGGAGTAGGCGAGCAGCAGGCCGGTCGCGCCCATGTTGACGGCTTTGCGCGCCTTCTCGTTGATCTTGTCTACCTCGTCGGTGATGCTGACCATGTACAGCGTCTTGTGGCCGGTCTCCTTCTCGGCTTTCTCCAGCGCCTTGAGCACGGCCTCCAATCGCGCCTCGAGCGGGCAGATGTCGAGTTCGCTGAGCATCTCGTCGTCTTTACAAAGGTCGGCCCCCCCGAGTGCGCTCTGATAGACCTGATCGGCCGTCTGCTGCGGCGTCATCCCCATCTTGGGTTTGATGATCTGCAAGCACAGCGGCCGCTTCTCGACCCCCAGGATTTTGCGGATGCCCTCGATGCCATACTTTGGCCCCTGGAACCTTTTGGCGACGGCGGAGGGAATCGTCACGTCAAGCAGGCGTGTCTTGGTTGGAAAGGCGAAAAAGTTTCCGGCAATGGAAAGGAGCAGCATCGGCACGTTGAGGTTTTTGTCCCACGCTCCGTCGGGGAAACCCAGCTGGACGATGGCCTTCTTCGTGCCCTTGGGCGCCGGGATTTCGTAGTAGCCCAGCACCTTGCTCGTAAGCCGCTCGCGCAGTTCGTCGGTCTCCTCGGCCACGTCCATCCACGACGAGGTCGAGCCTTCGAGCGCCAGGCGCTCGACCTGCCTCAGATGGTCAATGAACTCGTCCTCCCCGCGGACATCCTCCACGTAGTAGGTGGCGACCACCATCCGATCACGATCCACGCTTTCCGGCATGTAGTCAAACATGCGGGGTTCGTAATACAGTTTCATGGTGATTTCCTTCCAGTTAACATACGGGCGCGATGCAGCATCAAAATGCATCGCGCCTGTGGGGGCTAGCCCAGCATCGCATCGCGGATCATTGCGGAGGCCGTCATCGCATCGCTCTTCGCGATCACCGCCGCAATCTTATCTCGCCCGATCCGATCCAGCAGGCTATGCGCGGCCCTGATCCATTTGATGCTCTCAGTCGCCGCGCGCACACCGTCCTCCCGATAGGGGAAGATGTCGAGCGCATACCAGCCCTGATAGTCCAGGCGGTCAAGCCAGTACATGAGTTCGAGCAACTCGACGACGTGGATGGAACCGACGGTCAGGTCGTCGTCCCACAGCCGCCAGTTGTCGTTGAAATGCATGTAGAACAGTTTCTTGCCGAAGCGCTGAAGGATGGCCGCCGACTCGGCGGCGTTCTCGTAGGCCATCAGCGCGTGGCCCACGTCAATCATCGCACCGACGTTGGGGCGGTTCACTTCGTTGAGCAGAAGCAGCGTCGCGCCCACCGTGCCGATGAAGCAGTGAGTGCGCGGCTCTTTGGGTTTGTACTCGACGACGATCTTGATCTCCGGCAGATAGTCGGCGCACGCCTGCGTCCCGGCGATGATGCGCTCCCACGCGGTGATGAAGTCGGCCTGAAAGGGATAGTCATACCCGTCCTGGCCGAACCACAGGTCAATCACCTCGCACCCAAGGCGCTTCGCCCACATCATGGACTTCTTGACCTCGGCGATGGCGGCGGCGCGAATCTCGGGGTCGTTGCTGGCGAATGAGCCCATCCCCCACTTGCCCTGCGCCCAGATGTCCGGCGTCACGCATGTGACTACGAACCCGGCCTCTTTGACCTGCCGCTTGATGTCCTCGACGTTGTCGTCGTTGACGTGCCACAGCCCGACGACCTCGACCCCGGTCAATCCTTCAACCTGCGTCGCCCGACGGATCAACTCGTCAGTGGAATAGCGCTGGCCGTAGCCGGTCAACACGTAGCGGTCGGCGCACGCGTTGAAGGTGTTGATGTTGGCCGAAAACTTCAATGGTGTCGCCATGGGGAGCCTCCTTTTTCAGAAATGGCCCGCCGGGGCGCGCAGGGGCATTAGGCCCGCATCGGCGAGCGCGACAGGTTGACCACAAAATCGTAGCGGTCGCTGCGCCAGACAGACTTCAGGAACTCGACCGCGTGGCCTTCGGGCGAAAACGTGTTTTGCTCGCTGTAAATCACCGGGCTGTTCTTCGAGAGTTGCAGCAACTTGGCTTCGGCGGGTTGCACCAGCCGCGCACGCAGAATGGAGCGCGCCGTCCATAACCGGATGCCGTAGTGCTCCTCCAGAATTTGGGTGAGCGAGGCGGACAAATCACGTTCCAGCAAATCGGGACAGAGCCGGGTAGGGATATACGACCATTGCAGGCTGATCGGCTCGCCATCGGCGGTGCGCAGGCGATGGATTTCGAAGACCTCGTCGCCCTTCTTGATCTCGAGTGCGGCGGCGATGGAGGGCAGGGGCGTCATTTGCTGGCAGGAGAGGACTTTGGTGCCCGCCTTCCAGCCCCGGCGGGTGATGTCCTCGGTCGTCGGCACAAGGGAGGTCAACTCGTATTTGGCGCGCGCGCGGGCGACGAAGGTGCCTTTCCCTTTGGCTTTGTAAATCAGCCCTTCGCGCTCAAGCAAATCGAGCGCATGGCGGACAGTGGCGCGGCTGATACGGTGCTTTTCGGCCAACTCGTTTTCGGACGGCACCGACAGCTCTTGGCCGCTGCCCGCCGCGTCTTTGATCTGCTGGCGCAGTGACTCGGCCAACTGGAAGTAATAGGGGATACGGCTCTGTTTGTTGATCGCGGGCATGATGGAAGCGCGAGTGGGTTAAACCAGACGCCGTGCAGAAAATAGGATGCTTGTATAGACAAGTAGACAACGCCAATATAGGTCAGGTTTGGCTGGGAGTCAACCGGGCAATCGGCCCGAATCGCCGGGCAAAGTTTGGTCGTCAGCCGGCAGTCTCCTGGCGGAGGTAGCGTATAATTCCAGCCCGAGGAGAAATGCGGATGGAAATTGCTATCGTCGGCACGGGCAAAGTTGCCCGGTGCTCCCGGCGGAAGAATTTCCGACTGCGCCCGTGCGCTGAACGCCGCGCCCGCGCCTCAGGAGCCTAATGCGCTACCTCAACCTGCCCCCACTCGACCGACCGATTTCGGCCATTGGCCTCGGAACGGCGACCCGCGCCTTCACCCCCGGAACGTACACTCAAGCGGTGAAATTGCTGGACCGATTTCTTGAGGCTGGCGGGAATTGTGTGGACACCGCGCATATCTACGGCTTTGGCGACAGCGAGAAAACTTTGGGCCGCTGGCTGAAAGACTCCGGGCGGCGCAGCGAAATCATCTTGATCACCAAAGGCGGCCATCCCGCTGTCGATCCAGCGAATCTGTTTGGCAAACCCTGGGAGCCGCGCGTCACGCCCGAAGCGCTGCGCGCCGATTTGAATGAAAGTTTGGAGCGGTTACAAACCGACACCATTGACCTGTATCTCTGCCACCGCGACGATGAAGCCGCGCCCGTCGGGCCATTGATCGAAGCCTTAAATCAGGAACAGCGGCGGGGGCGAGTCCGGGCGCTGGGCGCGTCCAGTTGGCGCGTCGAGCGCATGGTCGAGGCCAACCAGTACGCCGCGCAACATGGTCTGAACGGATTTGTCATTTCCAGCCCCGGCCTGAGTCTGGCGCGGCCAGTCAAAATGCTTTTCCCGGGCACGTTGTTTGCCGACGACGTGACGCGCGCGTGGCATCGCGCGCACGGGTTTCCAATGTTGGCGTGGGCCTCGCTCGCGGCGGGCTTCATGAGCGGCAAGTTCAAGCCGGATGATCCGAGTGTCAATCCGGTGGTTCAGACGTATTATTCAGACGGGAATTTTGAGCGTGTGCGCCGCGCGCAGGAATTAGGCGCGCGTAAAAACGCGACCGGGCTCCAGATCGGGCTGGCGTTCGTGTTGCGGCAAGCGTTCCCAGTCGTGGCGCTCGTTGGCCCGACCACAGTAGCGAATCTGAACGAAACCCTCGGCGCGTTGGAGATTGAATTGAGTTCTGAGGAGATGGAATTTCTCGATCTCAATGGAGGCGAACAGTGAAACACACTCTGAATCTCGCCGCGATAGATTTGGGCGCGGAAAGCGGCCGGGTGATGTGGGCGGCCCTCGACGATCGCACGCTGAGGCTGGAAGAAGCTTATCGCTTCCCCAATGTGCCGGTACGCGTCCTCGACAGCCTCCACTGGGATCCTTTGCGCCTCTTCGCCGAGATCAAGCACGGGTTGGGGTTGTGCGCCAAACGCGGCGGGGCGGCGTTGAACGGGATTGGGCTTGACACGTGGGGCGTGGACTTTGCCCTGTTGGGACGCGATGACGAACTGACCGGCATTCCTTTCCACTATCGCGATCGTCGCACCGAGAGCATGTTGGAGAAAGCCTTTCAGCGCGTGGCCCGCGAAGAAATCTTCGAGCGCACCGGCATTCAATTCATGCCGATCAATTCGCTTTACATGTTGCTCTCAATGACCGGAACGCCTGCGCTGGAATCGGCGGCGACGTTCTTGATGATCCCCGATCTGTTCAACTTCTGGCTCTCGGGGCGCAAGGCGTGCGAGTTCACCGACGCGACCACCACGCAACTCTACGACCAGCGCGCGGGCGATTGGGCGCGATCCGTAATCGAAAAACTCGGCTTGCCCGGACACATCTTCTTGCCCATCACGCAGCCGGGCACGGTGCTGGGGCCGATCCTGCCTTCGGTTGCCGAGGAAGTTGGACTGGACTCGGTTCCCATCATCGCGCCGGCCTGCCACGACAGCGGCTCGGCCGTCGCGGCTGTCCCGGCGCGAAACAAGAACGCCGTATACATCAGTTCCGGCACGTGGTCCATCGTCGGCGTCGAGGTCCACGCGCCCATCATCACGCCGCAGAGTCTCAAGTTTAACTTCACGAACGAAGGCGGCGTGTCCGGCACCGTGCGATTCCTGAAGAACGTGATGGGGCTGTGGATCGTTCAGGAGTGCCGCCGCGTGTGGGCGCGTGCTGGTGAGGAATTCACCTATACCGAACTGACCACGATGGCCGAAAATGCGACGCCGTTCGTTTCAATCGTTGATCCCGACGACGAATCATTTCTGCGGCCCGGCGACATGCCCGCCCGGCTGAGAGAGTTCTGCACCCAGACGGGCCAACCCGTGCCCGAAGACAAAGGCGCGCTCCTGCGCTGTGTCTTTGACAGCCTGGCGCTGAAATATCGCGTGGTCGTCGAGCGCATCGAAGTCATGATGGGTCACCGGCTCGAGGTTATCCATATCATCGGGGGCGGGTCACAGAATCGCCTGCTGTGCCAGTTGACCGCCGACGCGACGGGCCGCCCCGTGATCGCCGGGCCGGTAGAAGCGACCGCCATCGGCAACGCGGTGGTGCAAGCGATGGCGCTCGGCCATCTTGCCTCACTTGCCGAAGCACGTGAGGTCATTCAGAATTCGTTCGAGTTGATCATCTACGAGCCGCGCGCCTCGGCGCAATGGGATGAGGCTTACGCGCGCTTCGCCCATTTGTTACCCACCTGAGCCCGTTCGATGAGTTGATGCTTGACTTGAGGTCGAATCCGCCCTAATATGCTGAGTATTGGCTTGTATAGACAAGTAGACAATCAGGCAAGTTTCTAAGACACGCTCAAAAAAATGGCCGTCCATCCTGCTGACTTGCCTACACGTTCCGCCGACCAAGCTGCGAGGCCGCCGAGCGCAATGGTCATTCGCTCCGCCGTCCGCATGGGAGGGTGCTGCGATGAACGAGTCAATCATTGACGTCAGCCGTGATTTCTTCAACGAGGTCGTTAAGCCGATCCTGGAGAAGGAATTCCCGGCCGAGACCGCGCAGACGGCTTTCGGAGTCTTTGGCTACGGCTCCGAAGTGCTCCGGATGGACGACACGTACTCCACCGACCACCACTGGGGCATTCGCATCAACGCGCTGACGCCGGAGGAAATCTTCAAAGCGCGGCACGAGGCCATCCAGGAGACGGTCAGCGCGCGCCTGCCGGCCACGTGGCGAGGGCACTCGCTGCGCGAGGGCCTCTCCGGCGGCAGAGGTCTCTCGCTCACCAGCCTCGAAGCCTATCTTACGCGCACCATCGGCCTTGACTATCCCCCTCAGACGTATGCCGAGTGGCTCAGCATTCCGGAAGAGGACATCATTCACGTCGTCGAGGGCGAGGTGTGGCATGACCCCTCCGGGCGCTTCACTGCCATTCGCGAGACGCTCAAGAAATATTATCCTGAACCGGTTCGCTTGCGGCGCATCGCCCACTGGTGCCGCTATTATTCCGGGATGGGCGCGTACGCCTTCAAACGCGCGCTCCTGCGCAACAACGAGTATTACGCGAACGTCACGTTCACGCGCGCCATCCGGTTGGGCGTGCAGTTGGCCTTCCTGCTGGACAAGCAATATTTCCCTTACGACAAATGGACGTTTGCCTACTTCCAGCGGCTTCCGCGCATGGCCGCCCGGCTGGGCCACCGCGTTGACGAGGCCGTGCGCCTCTCCACCCCCTGGGAGCGCAAACTCGAACTGCTGGATCAGATGTCAGATGTCTTCGACGCGACAATGGTCGAGGACGGGATCGTCAAGCCGCACCCCAAATTCAAAGGCTCCGCCACCTCTGGTTATCGCCTGATGGAACGTGCCTATGCCGAGATCATCAAGGGGCTGCCGGGCGAGATCAAGACGGTCGTGCCTGTGTGGGATCAAATCTACCTCGAGCGATTCCACAGCGGCTACGTGAATTCGCTGGACATGCAGACGTGGGAAAGTTTGCTGAATCTGACGCCGGAGGGCGAGACGGTGAGATGAACTCCAAAGAACGAGTCCTCGCGACCATCCGCCGCCAGCCGACCGACCGCACGCCGATTGATTGCTGGCTCTACCAGAAGCAGTTCGTGGAAAAACTGGAAGCCGAGTACGGCCCGCGCGACAAATTCTGGGACGAGTTCAACATTGACATCGTCGTCAGCTTCGTGCCCTGGCCCAATCAGCTGGGGCGAAAGGTGGACGTCACCGAATTAGCCAGCGTCGCTCTGGGTGATCCGCGCGACCCCTTCCGGTTGACCTACACCAACTGGACCGAGGATTTCGCCGGCCTGAACATCCGGGAGGCCGTTGACCGCTACGGCGACCGGCGGGTCGTCATCGCCCACATTTGGGGCATCGTGGAAGGCACGAGTTCTTTCCTCGGCATCGAGAATTGCTGGCTCAATCTCGGTGAACACCCGGATTTGATGATGGCCTGGTTTGACCGCTACGCCGACTGGCTGTGCGGTCTGGTGGACAGTTGTATTGACGCCGGGGTGGATATGATCACCCTATCCGATGACTGGGGCAGCAACCAGCGGATGTTGTTTTCGCCCCGGATGTGGCGGCAGATGATCGCCCCCTACGCCGGGCGCGTCGTCAAACACACGCGTGCGCGGGACATGCCCGTCAACCTGCACAGCGACGGTCACATCTTGGATATCGTGGATGATCTCATCGAGATCGGTTATACCTCGATGCACCCCGTGCAGGAAAGCGCAGGCATGGATCCTAAGTTGGTCAAGGAAAAGTACGGCGACAAGATCGTGATCTACGGTTCGCTGGACGTCATTGACGGACTGCTCAAGCACGACGGCAAAGCCCTCGAGGATTACATCACCCGGCGGTTCGAGATTTACGCGCCGGGTGGAGGCTTCATTTTCAACACGGGCCATTTCGTTCAGCCGGACATACCGCCCCGGCGGCTGATCCACGCGTACTCCGTGGTGAATGAACTGGCCCGCAAATATGGCTCATGACGGCGTTTTCCTTCCCGGATGGCGCGGTCTGGATAGGCTCAGATCACCCGTTTGATTTGCACGAAGCCGTTCTCTGTTTCCGGTGTGCATGGCAACTTGAACGGCAGCCTAAAACAGCGGGGTTATTCATCACCGCCGATAGCCGCTACAAACTATGGATCAACGGCCACTCCGTCGCGCGCGGCCCAGCGCGCAGTTGGCCGCAGGCTCAATGCGTGGATCGGCTCGACGTTGCGCGGTATTTGCTGGCGGGCCTCAACGTTCTCGCGGTGCAGGTTTATCAACCCGGCTATTCTCACTTTGCGTATGTGCATCGGGGAGCAGCAGGGCTGCTGGCTTATCTGACTTGTGATGGCCAAACAGTGTTGATGACCGATCAGAGTTGGCGCACACGACGCGATCCCTCTTTTGCCTCGCCGGTTCCCAGGATTTCGATTTACGGGAGCGGCGTGGAGGAACGCGATGTGTCACTGGACGATGGCTGGCAGAGTCCAGCCTACGTCGATTCGGGTTGGGCGCACGCGCGAGTCGTGGCCCCGGTCGGCGGGTATCCGTGGACAAGTCAGCAACTGCGCTCATTGCCTCTGCTGGTCGAGCGTGAGGCTCCGATGATGTTACTCGAAACACGGCGAGGCTTTGCCGTGAGCGATCCAGATGCTCACACGGGCTTGCGGCGAAGCTGGGCCATCGCGAGTCCGCAAAGAATCGCCTCGGACACGGATGGCTGGTTCGGAGTTGCGCTGGGGAACGACGAGTCCGCCTCTTGGCTTTTTGACCTTGGGCGGGACTACATCGGTCAAGGATGGGCCGAGATCGAACGGGCTGGTGGAGAAGAGAGTATCTCGATCAGCTATGCGGAGAAAATCCGCGACGGGCAACTCGTTCTTTCCGACCCCCAGACCTACTGCCGGATGCGCATGACCGACCGCTTCCGCCTTCGTCCAGGCCATCAGCGTGCTGAGACTTTCGCATTGCGCGGCGGGCGTTATTTCTTATTTCAGTTGACTGGCCCGACCGGTCCCAATATGCGTCTCCGTTTTCACGCCTGTGTGAGCGAATACCCGCTGGAAATCTCCCGTGAGTTGCGCGCCTCCGACCCGCTGCTCGCGCGCATCATCACGTTGTGCGAAGAAACCTTCCGGGCCTGCTTGCTAGATGGCTTTATTGACAGCACCTGGCGCGAGAGTTCGCAGTGGGTGGGCGACGCCCTGCCCCAGGCGCTCATCATGTCATCTATGTCCGACGACACTCGCCCGTTGCGGCGCGTGATCGAGATGGCGGTGGAGGGCGCCTACCCGGATGGCGTGCTGCCCACCGTCCTCCCCGGCGAGGTTCATGCGTATACTGTCGTAGACTACAACTTCATCTGGATCGAACTGCTGGGCCTTTATTGGACATTGAGCAGCGACGAGGATTTTGTGACCGCTATGTGGCCCGCTCTCGTCAAAATGCTGGATCGCTTTCACCAAGACCTCAATCCCGATGGCCTCCTCATCAGCCAGCCCGGACGCCGCCTCTTCCTCGATTGGGCGCCCCTCTCGCGGAACGAGCCGAATGCTGTTTACAACCTACATTATCTGTTGGCATTGCGCGCCGCGATTCGGATGGCGACCGATCGGAAAGTATCCGAGGAGGCGGTGCGTTGGGAGGCGCGGGCGACGGCGTTGCGGAGTGTTGTCCGGTTTGCTTTCTGGCGCGGCGGCGTCTGGTACGACGACAGAGAGCGATCCACCTTCTCACAGTTGGCCGCCTCGCTGGCTATCTTGGCCGAGGCCGCCGCGCGCGAAGAGACCATCGGGTTGCTCGATGCGATTGCCGCTCGCTCCCTCGACTTGGATGACGAGGCTGTGCCGGGGAAGATGGTGCTGGCGGGTCCTTTCATGCACCACTACATTTTTGAAGCGCTGCGGCGCGGGGGCAAGCCCGATACTCTGATTGAGATCGTCCGGCGGCGCGGGGGGCGCTGGGTGCAGGCGGGGTATCCGACGGCTTGGGAGAACTGGAACGTGGACTTCCCCGACGGATCGCAATGCCACGCCTTCTCAGCCCACCCGCGCTATCACCTGGCGGAGATCGCCCGTGAAAGAAGTGATTTGAATCTTCACCACAGACACACGCAGGCGCAAAGAATATATCGAGGCGGCTTAGGGTCTTGGTGCCCTGATGGTTGAACGCGCCCGAGTGGCCGAGCAAGGAGGCTAGACACGTGAAACGCGTTGCATTTATTCTCAAGGTCAAACACGACAAGCTCGCGGAATACAAAGAGCATCACAAGCAGGTGTGGCCGGAGATGCTCGATGCGTTGCGGCGCACGGGCTGGCACAACTATTCCTTGTTCTTGCGCGACGACGGCCTGCTCTTTGGCTACTTTGAGGCCGAGGAGAGTTTCCAAGCCTCGCTGGACGGAATGACCCGCGAGGAGGTCAACCAGCGCTGGCAGGATTTCATGGCCCCCTACTTCGAAGGGCTGGGCGGGGCGCACGCCGACCAGAACATGCAGGAGTTGGAGGAAGTCTTCCACCTCGATTGAGGGAGGTTCAGATGGCTGCGCATACTGCCGCTTATTCGGCTTTAGCCGAACAACTCACTGCGCAGGGCCTTGACGTGCAAGTGGTCAAGGCCGCGCTCAAAGCCCAGCGCGTCGAAACGCCCTCGTGGGGCTACGCCAACTCGGGGACGCGCTTCAAGACGTTTCCGTGGCCGGGGGCGGCGCGCACCACGCGCGAGAAACTCGACGACGCGGCTACCGTCCACAAGTTCACCGCCATCGCGCCCTCGGTCGCCATCCACATCCCGTGGGACAAGCCGGAAGATGGCGATTACGCCGCGATGCGCCAGTACGCCGAATCGCGCGGGGTGAAGATCGGCGCGGTGAACCCCAACGTCTTTCAGGACGAGGCCTATCGCCTCGGCTCGCTCGGCCATCCCGCGTCAGCGACGCGCGAGATGGCGCTCGATCATCTCGTCGAATGTTGCGAGATCATGCCGAAAGTTCAGAGCGGCTTCCTCAGCCTGTGGTTTGCCGACGGCACGAACTACGCGGGGCAGGACAGCCTGCGCGAGCGCAAGCGGCGCTTTGAAGAAAACCTGCAGGTCGTGTACAAGCGCCTGCCGCCGGGTAGCCGGATGCTGATCGAGTACAAGTTTTTTGAGCCGGCCTTCTACAGCACCGACATCCCGGATTGGGGCACGGCGAACGCGTGGTGTCTCAAACTCGGGCCGCAGGCGCAGGTGCTGGTGGATTTGGGGCATCACGCGCCCGGCGTCAACATCGAGCAGATCGTGGCGTTCCTACTGGACGAGGGACGGCTCGGCGGCTTCCACTTCAACAACCGCAAGTACGCCGACGACGATTTGATCGTGGGCAGCGTCAATCCCTTCGAACTGTTTTTGATTTACAACGAGTTGACAGGGGCAGCGCAGGGCCACGACGAACCAGCGCGCGCGACGGCGCAGAACGTGGCTTACATGATTGACCAGTCGCATAACATCGAGGGCAAGATCGCGCCGATGATCCTCTCCGTGCTGAACTGTCAGGAGGCCTACGCCAAGTCTTTGCTCGTGCCGCGCCGTCATTTGGCCGAGGCGCAGGCAGTGGGCGACGTACTGGGCGCGCACCACCTGCTCACCGAAGCCTATCGCGCCGACGTGCGCCCGTTGCTGGAGCAGGTGCGCGAGGAGATGGGCGCGCCGGCCGATCCGTTCGCCGCCTACCGCGCCAGCGGCCACGACCAGAAACTCGTTTCCGAGCGCGGCGCAGCGAGCGAGGCCGGGAGCGGGTATCCCACATGAGACGAGAAACGTGAAGCACGCCCCATCCCGTTCCACGTTTTACGCGACACAAGCCAAAGAAATCTATGCCTAAGAATCTCTGGAACGCCCCCGAAGCCTCCCAACTCGCCGGCCTCGATCTGCTGGTGTACCGCTCGCATCTGCTCGGCGCAGACCGCAGCGTGTGCAACATCTTCGGCGGCAACACGGGCACGAAGACCGTCGAGAAGGATTTTCGGGGGCGTGAGGTCAAAACCCTGTGGGTCAAAGGCTCCGGCTCCGACCTCGCGACGATGCAGCGCAAGGATTTCGCCGGTCTGCGGCTGGACGACGTGCTGCCGCTCTTCGAGCGCGAAGCCATGACCGACGAGGAGATGACGGCTTATCTTACGCAGTGCCTCATCGGCGTGAAGATGCCGCGCCAATCCATCGAGACGCTCCTGCACGCTTTTATCCCGGCGGCTCACACTGATCACACGCACCCGGACGCCGTTATCAGCCTGGCCTGCTCCACCGACGGCGAGCAGTGGGCGCGCAAACTCTACGGCGAGCGCATGGCGTGGGTTCGGTACATCCGCCCCGGCTTCACGCTCAGCCAATGGATCGGGCAGGCGGTGCGCGAGCATCCCGGGATCGAATGCGTCATCATGGGCAAACACGGGCTGGTGACGTGGGACGACGACCCGCGCGCCTGCTACGACAAGACCATCCGCATCATTCAGGAGGCCGAGGATTTTATCGCCGAGCAGCCCGGCAGCCGCACGGCGTTTGCGGTGACGCGCACGCCGCCATTGAGCGCGGAGCGCCGCCGGGAGATCGCGGCTCAAATCCTGCCCGTGCTGCGCGGCGCGGCGAGCGTGGCAGGCCGGATGGTGACGCGTTTCGACGACGGCCCGGGAGTGCTCGACTTCATCGGCGCGGACGCGCCAGCGGCGAGCGCGGTGGCGGCGGTGGGGGCGGCGTGCCCGGATCACCTCGTGCACACCAAACGTATCCCGCTCTTCATTGATTGGGATGCGGCCTCCGGCGATGTGGAGACGTTGAAGACGAAATTGCGCGCAGGCGTGACCGCATATATCGCCGACTACGAGCGCTACTTCAAAGAGCACAGTGGCCCGAGCGACACGCAAAGCGTGGGCAACCCC
>Ga0209751_10002376_pt1 | contig 18868 bp, 15 predicted proteins | sample RifCSP13_1_FD_184019 | JGI IMG/M metagenome (GOLD analysis project Ga0209751, IMG submission 184019) | Soil microbial communities from Rifle, Colorado - Rifle CSP2_sed 13_1 (SPAdes) (version 2) | ecosystem: Environmental > Terrestrial > Deep subsurface > Rock core/Sediment | place: Rifle... | reverse complement strand
CGGGTTGACCAGCGGGTCGCCGTACACCTCGGAGGTGCTGGCCAGCAGGAAGCGCGCGTCTTTCTCACCGGCCAGTTCCAGGGCGTGGTGAGTGCCGAAGGCGCCCACCTTCAGGGTGTCGATGGGAAGTTCCAGGTAGTCCTTCGGGCTGGCCGGGGACGCAAAGTGCAACAGCGCGTTTAGCGGGCCGTCGAGGCGCAGGTCTTCCGCGACGTCGCCGTGGATGAAGTGGAAGCGCGGCTGATCCATCAGGTGGGCGACGTTCCCGGCACGGCCGGTAAGGAGGTTGTCCACGCAGAGGACCTCGGCGCCGTCGGCGATCAGTCGGTCGCAGAGATGGCTGCCCAGGAACCCGGCCCCGCCAGTAATCAGCACACGTTCAAGGGCCGGCATGCGCGACCTCCTCCCAGCGGACGCGGTAGAGGGCGAAGCGGCCGTCCTCGTACTGCAGCGCCAGCCACCGCCGGCGGAACGACGGTTCTGCGATCGCCACACTTGCCGGAGAGAGCGTAGCCAGTTCCGTCTTGTCTACCAGCACGTGCGAGATCTTCAGGTCGGCCAGGGCCTGCAGGGCTCGGCGCTCCGCTCCGGCGGGCGATCCCCACACCGCGACACGCGCCTGCGGGGCATTGACCCAGACCCGGTCGCGGCGGCTGTAGAAGTTGTCTCCCCCGCTGAAGGTGAGGATGCGCGCGTCCGCGGGCAGGTGGGAGTTGATGTACCGCCAGGCCCTGTACGAGGGGACCGCCAGGCCCAGGTAGTTCTCCTCCGAGCGGACTCCGAGGACCACGCCGATGGGGACGCGCCGGGTCACGTGCGTGAGCCAGCCCTCCCAGCCCACCCGATCGACCTCGTGCAGCGGGATGAAGGGCGGTAGGTTGAGGAAGAGGAGCGCGGCGACACTCCCCGTCACTACTGGACGCGCCCAGGACAGGCGGCCGGCGCGCAGCAACGCGGCCAGGCGGCCCAGGCCGGCCGCGGCCATCAGGGCAAGCAGCGGAGTCACGGGCAGCAGGAAGCGCAGTTGGAAGTTGCTGAGGGGTGAGGCCCACAGGGCGCCGTAAGCCAGCACGATCAACACCAGAGGAAGCGTCCGCGGGCGGCGGGCCAGGAGGAGCACCGGGAGCAGGAGGAGGAAGAGTGGGCCGAGCGCGCCCCCGTAGCGCGCGGCGTGGACGGTCACGTCCCAGGGCAGGGTGAGGAGGTACAGCGGCGTCCGCGGGCGGCCGAAGTACGCTTCGAAGCGGTTCAGCGCCGCGTCCGCCGCGGCATCCCACCGGTCCGGCGGCGCGCCGAAGAGGCCGTACAGTTCGGGAAAGACAGGGTTCCCCGTGGCCAGCCAGCTGCGCAAGTACCACGGCAGCGCGATCAGCAGGGCGACCGCGACCAGCAGGGCGACCGGGCCGACCACCCGGCGCAGACCATCCCGGCGCCAGAGGAAGAGAAACAGGCCAGCGGTGGCGACGACCAGGATGAGACCCCCCAGATGCTTTGTGGCGAGCGCGAGACCAAGCTGGACGGCGGCGAGCAGCAGCCACGACCGCGCGCGTGCTCCAGCAGCGTAGCGGAAGAGCGCGAAGCCGGCGAGTCCGGCATACAGGGTGAGGCCGAGGTCCACGTACGCCGTCGTCGCCTCCCACAGGACGGTGGGGATCGTGACGAAGAAGGCCACCGCCGCCCAAGGTGACGTCCGGGGAAGAACACGACGCGCCGTATGGAAGATCAGGAGGCCCAGCAGAGGCAGCATCGTGAAGTGCAGGAGTTTGGCGGCGATCGGCCCGCCCAGCGAGAGGGCCGCGCCGTAGAGTAGTTCCCACGTCATCGGATAGAGGGCGACGTACTCCTGCGGCTGGTCCGTCAGGTACCCGCGCTCCAGCCAGAGACGGGGGAACCCCAGGTGATACCAGAGGGCGTCGTACTCCCGTTCCGGGGCGAGCGCGCCGATAAGCGCGATGACCAGCGCCACCAGGGTGACGGCTTTCCAGATCGCATCGCCGCGTCCGGCCCGGTCCAGAGGGCTGGTTCGCGATGATGCTACTCGCGGTCCCCGCTGTTCCCCCCGCAGCGCAAGCCATACGGCCCCAGTAACCAGCAGCGCGCCGACGAGGATCCGCAAATACGCCGCGGTGTACAGGTGCAGGCCCGCAAGACCAAAGACAAGGTAGGCCAGCGCACCCAGGCCGGTGGCGGTCCGGTACAGGATCAACTCTGCCCAGGTTGAGGGAGTTGCCCGGAGAAGACGGATGACTGCCGTGCCAGGGACCTGCGCCGCGAGCAGCACAGCCCCAGCGCCGACGAACCCCCCGGCGACCCGCGCCGCCGCCTGCGGGAAGGCGGTCAGCCCCGCGGCCGCGGCACCGGCGGAAAGCGCCTGCCCCACCGGAGTGCGCTCCGGCGCCAGGAGCACGATCAGAAGGCCCACCGCGGCCGCGGTCGGCAGCAGGAGGAGGACCGGGCGGGCTCGACCGCTCCGCCGGAGGAACCGCGAGCCGGCGAATACCGCTGCTCCGGAAAGCGCGGCCAGGGCCGCGACCGGCAAGAGCGAGTCCACGACCATGCGGAGAAACGGCACCCATACGGCGGGTCCCGCGGACAACAGGCGCCAGACCTGGCGGAAGTAGCGTTCCAATAGGAGAACCGCCCATAGGGTCCACAGGGCGGCGAGGAGACGCGCGCGAAGATCAGTCAAGAACAATGCCGTGGTCTCCGAGATCGTAGCGCGGGGGCAGCGCGCAGAACGCCAGCAATTGCTCGACATTGAACGGAGGGGCAATCGCTCCGTCCTGCGCCAGGGCCCGCAGCAGTGGTCGGGCCAGGTGTGTGCCCAGGAGAGGGAGGAGATGCTCGCCGCGCAGCGGTTCCGCCCCAGGTTGCGGCAGAATCCGCGCAAGCGGCTGCGGGCCGAGGCGGAGCCGCACGGCTCCCGGCCGCGCTTCATCGAGTTGACGCTGCGCGTGTACGATGCCGGCCCGCAGATCCACTTCGATCTCGGGGGCGGGAGTGCTGCTGGCGGCGGGCAGAAACCGGGCCAACTCGGCCGCCGTCGGCAGTTCCTGGGCCACGCCGCGCCAGTACCAGTACGAGAGCAGGTCGTCCAACAGCCGCCGCCAGCGGAAGCGGAGCCGCAGGCGCTCCAAGAGATCGAGCGTGCGCGCCGCAGCGCCGGCGGCCGCGTCACCCGCCGCCGGCCGCACGAAGGCCAGACGGAAGAAGAGCCGACTGCGCGCGGAGCGACCGGGGCGCAGCCGGGCGAGGGGCAGCGCCCGCCGCAGATCGGGGTGGCGGCGGCCGATCTGCACGTCCGCCTGACCTTCCTCGCACTTGCGCCGCAGCGCCCGGCGAAGGTCCGTTCCCTCGTGATGAGAGCCCAGGGCGTCGGGCGCGTAGAGGAAGGGGACCCCGGACTGCATCAGGCGGACGCCCAGTTCGTAGTCCTCGTGGCAGCGAAGAGACGGGTCAAACCCGCCGCACCGGGCGAAGAGGTCGGCGCCGAGCGAGAAGTTGCCGCTGAGGAGGTCAAAGGCATGAAAGCGGTGCCCCGGCATCGCCAGGGCGTCGAACTTCGCTTCCCACCACCGCCGCAGCGCGATCCGGAAGAACCCGCGCTGGGCGCCCAGGAGAGGCGGCAGCCGGCCGATGACAACCCCTCCGGGCCGGCGCTGCTGCGCGGCGACGTGCGCCGCCACCAGACCGGGGGCGGCCTCAACGTCGTCGTCCAGGAATACGAGCAGCGTCCCTCCGGCGGCAGACGCGCCGCGATTGCGGGCCGCGCCCGCACCGCCGTGGGGTTGTGTGATGCACCGCAGCGAGAACGGCGCCGGGTACCGCCGGACCATCTCCAGCGTCTCGTCGGTGCATCCGTCCGCGACCACCACGACCTCCGTGCGTTCCGGCGGATAGGTCTGCGCGCGCAGCGCGTCCAGGCTGCGCCGCAGCGCGGACGCCCGGTTGCGCGTAGGGACAATCACGCTGACGGCCGGAGCGTTCATGTCTCCGCCCGGCCCCGCAGTCGCCGCCGGGAGGCGAGGTAAGCGCCCGGCCCGGTCAGGCAGCCCCGCAGTTCGGCCAGCAGGAGGTCGAGCGGCGTACTTCCCGGCCGGCGAAGCAGGGCCCGCACGACCGCGGGCAACTGGTCCTGGACGAACCAGCCCGCGGCCCGTTTCAGCACGCCCCATTCTCCTGCCTGCAGCAAGCTGCGCGTCCACATGGCATAGACGCCGGTGCCGTAACCAAAGAGCGTCCGCCGCAGTTCCTCCCGCGTCCGGCGGTGGCGGTGCCAACTCAACGCCGCGGGATCATAGACGATCCGGTATCCCGCGGCGAGAATGCGCGAGAACATCTCGTGGTCACCGCCGGTCCGGGTGGGCGTGCCGCCGTCCAACGCCTCGTCAAAGGGGCCCACCAGGTCGAGGGTCAGGCGGTGCAGGGCCATGTTGGCGCCGGCGCCCACCCGGCCGACCGAGAGCGGATCGTGCACGAGACCGTCGAAGACTGTGCGGCGGAAGCCGCGACCGAACGGCGTGTGGCGTTCGAACGCTTCCTGCGCTTCGGTCTCCAGTTCGAGCGGCATGGTCAGGCCCGTCGCGGCCAGGACCAGGTCATCCTGGAAGTTACGCAGGAGCGCGCGCAGCCATCCGGGGTCAGGACCGGCATCGTCGTCGGTAAAGGCCACGATCTCGTGGCGGGCTTCTCGCAGCGCCCGGTTGCGCGCGACGTTCAATCCGGGCCGAGGCTCGAGGACATAGCGCGCGCGCGGATACTCGCTGACCAGCCGCAGGGTGGCCTCGGTGGCCGGGGCGTTGTCGATGACGAGCACCTCCTGGCCGTCGTCGGGCAGGCGCATCAGGGCCTCGAGGCAGCGGCGCAGGTCCTCCGGGCGGTCGCGGGTGCAGACGGCGACCGTGGCCGTCACGGGCGAAGGCGTGATGCGGTCGCCCGGGCTCCAGCCCAGATACGCGTGCAACCAGCGCTCCCAGAAGGACCAGTCCAGCGCATCAAAGACCGCGCGGCGCAGCGCGTCCCCGGCAAGCCCGCCGTCGCGGAGGGAGACGGCGACCTGCCCCACAGGGCAGCCGTGGAAGCGGGTCATGATGAGCGCGCGGGGATACCCGTGGATCCCGGTCAACTCCGCGGGGATGTGATCGAGGTCGAGGTCCAGGACGGCCGTGGGCATGATCTGGTCGCGGCGGACGGTTTACTTCGCCTCGGCGGGGATACCGGCGGGGCGCCGGGTGTCCTCTGCGGCCAACGCGGTCGCGACAAGCGGCGGGAAGGCGGCGCGCGGCCGGTGGCGGAGCACGCCCCTTGCAGCGGCGAGGCGCGGCGGAACGCAGATGCGGACGATGACCGGAATATGCCGCGGGGCGGCGGCCACCCGGGGGGAGAGATGCAGGGCTGCGCCCAGGCAGCGCAGGGCCGCGCGATATTTCCCGGCGTGGCGCAGCATCAGGCCGGCCGCGAGATAGACCAGCGCCGGCCGCTCGGCAGAGTTTGGGAGGCCGGCGGCGGGCAGCCGGTCGGCCAGCGCCAGGGTGGCGTCCGCGACTTCATCTACGCCGGGCGTCCCCGTGAGCTGCCCACGGCGGCGGATGGCGCGGGCCAGGTAGTAGTACAAGTCCAGTGACGCGGCGCGGTCCGGGCGGTGTGCCAGAGCCGTGCGCAGCTGCGCCACCGCGCCGTCCTGGTCTCCCTGTTCGAGATGCAGTTTCGCCAGATAGAGCCCCATGTTGTAGTAGGCGTCTGGGCGGGCGGCGGCGGTCGAGCGCGGGAGCGTCGGCTCACTGAAGTAGCGGTCGAGGACCTGCCACACGTCCCGGGCGGCCCGCGCCAGATCCCCGCTCATGCTCCGCGCGTGGATCCGGTAGACGGCCACGGGCCGCGGGACGGCGCCGAACATGCACCCGCGGCGGGCCAGCCGCAGCCACATCTCCCAGTCCGCCGTGAAAGTGAGGCTGCGGTCGAAGCCGCCCGCCGCGATCAGCGTCTGGCGGCGCAGCAGCATGGCCGACGGTGTGGCGACGATGTTGCCGAGGAACAGGCGCGGCAGGACCGGCCCGTCGCGGATCGGGCTGCGCACGATGAAGGCCCTGCGCAGCCGAGTGTCGCACTGGTACCAGAGGCCGTAGGCGGCGTCCGCATCGGGATGCTCCTGCAGGTGGCGGGCCAGATGGGCGACGCCCTCAGGCAGCAGCAGATCGTCGGCGTCCAAAAACAGGACGTATTCTCCTTCGGCCGCGAACAACCCGGCGTTGCGTGCGGCGGCCACCCCGCGCCCTTCCAACCGCAGCGCACGGACGCGCCCGGCGAACCCGCGCAGGATCTCGGCGGTGTCGTCGGTGGACCCGTCGTCCACGACGATGACTTCCAGCGGCGCGTAGGTCTGTCCCAGCGCACTCTCCACCGCCGCCGCCAGGTAGCGGCCGTAATTGTGGGCGGGGATGACGACGCTCGCCAGCGGCCGGCTCACCGGCGCCCCCCGGGTGAACGGCCGGCCGGCCGACTCATGCGGGCACCGCCGCGCGCGCCACCTGCTCGGCGAGGGCGGCGATGGCGTCGTGGATGTGGTCCCAGCGGTACCGCCGCAGGAAGAGCTGCTGGGCGGCCTCCGCCAGACGCAGCCGCTGCCCGCGGTCCATCAGGAGCGTGACGCAGGCGCGGGCGAAGGCCTCGGGCGTGTCCGCGATCAAGATCTCCCGCCCAGACACCACGTCGAGTCCGGCAGCGCCCGACGTGGTCGACACCACCGGGATGCGGTGGGCGAAGGCTTCCAGGATCTTGATGCGGGTGCCGCCGCCGGACCGCAGCGGCGCAGCCACCAGGTCGGCGCGGGCGAGTTCGGCGGTGATGTCGGGGACAAACCCCGTGACGACGACCCGCGGCGGATCGGCCAGGCGGCGGAGCGACTCCGGGGCCTGGCCCACCAGGCGGACCTGCGCGGCGGGAATCCGCGCGCGGATCAGCGGCGCAATCCGCTGCACCAGGAGCGCGGCCGCGTCCCGGTTGGGAGGGTAGGTGAGGAGTCCGGCAAAAAGGATCACCGCCGGCTGTCCCACCGACACGCGGCCGAGGGGCTGCGCCGGCGCGGGGTAGCCGTTGGGAATGACGGCGCAGTTTGCCGCGCCGAGACGGCGGCGGTCCTCATCGCTGCAGACGACGACACTCCGCACCCGCGCCGCCACCGACCGCTGCAGTTCCTGCCACAGCCGCCGGTCGCGCTCGTCCTGCAGCCGCCCGGCCCAGCGGAACCAGAGGCGTATGTCCCGCTCCGGACGGCCCATCTCGTGGCCGCCGGCCAGGCGGGCGTGGAGTTTCTGGTCCTCCAGGTCGTCGAAGTCCACGACGCTGGGTGCGTCGATCTGGGATCCCAACACCGCGTGCGTCTCCACGTGGTGAAACCAGACGAGATCGTAGGGGCCGTCCAGCCAAGCGGCGAAGCGCTGTTGCGCCTCGCGCACGTCGAGCACGGCGAGCGGGCGCGGCGCGCGGCCCGCGATCATCCACTGCACCCGGCGCAGCGGCTGGAAGGGAAGGTGACGCCGCGCCACGATCTCAACGCGGTGGACGCGGGCCCCGTCCGGCACCTCTGCCCGGTCGGTGCGGCCGCCATCCACAAACGCAAAGAGGTCGACCTCTCCCAGCCGGGACAGCGCTTGGATCACGTTGGCCAGCCGCATCCGCCCCCCGGTCACCTCGGGCCAGGGGAAGGTCTGCCCGACGACCAGCAACCGCCGCGAGGGATGGCTCACTCCGCGTCCACCTCCCACGCCGCCTCCACGTGCACGGGAGCCAGGCGGACCACGCCGCGGGGCGGCCGGTCCAGGTCCGGCCCGGCGACGTCGAAGTGCGTCACGGGGTGCCAGGGCAGCAGGTCGTGCCCCGCCTTGTCGAAGATGCCCAGCCACAGGTAGAAGCGCCCCCGGGGCAGGGGCAGCCGGCGGATCAGGCAGCGCACCTCCGTCGCCCCCGCGGTCAGGTGCAGGTCGCGCTGTAGCACGAAGATCGGGGTGGCCGGCCCCTCGCTCACTCCCAGATAGAAGACCGAGGTGAGCGCGTGCGGGCTCTCGATAACTGTGGCCACGCGCAGTTCCTCGTGGCTCGCGGCGGTGCCATGGTCTGAACCCACCGCCACCCTGGCGACGCGGAGCACGCCGCCGGTGCCGACATACGCGTGGGCGGTCTCTTCGATGGAGCGCCGGTAGGCGGCCAGCACCTCGTCCACCGCGCCGCCGGCGGCGACGACGCCGTTCTCCAACCAGATGCCGTGCGTACACGTGGCCTCCACGGAGGCCAGATCGTGGGAGACGAAGACCAGCGTCACGCCCTCGGAGAGCATGGCCCGCATGCGGTTGAACGACTTCTGCTGGAAGGCGGCGTCGCCCACGGCGAGGACCTCGTCCACCAGTAGGATGTCCGGTTGCAGCGAGGCGGCCACGGCGAAGCCCAGGCGCATCTTCATCCCGCTGGAGTAGAACTTGACCTGCCGCTCGATCGCCGGGTCCAGTTCGGCGAAGGCCACGATCTCGTCGAAGCGGGCGGCGATCTCCTGCCGGCGGAGTCCCAGCAGGGACCCGGTGAGGTAGATGTTCTCGCCGCCCGTCAGTTCGGGGTGCAGCCCGGCGCCGATCTCGATCAGGGCGGCGACGCGGCCGGAGACCTCCAACCGCCCGGCGTACGGGTACATCACACGGTTGAGGATCTTCAGGAAGGTGGACTTGCCCGACCCGTTGGTGCCGACGATGCCCACCGCCCCGCCGGGCTCGACGGTGAGGCTGACATCGCGTAGCGCCCAGCGCCAGCCGCGGTGGCCGTTGCCGCGCACGAGGTCCCGCCAGCGGGCCAGCTGGTCGCGCAGGTAGTTCCGCGTGGGGTCGGCGCGGAAGCGCTTCCAGATGTGTGCGGCGCCGATGCTGCCCCTAGGCAACATCGGCGAACCCCGTCTCCAGGCGCTTGAAGAGGATGGAGCCGAGCGCCAGCAGGAGCAGCGACGAGAGCGTCCCCGCCAGCACCGCGTCCCAGGCCGGCGGCTGCCCCAGCAGCACCACGCGGCGGTAGCCGTCGATCACCGGGGCGAGCGGATTGATGAAGGCGTAGGGCAGGCGCAGCGCCGCGGGCACGACCTCGCTGCCGTAGGCCACGGGGGTGGCGAAGAGCCCCAGCTGCAGCAGGATCGGCAGGGCGTGGCGCAGGTCGCGCAGGTAGACGCTCACCGACGAGACGATGAGGGTGACCCCGAAGGTGAAGGCCAGCTGCACCGCGAGCAGCGGCAGCGCCAGGAGCGTGCTCGGCTGCGGGGCGGTGCGGAAGATCGCGAACATGATCGCCAGGATCGGCAGCGCGACCAGGGTGTCGACGCCGGCGATGACGATACTGGAGATCGGGTAGACCTCGCGCGGGCAGTAGACCTTGTTCAGCAGCGCGGCGTTCTGCAGCAGACTCTGCCCGCCGCGGGAGACCGAGGCGGAGAAGAACGTCCAGGGGAGCAGCCCGACGTAGGCAAACAGTGGGTAGGGGATGCCCCCCGTGTCGATCCGGCCGCCGCGATGCAGGAAGAAAGTGAAGACGAGCATCAGCGTCAGCGGCGGAATGATGGTCCACGCCGTCCCCAGCACCGCCTGCTTGTAGCGGGCGCGCAACTCCCGTTCCACTAGCGTGCGGATCAACTCTCGCGCCGTCCACAGCTCTCTGATGGCCTCGCCCAGATGGAGGCGCCGGTGGTAGCGGAGATGGACAGGGGGCTGCGCAGGGACGGCGGTGAGGTGATCCATCAGACCGAGGGGGTCTGCGCGTCCGCCGACGCATCCCGGTGGGCCGTCCGGGGCACGGCGCGGAGCAGATGCCAGATGGTGTTCACGTGGGGGTGCAGCCGGAAGCTGCGGGCGAAGGCGGTGCGGGCCAGCGCGAAATCCCCCAGATCCCCAGCCATCAGCCCGATGCGCTTCCATTGAAAGGCCGCCGCCGCCGGGTGGGCAGCAAAGTAGCCGGCGTGCACCTCCATCAGGAGGAGGCGCGAGCGGACACGCGTCGTCAGGTCGATGCGGTGCCGCGGCTGGCCGTGGCGGCGCAGCAGGTACCCGATCCGCGGCACCGTGTTCATCGGCGTGCGCTGGGCCATCCGCAGCCACCACTCCACGTCCTCGGCGGCGAGGAAGCGTTCGTCAAAGGGCACGGCGATCGCCCGCGCCACCGCCACCGTGCCCAGGTGCGGGGTCAGCCCGTCCAGTATCTGCGGTCCGACCTCTCCGTCAAGCACGCGGTTGCGCCCGGCCGGCGCGTCCACATACTGGATCCAGCAGTGGGTCAGTGGTCCCCGCGCCAGTCCCTCCACTGCCAGGGCCAGACGGTCGGGGGTGTAGAGGTCGTCGTCGTCCAGGAAGGTGACATACCGACCGCGGGCCTGCCGCAACCCCGTGTTGCGCGCGGCGGCCGGGCCGCCGTTTTCCGCCCGGCGAACGACGCGCACTCGAGGATCGCCCTCGTAGCGCACCGGGTCGGGACCGGCGTCGTCTACGACGATGATTTCAAAATCAGGGACGGTCTGCGCCAGGACCGAGCCCAGCGCGGTGGCAAGGAAGTCCGGCCGGTCGTAAGTAGCGATGATCACGCTGAAGACCGGGTCAGGCATGGGGGGCCGGTACGTGGGGAGACGGGTCGTGCTCGGCAGCATCGGGCGCCATGACGTGAGCCGACAGACAAGCCTGGGTTTTCCGGCGTGTGAGTCACCTTGGAGTCTATGAGGTGGGAACTGCAGCGTCGATACCCCATTGTACAGAACCACCCGGTTCGACTGATATATCTTTGGATAGACTAAACGAATCGTCCGCTCCTCACCCTCCCGGCCTAAGATGGCCTGGCGGCGGGCATAAGGCCAGCGAAAGCCCCCAGCGGCGTCAACGAAGGCTTTCCGAATGCCTTCGCCTCTGGCCTCTGCCCAGTGGAGGTTTCATGGACATTCACGGCCTCTTGAAGATGGTCATCGATCGCAAGGCGTCCGACCTGCACCTCAAAGTGAAGAGCCCTCCCGTGCTGCGGATCAACGGGCACCTGATGCCGGCCGATCTGCCGCCCTACGAGCCGGCCGAACTGCTGTCGCTGATCGAGTCCATGCTCACCGATGAGCAGCGGGAGACGTTCCGCCGGGAACTAGAGCTGGACTTCGGCTACGGCGTGCCCGGGCTCTCCCGCTTCCGCGTCAACGTCTTCCGGCAGCGCGGGAACATCGGCGCGGCCATCCGCACGATTCCGATGAAGGTGCCGACGATCGCCGACTTGCGGCTGCCCGACGGGGTGGAGCGCTTCGCCGAACTACCCCGCGGCCTGGTCCTGGTCACCGGCCCCACCGGCAGCGGCAAGTCCACGACACTGGCCGCGTTGATCAACCACATCAACCACCAGCGGGCCTGCCACATCGTCACCATCGAAGACCCGATCGAGTACCTGCACCACGACGTAAAGAGCATCATCGACCAGCGCGAGGTGGGGGCGGACACGCACTCCTTCGCCCACGCCCTGCGCCACGTGCTGCGGCAGGACCCCGACGTCATCCTCATCGGGGAGATGCGCGACCTGGAAACGATCGCCACGGCGATCACCGCGGCGGAGACCGGCCACCTGGTCTTTGCCACCCTGCACACGCAGAGCGCCGCCCAGGCGGTGGAGCGGATCGTGGACGTCTTCCCGCCCTACCAGCAGGAGCAGGTGCGGATGCAGCTCTCGCTATCGCTGGAGGGGGTGCTCTCCCAGTCGTTGTTGGCGCGGCGAGACGGCCGGGGCCGTATCGCCGCCGTGGAGGTGTTGCGGCTGACTCCGGCGGTACGCAACCTCATCCGCGAAGGCAAGACCTTCCAGCTGCCCTCCGCGATCCAGTCCGGCGCGCGGGACGGGATGCAGACCCTGAACCAGGCGCTGCGCAAACTCGTGGAGGAAGGACTGGTCACTTACGAGGAGGCCGCGGCGCGCGTCACCAGCATCGAGGAGTTCGACCAGCTGCTCGGCCGGGCCCGGCCGGCGGCCATGCGCTGAGCGATTGACAACCCCCCGCCGCCTGTTAGAATACCTGCCGGGCATCCACCCGCGCCTTTAGTCCCAGCGAACGCAACCCGGAGAGTGCGAAGTGATCAAGCCTCCCCTTGAGGCCCTGCTCGACCGCGTGGAAAGCAAATACGCGCTGGTCATCGTCGCCGCCAAGCGGGCGCGCCAGTTAAAGGAAGGCGCGCTGCCCCTGGTGGACGTCGATTCCAGCAATCCCGTGACGGTCGCCCTGGAAGAGATTGCCGCCGGCAAGATCCGCTACGAGGCGCCCCGCGCCGGCATCAAGTAGTCACTCCAGCCGCGCCGTCCCCAGGAAGCGATCGGGGAGGGGAACGGCCAGGTCCTCCCACAGCCGGTCGCGCAGCACGTCCGGGTAGACGACCAGGTCGCGCAGGGCGTCGCGCGCGAACCAGCGGGCGCGCGTGACCTGTCCCCGCACCGACGAGATGTCCTGGAAAGCCGGATCGGCACCCATGAGCAGCGTCTCACAGACGATCCGACCCAGGAAGTAGCACTCGATCCCGTGCTCGCGCAGGTTGTCGTCGACGAATTCTCGAAGGTAGAGCAGCCGCTCCGGCGCGGTGCGCAGGCCGGTTTCCTCCAGCGTCTCCCGCACCGCGGCGGCCTCGAGCGATTCTGTCGCTTCCATGTGCCCGCCCGGCAGGAACCAGAACGCCTCACGGTCGTCGCTGACCAGCAAGAGCCGACCATCCCGTACGACGATCACCCGCGTATTCAGGCGGTGCGGCAGGGTGAGGTGCACCGCGCCCTCCATACCGAGATAGGTATCGCGGTCGGCGCCCCAGGCCTGCAGGCTCCGCCGGATGAGCGCCTGGAATCCGGGGGTGGCCAGCGCCGCCGGAAACACGCGCAGCGCGTCCAGGTCCTCTAGGGGAACCAGGCGGCGGTGCCGCACCCCGCCGGTGGGGCCAAGATCCTCCGTCCTCGCCGCCGCAACGTCGCCGGGGATCCGGCCGAGGAAGGCGCACTGCAGCATGTGGCGCCTGCCGTGGAAGACCTCCCAGACACAGAGGAGCGGTCCGACCTCCACCGGCACCTGGGCCTCCTCGGCGGCCTCACGGCGGGCGGCGGCCGGCAGCGGTTCGCCGGGATCGACGTGGCCTCCGGGGAGTACCCAGTAGTCGCGGCCCGCCCGCTGAGTCAGCAGGACGCGCCCCTGGGGATCGACCGCGGCCACGCGGGCGACGACCTCGACCTCGGACGACACCGTTGAACCTCCCGCGGGCGCAGTCTCGTATGATGTCTTAGGGATCATACCATTGAAGGAGGGGCCACCGTGCCAGCGCTCATGCTCTGGTTTGTCGTCGCCGCACTCGTCACGACATTGACCGCACCGGTGTCGGTGCAGCAGAGTGTGGGGAAACTCCGCCTCGAGCTCGCGGTGAACAAACCGGTTTATGTGGCGGGCGAGCCGGTGGAGGTCCGCCTGACCCTGCGCAATGGAGGGGAGTCGCCGCTGCGCGTGCAGTTTGGCTCCGGGCAGCGCTTCGACGTGATCGTGCGACGGCGGGGCGCCTTGGTCTGGCGGTGGTCCTACGACAAGGCGTTCGTCCAGGTGATCCAGGACGTGACGCTGCGCCCGGGGGAGACGCTCTCGTTTGGCGCCGCGTGGGGACAGGTAGACCTCCAGGGGCGCCGCGCCGAACCCGGTGACTACGAGATCATCGGCGTCTTCCTGGGCCGCGTGCCGGACGCGCCCGGCACGCTCGAGACCCCGCCGCTGCCGATCCGCATCACGCCGTAACCCCTACTCGCGCTCCCGTGCCGCGGTTGTGGCCGCCCGGTGGGCCAGCGAGTATAATGAAGCACGTGGCGGCGTAGCTCAGTTGGTCAGAGCACGCGGCTCATACCCGCGGAGTCGGGAGTTCGAGTCTCCCCGCCGCCACCAGACGGGCCTCGAGGGGGGCTCTTCAATTTTTCTACGGGAGACCGTTGAGCACACGATCCGCCGCCACCGCCTCCTGCGCCTGGGGGAGGGCGTGGTGGTGGGCGTCTCCGGCGGGGCCGATTCCGTGGCGCTGCTGGCCCTGCTGCGGGAGATCGCCGGGCCCTGGAGGTTGCGGCTGTGCGTGGCGCACCTGAACCACGGCCTGCGCGCGGATGCGGCGGGTGACGCCCGCTTCGTCGAAGACCTGGCCGCAGTCTGGGATCTGCCGTTCGTCGGCGAGGCCGCCGACGTGCGGCGCCACGCCCGGCAGCAGCGCCTCTCGCTGGAAGCGGCGGCCCGCGAAGTGCGCTACGCGTTCCTCGAGCGCGTTGCCGCCGCGCGGGGATGCACCGCCGTAGCGGTGGCGCACACCGGTGATGACCAGGCGGAGACGATGCTGCTGCGTCTGCTGCGCGGCGGTCGGCCGGGTGGGATGTGGCCGCGGCGGTCGCTGGGCGCCGCGACGCTGGTCCGCCCGCTGCTCGACTGCTGGCGCCGCGACCTGCGGGCGCTGCTCGCGGCGCAGGGGCTCGCCTGGCGGGAGGACGCGACCAACCTGGACCTGCGCTACCTGCGCAACCGCGTGCGCCATGACTTGATTCCCGTCCTGGCAGGGTATATGCCAGAGGTACAGAATCGGCTGAAGCAGGGTGCCGATATGCTCGCCGCGGAAGATGTCGCCCTCGACGCGGCGGCCGCGGTGGCCGAGCCCGCCGTGATCGCGGGACAGCGGGACGGCGTGCGGCTCCACCGCACGGAGTTGCTGGCACAGCCGCTGGCGCTACGCTGGCGGCTGGTCCGCCGCGCGGTCGGGCTGGCCGGCGGGAACATCCGGCGCCTCCGCTTCGTCCATGTTGAAGAGGCGCTGCGTCTGGCATTCGACGGATCTGACGGGCAGCGGCTGAGTCTTCCCGGAGTGGTGCTGGAAGTCCGCGGGACCGATCTGGTCCTCGGGTTCCTCCGCCGGTCCCGGCCCGCAGCCGAGTTCGTCATCCCCGTCGAAGGGCGGGTCGACGCCGAACCCTTCGGCCTGATCGTCGAAAGCGCGGTCCTGCCGGCGGAGGCGGTGGACTTCGCCGACGGCGCGGCGTACCTGGACGCCGATCGCGTGCGGTCGCCAATCGTCCTGCGCGCCTGGCGGCCGGGCGACCGGTTCCGTCCACTGGGGATGCGGGGCATGAAGAAGGTGGGGGACTTCCTGACTGACGCGAAGGCGCCCCGCCTGCTGCGCCTACGGATCCCGGTGGTCCAGGGCGCCGACGGGACGATCCTCTGGTTGGTGGGGTGGCGCGTCGCGGAGGACGCGCGCGTCACCGACCAGACGCACCGGGTGCTGCGCCTGCGGGCGCGGCCGCGGGTCTCGGGCGGCGGGGCGGGCGGTTTCGCCCCGCCCGCAGAGCGTGTATAGTCAAACGGGAGGCGTGGTGTGCAGAACCGTTACGTGCGCAACATGATCGTCTGGGCCATCATCATCGCCGTGGTGGTTTACTTCTTCCTGCCGCTCTACAAGCAGCGCGAGCCCCGCACCGATCTGTCCTACAACCTCTTTCTGAAGAGCGTGCAGCAGGGGGAGATCCAGGACGTCAAGATCAGCGACGAGAAGATCACCGGCACCCTGCGCAACGGCGACAAGTTCGTCACCTACGGCCCGGTCACCGAGGAGACAATCAGCGCGCTCGCCGGCAAGGGCGTGAAGATTGAGTACGAACCGCGCTCCCGCTCCACGCTCTGGCCGAACCTGCTTACGTCCATGCTGCCGATCCTGCTGATCGTGGGCGTCTGGATGCTCATGCTGCGGCAGGCGCAATCTGGCAGCAACCAGGCCATGTCGTTCGGCAAGAGCCGCGCCCGGCTGCACACGGAGAACAAGCCCAAGGTCACCTTTGACGACGTGGCCGGCGTGGACGAGGCCAAGGAGGAACTCGAAGAGATCATCGAGTTCCTCAAGCACCCCAAGAAGTTTCAGGCGCTCGGCGCCAAGATCCCCCGCGGTGTCCTGCTGGTCGGGCCGCCGGGCAGCGGCAAGACGCTGCTGGCCAAGGCCATCGCCGGCGAAGCGGGGGTGCCCTTCTTCTCCATTTCCGGATCGGAGTTCGTGGAGATGTTCGTCGGCGTGGGCGCCTCCCGCGTCCGCGACCTGTTCGATCAGGCCAAGAAGTCCGCGCCCTGTCTGGTCTTCATCGACGAGATCGATGCGGTGGGCCGGCAGCGCGGCGCGGGGCTGGGCGGCGGCCACGACGAGCGCGAGCAGACCCTGAACCAGCTCCTCGTGGAGATGGACGGCTTCGACCCCAACGCCGGGATCATCCTCATCGCCGCCACGAACCGGCCGGACATCCTCGACCCGGCGCTGCTGCGCCCCGGCCGCTTCGACCGCCGCATCGTCGTGGACAATCCCGACACGAAGGGCCGCAAGGCCATCCTGGACGTGCATGCCCGCGGGAAGCCGCTGGCCGAGGACGTGAACCTGGAGATGCTGGCCAAGCGCACCCCTGGCTTCTCCGGCGCCGACCTGGCGAACATGGTGAACGAGGGGGCCCTGCTGGCGGCCCGGCGGAACAAGAAGAAGATCACCATGTCCGAGATGGAGGAGGCGATCGAGCGGGTGATCGCCGGCCCGCAGCGCAAGAGCCGCATCCTCAGCCCGAAGGAGCGGGAGATCGCCGCCTACCACGAGGCCGGCCACGCCCTGCTGGCCAAACTGCTGCCCTACGCCGACCCGCCGCACAAGGTGACGATCCTGCCGCGGGGCATGGCCCTGGGGTATGTCATCTCCGCGCCGCCGGAGGACAAGTACAACTACACGCGCAGCGAGATCCTCGACCGGATCGCCGTGGCCCTGGGCGGGCGCGTGGCGGAGGAGATCGTCTTCGGTGAGGTCACCACCGGCGCGCAGAACGACTTCGAGCAGGCGACGGAACTGGCCCGCCGGATGGTCACCGAGTTCGGCATGAGCGAGAAGCTCGGCCCGCTCACCCTGGGCAAGCGCCACGGCCCCATCTTCCTGGGGCGCGACCTGGTGGAGAGCCGCAACTACAGCGAGGAGATCGCCTACGAGATCGACAAGGAGATCCGCCGCATCATCGACGAGTGCTACGAGCGCGGGCGCACGGCGCTGACGGATCACCGCGACAAGCTGGAGCGTGTGGCCAAGACCCTGCTGGAGAAGGAGAGCCTCGAGGCGGAGGCACTGGAGCGTCTCTTCCAGGGGCTGCCCGCCGAGCTGCCCGCGGCCCCCGCCGCGGAGGCGGCGCCGACGGAGGCCTCGCCCGAGCCCAAGACCCGGCCGGAGCCGGGGCTGCCCAGGCTCAAACCGAAGCCGGAACCGTCATAAGGGGATTCAGGGCGGGGGAGGTCACCTTCCCCGCCCTTCTTGTTTCCGCCCGCTGCACGTGTTGACTCATAAGTCCCGGTTACCGAAGCGGGAGTAGTTGCCTCACAACAGGTGTTACCGGCGGTGCTGGTCGGAGAGTTTCCATAGCCCGTCGAGAGTCCCTTCGATCGCTTTACGTAGCTGGACGGGATTGAGGCTGAGAAAGAGCGACTGGAGGGTCTGGCGCTGGTCGCTGGCGAGGACGCCTGCGTGCAGGAGGCGCTGGTAGGGCGTGCGGGCCGGGTCGAAGCGCTTGATGAGGCGGGGGCCGCGCCGAGTCTTGCTGCGGAGTTTGGCAGTGGGCTGGAAGAAGTTGGTGTAGAGGCGGAGCAGCTCGTAGAGTCGATCGAGCTGGTCGTAGGCGGGGCGGGTGCTGTAGCGATCGTATCCGACGATCCGGCGGACCACGGCCCAGACTTTCTGCTCGGCGAAGGCCTGATCGTTTTTCTTGTAGGGGCGGCCGCGGGTGAAGCGGATGCCTTCCCGCTGGCACCACGGGTAGAGGATCGAATTGAGGAATTCGCCGCCGTTGTCGGTGTGGAGTTCCCGCAAGGGGAAGGGGAGGCGCTGACGGATGCGATGCACCGCGGTGCCCACCCGCTGGTAGCCTTGGCCCCACACAGGGAGGCATTCGGTCCACCCGGTCGCGACGTCGACGGCGATGAGGGTGGTGAGGTGAAAGCCGGCGAGGGACTCCCCGCAATGGAGGACCAGGTCCGCCTGGAGCGAGCCGGGCGGGACATGGCGCCACTGGCCGAAGGTGCGGATGGGGATGTGCTGGAGGAGGGTGGGGGCAGCGCGGGTGGCCCCATGGGGCTGGCGGAGTCGCTTGGGCCGGAGGGGGCGGAGCAGGCGATCGATCGTAGGAGCGCTGATCCGCAGCAGGGGCTGGCGGACCGGGGCCGGGAGCCGGATCTCGCCGTGGCGCTCCAGGACCGGCAGGAGCTCAGGGAGGAACGGGGCGAGGCGCTTCGAGCAGACCTGTCCCGCGGCCTCCCAGACCTGCAGGAGGGCGCGCGCGACAGGCCCCGTGTACTGGCGGGGGCGTCCCCGGCGCGTGGGTTTCGGGGAGGGCTGGCGATGCAGCAGGCGGATGGCCGATTTGCGATGGTAGCCGGTGACTCGGCAGAACTCGTTGAGGAGGCGGGCTTTCTCGGGTCTGGAGGCCTGGAAGTAGCGGGCGCGGAGGGCGCTGGCGTATTCGGCGATGCTCCGAGGGCTCATGATGCCTCCCCGTCTCGGTAACAGGATTTATGAGGCAACCATAGCCCGTTCGGTAACCGGAATTATGAGTCACATCGCTGCATTGACCCCCCATCGCCCCAACCCTAGAATGGGCGCGGAAGGCGCCGACAGGACGTCAAAGGGACGGAAGGGGGCACGGGGATGTCCACGCGCCAGATCGTGTACGCTGCGCTCCTCGCTGCGCTGTACGCGGTCATCGGCCGGTTTCTCACGCAATACCTGCCAAACCCGATGGTGCGAGGGGGTTCCATCATTGCCATCAACATGGTGGTGGT
>Ga0209751_10002373_pt1 | contig 18901 bp, 16 predicted proteins | sample RifCSP13_1_FD_184019 | JGI IMG/M metagenome (GOLD analysis project Ga0209751, IMG submission 184019) | Soil microbial communities from Rifle, Colorado - Rifle CSP2_sed 13_1 (SPAdes) (version 2) | ecosystem: Environmental > Terrestrial > Deep subsurface > Rock core/Sediment | place: Rifle... | reverse complement strand
CAGCATGTAGAGGAGGAGCTGGAGGACCAGGTGGAAGGGCACGCCCTTGGTCACCACCAGGTCGGTGAGCTGGTAGATCCGGTCGATGGTCAGGAAGAAGGTGAAGAGGCCGACCCCCAGGAGGAACGGGGCGGTCAACTCCCGGAAGACATAGCGATCGAGCAAACGGATCACGATCAGCCCTTCGACATCCTCACGATGAGCAGGCTCTCTCTTCCGACTCGTATTTCGTCCAGAATACGGACTTCCGGGGGTGTCTTCTCCCGCTGCTCCTGCCAGTACGGCCCGTTGACGAGGACGACCGGACGTTCCGGGCGGGTGAGGTACTCGTTCAATTCGCGGACCGTCTTGATCTGTCGGATCTCTCGACCGGCATAGAAATCGACCTGGAAGAATCTCCTGTTGACGAACATCGCCGCGCCCGTGCCTCGCGCATGCTCCGCGAGCGTGCTCGCCACGCGCCGAAAGTCCTGGGTCTCATTGACCCAGGCGCTGTAGGGCCAGACGCCGTACCCGAGGATCAGCGCCATCCCGCCGACGACCCCGTACACCAGAAGCGCCGGCCGACCCGCCCGAAGGCCCCAGCAGAGCGTGATCCCGATCATTATCGCACCGGCCGCCAGGGGGAGCATCGCCCAGGAGAAGGCCGGCGCGAAGTAGGCGGGCGAGGGCCGGAGCCAGGCCGGGGCGGCGACCGCGGCGAGGGCCCCCGCCAGCGACGCCCAGCCCGCGACCCGGCCGGCGACCGTTGGGGCGTCCCCGCGGCTCTCGGCCCACCGGGCGATCAGGAGCGCTCCCGCCGGGTAGACGGGGAGGAGATAGCGCGCCCTCGGGTTCAGCGACAGCGCGACCAGGACGAGGGGGACGACAAACCAGAGGAAGGCAAACCGCGTCCCTGGTGACCGCCAGCCGCGGATGCCTGACGCCAGCGCCAGCGGCAACAGGGGGGTCCAGGGCATGGAGCCGAGGAGCGCTTCGATCGAGAAGTCCGTCAGGTCCTTACGACCGGGGAGGCCGACGAACCATTCGAGCCAGTCGCTGAGCAGGACGTCCTGGGCGAAGCTCCGGCTCCCGAGGGAGAGAAACGGCCCGAGCCAGAGCGCGGTCACGCCGGCGAACAGCCCGATCCCCAGGGGACTCCAGAGGCGGCGGAGTCCCCCAGGACCGTGCTCGCTCCAGAGCCAGACGGCCGCGACGAGGAGCGGAAGCAGGCCGACGGGGCCCTTCGCAAAGACGCCCATCGCCAAGGCGCCGTAGAACGCTGCCAGGGCTCCCCGTCCCGGGGGATCATCCTGGGCCCGCCAGAAGAAGTAGGCCGCGGCCCCGACGAAGACCACCACGAGCATGTCGGGGAGCAGGAGCTGGCTGTAGGCGAAGAAGTCGTAGCTGGTGAGGAGGATCAAGGCTCCCCAGAGCCCCGCGCGCGCGCCGAAGAGCGCCGCCCCCAGCAGGAACGTGAAGAGGATCGCGCCGATCGCCGCCGCGACCACCGGCGCCTGCGCCGTCGCCTCGGTCACCCGCCCGCGCAGGAGGGAGAGGGCCGCGATGCTCCAGGGGTAGAGGGGCGGCTTGTTCCGGTAGACCTCGCCGCCCACGCGGGGCTCGAACCAGGCCCCCCGCTCGACGATGTCGCGCGCGAGGAGCGCGAAGCGGGCCTCGTGGGACGTGCTGATGTTGCGCCCGCCCAGCGAAGGAACGGTGAGCGCCGCGGCAACGATCACAGCGAGGAGCATGCGCGAAAACACGGATTTACGTTCTGTTGTACCATACCTCCGTGCCGATTCGCGTCCTTCAGCTTCTCGTCACTTCCAGCCCGGGCGGGGGCCCCAAGCAGGTCTACGACCTCATCCGCTACCTTTCCCGAGAGGAATTTCAGTTCGTGGTGGCCGGCCCCCGCGACGGGATTTTCTTCGAGCGCTTCGAAGAGTTTGGCGTCCGGGTGGAGGAGCTTCCGATCCGCCGGCTCGGGGTACGCCACCTGCTCTCGACCATCCGGCTGATTCGTGCGCTGGGGATCCAGCTCGTCCACACCCACGGCAAAGGGCCGGGCCTGTACGGCCGCCTGGCCGCGTGGTGGACTGGGGTGCCGGCGGTCCACACCTTCCACGGGATCCACTACGGCGGCTATCCTTGGCTCGGCCAAAAGCTCTACCTGGCCCTCGAGCGACGCCTGTGCCGCCTGACCCGCGCGATCATCAACGTCTCGGCCTCTCAAGAAGCCGAGGGCCTGAGTCTTCGACTCTTTCAACCCTTCCAGAGCGCGGTTGTCGTCAACGGAATCGACTTCGAAGAGTTGGACGGCATCATCGCTACCGCTTCCATTCGTCGTGAGAGCCTCGGGCTCACCGCCGATGACCTCGTGCTGGGTTGCGTGACACGCTTCGACCCGATCAAGCGCGTCGAGACGCTCCTGCGCGCGTTCGAGCTCCTCGCGCCCAGAATCCCCCGCCTGACCCTCCTGCTGGTCGGTGGGGGGGGCGAAGAGGAGCGGATTCGCCGCCTGGCGGCCAAGATGGGCCTGAGAAAGCAGGTGATTTTCACGGGTTTCCTCGAGAACTCGCTACGGATCTACCCGGCCCTCGACCTCTACGTCGCCACGTCGCTAAAGGAGGGGCTCCCGCTCTCCCTCGTGGAGGCCATGGGTGCCAGCCTGCCCGTGGTGGCCACCGATGTGCCGGGGCACCGAGACGTCGTGGTTCACGGCGAGACCGGCCTCCTCGTTCCTCCCGACAACCCCGCCGCCCTGGCCGACGCCATCACCAGCCTGCTGGCCGACCCTGAGCGACGGCGGCGCCTGGGCGAAGCCGGACGCCAGTGGGCGCTCAAGGAGTTCTCCATCCAGCCGATGACTGCGGGGACCGCGAAGGTGTACCGGCGCGCCATCGCTTTGGCGTAGCGGTGAGAGGGGGGCTAATGAGGGCGCGGGTCGGCATCAATGCGTCCATCATCGGAGGAAACCCGACGGGTCTCGGCGTCTACTCAATCAAGCTCATCCGCGAGCTGGATCGAATCCGAGACGATCTCGTCGTTTACACCTCGTATACCGAGGCATTAGGTCCACTTCGGGCCCAGATCGTCCGAGTTCCGGCTGCCACGCGGCCCGAGCACTCCGTGAGGGGACACTTCGCGCGCCTGCTGTGGCTCCAGAGCGTGCTATGGGTCCAGGCCCGGATCAATCATTTAGGGGTTATTCTCAATACAGTTCCTGAGGGCGTTCTCGGGTCCCCGATCCCCCAGGTGACCGTCGTCCATGATCTCCTGCCGCTCTTCTTTCCGGCCGAGTACCCGCGTCAGCAATACTATTTTCGGTTCCTGGTGCCCAGGCTTCTACAGGCCTCCCGCATTGTAGTGGCGGACTCTGAGAGCACCCGGCGGAACATCATTCGGTACTTCGGGCTTCCGCCCGGGAATGTTCGCGTGATCTATCCTGGCCATGATCCCGAGGCGTACTTCTGTGACGGGTTTGATCCCTCGCCGCATTGGCACGGGGAGCCGTATCTCCTCTACGTGGGAAACTTGCTGCCCCACAAGAACCTTCTTCGCCTGCTCGACGCCGTCGCGATTCTCCGGCGACGGACGCCCTGCCGCCTCGTCATCCGGGGCGAAGGCCGGCCGGCCTACGCGCGTGCCCTCCACGAGCGGGTGGAAACCCTGGGGCTGGGCGCTGCCGTCACCTTCCTGGGGTACACGGCGGAGTCCAAGCTCCGGGAGCTATATACCCGCGCCGCCGGCTTCGTGCTCCCGTCGCTGGGTGAGGGCTTTGGGCTCCCCGTTTTGGAGGCCATGGCGTGCGGCACGCCGGTAGTGACGGCGAACACCTCCTCGCTCCCCGAGGTGGTCGGTGATGCGGCGCTCCAGGTGGATCCGAACGACGCCATCGGCCTGGCGGACGCCGTGCACCGGGTGCTGACGGATCGCGACCTCCGCGAAGACCTCCGCCGGCGGGGCTTCGAGCGGGCGGCCCTCTTCAGCTGGCGACGGACCGCCGAGCAGGTGTCCCGACTTCTTGATGAAGTTGGGACAGCCGAACGGCTGGAGGTTCTCTAATGACTGCGGGCTCTCCATAGAAGAGGATCAGGGAGAGCTTATCGATTGCCTCAATGTCCTTGGTGTTCCGTGGGTGGTCCAACCTCTGGACGCGGTGGTCCGTCGCGCCGATGGTGATGAGCTTGTTTAAGAAGTATTTCGGTCTTATTTCCCGGCACATCATGCTATGATTAAGCGGCGTGATTACGTCTGGGGCGCAACACGGGGATCGACGTAGTGGCTGAGCTGTACCGAGAACGTCCACTATCTGCGCCCGCTCGTGTGCCCTGATCGTCAAGAGGTTGCCGTATGAATTTGTCATCGCAAATCGTTGACGCGGGGCCACAAGTCATTGAGGCGGCGGTAACGGATGGCGTTACCGGGAATATTAGCGCAAGACTGCCAGCTGTGGACGCGATGCTTATCACTCCGGGAAAACGCCATCATTCACCATCACGGCACTTGGGCCTGCGCGGTGGCCGTCGCCAGGAAGACCATTCCCGTGCTCATTGACGAAGCGGCTGAGATCGGGCCAATTCGTACCGCTTCCTACGCCCCCTCCGCTAGCCAGGAGTTGGCCGAAGCCGTCTCCGAAAGTCGGGGGTTCTTTCCGAGCGCACCCTCAATTGTTGGGCCGGTGGGCCTGCAAGATATCGTAAAGTACAGCTTTCGGGCTGGGATTGTCTTCGTCTCCTTGGTCTACCCCCTCATCCTTGGGAAGTTTCACCGATAGCATCTCAGCGCATGAAAATATCCATCGCACCAATTTGCTTTCCTGACGAGGATCGCCGGGGAATCCTTGATGCTCTTGATGAGATTCTGCGCACGGGGCACCGGGGGGGAGCCTTGATGCTATGATGCCCCAGTATGAGGTCGCGCTGGCAGACTTCGCCGAGGGCATTTCGGCATGGCGCATGTGGGGGAGGCTCGGCTGGCAGGAGATCAAGCGTCGCTACCGCCGGACCGTCATTGGTCCGTTCTGGACCACGCTGAGCCTCGGCGTCTTTATCGTCGTGCTGGGCATCGTCTGGGCCCAGCTGTGGCGTCAGGATCCCAAAGCGTACCTGCCCTTTCTGTGCGCGGGCATGCTGGCGTGGACCATGGTCGCGGGGATCATCACCGAAGGCTGCATGGCGTTCGTCGCGGGTGAGGGCCTTATCAAACAGCTCCGCTTCCCTCACTCGATCCTCTCCTGCTCGGTGGCCTGGCGGAACCTCGTCGTATTCCTGCACAACCTTGTCATCTTCGCCGCAATCGCCGTGTATGCCGGGGTGCCGGTGACGCCGGCCTCGCTGCTCGTCGTCCCCGGCCTCGTGCTCGTATGGGTGAACGGAGTGTGGGTGGCGACGGTGCTGGGCATGGCATGCGCGCGCTTCCGCGACGTCCAGCAGGTGATCACGAGCGTCCTGCAGATCTCGATGTTCGTGACGCCAATCTTTTTTACCCCCGACCAGCTGGGGCCGCGATTCGAGGGATTCGTCGACTTCAACGTCCTGTTTCATTACGTAGACATCGTCCGCTCCCCGCTCCTCGGAAGAGCGCCCGCGACATGGAGCTGGACGGTCACGATCGCTGGCACGATCCTCGGTTGGGGCTTCACGCTCTGGGCGTACGGCCGCTACCGCGGACGCTTGCCGTACTGGCTCTGAGGGGAGGGGAGAAGGGCACGTGGCATTGATTGTCGTCGAGGACGTCACCGTCGATTTTCCCATCTACGGGTTCCAGAAGAGTTTCCGCAAAGAGATCTTCGTGCGAGCGATCGGGGGATTGATCCGGCGCGAGGGCAGGAATAGTAGCCGTGTGACCGTTCAGGCCCTGGAAAACGTGTCGCTCAAGCTGGGCGACGGCGATCGGCTGGGTATCCTGGGTGCCAACGGCGCGGGCAAGTCAACCCTCCTACGGGTGCTCGCGGGGGTCTATGCGCCAACGGCCGGCCGTGTTCTCATCGAGGGCCGCGTCTCGCCCTTGTTCAACACGAGTCCCGGCCTCGACATGGACGACACGGGCTACGAGAACATCTGGACCTGCGGGCTGTTCCTGGGGATGACGCGCGAAGAGATCGCGGGCAAGATGGCCGAGATCGCCGACTTCACGGAGCTCGGGGACTACCTGGCCTTGCCCGTGCGGACGTATTCCACGGGCATGCTCGCCCGCCTCGGGTTCGCCATCGCCACCGCGATCGACCCGGAGATCCTCTTGCTTGACGAGGGGCTCGGGGCAGGCGACGCGCGCTTCGCCGAGCGGGCGAAAAAGCGGGTCGACGCGCTGGTCGAGCGGTCCAATGTCCTGGTACTGGCCTCCCACTCTGAGGGCCTCATCCACTCGATGTGCAACAGGGCGGTTCTCCTCCACGGTGGCCGGGTGGTCACCGCGGGCGGCGTGGAGGAGGTCATCGAGGCGTACCGGAGGATGAACGCCGCCGGATGAGCACCCTTCGACCGTTCTATTTCATGGTCGTCTTCTGGGGGGCCGCCTATCGCCGGTACTTCACGGAGCTGCTGCTCCCCTCCCTCCTGTCCCCGAACAACCTCCCCGGGCTGAGGCGCGAGCGCGGGAACAGGTTCCTGATCGTCACCACGCGGGAGGACTGGAGGGCCATCCAGGAGGACGGCATGTTCCGCCTCCTCGGGACCTACGCCGAGCCCGTTTGGCTCGAGATGAGACCCCCGGATCCAGGCGACCCCAAGATGCTCGTCATGTCGCGGGGGCACAGGCGGATGGCCGCGCGCGCATTCGAAGACCGTGCCTACGGTGTGTTCTTGTCTCCTGAGATGGTCTTTTCCGATGGCTCTGTGGCGACGATGGGACGGTTGGCAGATGCAGGGAAGAAGGTGGTGCTCGGCGTCGCCATCCGCTTTCGGTACGAAACTATGGTCCCCGAGATGGAACGCCGAGGCCACTTGCAGCCGGGCCAGCCGCTTGGGATCGGTTCCCGTGATCTCATGCGCATCGCTCTCCAGAATCTCCATTCGGAAACGCTCCGCTACGAGTTCGATGCGCCCTGGTTTGCGGAGTATCCTGTCTCGATCTACTGGCGGGTTCCGCGCGGTGACGGAATCATCATTCACAGCTTCAGTTGGGCGTCGCTCGTGATCGATTACGGGGCGTTGGCGCATCACGACACCAGCACCTTCGAGAACTGGACGGTGGACGGAAACTATATTTTTCGTAACTTCCCCAACCCTTCCGACATCTATGTCGTAACGGACAGCGATGAGCTGGCTCTGGTGACCTTCACGCGGGAGTCGGAGTTGCATTTCGACCTCGTGCCCTACCTCGCCGGTAGAGCCCCATGGATCGCCACCTGGTACAAGCTGAACCAGATCCGGGCGCTCAAGGACAGCGAGGTGATGGATCCCCTCAAGCGCCGTATCTTCCCCACGCCTGTCTATCTTCACGCGAGCGAGGTCTCGCCCGTCTGGGACACGACGCGTCTCAGGGTTGCCCGCCTCATCAAGCGGGCGTGTGAGGCACCGGGGCGTATCGACAAGCTCGTTGCGCTGCTCCTGGCGTTGACGGCGCCGGATCTTGGGACCCGTCTCCTCGGAGCGTTCGGGGGGAGGTTCGCGTTCGTTCTCTGGGCGTGGCGCTACCGGCGGTTCGTCTGGCAGCGGCTGAAGGAGAGGGGGGGGCTGGCGGCGGGCCGGTCGCGGCTGGACGACGGGCGGGACTGGGCGTCGCCGGCGCTGGGCCCGATGAATCCCATCTGGTCTTTGCGCTCGCTTCTTCGTGAGAAAGTCCTTCAGACGCCGAGTAGCGTGCGACAAAGGGCTGCTCTCCCCACGTCTGGAAGCGACCAGCTGCTGGACCGCGAAGCTACCGGGGCGGGGGGACCGAGCGAGCGAGATGAATCAGTAATTCATTCAGAGCGATCGAGATGAGTGACTCCAAGGAACTCTGGCTGGCCCTTCATCGCTCGATTCCCGATGAGCGTGTGTGTCTGGGCCGGGCTTCGAGCGTGACCTACCGGAATGATCCCAAGATGCTGGTTTTCATGGCTGCGCGGTACAAATTTGCCGCGAAAATGCTGAGCGGCCTTGACTCGGTCATCGAGGTTGGATGTGGAGACGGGTTCGGGGCGCCCATTGTGGCTGCGGAGGTTGGCCATCTGTACTGCACCGACATAGACGATGAGACCATTGTCGACAATCGTATGCGGCTCGGTTTCCTCGCCAACTTGACCTTCGAGTACTTCGATTTCCGCGAGGCGAGATACTCTAAGAAGGTCGATGGTGCCTACAGCGTCGACGTCATCGAGCACATTTTCCCGGAAGAAGAAAGCGCGTTCCTGGCCAACATCGCGGGAAGCTTGTGTGAGCGCGGCATCGCCCTTTTCGGGACGCCCAATATTACAGCGGAACAGCATGCTTCGCAGTATTCCCGCGCGGGGCACGTCAATTTGAAGAATCATAGGGCTTTGCGTATGGTGATGAACCGGTACTTCCACAATACCTTCATCTTTTCCATGAACGATGAAATCGTACATACGGGATATTACCCGATGGCCCATTATCTCTGGGCGGTGTGCGTGGGACCTAAAGGCTAACCGCACAGCTGGCAGAGGAGGCGGGATGATCATGTCACGGCACCGTGCTGAAACTAACTATTCCAGACCAATTAAGGTAAGTTTCGCGGACCTTACTCACACTGGTCAGCTAGTGGCTACGAATACCTTTCCTTTGGGGATCTCCATGGTTGCAGCATATGCGCGCAAGGAGCTAGGCGCTGAGATTGAATTCGAAATATTTCGCTATCCGGAGGATTTCAGCAACTATCTTGAATCTAGTATTCCACAAATAGCTTGTTTCTCGATGTTTGCGTGGAATATGCGCCTCTCCCATGAATTTGCGAGACGCCTTAAGATTGCAGCCCCGAAAACCATTATTGTATTCGGCGGAGTTAACTTTCCCGACATTCTCGATGAACAGGAGGGGTTTCTGCGAAAATATCCAGCAATCGACTTCTGCATCGAAGGCGAAGGCGAACTTGCTTTCATCGAATTGTATAATGCCTTGAGGGCGGCTAATTTTGACGGCGAGGACTTAAAGCGATCACGACGGTCTATACCGAATACCTGCTACCTACAGGGCGATGAGATGGTGAAGGGTGATCTGTTAGCACGGATTGTTGATCTGAACATAATCCCCTCCACTTTTGAAAGCGGAATGTCCGACAAATTCTTTGATGAGCAATTGATTCCCATGATCCAGACGACGCGAGGATGCCCGTATTCTTGCACTTTCTGTCATGAGGGTGCACGGTATTTCAATAAGACACGGCGCGTCTCTCAGGCTCGTGTGGAATACGAGATTGATTACATCGCCGAGAGAGTGAAAACGCCTGATTTCATTATTACCGATCTCAATTTCGGCATGTTTCCGGAAGACGTAGAAACATCGCGACTTCTTGCTAGGAAGCAGGACGAACGCGACTGGCCTAAATTTGTCACAATTGCTACAGCCAAGAACCACAAAGAGCGCGTCCTAGATATTTCGAAAATTCTACGTGGGGCAGTGCCGCCGGGAGCGGCGGTACAGAGCACCGATCCAGATGTGCTGACGCACATCAAACGCAAGAATTTGCCCTTGGATGCAATTGTGGAGGTGGCACGTACAGCCGAAACCGACGGTGCGTGTAGTTTCTCAGAAGTTATCTTATGCCTGCCAGGAGACTCCAAACGGGCGCATTTCAAGTCAATTACTGACGTCACTGATGCAGGGTTTACATTGGTGAGGACGTACCAATTTCTTATGTTGAACGGTACCGAGGCGGCGACTGGCGATTCAAGGGGAAGGTATGAGATGCAAACACGTTTCCGTGTGAAGCCTATGAACATTGGCATCTACAGAGTCCGTGACGAAACATTCCCATCGGTCGAGATTGAAGAGATATGCGTTGCGAACAATACTATGCCCTACCAGGATTACCAAGCTTGCAGAGCACTTAGCCTGACTGTAGAAATATTTAATAATAACGGAATGTTCTTTGATCTGATGCAGTTCCTTGCACAACAGGGCATACCCCGGTCACGATTGATCATGGCTATCCATGATAGAGGTACGAACGGCGATGGTTGGATTTCGGATGTTTACCGTCGATTTGCCGAAGAGGAAGAGCGTAACCTCTGGGATAGCGAAGAGGAACTTGCCGACTTCGTTCAGCGTCCTGGTGTCATTCAGCGTTATTTAGACGGCGAGCTGGGGGTGAACGAAATATACAAATACAGAGCATTGTCCTTCTTGGATCATATGGATGAATTGCACGAGATCAGTTTCGATGTGGGGCGCTCATTGCTCAGCTCTTGCAATAGGCTCAGCCGACTCACTGATGAATACTTAACTGAGCTGAAACGTGTAAGCCTACTGCGTAAGCAAAACTTGTTTGATATTGATCGTCAGGAAGAAGAAGTGGTCCATTTCGATTTTGTTAAATTGGTGGAAAGCAACTTTGCGATCGCTCCGTTGGATGTCTATGTGCCGGATGGGATCGGGGTGCGCATTTTTCATTCTAGTAGGCAAATCGATACAATCAATGGGTACGTGAAAGAGTTCGGGGGTACGCTTGTAGGCTTGGGACGCATTCTGAACCGTGCGCACATAAGTTCTCTGTTCCGTAGTGCGAGTTACAGTGCGACAAGAAGTATTGTTCGGGTTTCTGGTAACAGAGCACTGGCGCGATAGTGTGTTTGAGAAGGCCCGACCCGGGGAGCGTCAATGACAGGTAGCGCGAATGCGAAAACAAAGATGGAGACCAGGAGGCCTCCTGGGTGATTCGCGGAAAGGAAGCAGCGACGCAGCCGTCTCTCCGCGGAAGGCCCCTACCGCGCATTTGGCGGATAGCAGGTCTGGGATGCGTCGTCCCCTGGTGGTTGTTGGTGGAATCGCTAGAGAGTCTTGCCAGGGAGACGTGTTCGACCCCTTCTGCGGTTAGAGTTTCATCCACTGGCATTTAGGCTCATACGAGATGGGAAATGTTGGGGTCTGCTTGGGGGGACGACGCCTGCAGCGAGCGGTGTTCCTTGATCGGGACGGCGTCGTCAATCGCGCAGAGGTGCGTGGCGGCAGACCTTATGCACCCCGGCGCCTGGAGGACTTCCGGCTGCTGCGCGGGGTGGCGGGGGCGGTGGCCGCGTTGCGCGAGGCGGGGTTCCGCATTGTCGTCGTCACGAACCAGCCCGATATCGCGAGCGGCTTGGTGGATCCGGCGGTGGTTGAGGCCATGCATGCACAGTTGCGCGCGCGACTTCCGATCGATGCCATCGAGATGTGCGCCCACGGCCAGGACGAAGGGTGCGCCTGCCGCAAGCCCAGGCCCGGCCTGCTGCTGGCGGCCGCGCGCCGGTTCTTCGTCGACCTCCGTAGGAGCTTCGTAATCGGAGACCGCTGGCACGATATCGTTGCCGGGAGGGAAGCCGGCTGTTATACAGTGTTCATTGACCGGGGATACCGCGAGCGGAGGCCGGTCGGGGCCGACGCGGTGGTCGGGTCCCTTCCGGCGGCCGTGCGTCGGATCATGATGCTGGTAGCCGTCGAGCGCGTGGGGAAGGGGGAGACATGAGCCGCCTGCAAGCGCTCCGCGTGAAGATCTTCGCCGACGGCGCCGATCTGGATGGCGTCCTCAGGATGGCCGCGAACCCGCTCATCAAGGGGTTCACGACCAACCCGACCCTGATGCGCAAGGCCGGCGTGGACGATTACGAAGCCTTCGCCCGCCGGCTCCTCGCGGTGGTGCCCGACCGTCCGGTCTCCCTCGAGGTCTTCGCCGACGAGTTTCGGGAAATGATCCGCCAGGCAAAGGTGATCGCCTCGTGGGGGTCAAACGTGAACGTCAAGATCCCGGTCTCGAACACCCGCCGCGAGTTCTCGGGTGTGGTGATCCGGGCGCTCTCGAAGGAAGGGGTGACTATAAACGTGACCGCGGTCCTGACGCTCGAGCAGGTGCGGCGGATCGCGGAGTGCCTGGCCCCGGAGGCCCCGGCGATCGTCTCGATCTTCGCCGGACGCGTGGCCGACACGGGGGTTGACCCCGTTCCCCTCATGCGCGCGGCGCGCGAGATCCTCTCCGGGCGCCCGAAGGCCGAGCTGCTGTGGGCGAGCCCGCGGGAGCTCCTCAATATGTTCCAGGCGGACGAGGCCGGCTGTCACATCATTACGGCGACCAGCGACATCCTTGCCAAGCTGCCGCTGGTGGGCAAGGATCTCAACGAGTACTCTCTGGAGACCGTGGAGATGTTCCACCGCGACGCCGTGGCGGCGGGCTACGCGATCGCGCCGCCGGCGAGGGCCGCCGGGCTCCCGGCGGTGGTTCCGCGATGGGCGGCTTCCGGGGCGACTCCAAGGAGCCAGGAATAAAGAAGGTGCTCGTGACCGGCGGGGCGGGCTATGTGGGTTGCGTACTCGTCCCGCAGCTCCTGTCGAAAGGGTACTCTGTGACCGTCTACGACATCATGTACTTCGGTCGCAACAGTCTCCCCGATCATCCGAAGCTCACGGTGGTCGAGGGCGACATCCGCGACACGCCCTGGCTGGCGAAGTCGTTTCGGGACGTCGAAGTCGTGCTTCATCTCGCGTGCGTTTCCAACGATCCAAGCTTCGAACTGGACGAGAATTTGAGCCGCACGATCAACTACGAGTGCTTTGAGCCGATGGTAATCGCGGCCAAGGAGGCCGGCGTGAAGCGGTTCGTCTACTGCTCATCGAGCTCCGTCTACGGCGTGTCGGACAAGTCGGATGTGACGGAGGAGCATCCGCTGGTGCCACTGACGCTCTACAACAAGTACAAGGGGCTGTGTGAGCCGTTCCTGCTCAAGCATCAGGCGTCTGGTTTCACCTGCGTTACCATCCGCCCGGCGACGATCTGCGGCTACAGCCCCCGCATGCGCTTCGACCTCACGGTGAACATACTGACGAACCTCGCAGTCAACACCGGCAAGATCACGGTGTTCGGAGGCTCGCAGATGCGTCCCAACTTGCATATCAACGACGTGGCTGACGTCTACGAGTTGTTGATCGAGGCGGCCGACGAGAAGATCGCCGGCCAAGTGTTCAACGTCGGGTACCAGAATCTGACAATCGCGCGTATCGCCGAGATCGTGCGCGAAGTGGTTCGCCACGAGTTCCCCGAGAAGGGGGAGATCATCATCGAGGTCACGCCGAGCAACGATCCGCGCTCCTACCACATCAACTCGGACAAGATTCGGCGCGTGCTGGGCTACGTGCCGAAGCGCACGGTAGAGGACGCCGCGCGGGACATCTGTCGCGCGTTCAAGGAGGGCAAACTACCCAACAGCCTCGAAGGCGACGGGTACTTCAATGTCCGGCGAATGAAAGCGCTCAGGGCGGCATGACCCCGAAGTCGATTGCGGTCGTTACGGGTGGCGCTGGCTTTCTCGGCAGTCACATGGTGGACCTGCTGCTGGCCCGCGGCTTCCGCGTTCGCGTGATCGACAACCTGGCTGGCGGCCGGGAGAGTAACCTCCAGCACCACGCCGCGAACCCCGACCTCGAGTTTCGGCACTCGGACATCCGGACGCTTGAACCCGGTGACCCGCTGTTTTTGGGTGTTCGATACGTCTTCCACTTCGCCGGTATCGGCGACATCGTTCCGTCGATCGAGCGCCCCATCGATTACATGTCTACCAATGTCTTGGGGACGGTCCGAGTGCTGGAATGCGCGCGGCACGCGTCGGTGCGGAAGCTCGTCTACGCCGCCTCCTCCTCCTGCTATGGGCTCGCGGCCACGCCGGCCGGTGAGGATCACCCGATCGCCCCCCAATACCCGTACGCCTTATCGAAGTACCAGGGCGAGCAGGCGGTCCTGCACTGGGGGAAGGTCTACCGCCTGCCGGCGAACTCCATTCGCATCTTCAACGCGTATGGGCCCCGCGTGAGGACGACCGGGGTCTACGGCGCGGTGTTCGGCGTCTTCTTCAAGCAGAAACTGGAGGGCAGACCATTCACGGTTGTGGGCGACGGGACCCAGAAGCGCGACTTCGTCTACGCCGCCGACGTCGCGGAGGCGTTCCTGCTCGCTGCCGAGACAGACAAAATTGGTGAGGTATGGAACCTCGGCACCGGCAACCCGCAACCCATCAACCGGCTGGTGGAACTTCTCGGCGGCCCGGTCGTCCACATTCCCAGGCGTCCGGGTGAGCCCGACATCACCTGGGCCGACATCACGAAGATCGCCCGCGACCTGGGGTGGCGGCCCCGCGTGACCTTCGAGGAGGGGGTGGCCAGCATGCTGGCTGAAATCGAGCACTGGCGCGATGCCCCGCTCTGGGACCCGGACTCGATCGCTCGCGCCACCACGGCCTGGTTCGAGTACCTGGGATCGGAGCGACCCGCATGATTTCGACGCTGAGCGGCCAATACCGGCACAAGGTCAAGACAGTCGACGAACTTTGTGGCATCTTCGGCCCGCGTCCACGTAAGAAGACGGTCGTGATGTGTCACGGCGTCTTCGATCTGGTCCACCCCGGTCACATCCGTCACCTGCTCTACGCGAAGAGCAAGGCCGACATCCTGGTCGCAAGCATTACCAGCGACGAGCACATCTCGAAGGCATCGTACCGGCCGTTCGTCCCGCAGGACCTCCGCGCCCTGAACCTCGCCGCGCTCGAGATGGTGGATTACGTGATCATCGATGGCCGGTCGACACCGCTGGAGAACCTGGCACGGATCCAGCCGGATTTCTTCGCGAAGGGCTATGAATACGCCCAGGAGGGGCTCCATCCCGAGACCCAGAACGAGCTCGAGGTCCTCCGGAGCTATGGCGGGGAGCTGATCTTCACGCCGGGCGACATCGTTTACTCGTCATCCGCAATCATCGAGTCAAGTCCTCCTAACCTTGCCGTCGAGAAACTGCTCACGCTGATGGAGGCGGAAGGCGTGACATCCGCCCGGCTGCGCGAGGCCCTCAAGAAGTTCAAGGGGGTCGAGATCCACGTCGTCGGCGACACGATCGTGGACAGCCTGACCTATACAACCATGCTTGGCGGTATGACCAAGACGCCGACGTCTAGCGTGCGCTTCGACAAACGGGTGGACTACATCGGGGGGGCCGCGATCGTGGCTGCGCATTTGAGCCGCGCGGGCGCGATGGTAACGCTCTCGACCGTGCTGGGCGACGATACGCTCAAGGATTTTGTTCTGGAGGAGCTCGGCAAGGCGGGCGTCGAATGCAAGCCGATCATTGACCGGATGCGCCTGACCACCCACAAGAATGTGTTTGTATGCAACGACCACCGGTTGCTCAAGGTGGACACCGTTGACAATCGCAGCATCTCCGACTCCGTGACCGAGAACCTCGCTGCGCAGATCGCGTTCGTGCCAGCGCGCGCGGTGGTGTTCAGCGACTTCCGCCACGGGATCTTCAATCGGCGGACAATTCCGGAGCTTCTCGCCGCCATCCGGCCCGGCGTCTTCCGAGTCGCCGACAGCCAAGTTGCCAGCCGCTGGGGGAACATCCTGGATTTTAAGGGGTTCGATTTGATTACGCCGAACGAGCGCGAGGCGCGGTTCGCGCTGGCCGACCAGGACACAGGCGTGCGCCCCCTCGCCGAGCGCCTCCACGAGGAGGCGCAGTGCAAAGTCCTTATCTTGAAACTCGGCGACCGGGGTGTGCTGACCTGGCGTCCGAGGGACCATGGCGATGTCCGCTCCTTCTTCGTCGTCGATAGCTTCGCCGACCGCGTACTCGATGCGATGGGCGCCGGCGACGCCTTGCTCGCGTATGCGACGCTGGCGATGGTTGCCGATGGCTCGGACGCCGTCGCCTCGATCCTCGGCTCGTTTGCCGCGGCGCGGGAGTGCGAGGTCGAGGGCAACGTTCCGGTCGGTCCCGCCGACGTGCTGAGTAAGATCGAGGCCGTCGAGAGACAGGCGAATTTTGAGCAGCGAAAGGATTCCTGAGGGTGAGTGTTGTCGTCGTCGGCCTCGGAGTCCAGGGCAGAAAGCGACTCGCCATCGCTGGGCGTGATGTCGTCGCCACCGTGGACCCGGTAATTCCGGAGGCGCAGTACCGCACGATTGATGAAGTCCCGCTGGACGTCTTCGACGCTGCCCTTGTCTGCACGCCTGACGATGCAAAGGTGGAAATGGTCGCGTACCTCCTCGGTAACGGCAAGCATGTCCTCGTGGAGAAGCCGCTGGTCGCTCCCGACGACACGATGCTCGAAAACCTCGTCTCGATCTGCGCGAAGACAGGGGCGGTATGCTACACCGCCTACAACCACCGATTCGAACCGCATTTCCTCCGGATGAGGGAAGTGATCGAGTCGGGGATCCTCGGCCGGCTTTATCTGTGCCGGATGTTCTACGGGAACGGCACGGCCCACGATGTGCGGCAATCCCCATGGCGCGACAAGGGAGCGGGCGTGCTGACGGACCTGGGCTCGCATCTCCTGGACACAGCGCTCTTCTGGTTCGGAGCGCTCGACGGACCTTTCGCGGTGTGGTCGGCCAACCGCTTCGAAAACCGCGGCTTCGACCACATAGTGTTCGGCTCACGAGGCACGCCCATTCTTGAGATGGAGGGAACCTTCGTGAGCTGGCGCAACTCCTTCACGGCCGACGTCTATGGCGAACGGGGCAGCGCGCACATCAACTTGCTGTGCAAGTGGGGTCCATCGATCTTCACACTGCGCACGCGCGTGCTCCCGAGCGGGCGGCCGCTTGAGGAGTCGGTGACCCTGGTCCAGCCCGACCCGACCTGGGCGCTGGAATACGAGCACTTCAAGATGCTGTGCCGAAAAGGGGAGAGCAGTAACCTTGCGAACGATGTCAAGCTCAACGCCGTTCTGAACAACCTCACCCGGGCGGCGCTCGTGGAAACGGCGGCGTGAGCAGACCGGTCATCGGGTTCGCCGGGCTGACGCACCTGGGCCTGGTGTCAGCGGTCGCGGCGGCGTCCAAAGGCTTCCGGGTAGTGGGGTACGACGTGGATCGCGACCGCATCGCGAGGATCGAGGCGGGGCGGCTCGCGGTGGTCGAACCCGGGCTCGACGAGCTGTACCGAGAGCATCGGACGCGCTTGAGCTTCAGCGACAGGCCGTCCGCGCTACGTGAGTGTGACGTGGTCTACGTCGCCAGCGATGTCCCGACCGACGCGCGCGGCGTCGCGGACCTCGAGAACCTGTCGGCACTAATCGAGCGGGTCCTGCCTGCGCTCGATGACGGCGCCGTCCTAGTCGTGCTCTCCCAGGTGCCGCCAGGGTTCACACGCGGCCTCGCATTGCCTGCAGCGCGGCGCTTCTATCAGGTCGAGACGCTCGTATTCGGACGGGCGGTCGAGCGGGCGATGCGACCAGAGCGTTTCATCGTCGGCTGCATTGACCCCGACGCTTCCCTGCCACCGGCTTACGCGGCGCTCCTTCAGGCTTTCGGGTGTCCGATCCTGACCATGCGGTACGAGAGCGCTGAGCTCGCCAAGATCGCGATCAACTGCTATCTCGTGGCCGCTGTCACGGTCGTCAACACCCTGGCCGAAATCAGTGAGCGAATTGGCGCCGACTGGGGCGAGATCGTTCCGGCGCTGCGGCTAGACGCACGTATCGGACCGCAGGCTTACCTGACTCCCGGTCTCGGCCTGGCCGGCGGAAATCTCGAGCGCGACCTGGCGACTGTGCTCCGTCTGTCGGCGGGGACGGGCACGGAGACCGGGGTGATCCGGGCCTTCTTGCGCAACAGCTGGCATCGTCGGGATTGGGTGTTGCGCGTCTTGCACGCGGAGGTGCTGGCATTCAACGCTGACGCTATGATCGGTGTCCTCGGCCTTGCATACAAGGAGAACACCGACTCGACCCGAAACTCCCCGTCTCTCGAGCTGATCGGCCATCTGAAGCCTTGGCGGCTTCGCGTATACGACCCGGTCGTGTCGGCCAGGGTCGCCGCTCATCCCGCATTTTACTATGCGGCGGCGGCCCTCGAAGCGGCCCAGGGTGCGGACGCTCTCGTGATCATGACCCCCTGGTCCGTGTTCCGCGAGTTGAAGCCTTCGGATCTGGCCGCAGTGATGGCCGGGCGGACGGTCATTGATCCCCACCGGGTGCTCGATGGCCGCGCGGTGGCCATGGCAGGTCTCGACTACTTCGCGCTCGGCATGCCATCGCTGCGCGCCGGGCCGCGGCTGCCCGATGCTTGAACACTTGAACCCAGCCCTAACCAGGCCCGACCGGGTGGTGATGCTCGGAGCAAGCGGCTTCGTCGGGACCGCCATCGTCAGGCGGCTGATGGCCGATGGCGTCTCGCACATCGCGCTCACCCGCAAGGCGGTCGATCTCCTTGCGGAGGGTGCCGCCGGGCGCTTGAAAGCCATTCTGCAGCCAACGGATAGTCTCGTCATGACCTCGGCCACCGTGCCTTGCCGGACACCGACGATGCTGGTGGAGAATCTCAGGATGGCCGAGGCGGTGTGCGATGCGCTCGTGGCCAGCTCTGTGGCGCACGTCGTGTATATTAGCTCAGACGCAGTCTATGCCGACAACGCTAATCTCATCACCGAGGAGTCGTGCTGCGCGCCCTCGACGTTGCACGGCGCGATGCACCTCGCTCGCGAGCTCATGCTTCAGTCCGTTATCCGGGCTCCTCTGGCGATCCTCCGCCCGAGCCTGCTCTACGGGGCCGGCGACCCGCACAATGGCTACGGTCCGAATCGGTTCGGCCGCCTGGCCGCAAGCGGTGACCCTATTCGGCTCTTCGGCGAGGGCGAGGAGCTCCGCGACCACGTGTTCGTTGACGACGTAGCGACAATCGTGGTGTTAACGCTCGCGTACCGCAGCCGGGGCGTCCTCAACGTCGCCACGGGCGTGTCAACGTCGTTCCGGCAGGTGGCCGAGATGGTCGCGGCGCAGTACGCGGCACCGGTCGAGATCACC
>Ga0209751_10002372_pt1 | contig 18901 bp, 8 predicted proteins | sample RifCSP13_1_FD_184019 | JGI IMG/M metagenome (GOLD analysis project Ga0209751, IMG submission 184019) | Soil microbial communities from Rifle, Colorado - Rifle CSP2_sed 13_1 (SPAdes) (version 2) | ecosystem: Environmental > Terrestrial > Deep subsurface > Rock core/Sediment | place: Rifle... | reverse complement strand
GATTTTACTATTGCCCGAAAAACTTCCGGTACCCAATTTCCTGGTGTTACGTCGAAGGAGAACCGGATCCATTGGATGCCTTATAACGATGAGCTGTATGCTTACCGATTAGATAACAATTTCAGCATGTTCAATGATTCATCCACCCTGAACGGAGACTTAAAGCTTCAGCCCACCGGTCTTTCGGGAGGGGGCAAAATAACCATGGAGGGGGCAGAATTAAATTCCGGTCTCTTTACTTTCGGTGCAAATGAGATCTTTTCCGACACGGCTGATTTCTTTTTAAAATCTCTTCATACCGATGGTTTTACAGTGCTCACGGAAAATATGAACTCGCATATCAATTTTAACATCCACCGGGGCTATTTTAAATCAAATGAAGATTTTACCCTGGTTTCATTTCCCGAGAACAAGTATGTGAGTTACCTCGATAATTTCGAATGGGACATGGATCGCAAAGAACTGGCCATGGGTTCGGTGATCAACATCCCGCCCGGCATTGAGATAGCAGAGGAAGGATTGAGGGGGCCCCGGTATATCTCAATTGATCCTGCCCAGGATTCGCTCAGCTTTATTTCTCCCATGGCCTATTATGACTACGACAGCAATCTGATCAAAGCTACGCTGGTGAAATACATCGATATCGCAGATGCGCGTATATATCCTGATAATGAACGTATTACAGTACAACCCGATGCCAGATTAAGGACTCTTTACGAAGCCGGGGTTAAGGCGAACCGCACAACGCAATATTATTTGATGCACGGCGCAACCATAACGATCTCTGCCAGGAACAAATACACGGGATCGGCCTATTACACCTATATTGATGAGCTTGAGCAGGCCCAGGTGATCTATTTCAGTTCGCTGGGTGTTGATAATAATTTTCAAACCATTGGTTCGGGCGTCATCGATGCGGTTGAGGAGTTCACGCTAAGCCCGAATTACCGTTACCAGGGCAGGTTTTTCATGGAAGCTGCCCGGCCGTTGCTCACCTTTGAAGGAGGTGCGCTGATTGAACATATTTGTGACATGCTGAACCCCCGGTGGGTTAATTTCAGGTCCGAAATCGATCCGAAAAACATCCTGATACCCATGAGCGATCCGTTGATTGACATTGACCGCAACAAAATCTTTAACGGATTATACATGTACTATGACTCTGTTCATGTATATCCGGCATTTTTAACAGGCCGCAAAAACTACAGCGATGTTCCCGTGCTGACTTCAGCTGGATTCCTTCATTACGACAGCCAGAGCCAGCAATACAATATTGCATCACAGCAAAAATTGTCCGACCTGAATACACCCGGCAACCTGGTTAGTTTGCACCGGGAAAACTGCACATTGTATGGCGAAGGACAAATTAATCTTGGTGCAAAACTGGGCCAGGTTAAGCTGATGTCGGTTGGCAACGCAACGCATAATACAATAGCCAACATAACTGAAATGAATGTGTTGCTGGGGCTTGATTTCTATATTGCCGAAAACATCATCAACATTATGGCCAGTGAGGTAGACAGCATGCCCAACCTGCCGGCCGTAGATCTTAACAGCGCATTTTACCAGAAAAGCATCATTGAACTGATCGGTAAGGAAAAATATGATGCCATGAGATCAGAGCTCAGCCTGTTCGGCACACTCAAGGAATCACCCGCGGCTTTGAAGCACACCATATTACTCAACGAACTTAAACTGAAGTGGAATAACGAGTCCAATTCATGGGTTTCGGATGGAAAAATTGGCATTGCCAGTATTAACAATACCCAGATAAATAAACGTGTGGATGGCCTGATAGAACTGCAGATCAAAAGAAGCGGAGATATTTTCGACATGTATCTTCAACTCGACCGCCGTACGTGGTATTATTTCGGATATACCCGTGGTGTGATGCAGATGCTGTCATCCAACGGTGCATTCCTCGACAGGATGATGAAGCTTAAACCCACCGAACGAAGGCTTAAGGTCTCCAGCGGTGAGTCATACATTTATATGGTATCCACCGATGTCAAAAAGAACACTTTCCTGAGACGATATCGTGAATTGTCGGAGCCGGCAGAAGAATAGAATTTGCCAATGTGCCAATGGACAAATGTGTAAAAAATCTGATTTTTTTCCGGATATTTGAAGGATGAAGGAAGATAAAAGAAGTGTGGAGGTTTGCTTTTCACCCGCCCTGTTTGCCAATTACCGGAACGATGACAGCGTAGTGGTGATCGTAGACATTCTGCGTGCCACTTCCGCTATAGTTACGGCCTTTATGAACGGCGTAAACCGGATTATACCCGTTGGCACCCTGGAAGAAGCGATTGCATACAAGCAAAAGGGATACCTTGTAGCCGCGGAACGTGATGGGATAGTCCGTGATTTTGCTGATTTTGGCAACTCACCGTACAATTTCCGCAGGGAGATCATAGCCGGTAAGGACATTGTATACTCAACCACCAACGGGACCAACGCCATTATGATGGCAAAGGAGAGTTACAGGGTGGTAATCGGTGCCTACCTGAATATTTCCGCACTGGTGAATTATATTTGGTCGGAGGACCGGGATCTGTTAATAATATGTGCCGGCTGGAAGGATAAATTTAGTCTTGAAGATTCACTTTTTGCAGGTGCACTGGCCGATGCCGTACTAAAAAACAAAAACTTCGGTACGGTGTGTGACTCAACGTATGCGTCAATTGATCTGTGGAACCTGGCGAGGCTCGATATCATGGGTTATCTCGAAAAGGCAGCACAACGGCACCGCCTCAAAAAGAACAAGCTGGATGATGTCATCGGGTACTGTCATACGGCTGACCTGACCGGTATCATACCGGTGCTTGAGAACAACTACCTCAAATCTTTAAATTATTAAATCTTCAAATCATCAAATCATCAAATCATAAAATTAACTGTTCGTAACTAATGGAATATATTTTCTGTTATTATTTTCACAACCAATTAAACTTTTTTTATATTTGATTGCGCTGAGTTGTTAAATTTTTAACAAATAAAATAACCTCCAATGAAAAAATACAATTTTAATCCCGGCCCTTCCGTCCTGCCTGAAATCACCCTTAAGAAAACTGCCGAAGCCATACTGGATCTGAATGGCAGTGGTCTTTCACTAATGGAAATTTCTCATCGCAGTAAAGATTTCGAGGCCATTCTTAAGGAAGCCAAAGATCATTTCAGGGAACTTCTTGAGATCCCATCGGGCTATTCGATATTGTTCCTGCAGGGAGGAGCCAGTTTGCAGTTTACCATGATCCCCTTTAATTTTCTAAACAAGAAGGCAGCATATCTTGATTCGGGTTCCTGGGCATCCAAGGCGGTCAAGGAGGCCAGGTTTTTTGGTGATGTTCAGGTGGTTGCCTCATCCAAGGAGCAGAACTACACTTTTATACCAAAGAATTACACCATTCCGGCTGATGCCGACTATTTTCATATTACCACCAACAATACCATCTATGGCACTGAACTGAAAACCGATATGGAATCCCCGGTTCCCCTCATCGCAGATGCCTCATCGGATATCCTGAGCAGGCGGATGGATATATCAAAGTATGCCCTGATCTATGGTGGGGCACAAAAAAACCTGGGACCTGCCGGGGTTGCATTTGCCATTGTGAAGGACAGTATGCTCGAAAAAATTACCAAGCCGGTACCCACCATGCTGAGCTATAAAATCCATGCTGAAAATGATTCACTATACAACACGCCTCCCTGTGTGGCTGTTTATGCCTGCCTGCAGACCCTGAAATGGCTGAAGGACCTCGGAGGCCTGAAGATTATCGAAAAAATAAATGTCGATAAGGCTGCCCTGTTGTATGATGAGATCGACAGGAACCGGTTGTTTATGTCTCCGCTGGCCAATACCGAAGACCGGTCGCTCATGAATGTTGTTTTTGTATTCAAACCCGAATACAAAGAACTGGAAGAAAAGTTCCTGGAACTTGCCAAATCAAAAGGTCTTGTGGGCATTAAAGGCCACCGTTCAGTAGGCGGTTTCCGTGCATCAATCTACAATGCAATGGCAGTGGATGGTGTTAAAACACTGGTTCAGGCCATGAAAGAATTTGAAGGCCAGAACTGACAATAAACCGGAAACATTTTGTAAACATTTATCCTAACACACATAACACTGAATCATATGCATACCATACTTGTTGCCACCGATAAGCCATTCGCCAAAGTAGCCGTGAATGGTATCCGAGAAATTGTAAAAAATGCCGGGTTTGAACTTAAGCTCCTGGAGAAATACACCGGCAGGGAGCAGCTGCTTGAAGCTGTTAAGGATGTCGACGCCATCATCGTTCGCAGTGATATTATTGATGAGCAGGTATTACAGGCTGCATCCCGGCTCAAAATTGCTGTACGGGCGGGTGCAGGTTATGACAATATCGATCTGAAAGCAGCAACTTCCAAGGGTGTTGTTGTAATGAACACACCCGGGCAGAATGCCAATGCAGTCGCTGAACTCGGTTTCGGAATGATGATCTACCTGAACAGGAATTTTTACAACGGCAGTTCGGGTATCGAACTCCGTGGCAAGACCCTGGGAATTCATGCTTACGGGCATATAGGCCGCATTGTAGCCATGATCGCCAGGGGCATGGGGATGGATGTATTCGCCCATGATCCGTATGTGGATAAAATTGTTATTGAGAATGATGGTGTTAAACACGTGGCTGATGTGAAGGATCTGTACCGGAAATGCCAGTATGTCTCTGTAAACCTGCCCGCAAATAAGGATACTAAGGAATCCATCAATTTCGACATGCTGAACCTGATGCCCGCAGGTGCCACCCTGGTAAATACAGCCCGTAAAGAAATCGTGCATGAACCCTCTTTGTTGAAAATGTTTGAAGAACGGAAAGATTTTCGCTATGTGACCGATGTTGCACCTGACTGCCAGGAACAAATAAAAGCGGAAAATAGTGCAAGGTATTATGCAACGCCCAAGAAAATGGGAGCTCAAACCGAGGAAGCCAATATCAATGCAGGGCTGGCGGCCGCCAGGCAGATCGTGAATTTCCTCACCAAAGGAGACAAAACATTCCAGGTAAACGGATAATAATCTGTGCTGGTTTGAAAATAGTATAGAGACGGGTTTCAAACCCGTCTCTATGTGTTTTATAATGAATCGTTTTTTTGTATTAAATTTGTACGAATAATATTTCCATATGGCAATTATTAAAGCATTCAAAGGGTATCGACCAAAAAAAGGACTGGCAGCTGAAATTGTAAGCAGGCCATATGATGTATTGTCATCCGAAGAAGCATCCCTGGAAGCCGCAGGAAATACCATTTCATTCTATCATGTGATCAAATCGGAAATAGATTTCCCGCCCGGCACCGATCATTACGGACAAGAGGTATATGAAAAGGCAAAGGCGAACCTGGATCAATTCATAACCGATGAAATATTTATACAGGATGAAAAACCCTGTCTTTATATTTATGCCCAGACCATGTGGGGAAGAACACAATACGGACTGGTTGCCTGTGCATCAGTCGCGGATTACCTGGGTAATGTCATCCGTAAACATGAACTTACGCGGGTTGAAAAGGAAGAAGACCGAAAGACGCATATCCGGGTGACCAATTTCAACTCCGAACCGGTATTTTTTGCCTATCCCGACCATGATGAGATTAACAGGCTGGTCGGGCGGTATACCGAAGAACGGCCGGAATATGATTTCACAACCGGTGACGGGATCCACCATCAGATGTGGATCATCAGTGATCAGCATACCATAAACCGGATTGAATCGATCTTCAGAACCGAGATACCCCATACTTATATAGCCGACGGACACCACCGGACAGCAGCCGCAGCCCATGTTGGCGAAGAGCGGAAATTGAATAATCCGGGGCATAAGGGGGATGAAGAATATAATTTCTTTCTGGCCGTCCATTTTCCTGCAAGTCAGCTTTCGATAATCGATTACAACCGTTTGGTGAAAGACCTTAACGGGAATACGCCTGCCGGATTTCTGAAAAGACTGGAGGATATTTTCATGGTAATACCAAAGGAAAGCAAAGAGTACAAGCCTTCCAAGCTGCATGAGTTTTCCATGTATCTCGGGGGAATATGGTATGCGATGGAAGCTAAACCGGGAACTTATAACGACAACGATCCTATTGGCTGTCTGGATGTCACCCTGCTTTCCAATCATGTGCTCAACCACCTGCTCGATATAAAGAATCTGAGGAACTCGCAGCGCATAGATTTTGTAGGAGGCATCAGAGGACTATCCGAACTTAAAAAGAGGGTTGACAGCGGGGAAATGGCTGCTGCTTTTGCCCTTTACCCGGTTACAATGGATCAGCTGATCCGCATTGCTGATACCGGCAACATTATGCCACCCAAGACCACCTGGTTTGAGCCAAAACTAAGGAGCGGGCTGGTGGTGCATTGCCTGGAGTAATTCCCCAAACCCCGGGATCTATGAAAACTCCCAATAGATTGATTATTGTAGTCGTACTGACAATTTTGATTAGCCTGCAGGGCTTACTGGCAGCCGAAGAGATTACCATCAATCATGTTGATCCACCCATGTGGTGGACCGGCATGCAAAATCCCGAACTCATGCTGGTAATTCATGGCACCAATATCTCGAAACTGGACCCGGTAATCAAGTATGCCGGTGTAACACTTCAAACCACCACAAGAACAGAAAATCCCAATTATCTTTTTCTCACGCTCACAATCGCTGATAACGCTGCTGCGGGAACTGTGAAAATAGACTTTTACAGGGGCAAAAAAGTGATATTGACCTATCCCTTTGAACTAAGGGAAAGAAAACCCGGGTCTGCTGACAGAGGCAGCTTTGGTCCCGGGGATGTGGTTTACCTGCTGATGCCGGACAGGTTTTCCAATGGCGATCCATCTAATGATACCGTTGAAAACCTGAAAGAAAAGGCCAATCGTGACGACCAGGACGGAAGGCATGGGGGGGACATCCGGGGAATTATCAACAATCTCGATTACCTGCAGGAACTGGGGATAACTGCATTATGGACAACACCCCTGCTCGAGGATGATATGGCCACCTACTCCTATCATACCTATGCTACTACCAATTATTATAAGATCGATGGCCGGTACGGTTCAAATGCGGATTATGAAAAGCTTGCCGGCGAGTGTCACAGGAGAGGCATAAAACTGATCATGGACCTGGTGCCAAATCATTGCGGAAGCGACCACTGGTGGATGAAGGATATGCCTATGCAGGATTGGGTGCATCAGTTCCCGCAATTCACAAGGTCCAACTATTCCATCTCAACCTGGAACGATCCGCATGCTTCAGCATATGACAGGATGCTGAATGCCAACGGATGGTTTGATGTTTCAATGCCTGATCTGAATCAGCATAATCCGTTTGTATTAACCTATTTCAAGCAGTTGGCCATCTTTTGGATTGAGTTTGCAGGTCTTGACGGAATAAGAGTGGATACTTACCCCTACAATGACAAATGGAAAATTGCGGAATGGACCAGGTCCATTCTCAGGGAATATCCCCGCCTGAACATAATGGGTGAATGCTGGCAGCATAATCCGGTTGAAATAGCCTACTGGCAGTCGGGTGTCCACAACTATGACGGATATGATTCCTACCTGCCGGCCGTTATGGATTTTCCGCTCACGGATGCCTTCGCTGCGGCTTTTAATGAGGATGTCCAGCAATGGGACAAAGGAGCCTCAAGATTCTATAATGTTTATGCATTGGATTACGTATACGCAGATCCGAACAACATGCTTATTTTTATGGATAATCATGACACGGAAAGATTTGCGGAACATATCGGTTCAGACGTACAGAAATATAAACTGGCCATAGCCCATTTGCTTACAACACGCGGAATACCACAGATATACTATGGTACCGAGATCCTCATGGGTGGCCGGAAAAACAAAGGTGATGGTGATATACGGCGCGACTTCCCCGGAGGCTGGCCCGGGGATGCCAGAAATGCATTTACCAGAGCAGGGAGAACCGAAAAGGAAAACGAAGTATTTAATTATACCTCCAGGTTACTCAACTATCGGAAGAATAACCCCGTGCTTCATACCGGTGCAATGATCCAGTTTATCCCCCGTGAAAATATGTATGTCTATTTCAGGATGAATGAAGAAAAAACAATCATGGTGGTCCTGAATAATTCCGGTAACAAAAAATTATTCGATACAGCACGATTTGAGGAGTGTTTGAACGGACGCAGAAAGGGGAAGGATATTCTTACCGATGAAATCCTTCAACTGGAGGGGCTGGAGGTGGAACCAAAGACCGCATTGGTATTAGAAATAGAATAGATTTTCAGTAACGGTGGCTGGTTGAGGACCGGACAATTGGAAGAATGTTATTCATTCGAACTCAGAATATCAAAGCCTAAATGAATTAAGGAATTTGTGTTTTAATCTGCTATTATTCTAAACTATTTATTAAATATATAACTAATTATCATGTATTTAATGTACTTGAATTATTTTATTTCAAAATAATTTTGTTATGTGAAATTATATTCTTAAAATTGATATGTATTTATGTCCAAATTGGTGGAGTTGAGGGAAATTTTTCATCGCTCATGTAATGCTCTGTTACATCTGCCTGAAAATAGTGTTGGTTAAATTAGTATTCTTTAATTATCAGTGAAAGAAGGGATTCATTGAAAATGAGTTGAATTACTGCAAATAAGAATAAACACTATAAGCCACATTCAAATGAAAAAGATTTTGCCCTTAATCGCCAGTTTTTTGTTCTGTTTTCTTTTAAAGCCAATTGTCAATTAAAGTCTTCGCTTGAAGAATATTACAATATTGATAATACTACAGAACAAATATTTAATTGCAGCATTCGTGGATACAACATCTCAATTCACAATTAGCATATCAAGTATTGTGATAATAGTTACATTTCAATCGCTCAACCAGGTAGATATCTTTGTATTTAACTGATTTAAAGTTTGTAAACTAAATTAAATCATTTTATGAAAAATCATTTTTACGTGATGACATTTATCGTATTGGGTTCGATATTTTCTTACCGGACCGAATGTCAAAATTTATCAGATGGAGTTGTTGCCTATTGGAATTTTAATGAAACCTCAGGAACTACATTGGCTGATCAGACTAATAACAGAAATGGTACAGTACAAGGTGCTGTTACTATTAATCAAACGGGTAAACTTGGCAGATGTATTCTTATTGATGCAAATAGCGAGTATATTTCGTTTGCTTCATTGACTCAAACGACCGGTTCTTATTCCTTTTGGTGTTATGTAACAAATTCTGATGATGATAGGCAAGTATTATCCAGTAATGCCTATTACAATAGAATTTTTATGACCTCATCGAATCGATATCCAAGACTAGAAACAAGTACTAATGGACAAGAGTTTCAATGCAATTATTCAACTACTATTAATGCCTGGCATCACATAGTGTTCACCAGAAATTCTTCTAATCTCTTTGTTTGCTATATTGATGGAGTGCAAAGTTGCAGCCAAACAATATCAGGTGCAGCAGATTTAACAATTAATCAAATTGGTTCAAACGGAAGAAGTTTTTATGGATATTTGGACGAAATAGGAATATGGAATAGGGCATTGTCTTCTTCGGAAGTGACTTCTCTATACAATTCAGGTGCAGGAGTAAGTTATCCTTTTGCAACCGCATCTGCCCCTAATGTTACTACCAATACTACAACCAACATTGCACAAACCACAGTAACCAGCGGTGGTAATGTCACATCGGATGGTGGAGTCAGTGTAACCGCCAGAGGAGTTTGCTGGAGCACTTCTGCAAATCCCACTACTTCAAATAGCAAAACAACCAATGGAACAGGCACTGGAACTTTTGCCAGCTCTATCACCGGCCTCACAGCAGGCACAACATATCATGTCCGTGCTTATGCAACTAATAGTGTCGGTACAAGTTATGGAAGTGACTTAACTTTTACAACAACAACCAATCCTGTGGTTCCTGCAGTAACAACAAATGCAGCAACTTACATTACACAAATAACTGCAACCAGCGGTGGCAATGTTACCGCCGATGGCGGTGCAAGTGTAACTGCCCGTGGGGTGTGTTGGAGCAATTCAGCCAATCCTACTACATCAAACAGTAAAACTACTGATGGAACAGGGACAGGAACTTTTGTGAGTTCTATCACCGGACTCACAGAAGGTACAACATATCATATCCGTGCTTATGCCACTAACAGTGTTGGAACAGCATATGGCAGTGATTTAACATTTTCTACAACTACTTCGGGTTCCGGCTCATGGCAGACCAGCGGGAGCAATATTTATTATAATTCAGGGAAAGTTAGCATTGGTACAACCATTGCCAATTCTGCATCAGCGCTTACTGTTGGCGGCAAAATCCTTGCCACAGAAGTTGAAGTAGTTTCAAGCATTACTGCAGATGATGTGTTTGAACCCCAATACAAACTACTGCCACTTCCAGAGCTTGAGACCTATCTTATTCAAAACAAGCACCTTCCCGGGATACCGTCTGCGGCCGAAATTGCAGAGAAAGGGCAAAATTTGGGAGAAATGGATGATTTGTTGTTGAGGAAGATTGAAGAATTGACGTTGTATATCCTTGAACAAAATAAAACCATTGAATGGCTCAAGGGAGAAATCAAACAACTCAAATGCTCAATGGAAGAAGAATCCAAAAAATGATGTGCATTATTTAGCGATTTTGTTTTTTAGGTTCAATAATACTTATATACCCAAACATGAGAAATACCCCAGATTTATTAAAGATTTGCGGCGTCCTGATAATTTTTCTGCTGCATTCTTATGATATACTGTCACAACAAACAGATAAAGATAAGGATAAAGACAAAGATAAGGATACCACTAAAGTTGACACGAATCAAGTCATCATTAATAATCAGGTTGTGCTGCTGGCTGGTGAAGCGATTACTGCTACTCAGTTACCAAGATATACACCATTGAGTCCCGAAGCTGCGGCCATGAGTAGATTTGGAGAATATCCAGTTTCCATGTTCACGGGAATACCGGATATTACTATACCCTTATATGAAATAAAAACCAAAAACTTCTCTGTTCCCATTACCTTAAGCTACCATGCCGGAGGAAACAAAGTCAATGATTTTGCTCCCTGGGTTGGCCTTGGCTGGTCATTGAATGCAGGTGGACGAGTAACACGAAAATGCAATGGGAAAGACGATCAACTTTATACACGCAATGTTCCGCTGGCAAGCAGTATTGATCCTCAGAATGCAGCTGACCACTTGTATTTACAGATGGTGGCCAATCGCACCAATTCGGATGATCCTGAACCCGATGTGTACAATTACTGTTTCCCGGGTAAATCAGGGCGATTCATATTTGATACTGGTCATAATCCTATTATGATTCCATATAGTGGAGTGAAGGTTGCTGGACAGAATAATCCAAACAAACTTACTGACGAATCCGGGAATGTTTATACTTTCGGACAGATAGATAATCCCAGCACAGATTTCCCGAACAAAACGGAAACAGATCCCATCTCCTCCTGGCTACTCACTGAAATGGTTGATGCAGGCACAAATGATAATGTTGTGTTCAGTTATCAATCCTTGGGTAATGGGATGCTTGGAATCGATCATGTGGATTATGTTACCATTGATGATAATGTTACATATGGCAGTTGCGGCGATCACAAGTATAGCTCTGGAGTAAGTGTCCCAACCTTGTATGCTATCACAACCAATGGTTCAGAACTAGTTCCGTTGCAGATTACCTTTTCACAGGGTGTTATTAAATTTATACCTACTACTACCAACCGACTTGACAGGGCCTCATACAATTTCAAATCAATCGACAGAATCGAAGTATATTCGAATGAAGACTTGGTAGTTCCTATGAGGACGATTAAGTTCTATCAAAGTTATTTCGATAATGGATCCACAAAAAGACTCAGGTTGGATTCCCTTAGAATACTCAATAAGGCCTTACTGGTCGTTCAACGTTATAAATTTGAATACAACACAAGTGTTCATGTGCCTGCCATCGACTCAAAATCCAAGGATTTCTGGGGATACTATAACGGAAAATATAATAATGTGCTATTGCCCAGAATGAATGTGAGTTTCATCGGCGATAATGGGTACTCCAATACAACTGTTACGATCGGCAGCCTTACAATCGACGGAAGGGAACCTGATCCAAACTACATGCAGGCTTATATTCTCAAGAAAATCATTTATCCAACGGGTGGCTATACAACTTTCGAATATGAGACCAATAAATATCTTGATGGTCAAAACAGTAAGTATGCAGGTGGATTAAGGATAATGAAGATTAGGAGTTACAATGAAGATGGCATTTGTTCTACCAGAACATACAAATATGGCGAAAATGAATCTGGATATGGTCGTTTCAATGTATTCCTGTCCAATTCCTATTTTTCCTCCTACCCGGTAATGCATCAATGTAGAAATTACTACAATAATTGTGGCTGGATCGATCCGATGAATACCAAACGTTTCAGGATGTTTGTTTCAAATCCTACATCTGATCTGAATCCCTATGACGGAAGCCCTGTAGTGTATGCGTCGGTGACGGAATACATCGGTGATGAAACCACCAATACTGGTAAAACCATTTACACCTATACCGATGATCCTGATCTCCTCAACACATATCCTGCAAACTTTATTAATAATTCATATAAAATTAACAAGAGTTTCAGGAGAGGCCTGCTGGATTCAAAAACCGTGTACCGAAACGTCAGTGGCAATTACCGGAAAATGGCATATACCAAGAATACCTATTTTAAATTTCCTACTCAAAATATGTACCTCGCATTCAATGTGCTGCAGATTAAAAATTATGAATGTGATATACGTGAGTCAATTGATTATCAGGACTATGCCTGGTGCAATACACCGGTATTTCTTGGAGACAATCTGTTAACTAGTACAGCCGAATATTATTATGATATGGATAATGAAAACAACTATGTATTAACTTTAACCACCTACAATTACAATAGCTCTTTATACACACAGATTTCCTCCAAAACAACAACAATGTCAACTTCGGGTTTAATTACAGAATCATTCCGATACCCGACAGATTTTTCATCTACCTCTCCATACAATTTAATGGTAAATAAAAATATGATAGGTGTTCAGATTGAAAGCCAAAATCTTAAAAATGGCAATTTACTTACCAAAAGCTTTACTGAACATAAGGATATTAATAATGATGGAAAATTATTGCTTCCCAATAAGATCTCTCTTTATAATAAAAATGAAACTGTTCCCTTTGATAATTTGAATTATCTTGCCTATGACAGCAAAGGTAATGTTCTCGAATTGTCAAAAGATAATGATCTGCATTATGCCTATATATGGAGCTATAATCAGACCGAACCAGTCATACAAGCGGAAAACATTGACTACACAACATTAAATGCAGCTGTTGCATCCATTCAAAGTAATCTTCAGACTTTCCTGACCAATTCTGTGAGCAATCTCCTGACAGTCAGTCAAAAAACCGCCTGGAAAACATTCAATACTACTCTCAGAAATCATGCATCACTGACAAATGCACGCATCACTACTTACACATACCGGCTCCTTTTCGGCATAACCTCCCAAACCGATCCTAACGGGGTGACCACCTATTATGAATATGATGATTTCGGACGACTGAAACTCATCAGGGACAATGATGGCTATATTCTGAAAACCTATGAATACCATTACAAACCATAAACCTGCCCGAAATGAAACAAATCTTGATAACAGAATTTTTAATGGTTACCATCCTGTTGGGATTGGATAGCCTTATTCAGGCCCAGGAAAAGAAAACCTGGCAATGGGTGAGTCAAATGGGTGGCAGGTCTTGGGACAAATGTGGCGGTGTAATCTGCAACAGCAAAAACGATCTTTATATTACCGGAGGTTTTATGGATAGCCTTGTTTGCAAAGGCACAAAACTTCCTTCTATCGGTAACCATGATATTTTTATTGCCCGATTTGATGCCAGGGGTAACCTGAAAGATATGTGGCAATGCGGTGGAAAAGATAGAGATTTGGCCACTTGCATTACCCTTTCCCAAAATAACAGTGTGATAGTTGGGGGATTAATAACTGGTGACATAAACTTTGATAAACTCATTTATTCCGGGACAGGGAACAGGTTGTTTATTACCAGTCTCACCGAAAAAGGCAGGTTTTCTTGGATATCTACCCTGTCAGGATCCGGTGAATCGTCGCTTTTCCTGCTGGATGCTGATGCATCGGGCCACATTTTCACTGCAGGGGTATTTACGGGCAAGCTGATTGGTGGTGAATATACCATTGAGAGTCACGGGAAGAAGGATATTTTCCTAGCCAGGTTGAGTTCTGCCGGTCACATCGAAAAACTTGTAGCCCTCGGGGGAGAAGGAGATGATTTTCCGACGGCCATGTCGGTTAGTGATTCTGGAAAAATTATACTCGCCGGATCAACGGAAAAATCATTTAAAATTGGTAGCCTTGAAATCAGTGCTATAATTCTCAACTCAAACAACAATGTCAATTCAAATGCTTTTATGGTCGGTCTGAGTGATGATTTCACTCCTCAGTGGAAGACCCAACTCAATAGTGATGAGTATTGCCAGGTTGCCTCAATAGCACAAGATGATCATGGCAATATTTATTCAGCCGGCAGCTTCAATAGCAGGATTAAACTGGAAGACACACTTCTTATATCCAATGGTTATTCCGATGGTTTTATACAAAAGTACAATTCCGATGGCAAGCACATTTGGTCACGTAATTTTGGATCCTGGTATTATGACTATGCCAATCAATTGGTTGTAGATAACTTCGGGGGTGCGTTCATCACTGGTTCAATTGGTGATACCCTTCTTGTTGACAGTCTGACCGTAAATCCGTTATCTTCCAATAATTCTGCTTTAACGATACAATTTTCACCTGAAGGAAAAGCTACCTGGGCCGATTGCATTTCAGGAAGCGGAAGAAACTTCGGTAACGGGGTTGCTATTGATCGTGAAGGGAACCTTTACTTTTCCGGAACTTTCAGCGATGCTTTCATGAAAGGTAATATTGATATGAAATCACTTGGTGATCAGGATGTATTTCTCGCCAAATATTATAATTGTCCTACAAGAAAAGTCGAAATTTTAGGCAAAACTTTATTATGTCCTGGCTCTGTTACCGAACTATATATCAAACAGGGCTATAATCAGGTGATTTGGAATGATACCATTGAAAATGCCAATTATATTATCGCTTCATCTCCCGGAATAAATACAGTCCGTGCACTCGATAAACGGGGTTGTGTATTATCAGACACGGTGGAAATATTCCTGGCTCCTTCTTTAGGCTTTTCATTAGGAGATGACACTTCTGTACCTCTCGGAAATATTGTTTTACTGAGTGCACCCGGAAATTATACGAATTACAACTGGCAGGATGGCTCTGGTGAAGGCACTTTTCCTGCTGAAGCAGAGCATGAAAAGCCGGGAACTTATACCTACTCGCTCTCCGCCACCGATACATTGGGTTGTATAGTAACCGATACAATTAAAATAGAATTCTTTCATACTCAAAGATGGATTGATCCCGAAAAGGCACAGCTTAGTATTCATCCCAATCCCGTCGACGATTTGCTTTACTGGTCGGTGAATGCAGAAAAGCCATGTCAGTTTATTGTCGAGATAACAGATGAAAATGGCAGGATTATGTATTCAAATCTAATGCAGAACTACCAACCTAATTCACAATTGTCTGTGGATTTCTCCTACATGCCTCCTGGCCTATATTATTTCAGGTTAAAAAACGATAAAGGTCAGGCAATTAAAAGTGTCAGTTTAGTAAGAAAGTAATACCTATTAACCCTTTTATCTAAGGATATGAATATCAATTATATAGCAAACTGGCACCTTATGAAATCCACGCTTAACCTGATCATCCCGGATTATTTGAAAAAAATCACAGCACCTTTCATGTTTTTATTGTTGGTAATTGCTAGTTCTTCCAGGCTAGATGCCCAAAACATAGTATTACAGCAGGTCATTTTGGGTAAGGTGGAAGTTGCATCGCCCACTTCCGTAAAAATGAGTCCGGGTTTCCACGCTTTGGAAGGCTGCGGGTTCAGAGCATGTATCGGTACCGTTCAAACTCAGAATCCCGGTTACACGGTTCCAAGTCCCTCATCCAGTGCTATACCTGCGCCAGGTACTGCAGGAAAAAATTATATTAAAACTCTTTCATACCGCGAAATCAAAACCACTATTCCTACAACGGCATTCAAGCACCTGGAGGACATAAGCTATTTCGATGATCTGGGAAGGGCCAAACAAAATATCAGTGTCGGAGCTTCTCCTGCAGGTGAAGATGTTATTCAGCCCATCTTGTATGATAATTTTGGAAGGGAGGCAATTAAAACCTTGCCATATACTGGCACTAAAACCGGGGCATTCAGAACAGGAGTTACTGAAGCTACGGTAAATTCCTACTATGGCGCCATACCTGCTGCAGAAGGTATCATCCCGGATAATCGGGCTTATACACTGATTGGTTTTGATAACTCCCCCCTTAACCGGGTGATTTCCGTAACCGGACCCGGAGAGTCATGGTCAACCAAACCAGCATACAATTATTACCTTACCAATACTGCAGTAGTACCGAGTTGGAGTGTTACCAGCAGCAGCACATATACTTCATTCAATTATGCAGTTAACAGTCTAGTGGTAACGGAGACTAAAGATGAACAGGGAAATGTTATACGAGAATATAAGGACATGCAAGGCAAGGTGGTACAAAAGGCCTCGAAATTGGATGGTAACTGGCTGCGAACAGCTTACATTTATGATGAAATGGATCTGTTACGTTGTGTGGTGCCGCCCAAAGCAACCAATCCGAGCAACGATATCGCACTTTGCTATTATTATAAGTACGATAATCACAGGCGCATGATCGAAAAGAAAATCCCCGGAGGAGGAACCATTACCATGGTTTATGATAAACGTGACAGGCTGAGGTGCACACAAGACAGCAAGCAGGCAGCTGCTAATGAATGGTCCTTCACCAAGTATGACGAATGGAACAGACCGGTCATCACCGGAAAATTAATCAATTACACGGCAACTGCAACTGCCCTGGAAACTGCCATTAACACAGCTACACTGAGTGAGACTCTTGAAAATACTGCTACCTATTACGGTTACAATAATGCATCTTTTCCAAACGGTACACAATCATCTGAAGTGAACACGGTAACCTATTACGATAATTATAATTTTGTTACATCTTTAAATCTTGGAGACGGTTTAAAATCTGATACTTATGACAGCAGCCCCTATAGTTTTACAAGTTTAAAGGACACCTATCCGATAGGAAGGGTAACCGGTAACATGACAAGAGTATTATCACCTTCCGATGGTTACACAATTACCGATCAGTTCCTATATGCCGCCAATTATTACGATGATTTTGGCCATTTACTGAGGACCATTTCTGAGAATCACCTGGGTGGGAAAGATTTGATCAGCAACCTCTTTGAGCCAATCACTGACCTGGTGACCAGTACCAGGCAACAGCATTATATGAATAACCAAGTGGCACTTACTCTTGAAAAGACTTTTTCATATGACCATACAGGGCGGCTGCTCTCCACCGTTGAACAAGTAAACAGTCAAACCGCTTTTACCCTGGAAGCTTTGAAATACAATAAAGTGGGACAGCTGATCACAAAATACCTGCATTCGGATCAAACTGCAGGATCCCGGGTATTCACACAAATTGTGGATTATCAATACAATATCAGGGGCTGGCTTACCAAAATCAATGATCCCGCTTTGACCGGCAATAATGATCTTTTTGGAATGCAGTTATGTTATGAATCCACATCACCTTTGGGAAGTCTGAATAATTTAACCGGATATTTCAACGGGAACATCGTAGGCATGAAATGGAACATGAAAAATGATATCACTCGGGGTTATGTTTTTTCTTATGATGAGTTGAACCGTTTAGAATCAACTAATTACGCCGAGGGAAGCTCGTTGAATACAAATTCTGGTTACTTCACCGAGTCTGTGACTGCGTACGATAATAATGGCAATATCCTGGGATTACAGCGCAAGTTTAACAACATCATGGTGGATAATCTGGTTTACAGTTATACCACTGCTTCGAACCAGATATCGAGCATTACCGAGAACGCCGGTCCTCCCAACGGTGATGGTGTTGATGATTATCCGGGTACCAGCGACACCTATGAATATGATGCCAATGGCAACATGATCACCGATGGATCACGGAATGCGACCCTCAGTTATCACAATATGATCAACATGCCTGCGAGCGTGAATTTCGGGAACGAAAACCGGATTTTTTATCATTACTCAGCCGGTGGCGCCAAACTCATCAAACATGTCAAATATAGCAACGGTTTCGAAAATTATACACATTATATTGGCAATTTGGTATACGAGGGCAGCAGTCTCAGTTACATCATAACGGAAGAGGGACGCCTGGTAGCAGTCGGAACCGGGGCAAACCGAACATTCGTGGCGGAATACAATCTGAAGGATCACCTTGGCAACAACCGGGTCACCTTCCTGGGAAAGATTATCGGAGGTGGTGCCATACAAGTAATGCAGACCACCAATTACTATCCTTTCGGATTGGTGATGACACAAAACAGCAGCAATCCCATTACTGATTATTCCAAAAATAAATATCTTTACAATGGCAAAGAATTACAGGACGAAAGGTTTGGATCAACGTTCTTTGGTTTATTGGATTATGGCGCCAGGTTTTATGATGCGCAGATTGGACGGTGGCACTCGGTGGATCCGTTGGCGGAAAAATACAGACGATGGAGCCCGTATAATTATTGTATGGACAATCCTATTAGGTTTATTGAT
>Ga0209751_10002371_pt1 | contig 18909 bp, 26 predicted proteins | sample RifCSP13_1_FD_184019 | JGI IMG/M metagenome (GOLD analysis project Ga0209751, IMG submission 184019) | Soil microbial communities from Rifle, Colorado - Rifle CSP2_sed 13_1 (SPAdes) (version 2) | ecosystem: Environmental > Terrestrial > Deep subsurface > Rock core/Sediment | place: Rifle... | reverse complement strand
GTCCTCGGACGATCCGGATGGCCCCGGCCTGCTCCAGCCTGCGGATCGTGCGGTCCAGGGATCCCGAGGGCGTCCCGAGCGTGGCGAGCAGCTCCGTCCGGCCCACGGGGCGCGGCGACCGGAGGGCTTCGAGGACCTGACGCCCCTTCGGATCGGCCCAAGCAGCCAGGAGCGGCTCGGCGGTCCGCGGGAACTGCCCGGGCACGAGGAGGACCGTGCGGCGCCCGATCCGCCTCAGCCGCAGGAGGCCGTCCGCTTCGAGACGCTTCGCGTGATGTCGCACGGCGTCCAGGGACGACGACAGGAGCCTCGCGGCGGAGCGCAGGTGGAGGCCCGGATACACGGCCGCTGTGAGGACGAGCTCGAGGCGACGGGGGTTCAAGAGGGCCGCGGGCCCGGGCGGCCGGATCGTCTCCGACGGCGGGAGGATCTCGATGTCGAGGACGCGCTGCAACGCCCGCGCGACGTTCGACGGGGCCGCCACGCTCCGGCGCAACGCGACGGGACCGTATAGCCTTCCGGGTCACCAGGCGCCGGACCGCTTCCGCGCGGCCGTCTCGATGACCCGCCGGGCACTCTCCGCGACGTCGTGGTCCCCGAGCTCGCGGAGCGGGACGAACCGCACGTCCGCCGCATCCGAGCCGGGCCTGGGCTCGCCGGCCTCAAACTCGCACAACACATCGATCAGGACGTAGTGCCACCGGACGCGCCCGTCCGGGGCTCGCTCGATGTAGTCGCCAACGTCCGCGATCCGCAGGGGCCGGACGCGCACGCCCGTCTCCTCCTCGACCTCCCGCACGGTGGCCGCCTCGATCGTCTCGCCGGGCTCGAGGGCCCCTCCCGGGACGGACCAGCGGCCCCGGTTCGGCTCCCCGCCCCGTTTCACGAGGAGGACCGAGTCTCCTCGGAACACGATGGCCCCCGCGGCGGGCACGGGCGCGTCCGGGTACTCGTGGGATGCGGCCATGTGGTCTCCGGGGTTCGGCGCGCAGTCGATCAGGCGGCCCTCCCGCGCTCCAGGGCCCCCGACTCGAGGAGGTCGTAATCGTCGAAGGTCCGCTGATGCAACACGTGCTTGAGGACCGCGCTCACCGTCACGTAGCGGGACATGGGGATGTCCAGCCGGGTCGCCAGGTACGCGAACGCGTCCGCCATCGTCGCGAACGTCCGCGGCGGGCGACGCAGGGCCTCCCGCACGTGCTCCCGGACGTTCCACACCCCGACGGGCATGATGTACCCCGGATGGGTCTCCCGCAGGATCACGGTCGCGGCCTGACGGCGCTCCCGGACGAGAGCCTCCCCGACCGCGAGCCGGGCCGCGTAGTAGCAGCCGCCGATGCTCGCGTACGTCGTGCGGCCCTCGTAGCCCTCGTGGTCCCCGAAGATCACGATGTCCCGGCCGAGGGGGTTCCACACCGTGTTCGGATACCACGCCTCGATGAGCTCGTAGCGCCAGGCCCGCGGGACCTGGACGACGAGGAAGCGGTCGTCGAACCCGATCGCCTCGAACACGCGGATCTCGTTCACGAGCGGGAACGACTTCACGCGGTCCCGGAGGTCCTTCCCGATCGTGTCGTCCACGGCCGTGATGGACCACCGGGTCGGGACGAACTTGCGGGCCTTCCCGAGCCCGAACGCCCCTACGCTGAACGCCCTCTGGATCTTCGAGACTCTCACCCCGTCCCCGTACAGGCCGAGCACGGCCTCGCGGGCCAGGAGGTCCGTGTCCGAGGTCGCCTGGTCGAGCTTGGCGTCCACCTTGAGGGTGGACACGTCGAGTCGCCGGAGGGGCGCGGACGGGCCGAACGGCTGCACGTTGTCGTCCAGGACTACGCGCCCGTGCGGCTTCTTCGTGAAGCCGACCTCGACCTCCGTCGCGGCCGTCGACAGGGCGAGCTCCCGCGTCAGGTCGACGAGGCGGCCTCCCGTCTCCACGTCCATCACGTGGACCCGGTGCATCCCGCGGACGAGCTGGGACCGGAACGACACGATGTCCTCCATCGTCCGGCCGAGCCACTGCTCCGGCGCATCGAGGACCTCCGTGTCCCCGTGGACGGGCGGCACGAGGGGCCCGACGAAGACCTTCGGATAGCCGATCCGGCCCACGAAGACGCCGGGTGGGGACGCGCCCGCCAGGTCGAACCGGTCGATCATCGGCGCGGACCGGCTCATCGCGTCCCAGCGGACGAGGATGGGGCAGCGGGCCTTCCCGCACAGGAGCTTGGCCCCGCGGCATTCGACGCACAGGCCGCTCGCGATGGCCCGCTGCGTCGCGTCGTCGAAGACGGCCCGCAGTTCCTGGGGCCGCGGGACGACGGGCAGGCTCAGCATGGGGCCGATCTCGGAGCCGGTCCCCGCTTTAAGAATCTGATGGCCGGTCCTGCGGACCGCGGACCCCAAGGGTTATGGCCCCGACGGGAGCATCCCGGGACGTGGTGACCGGGTCCCCTCTGTCCCTCACGACGGAGGACCGGATCCTCCTGTACCTGTCCGACTTCCGGAACATGGAGGAACGGTACGTCCTGCCGCAGGCGCTCACCCAGAAGGCCATCGCGTTCGCGGCGGGGATCCACCGGAAGCACGTGTCGCGCTACCTGGACGACATGGTGAAGGACGGCCACCTCGCGGAGACGAAGGCCCACGTGGAGGGGGAGAAGCAGCGGATGTTCGCGTACTTCCTCTCGTCCCGTGGGTGGGAGCGGGCCCAGGGGATCAAGGAGCGCCTGTCGGCCCTCCGCGTCCCGATCCGGGTGAAGGGCGACCTCCGGCAGATGACCCTCAAGGAGATCGACGACGCGACGTCCGTCCACCTCACGTTCTCGGACATCGTGCGGGAGGCGATGGACGTCGACGTGCTCGACCTCGAGGTCCTCGAGGGGATCGACGAACGTCGGCGACGCGCGATGGACGACCGGCTGCGCCAGCTCGAGGACTACGCGCGCGCGATCATGATCGCGTGGAAGGACGGCCGCGTCACGGCGACGGAACGGCTCCTCATGGAGCAGCTTCGCGAGCACCTCGGCGTGACGCGGGAGGAGCACGAGCGGATCGAGCGGCAGGTCATGGAGGACGCCGTGTCGAAGCGGAGCGCGATCTACCGCGCGGTCGCCATGGAGGCGCTCGAGGGCGGGCCCGTGAGCTCGGAGGAACGGGAGCTCCTTGAAGCCCTCCGGAAGCAGCTCGGCCTGCGACCCGATGAGTGCGCGCGGCTCGAGTCCGAGGTCGCGTGAGTCATCGCGCGACGAACAGATGGTACTTCTGGGTCGGGTCCGAGATCTCCATTTCGATCCGCTTCGCGATGAGCTTCTCGGGATGGTGGACCGCGGCCACGCGGGTCTCGAGGTCCTTGAACGACGTGAAGGGGCCCTTCTTGCGCTCCTCCAGGATGGCCCACATCGTCTTCTTCCCGAGTCCGGGCAGGAGCTCGAGCATGTGGAACCGCGTCGTGATCGCTTGGGCGCTGTTGAAGAAGTCCACGAACCGCTTCTCCTTCTCCTTCACGATCTCCCCCACGATGTACGGGATCTCGTTCTGGGCCGCCGTCGTGAGCTCGTCGTACGCGACGCGACGCTTCACGTGGAGGATCTCGGCTCGCTGCGCGACGTCCTTCCCGATGTACACGCGCTGCCCGATCGCGAGAGACGCGTCCTCCTTCGGGGTCAGTTCGAACAACTTCAACTCGTCCTCCCCGAGGGCGTACGCGAGGGGTTCGCGGTGGAACTTGGACTGGTCCGGATGACCTTGCGGTAGCGAATCGAGGATGCGGGCGTGGTCTTCCACAGGCTCCCCCCGGTCAGAGGTACTTCCCCACGATCTCGAGGACCTTCTCCGCATCCTCTTTGGAGAGGCTGAATCGTTCCTTCGCAAAGATGGCCCGGACGTCGTCCAGATGGGTCGGCATGAGGTCCGCGAGCTTCACCGCATTCATGGGGGACATCATGGGGATCTCCATGAGTTCCTTCACGACGGCGGGGAGCTTCGCCGGGTCCACGCGGGCGAACGTCGTCGCGTGGGACAAGGCGTACTGCTGCTCCTGGCTCAGCTCGCCGCGGGTCACCTTCTCCTTCTCGAGGAGGTCTTTGATTTCCGCTAGGGATAGGTACTGCTCCTCCATCGCGGGACCCCCGTCAGGCGCGCCTCAGGTGCTCGGGCAGTACGACGGCCTGCTTGATCTTCCCGCCGAAACGCACGTCCACGACGTACGCGCGGCCCCGCGACGCCACGATGGTCCCGGTCAGTCCGTGGAACCGGTGGTGCGGCCAACCCTTCTGCACGCTCGAGTCGATGACGATGACGACCTTCTGGCCGACCTCGTACTCGACGAAGGACCGCGTGATCGGGGAGAGCCCGCGGTCGCGCGCCCGGCGGCGGAACTTCTGCCGCGTCCCCTCCATGATCCCTTTCGAGGCCTTGACCACGCGTCACCCTCCGTCGTGGACGTCCAAGACGTCCAGCTCGAGGACCTCGCACGCCACCCCGAGCCCGGCCGCGAGGGACGGGACCGTCCGGCCGCCGTCTCCGTGGATGAGCTCCTTCACGTACGTGCCGGCCTCCGCGGTGACGCGGACCTCCGCGAGGTCCCCGTCGACCGACGCGACGTCGATCGCCAGGACGCGTCGATGCCGTGTCGTATCCGCTCGCCGGTGCAATACGCGGGATGGGGTGCGCTGGGCTATCGGCTGGGCCACCAATACCGAGATTTCCTTTTTAAGCTTTCCCCCCTCGACGGGAGGCGCCATCCGGAACACGACGCGGTACGTCTTCGCGGCCCGGTCCTCCTTCACCGCGACCACGTCGGAGCCGCGGGCCGGTGCGAGGCCGTCCACCTCGACGAGGCCGGACGCGTTGATCCGCGCGACGGCCGGACCCAGGTCCACGTGGCGGCGCCGGGGCTCCTTCACCTCGAACACGAACGGCCGGCCGCGGCCCAGCATGCGCGCGTCGATGTCCTCCCGGCCCATCCCGTGCAGTGCGAACGCCTGGCCGCCCGTCTCCTTGAGCACCTCGGCCCCGACGACCTCCTCGACGCTCGTCGCGTACATCTTCCCCGTGCCGCCACATCGGCCGCACCCCGTACCCCGGCACGCGCGGCACGGCCACCGGGTCTGGGGGATCTCCCGGGAGAGCTTGCGGTATCGGCCCCGAACGAACAGCGGGTTCACCTGCACGTCCACGTGGCCGAACGCGGGGTCCACGATGCCGACGACGTCCGGGTGCCCGAAGTCCGCCTCCTTCGACGTGATCGCGGCGACGCGCTTCCCGATCTCGCGGTTCGCCTCGGCCCGGAGGGGCTCCGGGCCGTGGACCCCGAGCTCCTTCCAGAGGGCCTCCTCCCGGGCCGCGATCTCCGGGTCCACCCTGGACCCGATGAGGAACGTGTCGAACTCCCAGGGTTCGAGCTTCCGGGCGACGAGGGCCGCGAGTTCATCGTACTCGGACGTGAGGCCCGCGCAGACCCAGCACGGTCCGCCGCGGACGTCGGCGAAGGCGCGCGCGGCCCGGCCGCGGGCCTCGTTCGTGAGTCCATGGCCCACCTTCCCGAACAGGCGACCCAGGCACGAGTCGCACAGGGTCCGTCCCCCGAGCCGCGCCCAGTCGACTTCGCGGACGGCGCCGAGGACCTCATCCATGGGCGCCCGAAGGCGGGGCCGCCTTAAAGGTTCATCCCAGGCCCAGGAGGAGGCTCACGAGGAGATTCATCAACACGATGCCCGAGACGAACACGAGGGGCCGGTCCCGCTCCTCCGCGAACGAGAGAAGGCTCGCGAAGACGCTCGTGACGGGCGTCAGGACGAGCACGACGATCCCGAGGCTCAGGAATCCGGCTGGCGTGAGGCGGAGGAGCTCGCTAGGGATGGCCCGGAACTTGACGGCCGCATCCGGGACGGGTCCCCCGCCCGACCAGGCCAGGAGGAACGCGAACGCGATCAGGCCGACGGCCACGAGGACCCCCGCGCGCAGGACATGGGACAGGAGGCGGTTCACGTCCTCCACCTCCGTGACGACCGCGCGCCGGAGGGCCACGAGCCCGCGGCTCATGCGGTCCAGCGCGACCCGCGGCGCGATCACAGGGACACCCCCACGTCGAACGCGCGAAGGCCCATGAGGACCGCGAGGATCGCGAGGAAAGCGGCGAACGCGAACCGGATGCGCTCCGCCTTCGCTCGCAGGAGCAAGCGCGTGCCGAGGTTCGTGCCCGTGAACACACCAACGACGACCATCGCCGCGAACGTGGGGGACACGAAGCCGCGGGAGTAGTAGATGAACGCGCTCGCGGCCGCCGTGACCCCGATCATCAGGTTGCTCGTCGCGATCGCGGGTTTCATCGGGACTCCCATGATCACGTTGATCGCGGGGACCTTCACGAAGCCGCCCCCGATCCCCAGGAGACCGGAGAGCCAGCCCGCGAAGCCGCTCACGACGAACCCCGCCATGGGCCGGTCCACGCGGTACCGGTACACGCCCTCGTCCTCGTGGTCGAAGTAGATGCTCGACAGCGCGAGGCGCTCGCTCAGGCGGGCCTCGGGCCCCGCCCGGTACGCGCGGTCTTTCGCGGTCTCCCGCCGACGGGACATGAAGACGGCCGTGTACGCGACCACGACCGCGAACGTGAAGAACAGGACCCGCGGGTCCAGGTGGACCGCGAGGACGGCCCCGCCGATCGCGCCCGCGGTCGTCGCGATCTCGAGGAACATCCCGAGGCGGAGGTTCGCGAGGCGGTCCCGCACGTAGATGGACGCCGCGCCCGACGAGGTCGCGATGACCCCGATCAGGCTCGTCGCGATGGCGACCTGCAGGTCCACGCCGAGGACGAGGGTCATGAACGGGACGAGGAAGATCCCGCCCCCGACCCCCAGGTAGGACCCCGCGACGCCCGCGAGGAACGACGCGACCGCGAGGAGGACGAGCTGCTCGACGGGCGTCATCGGGCCCGGCTATGGGCTCATCGGCTTAGAGATTTCCGCACCGGACCGCACCGTGGAGGCCTCACGCCGCGAGGACGATCTCGATCGCGCTCACGGTCGTGGGGCGCCCCTCCTCGGAGGGCACCTTCTCCGTCGCGATCCGCACGTCGCGGACCTTCGCGTTCGGGACGAACCGGCCGCGGACGATCTCCGCGACGTCGACCGCGCGGGAGATGGACCGGCCGTGGGCCTTCACGACGACCTCCGAGGAACCTCCCTGGAACAAGGACACGACCGCGAGGACGTAGTTCAGGGTGGGCTTCTTCCCGACGACGATCGTGTTCCCGTCCGCCATGGGCCGCCTGCGCTCGGCCTCCGCATCGCGCCTCGCGGTAAAAGGCCACCGGGGGACAATTGTTTAATAGCCCGGCCCGCATCGTCTCGGCCGAGAGTCCATGGCCCGGGAACGCGAGACGGGATTCCACTCCGCCGCGGGTCTCATCCGCTACTTCGACCAGGAGGACGAGAAGGCCCTCAAGGTCCCACCGTGGCTCGTGATTGTCCTCGCGTTCGCGCTCGGGCTTGGCATCGTCCTCATCGGGTACATCTGGCCCGTGTGAGCGTCGCGCCGCAATCCTTTTCATCGCTCCGCCGTTCCGGCACGGGTGCCCCGCCGTCCCCCCGGCGACGAGACCGCGCGGCTGTTCCTGCAGATCGCGAATTCCCTCGACCGGCGGTCCAGGCAGAGGGACGGCACGCGCCTGAAACCGTGGGACCTGGATCCGTCCCGCCCGCGATACCTCCGGAATTCGGCGGAGATCCGGGATGCGATCGCGCGGCTCGGGCGGCTCGTGCGCGCGGAGCGGCCCGGCTTCCGACGGGACTGGCTCACGGACCACCTGCCTACCCTGGAGGCCCTCGCCCGGCTCGTGCGCGGCCGGGTGCCGCCCCTCCCCGAGCAGGTCCGCGTGTTCTACGGCCTCCCGGTCCGCCCCGCGAAGGAGTCCGAGCTCGACGAGCTCCGCGGGGAGATCCGGGATCTCCTCGGGGTCTCGCGGGCCGACGCGCTCCGCCGGGCCGTGGAGGACTGGGAGCGGCGGCACGAGGTCCCGTACGGCGAGGTCCTGCCCACGATGGCCCGATCCCTCCGGGAGGCGAGGCGGGCCGCGCGGAAACTGTTCGAGCTCCCGCCCAGGGAGCGGTCCCAGCTCGTCGCGACCCACCGGAGCACGTACTCCGGGTATTGCTACTACACGCGGGACTACCAGAGCACGGTGAAGCTCGATGTCGACTTGCCGTGGACGTGGCCCTCCCTCCGGGACATGGCGACCCACGAGGCGTACCCGGGCCACCACGTGCACCAGTGCACGCGGGAGTGGGAGTACCTCGAGGGGGAGTTCCCGCGGGAGGCCGCCGTGAGCCTCGCGGCGAGCCCGATGGGCCCCGTGGAGGAAGGCATCGCGGAGAACGCGATGCTTTTCATCGGCTGGGACGAGGCGCCCGAGGACCGGATGACCCTCCTGAGGAACCGCCTGCGCTGGGGGACCGAGGTGAACCTCGCCTGGATGGTCCACCGGCAGGAGCCCCGGAGGGAGCTGCTCGACTACGCGATGCACTCGGGCCTCCTGGATTGGCGCCAGGCGGTGCGGGACGTCCGGTACGCCGCGAACCGCGCGTGGGCCTCGTACGCGTTCTGCTACTGGTACGGAGCGGCCCTCGTCCGGAAGCAGTTCGAGCGGCTCGAGGGCGACCCCGCGTTCTTCGACGTGCTGTATTGGAAGCCGCACACGGTCCGCACGCTCGAGAAGGCGTTCCGCCGGGTCTAGGTCTTGACCGGCATGCGGCGGCTCTCGCTGTCCGCGGCCGCCCCGCCGACCGGGGTGTTGCTCGTCCTTCCCTGGAACTCGCAGTGCTCGCACTCGACCCAGATCCGCGTGGACAGATAGTACCAGTTCCACGTGGGCTTGCCGCACTCCGGGCATCGCTCCGGATGGGCGGGCTTGGGTCGCATCGGCCGAACCGTAGCCGGGTCGGTTAGATGGACTTTTCTCCCCGGGTGCATTCGGCGTGACGCAGGGACCACCGAGCCTGCGCTAGACATTGCCGATTCACGTCGGGACGGCGCGGGTCATCGGCGCTTCCCCCTGAGACAGCGTTCAAGTAGCCCGTACTCTATCGCGAGCGCGATGGCCTCCCGGCCTCTCCTCACGGTCCTCATCTCCGTTGCGATCTCCGTCGTCCTGGTCACGGCCGCGTTCGTCATGATCAATCGACCGGGGACGCCGTCCTCGGTCGTCAACGACCCGCCACCTCCACCACCGCCGCCACCTCCGCCGCCCCCACCACCTCCGCCGCCGCCTCCGGCTTCCGATTGCCCCCGATCCGCGGGCCTGTGCAGTTGGCGCAATGTGACCGAGGTCATCGACGGGGACACCCTCGACGTGGAGGGCGGTCTCCGGGTCCGACTTGTCCTCGTGGACGCTCCGGAGCTAGGCGAATCCGGAGGGCCGGAGGCTCGAGCGTATCTGACGGCTCTGTGCCTCGGGGCGCGAGCCCTCATCGATGAAGACGACTTCCAGATCGGCGAAGATCCGTTTGGTCGGGTCCTCGCGGTCGTCTACTGCCGCGGCACGAACGCGAACGCCGCGATGATCTCATCCGGGCATGCGGACACATTCTACGCCTACTGCGCGGAGAGCGAATTCGGGAGCCTGGCATGGACAGGCTGCTCCTCTCCTCCTCCTCCGCCGCCGGCGAATTGCGATCCTTCGTATCCGGATGTGTGCATCCCTCCTCCCCCGCCGGACCTCGACTGCTCGGACATCGAGTTTCAGAATTTCCGGGTGCTCCCTCCCGACCCCCATCGATTCGATGGTGACGGGGACGGGATCGGATGCGAGACGTGACCTCGATCGAAAGGCAGAGCGCCCAGGGCAGGATTTGAACCTGCGGGGCCTCAACAGCCAGCGGTTTTCGAGACCGCCGCCCTACCGGGCTAGGCGACCTGGGCAGCCCTCGGACCAATGAGGGCGGTGCCGATAAGTCTTACGTCCCGCGTGAGCCAGGGAGGAATCCTTAAGGCCATGGGCGCGCGTGGTCCACCCGGATGCGCATCGTCGCGGAGATGATCTCCCATCGGACGGAACGCGAGGTGGTCCTCCCGGACCGTGCGACCGGGATGGAACTCCTGAGAAGCCTGGAGCTCTCCCCGGACGCCCATCTCCTCGTCCGGGACGACGTCCCGATCCCCGCGGACGAGCCCCTGGTGGACGGGGAACGCATCTCGATCTTCTCCGTCGTGTCGGGAGGCTGCGAGCCATGACGACGATGCTCCTGATCCGCCACGGGGAGATCGTCCGGCCCCGGGACACGTCGAACTTCGACGAGGCGCCGCTGTCCCTGCGGGGCCGGGACCAGATGGCGGCCCTCGCGAACGCGTGGCCCGCGGACCGTCCGAGCGCCCTGTACGCGAGCCCGCTCCTCCGGGCCATGGAGAGCGCGGAGATCCTCGCGGACGCGTTCGGCCTGCCGATCGTCGTGCGGCCGTGCCTGCGGGAGTGGGCCGCGGACGTCATGGGGATCCCGCAGCCGGAGTACGAGTCCCTCGAGGCCCGAGCTTGGGACGACCTCACGTTCGTCCCGCCGAGCGGGGAGTCCCTCGAGATGGCCGCGCGGCGCGGCCGGGCGTGTCTCGAGTCCGTCGCGGAGCACCACGAGGACGACACGATCGTGGTCGTCGGCCACGGCACCCTGTTCTCCCTGATGACCGCCTCCCTCCGGGGCGAGCGGCCCACGGCCGCGTACAAGGCATCGATCGGGTTCGCCCACGCGGCCGTCCTCCAGGCCGGGTCCGCGATGTCCCTCGTCCGGGACTTCGGGCCGCATGGCGTCGCGCGAGGGGAGTCCAAACCTTTATGACGCCCGCGTAGCTCAACAGGCCCCGGATGGCTTCTGACGCGGACGAGATGCTCCGCGCCCTGGGTCTGCAGCGCGTCGAGGATCTCTTCGCGGACATCCCGGCCGCGGTCCGGCTGGACCGGCTGGACCTCGAACCGGGCCTCTCCGAGCAGGAGGTCGTCCGCCGGATCACGCGGATGCTCGCCGCGAACCGCTCCATGGACGACATGCCCATGTTCCTCGGGGGCGGGTTGTACGACCACTTCGTCCCCGCGAGCGTCCGGGCGATCGCGTCCCGCTCCGAGTTCTACACGGCGTACACGCCGTACCAGCCCGAGCTGAGCCAGGGGATCCTCCAGGCCCTCTGGGAGTACCAGAGCCTCGTCTGCGAGCTCACGGGGATGGACGCGGCGAACACGTCCATGTACGACGCCTCCACGGCCCTCGGGGAGGCGGCCCTCATGGCCCGGCGGATCCACGGCGGCTCCACGTTCCTCATCCCCCGGGCCATCCGGTGGAACCGCCGGTCCGTCCTCCAGAACTACCTCCTCGGCGGGGGCCTGCGGGTCCGCGACGTGGACTACGACCGCGGCACGGGGATGCTCGACCTCGACAAGCTGAAGGAGGCGATCACGCCGGACGTGTGCGGCGTGTACGTGGAGAACCCGAACTTCTTCGGGCGCTTCGAGGAGCGGCTCGAGGAGGTCCGCGGGCTCGCGACGGACGCGGTCCTCGTGGTCGGGGTCAACCCGATCGCCCAGGCCCTCGTGAGGCCCCCGGGGGACGCCGGGGCAGACATCGTGATCGGCGAGGGGCAGGCCCTCGGGAACGCGGTGAACTTCGGCGGGCCTCTCCTCGGGCTGTTCGCGTGCCGCCAGGAGCACGTGCGGAAGATGCCCGGCCGGGTGATCGGCCTCACGAAGGACGCGAAGGGCGCCCGCGCGTTCTGCATGACCCTCCAGACCCGGGAGCAGCACATCCGCCGGGAGAAGGCCATGTCGAACATCTGCACGAACGAGTCCCTCCTCGCGGTCACGGCGGCCGCGTACATGGCCGTCCTCGGCTCGAACGGGCTGCGCCGGGTCGCGGCGGACAACATCCGCCGGGCGAAGGACCTCGCCGCGTCGATCGACCGGATCAAGGGATTCGAGGCCCCCGTGTTCAAGGGCGCGCACTTCAACGAGTTCACCGTGCGGGCCAAGTCCGGGTACGAGGCGGTCCGCACAGGCCTCCTGGCGCGTGGCGTGCAGGGCGGGATCGCCCTGAAGCGGTACCTCCCGGAGCTCGAGGACGTGGCCTTGTTCACGACGACGGAGAGGCACACCCCGGAGGACTACGCGGCCCTCCGGAGCGCCCTGGAGGCCCTCGCATGACGTTCCGCCAGGCGTATTACGACGAGCCCCTCCTGTTCGAGAAGCGTTCCCAGGACGACGTGCCCGTCGACGTGAAGGACCTCGTGCCCCCGAAGCTCCGCCGGGAACGCCTGCGCATCCCGAACCTCCCCGAGCACGACGTGGTCCGGCACTTCACCCGGCTCTCCCAGATGAACTTCGGGATCGACACCGGGTTCTACCCGCTCGGCTCGTGCACGATGAAGTTCAACCCGAAGTTCGCGGAGGAGCTCGCGGCCCTCGCGACGGTCGCGCGGATCCACCCGGACCAGGACGAGTCGACCGTCCAGGGAGCCCTCCGGCTCCTGCACGAGCTCCAGCGCGCCCTGGGGGTGATCGCGGGCATGGACGCCGTGACGTTGCAGCCCGCGGCGGGCGCCCAGGGGGAGCTCACGGGCCTCCTCCTCGCGGCCGCGTACCACCGGGACCGCGGGGAGTCGCGCACCCAGGTCGTCCTGCCGGACACGGCCCACGGCACGAACTTCGCGAGCGCGGGAATGCTCGGCTTCGAGATCGTCGAGATCCCATCGAAGGGAGGCCGCGTGGACAGCAAGGCCCTCGAGGCCGCCGTCGGGCCGAAGACCCTCGCGTTCATGATCACGAACCCGAACACGCTCGGGATCTTCGAGGACCACGTGCTCGAGCTCGCGGACATCGTGCACGGCACGGGGGCGCTCCTGTACTACGACGGCGCGAACCTGAACGCGATCCTCGGGAAGACGACCCCCGGGAAGATGAAGTTCGACATCGTCCACTTCAACCTGCACAAGACGTTCACGACGCCCCACGGCGGCGGCGGACCCGGCGCGGGGCCCGTCGGGGTGCGAGCGTTTCTCGAGCCGTACCTGCCCTACCCGCTCATCGTCCACGACGGACCGCGGTACCGCCTCGACTATGATCGCCCCAAGTCGATCGGCAAGGTGCGCGCCTGGTACGGGAACTTCGCCCTCCTCGTGCGCGCGTACGCGTACATCCTCCGGAAGGGGGCCGACGGGCTCACGGCCGCGAGCGAGCGGGCGGTCCTCAACGCGAACTACCTGAAGGCGCGCGTCGAGACGGCCCTCGCGGTGCCGTATCCGGGCTTGCGGAAGCACGAGTTCGTCGCGAGCGGTGCGGCCCTGGGCGCGAAGGGCGTCCGGACCGTCGATGTTGCGAAGCGGCTCATGGACTTCGGCTTCCACCCGCCCACCGTGTATTTCCCACACCTCGTCGAGGAGGCCATGATGATCGAGCCCACGGAGACGGAGACGAAGGAGACCCTGGACGCGTTCGCGGACGTCCTCGCGCGGATCGTCCAGGAGGATCCCCGGGTCCTCCACGAGGCCCCCCACGAGACGGCGGTCGCGCGCGTGGACGAAGTCAAGGCGGCCCGGGACGCGATCCTGAGCTGGCGCACGGCCACGTCCCGGAAGCCGGCGTCCCTATAGCTCGAGGTCGTCCCGGTCCAGGTTCCCCAGGAGGATGTACGCCCAGTCGAGCTTGCGTTGCTTCGTCTCGGAAGGCACGTCCTTCGCGTTCGGGCGTTCGAAGTCGAAGCCCACGAGGTGGATCCGCGAGGCGCCGAAGGCGTCCGCGAGGTACACGGCCCGGTCCCCGTCCGTGAACCCGCCGAAGTTCCGCAGGCGGCCCGTCGGGGTGGACTGGGTCGTCGCGACGGTCCGGCCCCGGAACTCGGGGGCCCACTTCCGCACGGCGGGGCCGTTGTCCCCATGGCCGTGGACGACCGCGATGGTCCCCTCCCGGTTCGTCCGCACCTGGTCGCCCACGTCCCCGTCCAGGTCCGTGACGAGGATCGCGGGCCGCAGGCCGTGCGCGAGGGCCACGGAGGTCGCCTCGTCCGCGGTCACGAGGACCCCGCGGGCCCGGCCGATCTCCTTCGAGACGTCGGGCCCGTTCCCCGCGACCGTGACCTCCTGCCCCTCGAGGGCCGCCCGAAGGTCTCCGTCCTCCAGACGGGTCCCGCCGAGGACCGCGTCGAGCTCCGCCGCGACGGCCTCGTCCGCCTCGCGGGAGAAGCCGAAGTCCTCGAGGATCCGCACGTAGAAGGTCTCCCAGTGCCGGTAGTCCACGCGAGGACCTCCGAGATCAGTGGCGCCAGCTGTCCTCGACGGAGGCCTCCTCAGGCGTGCGGTACGACCAGCCCGTCGCGACCGCGAGGAGGAGGGCGAGCGCGATGCTCACGTAGATCAGGGGGAGGGTCGGCGCGGGATCCCAGCCCACGAGGATGATCCGCAGGAACTGGACTGTGCCGACCACGAGGAGGCCCAGCGCGACGAAGGTGCCCGCGACGGCGAGCACGTGCCGCGGCGCGCGCCCATGCTTCAGGTACGCGGTCGCGACCGCGCCCCCTTCGAACAGGAGGGCCGCGAGGACCCACCACCACAGGGCCCCGATGAGGAACGACAGGAACTGGTCCACGAGCCCGCGGCTCGAGCGGGACGCGAGGTCGAGGCCGAAGAACACGCCGACGAACAGAAGGATGACCGCGGACACGCTGAAGAAGATGGACAGGTCCCCCGAGGACACGCTCGAGCGCACGCTCGCATACGACTGCCCGATCCGGTCCAGGACGTCCCTCAGGCTGTTGAACGGCAGGGAGATCGCGATCAGGTACAGCCCCGCGAGGATGATCGCGAACGCGGACGCCGCGAGCGGGTTGAAGAAGTAGACCCACCCGAACGCGAACAGGACGAACCCGAGGGGCGCGAGGACCTTCCGCCGGACCTTCGGGTTCTTCAGCTGGCGCGCGGCCTGGTAGTACATGGACTGAGCGGCCGCGCTCTGCCGCACGAAGACCCGGCGGACGTGGTCGACGTGGATCCGGGAGCCCAGGATCGGCGCGAACGCCTCGTCCTCGGCCCCGTCGGATACGAGGAACGCCCGCCCCGGACGGACCTCCTCGAGGACCTGGTCGAGCTGCTGCGTGAGGACGAGGTCCGACGCGGACCCGACCCGCACGTCCCCGCAGATCGTCGCGATCTCCGCGTCGGCCCCCTGCTTCACGAGGTCGTCGTACACGGCGACCGCCGCGAGGAGCGCGTTCACGTCGGAGTCCTCCGGGTCGGCGATCCCCAGCTTCATCGCGGCCGCGAGGTTGTCGTCCCGGCCGACGAGGGGTCCCTTGATCCCCGTCTTCACGCCGATGTCGTCGTCCCGGTCCACGCACAGGACGAGGGTCTTCATCCGGCGTGCGTTACGAGGCCCAGCGTATTTGAAAGTTTGTTAGCGGTTGTGGAACGCGACGCTCAGAAGTACCCGAGCCCCTCCTCGATCCGGCCCAGCTCGATGGGGGTCGTGCGCGCGCCCACGACGGCGCCGTACGAGTTCGCGACCATGCAGGCTCCCACGAAACCTTGGCCGTAGTTCGCGGTCGTGATCGCGACGGGTGCTCCGAGGACCTCCTTCACGAGATCGAGCTCGGGCGGCTTCGCGTGGGGGTGGCACAGGACGCCCTTGTTCGTCGCCACGGCGACGGACCCGACCGTGCGGATTCCCGCGATCGTGCCACGCACGGCTCGCACGCCGAGGGCGTCCGAGATGAACGACAGCGCATCGGGGTCGTACCCGGGGTGGACGAGGGCCCCGCGGTCGTTGCACAGGACGTTGTTCCCGACCGCGCTGAGCCGGTCGGGGAGGGGATGCACCCCGTCCCCGATCGCCTCGATCTCGTCCGGCTCGATGAACGGGGACGTGAGGATGCCGTTCGCATTCATCGCGACGAGCCGGCCTATCACGGTCGAATGGGCCACGTGCGTCTGGACGATCCGCGTGCGGAGGGCCTCCGTGAAGTGTCGCACGGCGGCCTTCGGGAGGCTCGGCGGGGCGATCAGCACGTCGTCGTTCGCGGCGCAAAACACCCCGACGTACGGGCTCCCCCCGAGGTCCAGCCGCCTCAGCAAAGGGGTCCCTCAGTCCTCGGGGAGGGAAACGACGGCCGAGCCGTCCTCGAACTTGATCGCCTTCACGCGGATCCGGCGGGGCGGGTGCTCCCGCCCGCGGGCCCACAAGGCCTCGTTGAGCACGTCGTCGATGAAGATGCGGTCCGGCTTGAGGTGCCGCTTCACGTACTCCCGGATCGCCTTCACGGCACGGGGCGCGCGCTTCGTGCGCGAGGCCCCCCACGCGTCCCGAAGCGGGATGATGAGAATCCGTTCCTCTTCCTGTTCCGCCATGGTTTCACATCTTGAGCTTGTTCCGCCGCCACGACCGCCGCTTCGGGTGCCGGAGGAACCGCCGATTCGTCCGCTGCATGACCCACGCGGGCACGCGGCGGTTCGACTTGACCTTCTTCAGGAGGCGCTTCTTCTTCGCGGTCGGCTTGTTGCGCGCCACGGGTCACCGCCTCTCGATCTTGATCTCGCGCTTCTTGGGGATCACTCGCTCGAGGATCTGGCGCAGGGTCGCGTCGTCGATGATCCGCTGGACCCGGCCGGACTGCGCGAGCGCGATGAGCTGGTTCTCGATGCTCTCCTTGAGCTCCGGGTACGCGAGCTCGATCCGGGCGAGGCGCTCCCTCGCCTCCGGGGTCAGGATCTGTCGCAGGATCATCTGCTTCTGGGCCTGCATCTGCTCGCGGGCCTGCTGCTGGACCACGGCCTGCTCCTGGGCCTGCTGGAGGTCCGCGTACTTCCGTCGGCGGATCGCATCGAGCTCGTCCTCCCCGCCGTCCAACTCAGCGGCCTCCCAGGTACTTCGTGAGCTCCGGGTTGTCCCGGGCGAGCTCCTTGAGGATCTCCGTCGCGAGCTTGTCCAGGAGCTTCCGCCCCTGGGCCGTGATCACGCGCCCCTTCCGCTCCGTCTTCGAGATGAAGCCGAGGGCCTCGAGCTGCTGCATCGCCTCGCGCGCGATGGACCGGGAGCCGCGGCGCGGGTGGTACGGCGCGGAGCCGCCGTCGCGGCGCCCCCCGAACTCCGCGCTGAGTCGGACCGTGCCGATCGGTCCGTTCACGTACACCTTGCGCAGGACGGACGCCACGCGGCGGAACCACCAGTCCGGCTGGGTGGGCGCCTTCTCCGTGTGCACCCCGGTCCGAGCGAACGGGGCCCACTCCGGAGGCTTCACCTTCCCGTCCTTCTGGAGCTGGTCTTTGAGACGCTCGATGAGGAGGCCGGGCGGCACGTCGTACACGGTCGGCATCGGTGGACCTCGTCTGGGTCGGCCTTCATAAATCGAGGTCGTATATGAAGGATTCCCCCCGGACATGGAAGGACGTTGCCGCGCGCCCCCGATGGTCGATCCTCTAGTCGCGTCGAGCCGGTCGTTCGATCGACTCGAGGATCCGCGCCTCCTCGAGGCGCGTCAAGACGTGTGCCGGTCCGGCCGCGACCCACAGGACGTACGCGGCCGAGGCCCCGGATACGACCATCGCGATGGCGAAATTTCGAACGACCGCGGCGGAAATCAGGGGATCGCCCGAAGGACAGGCGCCCCTGCACTCCGCGGGTGGCGTGTAGGGTGCCGCCTCCGCCAGGAGCCACGCCGCAAGGAGAGCGAGCCCCAGGACAGCGTACGTCGTGGATGCGAGGATCAGCCGGAGTCGGACGCGCGCGTCCATCGTCCCTCAGGGGCGATGGCCAGGCCGCGTACTCAAGATTGCGAGGCGCGGAAGTTTCATCTAGGCTCGGCGTGGTCTGCGGGGCGTGGGCGAGGCCCCTCGGTTCCTCGTGGCCGTCACGGGCGCCTCGGGCGCCGTGTACGCCCGTCGCCTCATCGAGGTCCTGGGCCGGCGGGCCGAGGTCATCCTGAGCCGGGACGCGGAGGACGTCTTGCGCCTCGAGACGGTGCTGACGCCCGCCGAGTTCGCGGCCGAGGCCGCGGCCACCTTCTCGGATCGAGATCTCGCCGCGGCTCCCGCGTCCGGGAGCCATCCGTTCGACGCAATGGTCGTGGTCCCGTGCAGCGGCACGACCCTCGCGAAGATCGCGACGGGGATCGCGGACAACCTCGTAACGCGGGCCGCGGCCGTCGCGCTCAAGGAGAAGCGGACCCTGATCCTGGTGCCTCGCGAGACGCCGCTCAGCTCGATCGCGCTCGAGAACATGCTCAAGCTGTCGAACCTGGGCGTCGTGATCCTCCCCGCGATGCCCGGTTTCTACGGGAAGCCCGAGACGATCCAGGACCTCGTGGACTTCGTCGTCGCGCGCATCCTGGACCACCTTCGGGTGCCCCACGCCCTCGGACGACCTTGGACGGGATCGGAGCCCTGAGCCGTCACAGGCGTGCCACGAGATCGATCGTCTCGTCGAATTCCGCGGAGAGACGCTCGACCTCGGACCCTGGGAGGACCCCGGGCGCGATGCGAGCGATCACCGTGATCCCATGGACGAACGCCATGTCGTTCGCCTTCCGGATGAACCGGACGACATCGCCCATGGAGGACGCGTTCACGATCGCCTCGAGCCCGTCGTACAGGAGGACCCCGCCCTTCGCGGCCCGGGACAGGGGCAGGATCGCCTTGAGGCCGACCGGATCGAGCTGCTTCGGCTCGATCGCGTTCCGGGCCGTCGCGCTCACCTGGAGGACCTCGACGCCCTGGAGCCCGTACTCGAGGCGGAGCCGGTCCGGGGCCGCGGGGGTGAGGCACAGGCCCGGCCGGCCGCCCTTCGTGAGGTCACGGAACCACGTGAACACGATCGCGGGATTGCTCGCGATGAGCAGGTACCCCTTCCCCTCGTCCAGATGGCGCAGGCGTCCCCCGCAGTGCTCGCAGATCACG
>Ga0209751_10002370_pt1 | contig 18910 bp, 10 predicted proteins | sample RifCSP13_1_FD_184019 | JGI IMG/M metagenome (GOLD analysis project Ga0209751, IMG submission 184019) | Soil microbial communities from Rifle, Colorado - Rifle CSP2_sed 13_1 (SPAdes) (version 2) | ecosystem: Environmental > Terrestrial > Deep subsurface > Rock core/Sediment | place: Rifle... | reverse complement strand
AACTTCTTCGAGGGCTGAACTGCCAAATGAAAAGATAAGTAAATCATCCGGAAGATTTTATTCTCCCTTAGTTCTAAATATCGCGCAGAAAGAAAAAGTTTCTTCGGATGAATTGGAAAAAATAAACGGCACTGGTATCGCCGGCAGAGTTACTAAGAATGATATTCTAAATTATGTAGAGCTGAAAAAAGCTACAAAAGTCACCCAAGTAACAGAAGAGAAAAAAGAAGTTTACCAGGCTCCATCCGAGCCATTTAAAAATGAAGCAGTAGCATCAGCCGACGGAGTGCAAAAGATTGAGATGGATAATATTCGGCTGAAGATTATGCAGCACATGGTCAAAAGCCGCGATACTTCCGTGCACGTAACTGCTATGATTGAAGTTGACATGAATAAGGTTCACAATTTCATTCAAGCTAAGAAAGAGGAATTTCTCCGCAGTGATGGAGTTAAACTAACCTACATGCCATTCATAGCTCATGCTGCTGTAAAAGGACTCAAAGAATTTCCTTTAATTAATTCTACAATTGATGGAACGACAATTTACCAGAAAAAATATATTAATCTTGGCATTGCGGTCGCCTTAGAACCAACTGGTTTGATCGTGCCAAACATTAAGGAAGCGGGTGATAAGAATATAATCGGCCTTGCAAAATCAATCAATGATTTGGCGGTTCGCGCAAGAACAAAGAAACTTACTCCGGATGATATTTCTAATGGTACATTTTCAATAACGAATTATGGAGTGTTCGGAACGATATTCGGAACTCCGATAATCAATCAACCGGAAGTTGCAATACTTGGTGTTGGAGCCGTTCAGAAAAAGCCTGTCGTTTTGGAAATTGATGGAACAGATACGATTGCTATTAAGCCAATCATGCCTCTAACTTTATCGCATGATCATAGACTTGTGGATGGAATGCTCGGTGGAAAATTCTTGAAGTTTATAAAAGATACTCTTGAGAATTTTGATGGAAGAGTTTTTTAGAAGATATATTCGTAGATTTTGTTTATTGAGTTAATGTCTTACGAGACGATAATTGAAGTATAAAATTTTACACATAATTGATATCCTAATTATTATATTTTTTAAGAATAAGATGATCAGGTTGAGTACCTGGTTATTATTAGTTACTCACATTACGTAATATTAAGATTACAAACCCAGTTTCTCAGCATTGCTTGATTCCTGCCTTCAGAAACTGGGTTTGTTTACGAATTCTAATCGTCATTGTACGTAACGTTAGTTAGTTATTAAGGTTTATAAATAGATTGAGTAAGGTTTTTTATTCTCCCAAATAATTAATGGACTTTACCTTAGTAACTTTGATAAACACAAAATGAAAAAACCTTATTACCTTATTTTCAAACAACGTATATTTATTTTTTCTAAATGATAAATCAATTTCAAAGAGCATACAAAGAAAGAATTGAAAAGGAAAAAGTTCCTCTTGGGAAAAGACCGGATTGGCTGAAAGTAAAACTTCCCACTGGCGATAATTATTCTGATGTGAAGACCTTGATGAGGAAACAGAAGCTTCATACAGTTTGTGAGGAAGCCAAATGTCCAAATATTGCCGAATGCTGGAATCATCGCACCGCAACTTTTATGATCTTAGGTGATACCTGTACAAGAAGCTGCGGCTTTTGTAATGTGAAATTGGGAATTCCCAACAAGCTTGATTTGGACGAACCAAAACGAGTTGGCGAATCGGTGGAGGAACTTAACTTAAGGCATGTAGTCATCACATCAGTCAATCGTGATGAGCTTGAAGACGGCGGTGCTTCTATTTTTACAGAAACAATTAGGTTGATCAGAGCTAGTATGCCTGAAACGACTATTGAAATTTTAATTCCGGATTTTAAGGGAAGCGAAGATTCATTTGAGATTATCATGCAAAATCCTCCGGATATATTAAATCATAATCTTGAAACTGTACCAAGATTATACTCGGTAGTTCGACCTCAGGCAAAATATCAGCGAAGCTTGGATTTGATAAATTGGTTCAAACAAAAAGGTTTAAAAACAAAAAGCGGAATAATGGTAGGAATAGGTGAAACTACTGATGAAATTATTTTACTGTTACAAGATTTAGTCTCCGCAGGTTGTGATATTCTAACTATCGGGCAGTATCTTCAACCAACGAAAGTGCATTTACCAGTTGACAGATTCGTGACTCCGGATGAATTTAACTTTTACAAAGTTGAAGGATTGAAAATGGGATTTAAGATAGTTGAATCTTCACCGCTTGTTCGCAGTTCTTATCATGCTGACGAACATGCGAGGGCATTTTTCTGATTGTAATCTACCTAACAATTAAATAATTTAGAATTAGATATTCATATAATTAATATTTATTTATTCTTTTCAAATAACGCGTCGATATCCAATTTAATGAATAGAGCTTTTCTAACATTCAGTTCAATTTATTTAATCTCTTTCTTTTTATTGACTTATGGTCAAACAGTTGCTGGCAAATTTAATAAGTTTTTAATAGATGATAATTCCAAATCAACTAATGTTGGCAACATTGGTGTCACTTTTTCCAATTATGGTATTTATGGAAATGGATTAAATAATCTTACCGCAGCTAATCGGCAGCCGTCATGCGAATATCCTCTGGGTAGTGGAATAGAACATATATTTGTTGGCGGGCTTTGGATAGGCGGGTTTCAAAAAGATAATCCAACATCTAAAAGTTTGATAGGTCCATTTGTAAGTACAGGAGCAATTGATGCCAGCTCGCTTACTTCAGGCAGAAACGCTGGATTTGAATATACAAATTCTGTTGAATCTAAAGTTGTTGAAAGATCAACCTTATTAGATTCAAGATTTTATAATCCCAATGCAATTTCTCATCAGGATTTTGTAATAGATTTTACTGATACTAATAAAACTTACTCTAACGGCGAAGAAATTGCAGAACACAATCCAATAGGAGTTGCTATTCACGAAGAAACCTATGCATGGAATTTTCCTTTTGCAGATTTTTTTGTAATCATGAATTATACGATAAAGAATGTATCGAGCAAATATTTAGATAGTGTTTATGTTGGGCTTTGGACCGATGCTGTCGTAAGGAACACAAAAATAAATACGACAACAAACACTGCTTTTTACTCGCACGGCGGTGATGCGTACGATGATACTTTGAAAATTGCTTATGAATATGATGCCGACGGTGATGGACCATTAACAGATAGTTACGTTGGTTTTTTGTATTTGGGTTCAACTCCTATGATCGATAGTATATTTGTTAACCAAGGTGATACACTCCCCGCGACTAATTTTAATTCCTGGACTCATAACAACACAACTGACCCAAATTTTTTCGTTCCGACAGATGATGTTTCAAGATACCGGAAAATGCAGGGCTGGTTTGGCGGCACGAATCGTTATGGAAATGGAATTAATTCCCAAGATTTAAGACTACCATCAAATAGGTCGATTTTAATAACTCATGGGTATTATAAAAATATAGCCCCAGGTGATTCAATAAATGTTGTTTATGCTATTGTATGCGCGAAGAAATTTGGGAATGATCCTGCCATTTTGGATTCATGGGAACAAAGAAAAAATTTATCGTTAAATTCTGATTGGGCGCTAAGAGCATATTTCGGTAACGACAAAAACAGAAACGGCAAAATTGATATCGGAGAAGACTTATTCGGTGATGGTCAAATTCATCGTTATATATTACCTTCACCTCCGAACGTTCCTGTTGTTAAAGTAGTGGCGGAAAACCAAAAATCAACAATTTACTGGGACAAAAGAGCGGAATCTTCGATTGATCCTATTTCCGGTAAAGTAGATTTTGCAGGATATAAGATTTACAGAACTCAAGCTGGTTTTGATATCTCAGATATTCAGAATACTGTTGGTTCATTAGTAGTTCTTGCTCAATATGACTCTGCCGGCGCAACTGGATTTAATACAGGTTTTGGAGCTGTTGAGTTAGCTCAACCAATGACTTTCCCAAATGATACTACGAAATATTACTACAAATACGAAGTCCCCAATCTTCTCAACGGCTGGCAATATCTTTTCTCAGTAACTTCATTTGACAAAGGCGACCCTGAAAATAATTTAGGACCGCTGGAATCAAGTTTGTTGGCTAATCTGAAGCGAGTTTTGCCCGGCACGCCTGCAGCAGATGATGAAAACACGCAAATAGGAGTCTATCCAAATCCTTATTATGGGAATGCATTGTGGGATGGTTCTTCAGAAAGATTGAGAAAAATTTATTTTTATAATCTTCCGGCTGAGTGCGAAATAACAATTTATACTTTAGCGGGGGATGTCGTTAAGAGGATAGATCATGATCAAAGCAGTAACGGTTCTGATATGAGATGGTTCGAGCAATATGCATCAGATGGAAAGCAGCAATTCGCCGGCGGTGAACATGCCTGGGATCTGATAACTGGAAACGATCAAGCAATTGCAACAGGGCTTTATCTATTCACTGTAAAAAATAGTAATAATGGATTTATTAAAACCGGAAAATTTTTAGTAATCAAATAAGGAGTAAAAAATGAAAATGAATTATCTATTTGTATATATGCTTTTACTAACAGGATTAGTTATGGGGCAGATCGATACAATTCCACTAGTAACTCTCCAAGAAATTAATTTTATCCCCGATAGTCTTAATCCATCTGCTTGGCCAAATTCACCTCTGACCGGCAAAACAGTCCATGTGCGAGGACAAGTTTTGGTAAGTCCGGTTATAGACGCTGTTAATGACCGAAGGACTATTCTCTATTTTGGAAGGGCTTGGGGTTGTTACATTCAAGACCACGATGGCAGTGCCTGGAGTGGATTAAATATTTATCAAGCGGATTCTACTGCACAAGGAACGCTTTTTGACTTGGTTGACACAACATCTACGTATGAATTTACAGGTGTTGTTACCCCATATGGACAAACAACAGAACTGGTGCTTACCACGGCTCCACAGCCTATTGAAATTGGTCTCATTGAACAGCATACTAAAAGGCCGGATCCAATTCCTCTGGCGATAGACAGCTGCTATATGGAAGATGGCACTTTCAATTATAATCTTAGAAAATATTTGGGAATGTATGTAATATTCACTGCAGATGAGCAACACCCTCTTATTACATCAGACCTCATTACTGGAACGGGCTCAACTGCCGGTGGATTTAACATTAATGATCTTAGCGGACATAAAATTCAAATGTATGCTCAATCAAAGTATTTCAAAACAGGACCTTCTTATACACTGAGACCAACTTACTCTCCACCTCCAGCAGGCTCTCAACTTACTTACATAAGAGGACTTTTAGAAGTTTATAATAATGTGTGGGAAGTAGTACCTATTTACCCTGATGATCTAGGTCCTATTCTGGTTTCTCCACCGAACATTTCAAATGTCAAAAGAAGCCCCGCAATCGTTGGTTCAAACGACGATGTGACAGTAACAGCAACAGTTACAGGCCTTCAAGGAGCAACTGTTACAGGAGTTAAGCTTTTTAAGAGAGTGAACAATGGGGATTTGGATTCTTTGGTTATGACGAAAGGAATTGGCGATGATTCTACTAAATATTCTTGTATAATACCCAAAGTGGCAGATTCAGCTTTTGTGGATTTTTATGTTAGAGCTACTGATAATAATGAATTGATTTCTACAAGTCCAATAAACCTTGCCACTAGCCGCTATTCATATTTTGTTTTAAACCGTCCACTTACTATTCAAGATGTTCGCTATAGTCCCTTTGGAAGTGCATACAGCAGCTATAACGGATATCATGTAACGTTAACCGGGGTTGTAACAGCCGATACATCCGATATTCCCGGAAACCATGGCAGCAATCCTCCCAGGGTTTATATTCAAAATGGAAAAGGACCATGGAGCGGTATTTTACTTGGAACATCCGGCATTAACGGCACACAAGTTACTAATCTTAAAAGAGGAGATAACATAACGGTTGAAGGAGTTGTTTTATTAGGTTCATTGGGAGTTAGGATTGATAGTCTATCTCCAATAATCGTGAATTCACAAAACAATCCTTTACCGGAACCGCAATACCTCTTAACGGAAACTATTGGCACTTCAATTTTAGGAACAGTTGCAGCAGAACAATGGTCGGGTTGTTTAGTAACATATCAAAATGTTACTATTGATGTCGCTAATGCTGATGGAACCAGTAATTTTGGTGAATCTTATGGGAATGATGGAGTTCTTCCGCATACAAGAATTATTTGGTCGGATGGAAATACAAGTTTTAATGAAGGTGCAAATGCGGTAAAAGTTGCTGTGGGAGATTTTTTCTCATCCATTACCGGTATCCTTGGCTTTACACATTCGTACTACAAATTGGCGCCGAGAAAAGACGACGATATCTCCGGATATGTACCAACTGATGTCAAAGAAATAGCTGTCGAATTACCGACGGATTATAGTCTTAAACAAAATTATCCGAATCCTTTTAATCCGTCGACAAATATTCACTACTCAATTCCTAAATCAGGAATGGTTACTATAAAGGTTTACAATGTACTCGGTCAAGAAATGCGCACACTTGTGAGTCAAACGATGAATGCTGGAACTTATTCAGTTTCATTCGATGCAAGTTCACTGAATTCAGGAGTTTATTTCTATAGTCTGTCTGTAGATAATTTTACACAAGTAAAGAAAATGATGCTGCTGAAATAAATTGTTATGGTTGCTGCGTGTTCATGCAGCAGCCTTTTAAGTACAATAATTTGAATTATTCTTGATACATAAATTCACAATTAGTTTGTTAATAGTCGGGTTGTTTTTCTTTTACGCATGTAATGAAAAACTAGTTGATAATCCGGTTGCAAATAAAGCTCCGATCACCAAGGTATTCCTTAATCCGGATAGTACGGTAACACAGCAGCAGAGTACAATAAAATTGTATTGGAGCGGTGATGATCCTGATGGCTTTATTGTTGGTTATTATCTTTCATGGGATGGGATCAATTGGTCATTCACAGTGGAAAACGACAGTCTATTCGAATTACAAATTGGTGCAGTTGATACCACTTTTTTATTCAAAGTTTCAGCAGTTGATAATTCAGGGAACGGACAATATGATTCTCAAGTAGTTCAAAATAATATTTCTTACTGTGCTGAACCTTTTACTGATGTAAATATAAACGCTCAATGGGATTCCGGTGAACCTTTCATTGATATTGGATTGATTGATCCTTATCCGGCATCATTAACATTGCCCATAAAAAATACTGCTCCTATTGTTGAGTGGAATATTCTTTCAACTCATCCTGATACAAGCTTTACAGTAATGTCTTTTGGCTGGAACGCATCGGATATTGACGGCGCTAAGACAATAGAACACATTAATATTGCTTTGAATGATACGAACAACTTTGTATCAATAAATGGCACCATAAAATTAGTTACGATTAGAACAAAAGATTTTTCTAATCCAAACCCTTTGATGGATATTTTGATCGATGGCGATCCCAATAACCAAGCCGCCGATGAAACTACTGGACAAAAAATTAAATTACCGGGATTACTCTATAACTCAAATAATATCTTTTATGTTCAGGCTGAAGATATTTCTGGGGCAAAATCAGTTTGGCTAAGTTCAGCGACTCAAAAAAATAGTAAACCTGGTTGGTATGTTAAAAAACCGCGGGGAAAATTTGTTATTGTTGATGATTACAAAAAGAGTGACAACGCACCAGCTTTTTATACAAGTATGATGGATGATAGTTTGCAGCTTAAAAATAAATATGATGTTTACGATATTTACAATCAGAAGCCGCCATTTTTGAATTCTACTTTTTTAGAGACGATAAAACTTTTTGATTGTGTAATTTGGTATGCTGATAACGATCCATCACTTGATCTTGCAAGTTCTTCCGTACAAAAATATATCTTTCTCGGCGGTAAAATCTTATTTTCCTTACAGTTTCCTCAAACTGTTGATTTAACACAAATTCAGGGATTTCTTCCGATAATATCAGATAGCAGCGATTATCTAACATTTCTTCCAACCGGCACTGTTGCTTCCGATACTTCTCATAATAATTATCCTAAACTTCAGGTGACCGCTTCTTTAGCTCGAGCCCGTTCCTTTTATCTAAGCAATATTGGAGTTATTCCTATTTATTATTTCCCGAACCTAGAACTAAAAGGGTTTATCGGATTTGAAAATAGTGAGAAAAATGTCTTCTTTATTGGTATGCCTCTGCACAGAATTAATGGTTTTCCGGGGAGTGTGAGTAATCTTTTATCAAAGGTATTATTCCAGGATTTTAATTTAACGCCATGAAATTATTACTCTCAATAATAATTCTTTCATTCTTTTCTCTTTATGCGCAGGAGACCGGAACCATAACTGGTAAAATTATTGATAAAGCAAATAACGAGGGTTTGCCCGGAGTTAATGTAGTTCTTAAGGGAACATACTATGGAGCCGCTACTGATTTTGACGGGAACTTTAGGATTAAAAATATCAATCATGGCACTTACAATATTGAAGTTTCTCTTATTGGTTACAAAACTGTAAAGTTTGGTGCAATAAATGTTGAACGCGCGAAAACGATAGAGTTGAATATTGAGCTTGAAGAATCCGCTTTAACTTTAGGTCAGGAGGTTATTATTGTTGGAACTCGGCCAATGCTTGATGCTGAAGAAACACAAAGTAAAAGAACGATCTCTAAAGAAGATATTCAAGCCGCAAAATTTGAGAATATTTCTGATATCGTCGTACAACAAGCTGGAGTAGTTAAATCTGATAATGAAATCCATATTCGAGGTGGTAGATCAAATGAGAACGCCTTTTTATTGGATGGTATTTCTGTACAGGATCCTTTAGCAGGTACAGGTTTTGGTTTACAACTTTCAGCTAATGCTATCGAAGAAGTTGAGGTAATAACCGGTGGTTATAATGCAGAGTTTGGACAAGCTACATCCGGCGTTGTTAATGTTAGAACAAAAGAAGGTGGAGATAAATACCACGGTTACCTTTCGTATAAAAATGACAATTTATTCGGCAAAACTTCACTACATGTTTTTAATACTGATATTGTTGAAGCAAATTTCAGCGGGCCAGAGCCAATAACAACCTATCTACTTCCGAATTTAGGATTGAAAATACCTGGAGAAATAAGTCTGTTTGGAAATTTTTTTATGGGAATAACCGATGGAATTACTCAAGGTTATAATAAGGCAACTGCTCGTCAAGTTTTTTCTTCTATTTTTAATGGATCACAGTTTGCACCCCGTTCCGAAAACAGCTGGTTTTGGTTAGGAAAAATTACTTATAAGGTCTCGCCGACATTTAAACTCCAGTATTCGTTTAACCAGTCTGTAAATATTAATCAGAATTCACAATCGCTTCAAGCAAATCTTGAATATGTGGAACCAAGTCCTGGATACCAGTACTCGTTCCAAAATATCCTGGACAACGCAAACACGTACACACATAATAATATTTTTCAAACGCTTAGTCTTACTCATACTTTAAATCCAAAGACTTTTTATGAACTGAAAGTGAATGCCTTCTTTACACATTTAAGAGCAGATGCTAATGGAAAAAAATGGTATGAATATGTTGAGCCGAAGGATATCACGAATTTTCCAATTCAATATTTTAATACATCACAAGATACTATCCGCGTAATTCCTGGTGACGGTTTTTGGGATGTTGGGAATCCATTCACATGGCATGATCACTATGTTCAGGAATTTTCAGTCAAAGGGGATTTAACAAGCTTTTTTGATGAATTGAATAAATTTAAAGCAGGATTTGATTTCCAAAGCCAGGAAATGCAAGTTGTTGATATCTACCAGCCATGGGTTGGTGAACTAGGTTTGAATAATGATATTTATAAAGTCTATCCGGCAAAAGGATCTTTTTATGCTCAGGATAATATTAATTTTTCGGGAATGATCTTAAATTTCGGATTACGTATGGATTATTGGTTCCCGGGTAAATTTGTTGATGATGCTGTGAATAATCCCGATGTTATTACCATCCCGGATAAGGTTAGACAGAGTTATAATGATCATACCTTCAATTTTTTTGGAAGAAGATATAAAGCAAGGTTGAGTCCAAGACTTGGAATTTCGCATCCTGTATCAGATTATCAGACATTATTCTTTTCCTATGGACATTTTAGCAAATGGCCGAATCCACAGTTTGTATACGCTAAACTTAATCCGGTTAGTGCTCAATCTTCATTTCAAAAATTTGGTAACCCGGATCTAAACCCGGAAACAACAGTTGCTTATGAATTGGGGATAAAGACCCAGTTTTCTCCTGACGACATACTTACATTGACGGCTTACTACAAAGATATCTTTGATTATGTAAGCACAAGATCTGCTATTATAAATACAGTAAGGTTATCTACGCGGTCTTTCACCACATATGTAAATTCTGATTACGCACGATCACGAGGTGTTGAAGTTGAGTATAAAAAAAGAATTGGGAAGACATTTACCGGCGTGTTCAATTTTACTTATTCAATTGTAACAGGTAAAAGTTCTTCACCTGACGAAGGAATTCTTGTTCAAAGAGGTTCTTTATCTGAATCGATCAAAGAATTTTATATGACATGGGATCGTCCGCTCAATGCTTCTGCTTCAATTAATTTCTATGTTGAAAAAGATAATGCATTATTCGGCTTCGGAAATGGAATATTGGATGATTACAACTTTTACATTAGGGCTCAATTTGAATCGGGGAAAAGATATACTCCGGCGGTATTTACAGGCAACTATTTAGCTGACGGAAAGCCCGAATATGTTACGATTTTAAACGATAGAAATAATAAGGTTGGTCAAAATTGGTTTTGGATTGATCTCAACTTCGAAAAATATGTCAAAATTAATTCTCTTAATTTTACAATTTTTGCCGAAGTAAATAATCTTTTTGATACAGAGAACCCTGCAATCATTAATCCTACAACCGGTAAAGCATACGAACTTGGTAGTCCAACCCCAACAAGCTGGAATGATCCACTCTATCCAGATTTGCAGGCCCCGATTAACGCATATCCCTTTAGCCCGGCGAGATATTTAACGAAACGAAATATAAAGTTAGGTGTGAGCTTGAAATTTTGATTATGATTAATGATGAAGAAAATATTGAACCACGAAGTCATGAAGACAGAAAGATTCACAAAGTTTTTACACCATTATCACCTCGAGAAGAATATATTGGTAAATGTATTGTTGATGCTGCATATCAAGTACATAAAAATCTAGGGCCAGGCTTATTAGAAAAGGTTTATGAAATTTGTTTTTGCTATGAACTTGAGAAGAAGAACTTAAAAGTTAGAAGGCAAGTTGATATACCAATTGTCTATGAGGAAATAAAATTTGAGGATGGACTGAGATTAGATGTTTTAGTAGAAGATTTAGTTGTTTGTGAATTAAAAGCACTTGAAAATGTAAATCCCATTTGGGAAGCGCAATTATTAAGTCATCTTAGATTAACAAAACTTCGTTTAGGGTATTTAATAAATTTTAATGTTCCATTAATCAAAAATGGTATAAAAAGAATTATTCTGTGATTTAACTTTGTGAATCTTTGTTGCTTGGTGTCTTTGTGGCAAGAATATTTATTTCTAAAATGAAAAAAGTAATAATATTTATTTTGTATTTTTTAGCCTGTTGCTCTAGCTCTCATGCACAACTCTTTCCAGTTCTTGGCGGACAACGAGCTGGAATATCAACAGCTCAGTTCCTAAAAATTGGTGTTGGTGGAAGAGCGGAAGCTATGGGAGATGCTTACATCGCTATAGCTAATGATGCTTCAGCTCTCTATTGGAATCCTGCCGGGTTAGCTCAATTCTCAGATAATCAAGTGATGTTTTCTCACAACCAATGGATCGTTGATATTAATCATGAGTTTGTCGGAGCCGTTTATCATTTGGATGAATCAAACACCTTTGGATTATCCTTTACTTCTCTTTCGATGCAAGATATGCCGGTAACAACAGAATTTCAACCGTTTGGAACTGGTGAATATTTTGGATTTGGTGACATTGCAATAGGGATTACATATTCCCGAAAAATGACCACACAATTCAGCTTTGGCGGTACTGTTAAGTATATTGAAGAAACGCTGGATAAACTGAAAATGCGCGGAGTAATGATTGATCTGGGAACCTATTACTGGACAGGTTTTGGGAGTTCAAGATTTGCTGTCGTTGTAACAAATTTCGGAAATAATCTTGCCCCGGATGGAGAAGTTGTTCTCATTGGGAAAAGAAAAAAGTCCGAGTGGCAGTCTTTTTCACCACCCACGATATTCAGAATCGGTTTTGCATTCGAACCTTATCAAGATGATACGAATAAACTAACTGCCTCGATTCAGTTAAACCACCCTAATGACAACAGCGAAAATTTCGCAATCGGAGCTGAATACACTTTTCAAGAACCAACATTAAACTCATCATTTTTCTTACGAGGCGGATATAAATTTAATGTTGAAGAACAAAATTATTCGTTTGGTGCGGGTCTAAATGTTCCTGTTAGTTTTGCAAAAATTACTCTTGATTATGCTTATTCCAATTTTGTTCGATTAGGTACGGCTCATCGATTCTCAATTATTTTAGGTTTATAGGTAAGAGATGAAAAAACATATAAAATGTATTTTTCTAATAATCCCGATTGTCTTTGGCTGCGGAGATAAGTTAGATATCAACCAGTTCAGCAGTAATTCTAAAAATGTAAATACTGCCGGTGATACAGTCTATGTACAATTATCACCTTCATGGGAAGGATTTAGTAATCCGCAGGCGATAATAGTTGGCAAAGAACCTTTTATTTATGTATGTGATACGGATAATAATAGAATTGTTATGCTTAACACTGCCGGAACGGTATTGGGTACAAAATCAATTAAACAACCAATTGCCATTGCTCAGGATTATAGATTGAACCTGATAGTCTGTGCACAATTTGATACCTTGATTGGGGGAGCTGTAAACACATTTAGCGCCGTTTATAAAATTGATCTCTTTGCTGCTCAGCATGATTTAGCTAATGCACCTGTTACAAGAATATTACCACGTACCGCTGACTTTAATTATCTACTAAGAAAATATACTGCGGTTGCCGCATTTTATGACAATTCTTATTACGTTGCGAGAAATGGACCAAGTAACACAAGCGTTTACGATCCTGATAACTCTATTTTAAAATTTGAACCTAAAAAAGATTTTAATGCCGGGGAAGGGGATTCACTTATAGGTAGAGTCCCAAATTTAGATCCATTAAGCTCAGGATTGATTTCTGCAAATGGTATTAATTCGATGACTCCGTTTAATAAAAAGAATGTTGATTTTATTGCTACTTTTTCTGGAGAGACAAGTTTCAAATCTCAGTGGTTTCACTTCTTTGTATCTGCTGTTGAAGAAAAATATGTTAGTCAATTTTTCCCGCAAGACGGAGTTTCCTTTGCGCAGCCAAATAAATTTGCTCACCCGACCGGAAGCTGTATTGATCAATACGGCAATATTTTCATTGCTGATGCTGGAAGAGACAGCATTTATAAATTCAGTGCATTTGGTGAAGAACTCGAGTCTTTCGGTGGTCCAAGTGTATTCAAATCTCCCTATGCAGTGGCTTTCTTTGATAGGACTCTTTACGTTGCTGACAATGGTAACAACAGAATATTAAGATTTATTTTATCAACCGATTTGAGGTAATTCAACTTAGATTAAAATTAGTTTTCTCAATTAAAATCTTTTCAAATATCAAAAATTTTCTTCTTTCATTATCCGCATTAAGGTCAAAATGATTTTAAAAAATTTATTATTAAGCACTTTATTATTTTTTACTCCATTTCTTTTTTCTCAGACAGCAAATCATCTTGTTGTAAGTGAAATACTCATTGATGGTATTAATGAATCTTCGGCTACGACCAATGATGAGTTCGTGGAATTTTATAATCCAACTTCTGATCCTATTGACGTAAGCAATTGGAGCATCGCTTATAGAAGTGCATCTGGCACAACTTTTAATATAAAATATACGTTTCCATCAGGCACTTTAATTCAATCGCACAAATATTATCTTTTTGGTGGAGGTGGGGTAATCAGCAGAGACAATTCATCTGAATCTCAACTTCTCGGGCTAGGAAATACTGGTGGTGGTTTGTTTCTAAGAAATTCATCAGGAAATATTATTGATTTGATTGGATGGGGATCTGCAGCATCTGGAAATTATGAAGGTACCGTGGCAGTTAAACCTGCACAAGGTATTTCTCTTGAGAGAAAAGCAAATAGCTTTTCCAATACCTCATCAATGGGAATAGGCGGAGTTGATGATCTTGAAGGGAACGGTTTTGATTCTGATAATAATGCGACTGATTTCGTACAACGAACAACTCCACAACCGCAGAATTCTTCAAGTCCAGCTGAACCGACAATAGATACTGGCGGAAATGGAACCGGCAACGTATCTGTTTTTCCCAACGTACTTGATGTATCAGAATCAATTGATCTTATGTTTAAAATTGATGGAGACGGCACGCATACGCTCGATAGTGTACTAATTGTTATTCCCTCATCGTCTGGTTGGATATGGAGCAGTAGCATATCTGATGTAATAATTAGCGGAGGAGCTGCAGTTTCACATACCGTTTCAATAGAAGGTGATACAATCTACATCGGTTCAGTGACCGTAAAATCTATTGATTCCTTAATTGTGAAAATTTTAAATGTTACTTCTCCATCAAATTCAGGTTACACGGATTTTCCTGTCAAAACAGCAGTGTCAGGAGGAATTCCACTACCAGTTTCACCTTTACCAAGAGTAAATGTTTTAAAGGTTGTTCCGATTGTTGATGTTCATATAAATGATGCTTTGGGTGTTCCGGTTTCACCATATGGATTGGGAACTGCTGTAACGATAACCGGGATTATAACTGCTGATTTCAATAATACCAGAACAGATGTGTATGTTCAGGATGAAACAGCAGGAATAAATCTATTCAGCTTTTCAAGATATTTTGACTATTTAGTAGGCGATAGCGTTACAGTTACAGGAACAATTTTACAATTTAGAGGATTAACAGAAATTTCTCCTGACTCCGCCTTATTTTTTATTCATTCGCATGGAAACAAAGTTCCAGAACCAATGGTACTTACGGCCGCTCAAGTAAATCAAACATTTAACATAGCAAACTATACTGAACCAAATGAGGGCAGATTGGTAAGGTTAGATGGTGTCACTTACAATTCATCCGATCAAATGCTAACTGATGAAACCGGAATTACAGGTGCTTATTTTGGTAATCTAACAGCGCCAGGCGGAACGTTTGATATTATTGGCATATTAAAGCAGTATAAACCTGGTATGGGAACACCTACACCGCCATTTACATCGGATTATGAAATTAATGTCCGTACACAAGCCGATGTGATAGTTAGACCTGGTCCTAACTTTGTTAGTAAACCGGTAGAAGAAAATATTCGACCAGATTCAATTACAATTTCGTTTAAAACTTCAGTTCCTTCAGAAGCTGTGATCAAATTTGGTAAGACATCAAGTTATACAGATTCAATAGTTGTCTCAAGTTTGAATACAGATCATTCAGTTATTCTTTCCGGTTTGTGGCCTGCTGCAGTTTATCATTATCAAGTAGTTGTATCGGATTCCTCGGGAACAAACTATACAGGTGATGCAATATTCTCAACTGCATCTCCTTATGGCTCAACTGGGAAGATAGATGTTTTTTTCAATAAGTCTGTTGATACATCAGTTTCCCGCGGTGAAAATGCACAAACCATAAATCTTTCACAAAAATTTATAAACAGGATAAATGCTGCCCAGTATTCGGTAGATGCTGCATTGTACAGTCTAAGCGGAGCAGTTGGAGCGAATGTTGCCAGTTCATTTATCAGTGCAAAAAACCGTGGGGTAAAAGTGCGAGTGATTGGAGAAAAAGATAATCAGAGCACAGCTCCCTGGAATACATTAAAAAGTAATGGTATTACAGTTATTGATGATGGCTTTGATGCTACTAATGCTGGCGCAGGATTGATGCATAATAAATTTGCTGTATTTGATTATCGTGATACTAGTAATTTTACAGATGATTGGATTTGGAGCGGTTCATGGAATGCGACAGATTCTGGAACTGATACCGATGCGCAAAATTCTATTGAAATCCAGGATAAATCACTTGCAGGTGCTTACACATTAGAATTTAATGAAATGTGGGGAAGTGATTCAGATGTACCTAATTCATCTAATTCACGATTCGGAATTCGCAAGACTAACAACACACCACATTTATTCAATATAGATGGAACCCCAATCGAACTTTATTTTGATCCATCGGATCAAACTACAACTCATATTGGCGATGCACTTAACGCAACCGTGTCGTCTATAAATGTTGCTATGTTAACTTTCACACAGGACAATCTTGCTAATATTTTAGTAAATCAGAAAACTGCAGAAAAAAAAGTAAGAGTAATTTTGGACAATAATACAGATAGTGGTAACGAGTTCAGTTATTTACAAACCAATGAAGTTGACATTCATCTTAAAGGTAATGCTCTAACCGGATATTTACATCACAAATATGCAGTTATAGATGCCGAGACCAATTTAGAAAATCAAACAATAATTACAGGATCACATAATTGGTCGAATGCAGCAGAAACAACAAACAATGAAAACACGTTAATCATTCACAGTAAAAGAATTGCTAATCTTTACTTGCAGGAGTTTAAGGCAAGATATTTAGAAGCTGGCGGCACTGATACGATCAGCATAATTACAAATATTGCAGATAATTATAATGATAAAGCACCAATTCAATTTTATCTTTATCAAAACTATCCTAATCCATTTAATCCTACAACGAATATTGATTTTTCAATTCCACAAAAAAGCAAAGTCACTTTGAGCATTTATAATACTCTCGGTCAAATAGTTTCAACTCTTATAAATGAAGAAAAAGAAGCAGGAATTTATCAGCTAAAATTTAATGCCTCAACCTTATCTTCTGGAGTTTATTTCTATAAAATTTCCACTGGAGAATTCAACCAAACCAAAAAGCTCATTTTGCTCAAGTAAATTGTATGAATGATTTATTTGAAAATAGGGGAAGTGTCGTTATTTTTAGAATTCAAAAATACAAATCATTAAATATTCTAAGTTTTAAGGAAAATATATGCCCGAAGCAAAAGGTTTTATTAAACAAGTAATTGGTCCTGTAATAGATATTGAATTTGAAAACGGACACCTTCCCAAAATACTTAATGCAGTTAGAATTCCTCGCGTTACTACTGAAGGAAAAGAAGAAAACCTTATAGCCGAAGTTCAGCAGCATCTTGGTGAAGACAGAGTTCGTGCAGTTGCAATGGATTCGACTGATGGTTTAGTCAGAGGAATGGATGCTTTCGATACTCTCGAACCAATCTCAGTACCTGTCGGACCTGAGACATTAGGAAGATTGCTGAATGTAGTTGGACAAGGAATTGATGGTTTAGGTGAAGTTAAAACTAAGAAAAGATATCCTATTCATCGTCCCGCGCCTTTATTCAAAAACCTGTCTACCAAAACCGAAATGTTTGAAACCGGAATCAAGGTGATTGATTTGATCGAACCTTATTCTAAAGGAGGAAAAACCGGATTATTCGGTGGTGCTGGAGTTGGAAAGACCGTCATCATTCAAGAATTGATTCATAACATTGCGCATGAACATGGCGGTTACTCGGTGTTTGCCGGCGTTGGTGAAAGAACACGTGAAGGAAATGATCTTTGGTTAGAAATGAAAGAATCAGGAGTGCTAGACAAAACTGCTTTAGTATTTGGACAGATGAATGAACCGCCTGGTGCTCGTTTACGAGTTGGTTTATCAGGTCTTACAGTTGCAGAATATTTTCGTGATGAAGAGGGAAGAGATGTACTTTTATTTATTGATAACATTTTTAGATTCACGCAAGCCGGTTCTGAAGTTAGCGCACTCCTTGGAAGAATGCCATCTGCAGTTGGATATCAGCCAAATCTTGCAACTGAAATGGGTGCTTTACAGGAGCGAATCACTTCGACTGATAAAGGTTCAATCACTTCTGTTCAGGCAATTTATGTTCCTGCAGATGACTTAACTGATCCTGCTCCTGCAGCGGCTTTCGCTCATCTTGATGCTACAACAGTTTTGAGCCGCCAGATTTCAGAGTTGGGAATTTATCCAGCAGTTGATCCTCTCGATTCGACATCTAGAATTCTTGAACCCGGAATTATAGGACAAGAACATTATGATGTCGCAAAGCAATGCAAAGAAATTTTACAACACTATAAAGATTTACAAGACATTATTAATATTCTTGGTATGGATGAATTATCCGATGAAGATAAAACAATTGTCAGACGTGCTAGGAGAATTCAGAGATTTTTTAGTCAGCCGTTCTTTGTTGCTGAACAATTTACGGGACATAAAGGAAAATATGTGAAGCTCGAAGATACCATTCGCGGATTCAAAGGAATTATTGATGGTAAATACGATGATCTGCCCGAACCTGCATTCATGTAATTGATATGAATGAATTAGATTTAGAAATTATCTCGCCTGAAAAAAAAGTTTATACAGGAAAAGTTAAATCGGTTACGATTCCAGGAACCAAGGGGAATTTTCAGGTGCTTTACAATCACGCACCTTTAATTTCAACGTTTGAGATAGGAATTATTAAACTCGTCCTTTCAGATGATTCAACCCGGATTTTTACTACAAGCGGCGGTTCTACCGAAGTGCTGGATAACAAAGTTTTAATATTATCCGATACTGTTGAACCGATTGAGAGTATTGATATTGAGAGAGCGAGAAGAGCAAAAGAAAGAGCAGAAGCAAGATTGACGAAGAAAGAAGGAATAGTTGATGTTGATAGAGCAAGAATTGCTTTAGCACGTGCGCTTAACAGAAT
>Ga0209751_10002369_pt1 | contig 18914 bp, 19 predicted proteins | sample RifCSP13_1_FD_184019 | JGI IMG/M metagenome (GOLD analysis project Ga0209751, IMG submission 184019) | Soil microbial communities from Rifle, Colorado - Rifle CSP2_sed 13_1 (SPAdes) (version 2) | ecosystem: Environmental > Terrestrial > Deep subsurface > Rock core/Sediment | place: Rifle... | reverse complement strand
TGGATTCGCATCCGTGGCCGAGGCCTCCGTCAAGGCGGCCGCATGGAGCGCGATGATCCCGGTTCCCGTCCCGACCTCAAGGAACCGCTCGCCCGGTTTCACGGAGATCGCCTCGAGCAAGAGGAACGTGTCGTCGCTCGGCCGATACACTTCGGACGACTCTTCGATCGTGATCTTCGGATTCCGGCGCACCGTCGAGCCATCGCGACGCGATGGATTTAACCGTTGGCGGCGTTGCGGGCGCGGATGGAGCCTCTCGCGGCCGTGGCGGCTCTCTCGATCCCCGTCGCCCTCCTTTACTCATGGTGGCGGAAGGCACCGATCACCCTGACTCTCGCCGTCGCGATGCTCGTCACATTCATCCTTGGATACATCGCCGCACGGAGCTCACCAGCGGGCGGGGAGGACTTCCTCCTTAGCCTCGCGGTGTTCCGCATCGGTCCGGTCCACTCGGAACCCTGGACGTATGTCACGATGATGTTCATCCACGCCGACCTCACGCACCTCCTGTTCAACCTCCTCTTCCTCATCTTCCTCGGCCCGATGCTCGAGGAACGGATCGGCCCGTTCCGCTGGGGGGTTCTCTTCCTCGCCGGGGGCGTGTTTGCGACGGTCGTTTTCGAACTCCTGCAGTACCAGTCTCCCGTGTACGTCCTCCTGGGAGCTTCGGGCGCCCTCAGCGCAGTCTTCGGCGCCTTTGGCCGGCTCTACCCCTGGGTCCGGATTCGGCTCTTCGTTCCCTTCCCGCTGCCGCTGCTGCCTGTGCTCTACTACGTTATCGGATTCGTCGTCCTCGAGTTCTTTCTCGCGCTTGTCTTCCGCGGATCCGGGATTGCCTGGGAAGCGCATGTCGCGGGCCTCGTCTTCGGGTTCGCGACGGCGCCGATCGTGATGCGGATCCCCGACCGGACGCGAGTTCTCGCGGTGCGCGACTTCTCGGGGCTCAGGCCGCTGGTGATGGGCCGAGATCTCGAGGAGATCTACGATCACCTGTCGCGGGAGTCCCTCCGGGAGGCCCAGGAGGCGTGGCTCGAGAAGTTCGCGCGTAAGGCGAAATGTCCCCAGTGCGGACTCCCGCTCAACTGGAGCCGAGGTTCGTTGCGCTCCGACTGTGGATGGAAGCTCAAGGTCGGATAGCCCGGAATGGCGGGAGCGCAAACGATTTCGCCCGCGGTGACATCCCGATCTCTCGTGGCGGCTCCGAGCGCCCTGGTTCTGAAGTGCGAAGCGTGCGGCGAGGAAGGTCCGCACCGGGTCCTCAAGGGCCGCCTCTCGGGGAAGGGTGATGTCGTCTTCGAGGGCGTCGTGAAGTGCTCCGCGTGCGGGTCCGTCCGGAACGTCTCGATGCGCGAATCGAAGCCGATCGAAATCCCGCTCATCGTGAGCTGGATGGAGAAGTCCGTCAGGCAATCCATCGAAATGGCCCCTGACGAAATTGTTGCGGTGGGGTCCGAACTGTTTCTCGTGGACGGAAGTGCCCGGGTCACCTCGATTGAGTCGAAGGGGCGCCGTGTTCCCGAGGCGAAGGCCTCCGAGATCGACGCGATCTGGGTGAAGCGCTCGGACAAGGTCTGGGTTTCATTTTCCGTGAACATGGGGAACCGGACCGTCTCCCGCAAGGTCCTCGCGGCCCCGGATGAGGAATTCCTCGTGAAGGATATCGTCGATGTCGGGCGGGAGCGAGTTCTCGTCCATCATATCCGGACGACGCATCGGACAATCCACCAAGGCACCGCAACCGCGGACGAGATCGTCCGGATTTACGGAACAATCGTCCGAGAGCGAACCTCGCATTGAGAGTGCCGCTTCATCTTCACAGGATCCGGACTTCCGGGAAGGCTCATTACGCAGGGAGCGTTCGACCCCCCGTGATTACCCTCGTCGGTGTGGGCCATGTCTTCGATCTCCGGGACAGGATTCGCAAGGTGATCGAGGACCGGCGGCCTGCAGTCGTCGGCGTCGAACTAGACTCCTTTCGCTACCAGGCGCTTCTCGCGCGAACGCCGAAGGGCCCGCCCTTGGGGATCTACGCGTTCATCGCGTATGTCCAGCGCCGAATCGCGCGGGAGTACGGGACGGAGGTCGGCGGCGAGATGGAGGCGGCCGCCCGAGCTGCGCAGGACGTCGGCGCGACGCTCGCGTTCATCGATCTCGACTCGCGGGTCGTCCTCGCCCGCCTTTTGAACGCGATGTCGTTCGGGGAAAAGGTCCGATTCGTGCTGTCCGTGTTCGGCGGTCTCTTCATCGGACGCAGGCAGGTCGAACGGGAGCTCGCCAAGTTCGATCAGAACCAGCAAACCTATTTCGATGAACTCGCCCGCCACTTCCCTGCGGTCAAGCGGGTGCTCCTCGACGAGAGGAACGACCACATGGCCCGCGCGCTCCGCGGCTTGGAGGCAAAGCACGGCTCCGTTCTCGCCGTCGTCGGCGAGGGGCATGTCGATGGCCTGCGAACCCTGCTCTCAGACCGTCCTCTCGAGCTCATCCGGCTCCGCGATCTCCGGACCGCGCCCGCAACGGGGAACGCCACCGCGACGATCTCCTTTCGCTCATAAGGCCCGGATTCGAAGGCCCCACGCGAATCCTTAAGGCGGGCTCGGGAATCGTCGTGCGATGGCCGCGCCTCCCAAGGGGACGAGGGGAGACGCCGCGACAATCACGTGGCTGCGGGAGCGGTTCCGGGCGTATTATCGGGACGCGAAGATCGACCTCCCGCCACGGTACGCGCGGCGCGAATACGGCTTCATGTTCTGGGAGGCAGGAATGATGCAGCGCCATCAGGCGTTCAAGAGTGCTGACGTCCTGCGGGACTTCCTCGTTCGTCGCACGCCGATGCACGTGTACTATTCGAGCGCGTACTACGAGAGTCCAGGCGCGCCAACGATGGAGGAGAAGAGCTGGCTCGGCGCGGACCTCATCTTCGACCTCGATGCGGACCACATCGAGCGCGTGAAGGGAATGCCATACGAGCGGATGCTCGAAGAGGTGAAGTCCGAGATCATCAAGATCGTGGACCAGTACCTGCTCCGGGACTTCGGGTTCGACGCGAGCGCAATCCTCATCACGTTCAGCGGCGGGCGCGGCTACCACATTCACGTCCGCGACCCCCGCGTGTGGGAACTCCAGAGCCATGAGCGCCGGGAGATCGTCGACTACATCACGGGGACGGAGCTCGATGCGGAGGCCCTCTTCCGCCGGGAGCCGATCGACCTGAAACAGTGGAAGGACAAGGCTACCGTGAAGTACCGCCATCGGATGCCGAGCCCGGAAGAACCGGGATGGCCCGGGCGCCTGGCACAAGGGATCGTCGCGGCCGTCGAACGCCTCGAGTCCCTGCCGAAAGAGGACGCGACCGAGAAGCTCGCGACACTTGGCGCCATCCCGACGAAGATGGCGAGAGACATGTACGATGCACTCTTCGCGGGTCGCGCCGGGAGTCGCGGTATCGAGCGCCTTCGTCGAGGAGACATCGACGTCTTCCCCTCGGAAAAGTTCCTCGATCCATTTCGCAAGGTCTTCGTGCCACCCGCCGTAGACCTCGGGAAGCGCGAGACGGACGAGCCGGTAACGTCCGACATCAAGCGGCTCATCCGCATGCCGCACACGTTGCACGGGAAAACGGGGCTCGCGGTGATCCCGTTGGGGCGCGACACAATCGAGGACTTCGTGCCCCTCCGCGATGCAGTCCCAAAGACGTGGACAGAGAAACCAGTCCGCGTCCAACTTCGAACTGGAATCAATATCGCGATACGGGACGAAACCTTTAACCTAAAGGAGGGGGTGATTCAAGTTCCTGAATACCTAGCCGTCTTCCTGGCGTGCCGAGGGATCGCGTCGGTGGCGGCGTAGGGGAAAACGGATGGACGCGAGCTACCGGAACCGGCTCGTAGGAGGGTATAGACTCCTTCGAGTCCGGAACATTAAGGCGTGGACCCACGCCGCCCTCATTCTCGCGACCGCGGCCCTCGTCGCTTTCTCCCTCTATTCCGGCGGCGCGACGCTAAAGCCGCTCTACATCCCGCTGGAGGCCCTCCTCCCTCCGGTCCTCGTGATGATCCTCATTGGTTCGATTCTCGAGATGTTCTTCCGCACCCTAGAAATTCGCTTCGCGAGCCACGAGGGGCAGAAGTTTTTGATGGTCATGAACACGATGAGCCGGATCAGCATCGTGATTATTGTCTGCGGCCTTCTCGTCGCCATTCTGCTCTTTCCGCCCGCGCATCGGATGATTAGCGGGCCGGAAACGACGGACCTGGAACTCCTCGTCCTCTCGCGTCAGACCTCGGGACCGCCGTTACGCGTTGACTCGGCAGACCCCCTTGGCGGGGTGCGCTACCCGAACCTCCTCGTCCAGATTTCGTCGGGGCGGGGCCTCCAGGTCATCATGGAGAAGGACGGTCTCACCCTCGATCCCGAGACGATTACGAACGGGGGCCTAACGGAAATCCCTCTGGACCGGACGGGGGTCCACACGTACATCATCACGTTCTACAATCCGACCCTCGAACCCGTCACGTTCACGTATGCGCTCCGGCGCGTCGTCCTTCCCTCCCTGTCCAGTGTCGTCCCCGGCTTCGCGATCGCCCTCATGATTGCCTGTGCCGTGTTCTTCTTCTACCTGCAGCCGCTGCGAACGAAGTCCCAGAAAGCATCGATTTTCTCCACGGAGTCCGCGGACGTTGTAGCCCCGGGAGAACGGCTGTATGCAGAATACCAGCGCCCGTCCCACTCCCGGATCACGCCTGCGGGCCTCGCCCCCGGGGGAGACCACCCGCAGGAAGCGCCGATCACGCCCGCTCCCTTCGTTAATGCGTCGCCATCCGTGCCCAGGGCGACCCCGATTGCGGTCGAGGTGCCGATTCCCGCAGAACCCCGTCCCGAGACGCCCATCGAAGCCGTCCCGGAGGACCTCTTCGCCCAAGGCGCGAACCTCTACACAGGTGGCGACTACTATGGCGCGATCGCCAAGTTCGATGAAATCCTCCAAACGCAGCCCCGCGTCCCGATCGTCCTCAACGCGAAGGGCAACGCGTTGTTGAAGCTCGGCCGCGTGCAGGGCGCCCTTGCAATCTTCGAGGAGGTCCTCGGGATCAACGCGTCGGACCAAACCGCGATTATCGGGAAGTCGGACGCCCTCGCGCAGGAGAAGCGGTGGCGCGACGTCCTCGATCTCATCGACGAAGCCCTCGTCGCACGGCCCGGAGATCCCGCGATGCTCGATCGGAAGGGAGACGCGCTCCTCGCGTTGTATCGCCGCCAGGAGGCGCAGATCGCGTTCGAGGCGGCGCTCGCTCGGAAACCGGGGGACCCCGCCCTCCTTGCGAAGCTGGACCAGGCTATGGTCGACGTCGCGACCCTCCAGAGCCGCGCGCTCATCGCGAGTGCGTCCGGCAACGTCGAGGAGTCCGTGCACCTCCTAGACCAAGTCCTCAAGCTTGAGCCGGAGAACGTGAACGCCCTCGTTGCGAAGGCGACCGCGCTGCGCCGGGCGGGTCGACTCGATGACGCCGTGGAGTGCTTGGACCGCGCAATTGCCCTGAAGCCGGACCACGGCGGGGCGCTCCTCACTCGGGGCCGGATCCTCGAGGACCGCGGCATGCTCGACGACGCCCTCGACACGTACGACCGGCTCGTCGAGCTCGGCCCGACGGACACGGACGCCTGGGTCGCCCAGGGGAACGTCCTCGTGAAGATGGGCCGTTCGGAGGACGCGCTCCGATCGTACAAGGAAGCCCTCAAGATCTCCCCGGACGACGAGGACCTCCGAGCCCGCTTGGGCGGCCTCGATTCCGCCCGGGCGCAGCACGACCAGTTAATCCGGGAGTTGCTCCAGATCAAGGGCATCGGCCCCGCGCGGGCGAAAGCCTTGCAGGACACCGGCTTCGTGACGCAGGACGACTTCCGAAAGGCGACAGAGGACGACCTCCTGAAAGTCCACGGAATCACGCGCAAAGTCGCCGCGGACATCCTCGCGCATTTCCGAGGGCAGGTCGCGCTGGACGCCGAGTAAGGTAGCAATCCGGCTCGCAACCTTAAAGTAAGACCCGCCTCTCTTGGCCGTTCCTATGAAGGTCTTTCGGGTCGAAGGCACGTTCCGCATGGGGCCGTCCATCCAGACATTCTCGAAGGAGGTCGCGGCGGAGGATGAGTCTGCGGCGCGGGAGGTCGTCTACGGCGACCTCGGCAGCAAGCACCGCGCTCCGAGGCGGGTGATCTGGATCTCGACGGTCACGGAGGTGCCTCTCACCGATGTCGTCGATTCCCTCGCACGGATGAAGGCAGGTGCAGCGGAATGACCGTGAGCGAGACGGAGCTCCGGCGCGCCCTCAGCATCCTCGACCAATACCGCGCGCAGTTCGACGCCCTCCAGCGCCAGCAGGAACTCCTGACGCTCTCCCTGGAAGAGTTGGTGCGCGCCCGGGAGACGATGTCCCGCTACCAGCAGGCGGGGAAGGGTGCGCCGATCCTCGTGCCGATCGGCGGGAACACGTTCCTGTTCGGGCAGATCGCGGACGAGGAACGGACGATCATCGGCATCGGGGCCGACCTCCTCATCGAGGAGACGATCCCCGCGGCGGTCGAGCGCCTCGAAGGCCGAGTCAAGAGCCTCCAGGAGGCGATTGGGGGCCTCGCGCAGCGAATTGCGGAGCTCGACACACGCGTTCGGACCCAGACGGACTTCGTCCAGGGCGTCTACGAGCAGCTCGCGGAGCGAGAGGGCGAGAAGGGAGCCTGAGCGGAGACGAATGTTCCGGTTCCTGCGCGAGAAGCTCCTGGGCTGGACGAAAAAGGCCGAGCCCCAGGTCGAGGCCGTCTTCGGGGAGAGCGGGAAGAAGGTCGACGAGCGGAAGATGGAGGAGATCCTCTATGACCTCGAGATCGCTCTCCTCGAGAGCGACGTCGCGTTCCCCGTCGCGAAGGAGATTGTCGACACCCTCGCGGAGGACCTCCAAGGGAAGCGGATCGTCCGTGGGGTCGAGCTCGAACGCGCGATCGAAGCTGCACTCCGGTCGGCCGTTGAGAAGGCGCTCTCCGCAAAGCCGATGGACTTCATCGGGTTCGTCGAGACCGCGCCGAAGCCCGTCGTCGTGATGTTCGTCGGCGTAAACGGGACCGGAAAGACGACGGTGATTGCGAAGCTCGCGGACATGCTCCAGAAGCGGGGGAAGACCGTCGTCGTTGCGGCGGCGGACACGTTCCGCGCGGGGGCGATCGAGCAACTTGAGGTCCACGCGCAGCGGCTTGGTTTGAAGCTGATCAAGCACCAGGCCGGCGCGGACCCCGCCGCGGTCGCTTACGATGCGGTCGAGCACGCGCAGACCCGAGGGCGGGACGTCGTCCTGATTGACACCGCGGGACGGATGCAGACGAACCAGAACCTCATGGACCAGATGAAGAAGATCAAGCGGGTCGCGAATCCGCACATGATCATCTTCGTCGGGGACGCTTTGGCAGGGAACGACGCGGTCGAGCAGGCGAAGCAGTTCAACGAGGCCGTTGGCGTCGATGCCGCGATCCTCTGCAAGATCGACGCGGACGCCAAAGGAGGAGCCGCGCTCTCGATCGCGCATACGATCGGGAAGCCGATCCTGTTCGTCGGCACGGGCCAAGCGTACGGAGACCTTGTCCCCTTCGACGCGAAGTGGATGATTGACCGCCTATTCCTGACCGGGGCCGAAGCCTAGATCCCGCGACGGCGCGGAACCCAGCCGAAGCGTTTTCGGAAGAGCCACACCATGTTCGCGGTCGCGTCCCGGAAACTCCGAATCTTCCGGTCTCCGACGCGGGTCCGGTACACAATTGGAATCTCGCGGAACCGGAGGCCTTTCAAGATCGTCTCGAGCTTCAACTCCTCCGAGAAGGCCATGCCATCGTGGAGGAGTTCGAACCGGTCAAGGATCGCTCGGCGGAACGCCCACATCCCGCTCTGGCTGTCCCGGATTGGGAAGCCATAGAGGAAGCGGAACGCAGCCGTGAGCATCTGGTTCCCGAGCTGATGCATCCCGTTCATGGCGCCTTCCGTGAGTCCGGAAAGCCGCTCTCCGCTGACGAAGTCCGCTTCTCCGGTCTCGAGGATTCGTATGAAGTCGGGGATCCGGTCGGCTGGATACGTGAGGTCCGCGTCGAGCGTCACGATGATCTCGCCTTGCGCCGCCGCGAATCCGGTCTTGTAGGCCCGGCCGTAGCCCCGCCGCGGTTCCGGGATGACCCGCGCGCCTCTTTCCCTCGCGATGTTCACGGTTCGGTCGATCGAGGTCGTGTCAACGACGAGGATTTCGTACGGTCCGTAGTCGCGGAGGGCCGCATGGACGGCGTCGAGGACGGACCCGATCGAGGCCTCCTCATTCACCGTGGGGATGAGAACCGACACGCGAGGCCTCATGGCCATCGGCGGCGCATTCGAGGGAGCGCCTTAAGGGTATCGCGGGCATCGTTCACGCCGTCGTGTGTGCGCGCCCGAAGAACTTGTAGCCAACGTAACCGATGAGCGCGACGACGAGACGAATCATGGACCACACGGTGACCTGGCGCCGAAACATCTCGATTGGGCGGTATCGCGACCAGAGGGCTCCATGCTTCACGGTGAGCTGCTTCCGGCCCGCGCCGTTCCAGAGGGCTTGGCGGAGGAAGTCGTACACGGAGTCCCGCGTGCGATGGTAGACAATCGCTTCCGGAACGTACTGGATCCGATGCCCAGCGTCAACCGCCCGGAGGTTCATGTCGATGTCTTCGGCCGTGACGAACCAAGGATCGAACCCGCCAGCGGCCGAGAACCCGTCGCGCGTGTAGGCAAGGTTGGACGTTGGAAACGTAACGTCGGACCCGTGGTGGATAAGCTCGACCCGCTCGAGCTCCTCGAAAGGCCGGTATCCGATCTGGATTGTCTTCCCCGCCACGACCGTCGAGGATTGCAGCGCCTCGCGGAGGCTCTTGATCCAGAACGGATTCGCGATGCAGTCGCCGTCCGTGAATGCGACCGCTCCGCCCTTCGCGAGCCGTACACCAAAGTTTCGTGACTCGCCGCGCGTGCCGCCATGACGGATGAGCCGAACAAAATCGTATCTCGTCGCATACTGCTCGACGATCGGGCACGTGCGGTCCGTGCTTCCCGAGTCCACGATGAGAACTTCAATCGGTGGCTCTTGCGTCACGACGCTGTCGAGGAGATCGCGAATGTTCTTCTCCTCATTCCGAACGGTCACAACGACGCTGATCAACACCTGGCACGCGTAAGGGAGGCCCCGTTATCTTCCTTTCGCGGAATTCTATAACGCCTTCGCTATGTTTATAACGCGCCCACCCATCGGACGCGCGCGATGGGTCGCATCGTCACGATCATTGGGACCCGCCCGGAAATCATCAAGATGGCGCCGGTCGTGAAAGCCCTCGACACCCTCTCCCATGACCACGTTCTCGTTCACAGCGGGCAGCACTACGACCTGATGATGGACCGGATTTTCTTCAAGGACATGAAGCTCCGGCAGCCGGACTTCCAGTTCGAACTCAAGGCGAAGCCCCCGCACCTCCAAGTCGCGAACACAATCCGCGGCGCCGCCGTCGTGATGAAGAACGTCGACCTCGTGATTGTCCACGGCGACACGAACACGACACTGGCGGGCGCGCTTCTCGGGCACAAGCTCGGCCTTCCTGTCGCGCACATCGAAGCGGGGATCCGGTCGTTCGACAAGACGATGCCGGAGGAAGTAAATCGGCTCCTCACGGACCAGGTGTCGCAGCTCCTCTTTCCGCCGACATCGATCGCCAAGAAGAACCTCGAAAACGAGAACATCCGCACGGGCCTCCACGTCGTCGGAAACAGCGTGATCGATGCGCTGAAGCAGAACCTTCGGATCGCGCGCCGTTCGAAGATCCTCCGGAAGCTCGGGCTGAAGCGCCGCGGGTATGCCGTCCTCACATTCCACCGCGCGGAGAACGTCGACCGGGCCGTCCGGCTGCGGAGGGTCCTCGTAGCGATGCGGGAGTTCGCCTCCCGGGAGGGAATGGATGTTGTCTTCCCAATCCACCCCCGAACGGAGAAGATGGCGAGGCGGTACGGCTTACGCTCCGTCATCTATCCGGACTCCGGGTTCCGCGTGATCCCGCCTACGGGGTACCTCGACATGCTCGAGCTCGAGCGGAACGCCGCTCTTGTCTTCACGGACTCCGGTGGCCTTCAGGAAGAGTCGTGCTTCTTCCGCGTCCCCTGCGTGACACTCAGGGAGAACACGGAGCGACCGGAGACGCTCAAGATTGGCGCGAATGTCTTGGCGGGGACGGACCCGAAGCGGATCCTGAGGGCCGCGGAGAATCAGCTTGCCGCGAAGCGCAATTGGCCGAACCCGTACGGCGACGGCACGACGGGCCGGCGAATCGCCCGGATCGTCGACGGCTTCGTCGGGTGACGGAATGTCCCGGCGCGTGCTCTTCCTGCGGTCGAAGAGCCCCGCAGGGATCGAGCCGAGAATCGACAAGGAGGCGCGCGCGCTCGCAAACGCGGGCTACGACGTAACAGTCCTCCTCTGGGACCGTGCCCTCGAACATCTGAAATCGGAGGTGCGGGACGGATACCGAATCGAGCGCATCCGAATGCGCGCATCCTACGGCGGCCCCGACCTTGCCGTTCGTCTGCCGCTGTGGTGGCTTCGGTCCTTCCTGCAGATCGCCCGGGAGCGACCGGACGTCGTTCACGCGATCGACTTCGACTCCGCGATTCCCGCCGTGTTCTCGAAGCAGATTGTCGGCCACCGACTCGTGTACGACATCTTCGACTTCTACGCGGACATGATCGCTCTTCCGCTCTCCTCGGGCGTTCGCGCATTTCTCGCCCGCAGAGAGCGACGCGCGATTCTCGCGGCAGATCTTGTCATCCTTGCGGATCTCGCCCGCCAAGGCCAGCTCGGCGATGCACGACCCGCGAGGATCATTGAAGTGATGAACGTCCCGGAGGAGCGGCCCGTTTCGCGGAAGAAGGCGACGGAGTTTCTCGTGTTCTATGGCGGGATGATCGCTCGAGACCGTGGGCTTGCGGACCTTGTGGCGGTGTGCGAGGATAGCGGCGCGAAACTCCTCGTGGCAGGCCATGGCCCAGACGAGGCGACGCTCCTTCCGCTCATCGAATCGTCCCCCGTCGCACGATACGCGGGCAACGTCTCATACGAGGAGGTCCTCGAATCGACCGCGACGGCGGACGTCATCGTCGCCCTCTACGACCCCGCAATCCCCGGAAATCGCCTCGCGTCCCCGAACAAGCTCTTCGAGGCGATGATGTTCGCGAAACCCGTGATCGTGAGCGACGACACGCGGATGGCGGAGGTCGTCCGGCAGGAGGGCTGTGGGATCATTGTCCGGTTCGGCGACCGCCGCGCCCTCCAGGCAGCCCTCGAGCGGCTCATGCTCTCACCCTCCGAGGCGGCTGCGATGGGATCCCGAGGCCGCGCCGCGTACGAGGCAAAATACACGTGGGGGGCGATGGAAGACCGGCTTCTGAAGGCGTACGCCGAGCTGTGAGCGATGCGCGTTCATCACGTGGCCCCGCACTTCTACCCCGACGTGGGCGGGGTCGAGACGCAGGTCCTTCGGCTCGCGGAGTCCCTCTTGAGCCGCGGCCACGAAGTCGTCGTCCACACCTCCCGACGCTCCCAGGGCGGACAACCGCTACCGCAGCGCGACACGCTCGGCGCGATCGAAATCCGACGGTACGCCCCTGCGCTCCGCCTTGGATACTACACGACATTGTTTCGCCCTCAGATTGAGCGCGCCGATATCGTTCATCTCCACGGATACAGCCACGTCGCGAACGACTGGACCGCCCGCAACGTACGGGGTCGTACCCCGATTGTGTTCTCCCTCCACCATGGCGTCGCGCAACCCCCGCCAAATCTCATCACCCGAATGAAACGCGCTCTCTACGATCCATTCGTAGGAATGCCGATCCTGCGAACCGTGCAGGCAATCGTCGCGGCGTCGGAGGTCGATCGGGCATGGCTCGACCGCCGTGGGCTCCCCCTCAATCGGATTCATGTGATCCCCACGGGCCTTGGGGAGGAGACGTTCGCTCCCGGCGATCCGAGACGCGTCCGCGATCGGCTGGAACTCGGGCGGTACATCCTGTTCGTGGGCCGCCTCCACCGAGAGAAGTCCTTGGATCATCTCCTTCGAGCGGGCGCCGCGTTGCGGGAGCGTGACGTGTCCCTCGTCTTGGCGGGACCGGATGCCGGAGCTCGACGCGGCCTCGAGGCGCTCGCCGCGTCTCTTGGCCTTGGCGATCGGATTCGCTTCCTCGGGTCCGTCGACGAGTCCACAAAGCGTGACCTCCTCGCAGGATGCGAGTGCCTCGTTCTCCCGAGCTTCTACGAAGCACAGGGAATCACAATTCTCGAGGCCTGGGCGCAAGGCCGGCCCGTCGTGGCGTCCCAGGTCGGAGGGATTCCGTACCTCGTTCGTGACGGGACGGACGGCCTCCTCTATCGATGGGGGGACACCGCGACTCTCGCTGACCACCTGAGGAAGCTGCTCGGGGACCGTTCGTTGGCGGATGCGATGGGGCGGGCAGGTCGTGAGAAGGCCCTTGGGGAGTTCCGCTGGAATCGCATCGCCCCGCGGTTCGAGGAGATCTACGAACACGTCGAAGCATCGCAGACCTAGCAACGATTAAGTGAGGCCGCGCGGGTGCGGGCGCGATGCGCGTGTGCGTCGTCCTCCATACGGACCTGTACGAGCCGTGGCCCGTGGTCCGCGCGAAGCGGGAGGTCGACGTCCTCCGCCGCCTCGGGCGCGACGTCGTCGTCGTGTCGTGGATCAAGGACGAGAGCACGCCGTGGCCGATCCACGAGGTCCGCGACGGGGTGAGAATCCGGCGGGTCAAGTTCGCCCCGCCCAAGGGAGGAATCGCCCGTGCTATGGGGTACCGTCGGATTTCGAAGATGTTTGCCCGGGAGATCGCCGCGACAAAGCCGAACGCGATTCTCTGCCACGACCTCGAGATGCTCTGGGCCGCCGTCATGGCGGGGCGCTCCCTCCGCGTCCCAATCCTGTATCACTCCCACGAGGATTGGCCGGCGATGGTCTCCGAGCGGAGCCCGATGGAGGCCCGCGTCTTCGCCCGCCTCGAGCGGAAGCTCGTCCGGTTCGTCGACCACATCTACACCGTGGGGGAAGAGCTCGCCGCAAAGTACCGGGGATGGGGCAGGCCCGTAACGGTCCAGTACGGCTCGAAGTCAATCACGGAGATGCCGCGGCTCATGGACCAGGAGAAGTCAGAAATCCGTCGGGACTTCGGGTTCGCGAACGGCGATGTTCTCGTCGGCATCGCCGGATCCCTCGGGCGTGACGAAGCCCTGCCCGCGATCCTCGAGGCGATCGCGGGGTTGCCCGAGCGCGTGAAGCTCTTCGTCGTCGGCGGCCTGCCGGGCAAGGTGGAGGCGGCGAAGAGGGTCGTCACCGAGGGGGACATCGCGGGCCGGGTCGCGTTCACAGGACCCCTCCCGACGCCGATGTACCTCCGCCATGCCGCCGTACTCGACCTCGGCCTCGCGCTGTTCGAGCCGACGAGCGCGAACCAGCTCTACGTCGTCCCGCTCAAGCTGTTCGACTACATGGGACTCGGGATCCCCGTCGTCGTGAGCGATTTCCCCTCGATGCGCCAAATCGTCGACGATTGCGGAATCGGCACGACGGCGGACCCCCGCAGCGCCGAGTCGATTGCGGCCGCAATCCGATCGCTCGTGGAGGATTCCGCGAAACGCCGGGCGATGTCCGTGGCCGCCCTCCGGTGTTTCGAGACGACGTACTCCTGGGAGCGCCAGGAGGAAGTTCTTCTCAGGTCCCATCCGGTGTTCCGGCCCGCGTGACCCCCGGCCGAGGGCAACCTATTTACAGCCCAAGGAGGGATGCGCCGCCGCTATGGCCGAGATCGAGAACGTCCCCGTGGAGAACCCCGAGCACCTGAACGTGATCATCGGCCAGACCCACTTCATCAAGACGGCGGAGGACCTTTACGAGGCGATCGCGAACAGCGTACCGCAGGCAAAGTTCGGCGTCGCGTTCTGCGAGGCGAGCGGGCCCTGTCTCGTGCGGGCCGAAGGGAACGACGCTGCGTTGAAGGACCTCGCGGCCCGGAACGCGCTGAAAATCGGCGCCGGACACTCATTCGTCGTGTTCCTGAAGGATGCGTATCCGATCAACGTCCTCCGCGCGATCCGAGACGTCCCCGAAATCGTCACGATCTTCTGTGCGACCGCGAACGCTGCCGACGTCCTCGTCGCCTCGAACGTCCGGGGACGCGGAATCGTCGGCGTGATCGACGGCGAGTCGGCGAGGGACATCGAGACGGACGCGGACCGGAAGGAGCGGCTCTCGCTCCTCCGAAAGATCGGCTACAAGTTGGGCTGAGATGTCCCGAATGATCGGTGCCGTGAGCCGGCGACCGTTCCCGCCGAAGATCCTGGTCGCGTTCCGGGCCCTGGCGGAGAGTGGGAAGACCCCGAAGGACTTCGGATGCCCTCAGCCGGACCCAAAGCCTGGCCATCCCGACGGATGGGGGATCGCGTGCCTCGGGGAGGCGGAAGAGGTCTACCGGCGCGGCGCGCTAAAGGCGACCGCGGATCCTGCGTACGAGGACGCTGTGAAGGCGGTTGCGCGAATGGCGAACCCGCCGTTCCTGCTCCTCGCTCACCTCCGACGCTCTCCGCGGCGGGACGAGATCCGGACGGAGTTCTCCCATCCGTTCCGAAGGGAGACCGCGAACCGCCTCGCATTTTTCGGGCACGACGGCGCCGTCGAGGGACATGGGGTGCGGAACGGGCGAACCGATTCGATCGCCCTGTTCGATCGGGTCGTCGAAGGCCTCGGGCTCGCCGAGACGGACCACGCGGAGTTTAAGCGCGCCGTCGCGGCCGCGAAGGAATCGTTCGACCGCGAGTTCCCACGGAAGGCCTCGTCGTACACCTTCCTGATGATCGATGGCGACCGGATCGTCGCGCATCGGGACGCGCGGACGTGCGTCCCGTACTACTCGCTTCACGAGACACACCAGGACGAGGTCGCGATCGTGTGCTCCGAGGTCCTCGGAGGCTTCGAGGGACGTTGGCGGCTCCTCCGGAACGGCGAGTTCCTCGAGCTCCCCGTTCCACGGTGAACCCCCTCGGATTTTGTGTCATGAAACCGGTCGCGTGACATATTCTTGCACGCTCGTCTCGAGCGGCCCGCAAGGTTTATAAGAACCTCGACTCTCGGATGGGTGTCCCTTCTCACAATGGGAGGAGTCGTCTTGGGAGGAGTGTTATGAAGGAGATCGAGGTCATGACCACGTGCCCGGAGTGCCGGTCCGAGCACCTGATTCGGGACTACGAGCGCGCGGAGATTGTCTGTGAATCGTGTGGCCTCGTCCTTGATGATTTCATCATCGACGAGGGTCCGGACTGGAGGGCCTTCGACACCGAGCAGCGTGAATCCCGGGAGCGCGCAGGCCCGCCATCCAGCGTGATGAGCCACGATAAGGGTCTCTCGACCTCGATCGGGTGGCGGAACAAGGATGCGTACGGGCGCCAGATTCCGCACAAGTCCCGAGCGCAAATTTACCGCCTTCGGAAGTGGCAGCACCGAATCCGCACGTCGAAGAGCGGCGAGCGCTCCCTCGCGCAGGGCCTCACCGAGATCAATACGATGGCCTCGAAAATGGGGCTTCCCCGCCATGTACGGGAGAGTGCCGCTGTTCTCTATCGCAAGGCATCGCTCCACAACCTCGTCCGAGGACGCTCGATCGACGAGGTCGTCGCCGCGACCCTCTACGCGGCGTGCCGCCAGTGCGGCGTCCCGAGGACTCTCGACGAGATCGCCGGGAAGACACCCGTAGACCGGAAATCGATCGGCCGGACGTACCGGACCTTGGTGCGGGAGCTCGGCCTGAAGCTCCTGCCGCAGAGCCCGCGGGACTACATCGCGCGATTCTGCAACCGACTCGGGCTCGACATGGACGTCCTGCGGAAGGCGAAGGAGATCCTCGACCAGGTCGAGAAGGACGAGCTCGCGAGCGGCGTCGCCCCGAGCGGCGTGGCGGCGGCGGTGATTTACATCGCCGCGATGTTGTCGAACAAGCCCTGCACGCAGAAGGAGGTCGCCGAGGTCGCGGGCGTCACTGAGGTCACGATCCGGAACCGCTACAAGCGGATCTCGAAGGCGATCGGCCTCAAGGAAACCGCGGCATAGGCCGGGAACCCGGCTCCAGGGAGAATGCCGAGGACTGAGCGTTCCATGGCGAAGACCCGCACAAAGGCCGCGAAGAAGGCCAAGGCGGCGCCGAAGCCTTCCCATGCGAAGAAGGCCGACGAGGAAACCCCCTCGACGAAGATCGAGAAGGGCGACATTGTCTGGATCGACTACGAAGGCTGGATCCTGAACCCAGACGGGAATCGCACTCTCTTCGACACGACCCGCGAAGAGCTCGCGAAGAAAGAGGACAAGTACGACGAGAAGAAAATGTACGCGGAGTTCCCGATCGTCGTGGGTAACGGACGGGTTCTTCCCGGACTCGATGAGGCCCTCTTGGTCGCGGAGATTGGCAAAGACCTCGAGCTCACGATTCCTCCGGAGAAGGGCGCAGGGGAGCGAGACCCGAAGCTTGTCGAACTCCATCCGATGCGGGAGTTCCAGCGCCAGGAGATCGACCCTCATCTTGGGATGGAGGTCTCCCTCAGCGGCCGGCGGGGCACGATCACGCAGGTCACGGGCGGGCGCGTCCGCGTCGACTTCAACAACCCGCTCGCGGGCCGGACCCTCCTCTACCGTTACACGGTCACGAAGAAGGCCTCCGGGACCGAGGAGCGGCTCCGCGCGATCCTCGAGATGGACTACGGCCTCCCGGAGCGATTCCAAATCACGATCGACCACGGAACGGCGAACATCGTCGTGCCCGACGTGTGCAAGACGGACGAGCGGTGGTTCGTCTCGAAGTTCCGGGTCGTCGCAGACTTCCGCGACTTCCTCGGCCTCGAGAAGATCCGGTTCGTCGAGGAGTACACGAAGCCCGCGCCGGCGAAGGCGCCTACGAAGGCGGAGGCAAAGGCAAGCGAGAAAATTGCCGAAGAGGCCCCACCCTTGCCCCCGCCGACGGAGGAGCTCGCGGAGGAAGAACTCCCGCCCGATGAGAAATCGCCCGAAGAGCTCTAGTGCTCGGGCCTTACGTGGGGCGGGGAAGACATCGGCCTCGGTTAGAGCTTCCTTATCGAAACGAAGAGGACGGACAGTACGGTGAGTCCCAACAATGACACGCAGAGGAGACCGACCGCCCCCCCGTATACGAACCCTACGAGGTGGGCTGCAATCCCCAAGGACAGCAGAAAGGAACGGTGGACGAGGCCCGGTCTCAGTTGGTGCCGCCACACCACGAGAGGCACTAGAAAGGCGGCGACCGAGACCGCGATTACGAACAGATTGAAGGAGATCACGGAAACTGCAGTGATGGGCACCGCCAGGATCGCAATGCGGGTCCTCGGCGGGTAATCCTTCCCGCGCCACTGCCAAGAGACCTGCGGCACGGCCTTGCCGCGCGCCCACCCGGGGAGCGGCTCCTCGAGAGCGAGGGCCGCGAACAGCAGCATGGCTCCGCCTCCAATGACGGCCGACAGTGGAATGGCGAAGCGCTCGAGGAACTCCACGTTGGCATCGGCCCGCGCGCATTCTTCAGGATCGTAGTTCGGGTCCCGATCGCACGCGATTCGGACGGTGATGAGGCCGGGGCGGAACCCCAACTCGAGGACCGCACCGAACGCGATTCCAGAAATGAGCACGGCTAACGCGACTTTGAGGAGCCGAGTGTTCATCCCTATACGTCTCCGGTGGCGGGTCTCACAGTGTGCCCGCCTTCGGTCGCGGTTCTACGATGCGCTCGTCGATCAGCGCGGTCTGCCTAGATAAAGGCGATTCAATCCCTCCCTCCCTTGAACGGAGATGGCCGTCCGTCGCAACCTTTAATCAGATCTTCTCGCTGGAGCATCTGGGCCCCGGTGGCCTAATGGATATGGCACCAGCCTCCTAACGTCCTTGGCGGGCGTGGAGAAAGCTGGCGGTTCCGGGTTCGAATCCCGGCCGGGGCGCTGGACCGCGGAGTCGCTAGCCGGATCGTGGAAGATCGCGTAGGAGCTTCGCAGCTGCGGTGCGGGGATCAATCCTTCGAGCAACAATCGACTTGACATTGATTTCGAACGCTTCGCCCGCCTCTTTCTCGGAGAACGTCTCGGCGAGAAGACGGCGCATCGACTCGAGTAGTTCCTTCCTCGCGCGATCCGATTCGCGTCGTTCCCAGAGGGGTCCGGATCGAAGATGTTTGTGATGGCGCTCAATCACATCCGCGAGTTCCGCGACGCCTTTTCCTTCGAGCGCGGACGTCTTTAGGACCGGCGCACGCCAGCCGTCTTTCTCGTCAACCATGAACTGGAGGTTCGTCGCCATCACATCCGCGCCGCCGAGATCCGTCTTGTTCACGACGTACACGTCGCCAATCTCGAGGATCCCTGCCTTGAGAACTTGAACCGCGTCACCGGACTGGGGCATCTGTACGACGACGGTCGTGTGCGCGCGGCTCGCGACTTCGACCTCCGACTGCCCCGCACCGACGGTCTCCACGAAAACGACCTCCATTCCGAACGCGTCGAGCACCTTGACGGCGTCAAACGTTGCGAGCGCAAGGCCCCCTGCATGGCCCCTCGTCGCCATGGACCGGATAAACACACCCGGATCCGTTCCCGTGTCCGCCATCCGAATCCGGTCCCCCAGGACCGCACCGCCCGTGAACGGTGACGTCGGATCGACCGCGACGACACCAATTTTCTTCCCGCGACTTCGGAACTCCCGCACGAGGCGGTTGATGAGGGAGCTCTTCCCGACCCCGGGCGGGCCCGTGAGCCCGACGACGTGGG
>Ga0209751_10002368_pt1 | contig 18952 bp, 16 predicted proteins | sample RifCSP13_1_FD_184019 | JGI IMG/M metagenome (GOLD analysis project Ga0209751, IMG submission 184019) | Soil microbial communities from Rifle, Colorado - Rifle CSP2_sed 13_1 (SPAdes) (version 2) | ecosystem: Environmental > Terrestrial > Deep subsurface > Rock core/Sediment | place: Rifle... | reverse complement strand
TGCGGTGAGACAAAATGGTGGCACTTGGTCGGCGCCCTATGTGGTCAACGCCGACAATTGGGAGATAAATGGATGTCCTGTAAACGGCCCTTCGGTTAGTGCTGAGGGCCAGTTGGTAGCTGTTGCGTGGTTCACGGGTGTTGGAGAGACCCCACATGTCAAAGTGGCGTTCTCTGATGATGCAGGCGCGACGTTCAGTAATGTCATCGTTGTTGACGAAGGGGAAACAGTAGGCCGCGTTGACGTATTACAGCTGGGGGATGGTTCGGCGTTGGTGTGTTGGATGTCCGGCAATACAGATGGTGGCGCAATCAACGTCAGGCGAGTCCGACGCTCCGGCGCACTTGGGCCTACCTCTGTGATTGCGCGAACTGACATCTCCCGTTCCAGTGGGTTCCCGCGAATGGCAAGATTAGGGAACGAAGTGCATTTTGCGTGGACAGAATTCGGCACGCCTTCGCGAATCCGCACAGCATTCACCGACTTGAGCGCAATTGAATGATCACCTATCGATTGCCGATTGCCAATTGTTTGAGCGCTTAGGCCTACTACGCGACTCTCCCGAAATCACTCGAGACACCCATACGCTTTAGAGACTGTGTCAAAAACCTGTTACATGGACCAACAACAAAATCCTACACACGGCAGTGTGTAGGATCTATTGTTTTGACACAGTCTCTAAAGCGTATGGTGTCTGGAGTGGTTTCGGCAAAATGAAAAATGACCAATGAGCAATGACCAATGACCAATTCTTTCAGGTGGGTCGATCGAGACCCCTCACGCGATGTCCCCCAGTCACCTCCGTCTAGAAACAGGTCCAGGGTTCTGTTAGATGGTTAGCGTGTGGTATATTCTGCTACCCTTCACAAGTATTCGAATCGGATGGTGGCAGTACCGCCTAGAGGAAATGCACAAGCGGTTAATAGCGACTATTTTGTTTGGACTGGCGTTAATCTTCAGCCAGGGCGGCGTACTCTTCGTAGCCGCACTATGTCCTCACCTTAATCGTGTTGCAGAATCCTGCGAGAAACCCACCCAAGAAGCAGAATCAAACCATAACCACGGACAGCCACTACAAACGAAGAGCAATTCAAATCAATCCAGTACTTCTCACGAAGTCAACGTCTTGGCGCGACAGAGTCCCGTCAATCCCTGCGACCATTGCGCGGTGCACTCACGAACTGATTCAACAGTCGTGAGTCTTCGCGAGGCTCAGATGACGAAGCGCGGCGACGTGCCGGTCCCTGCAACCGCTGTCTCGGTTGTGCAAGCAATCCCAACAGCACCAATCGCCGTGTTGTCCGCTCGAGCCCATGGGCCACCCGGTACAAACGTCTCGACTTATATCCTCATCAACGCCTTCCGCATTTAGCTTCGTCCGCGCCCTAGTTCACTCGGCGTGTAGGCATAACTCTGCGCCGTCCCGCTCAAGTATCTAAACGCGTGTCGTTCCGGCGGCACACAATGGGGGTAAAAATGAATCGGTCTGAAATCTCTGCCAAACGGTCACGGACGCTTTTGGCATTGATACTATTGTTCGCGTTAAACGGGGTGGTCTTGCCGCAGCATCAGAGGCACGATTCATCTGCGTCGAGGGTCGATCAAGGCGGCCAACAAATACCTTCTACGCAGAACCCACAGTCGAGACCTTCACCGTCGCCGAGTCCATCGCCAGCGGTCGACCACAGCATGCACCAGATGCCATCAGGTCCACCCGTGCAAACGCCGCAAAGACAGCGCCGGCAGGTAATCCCCAATGACCCCGTCTTAACACTGGCGGAAATGGAAGAGCTGGCCGTAAGACAGAACCCGACTTTGGCTCAGGCTGACGCGGCAGTTCGAGCCGCAGAGGGGCGAAAGCGGCAAGCCGGAATGTTTCCGAACCCAACTGCGGGCTATTTTCTCGAGGAGTTCGTCTTTAGATCACCGGGAGAGACTGCAGAACAGGGTATCTTTGTCGAGCAAACCATTCCACTTGGAGGGAAGCTCGGTAAGGCGCGGCGAGTGTTTGCGGTCGAGCGGGACCAGGCAACGATGCTGGCGGAAGCCCAACGACTTCGCGTGGCAAACTCTATCCGGTTGCTCTATTACGAAACGCTTGGCGCTCAACGACTCGTCGAATTACGTGATGACCTTGCTCAGTTGGCGCATGAGGCAGTGGAGATAACGAATGAACTCTATAACGTGGGACAAGCTGACCGCCCAGATCAGCTGGAGATCGAGATCGAGTCCGAACGCGCAGAGATAGATTTTCTACGCGCCCAGAATGCCTGGCAACAATCCTGGCGTGAGTTAGTAGCTATGGCCGGGAATCCCAATCTGCCGCCAGCTCGGCTCGCTGGTGAACTGCACGATCCGGCAGGACCGCTGAATGAAACTCAGCTGGCAGAGAGTCTTCTAAATCAGAGTCCAGAAGTTCGCGTTGCAGAAGTAGGCGTGGAGCGTGCTCGGGCTGTTTTGGATCGGACTCGAGCAGAGCGAGTTCCGGATCTCTTCCTTCGCGGCGGACTGGGCTACAACTATGAGCGTTTCGAACCGGCGCCACCATCCGTCGTTGGACGCCGCAAAGGTGCTGAGGGACGTCTCGAGGTCGGGGTAACCATTCCAATTTTCAACCGGAACCAGGGGGGTATCGAAGCCGCTCGAGCAGATCTGGCAATAGCAGAACTTGAACTGCAGCGATTACGACTTTCACTGCAGTCCAGATTTGCTGTTCGCTTTCGCGAATATCGAAATGCGGAACAGATGGTTGAACGATATCGCACCAGAGTAGTGCCGCGCGCCAGACAGGCTTACGACATGTATCTCGCGAATTTTCGACAGATGGCGGCGGCTTATCCACAGGTGCTAATTGCACAGCGGACCTTGTTTCAAGTTGAGGTTGAGTACGCCAGGGCACTGGTGCAACTCCGCCAGACTGCTATTGGTTTGCGTGGCTTTCTACTAGCTGGTGGTCTGGAGAGCATCAACCGTGCAGGCGAGGGAACTGAGGGATTCAGATTGAGAGCGCCGAGCGAGGCGACGGGAGTTTCCGATAACCGATAACAATCAATGCAAGCGTGTAGACAGGAGCAATTATGAGTAACAGCAGGCGTAATTTCTTGAAAAAATCCGGAATTGTCGGAGCAAGTTTACTGGCTTCAAGCCAACTCGCCGCGGCCCAACGCGAAGGGCACGGCCAGCAGCAATCCCAAGCGCCGCCGAAACGCAACACGCCTTACGTTTCTGGCGGTGGAATTGTACCCGTCGAGACGCCCGACCTAACAAAGCTGAACTGGACGATGGATAACGACGTCAAGGTTTTCCATCTGACGGCGGAAGTAGTCAAGACCGAGCTTGTTCCCGGCAAGGAGATGTACGGGTGGGGTTACAACGGTAGTGTTCCCGGACCGTTGATCGAGGTGAATGAAGGTGACCGCGTCAGGGTGGTTTTGCACAACAAGTTACCCGAACCGACAACGATTCACTGGCATGGTCTGGAAGTACCCCTGAAGATGGATGGCGTTCCTTTTATCAGCCAACCCTTAGTTGAACCCGGCGGGACCTTCACCTACGAGTTCACGCTACATCAAAACGGCACCTTCTTTTACCACTCTCACGGCGCCATGCAAGAGATGATGGGTATGATTGGGCTCTTCGTCATCCATCCTAAGCAGCCGTATCAGCCACATTGTCACCGAGATTTCGGGCTGATACTTCAGGGATGGGCGCTCCTACCTAACAATCCAGTTCCTAATTCGTTTGCAATGGAATTCAACTGGCTGACAATCAATGGGAAAGCGGGACCGGCCACGACACCAATGATCGTCAAACAAGGCGAACGCGTACGATTGCGAGTGGTGAATTTAGGCATGGACCATCACCCAATGCACATTCATGGTCATCAGTTTTACGTCACCGGGACTGAAGGCGGGCGGAGTCCTGAAACCGCCTGGTTCCCAGGAAATACTGCAGTGGTCGGGGTGGCCCAGGCGCGCGATCTGGAATTCGATGCAGTCTACCCCGGCGATTGGATGTTCCACTGTCACTTGCCACACCACATGATGAATCAGATGGTGTCGATGGTCGGACCAATGGCCCACGCCGGCCATGGCGTGCAAACCGGGAAGGGAATGGAAGAGGGGATGGGAATTGTCAGACAAGGTCATGCCTTGTCTGAAGACATGGCTCCAGGGTTCGGGCGGGGAATGGGTGAAACAACAGAGAAGGACAGAAATACTTCAAACCTGGTCGCGCAGGGCCGCGTAAGCCAGCAAATTCCGAGTAACGGCAGAAAACGGGTGCCTGGCTACCCGCAGGACATGATGATGATCATGGACAAGGAGGTAGCGAAACCGCACACGTACGGGCTACCTCCGGGCTGGACCGCTTCAATGATGGGAATGATGACATTGGTGCGAGTTCTGCCCCCACCCATGTACGACGAAGTGATGCGCCGTATTAGGGAAGGCATCGTCGAAGCGCCAGCAGCTACGCCCAGCGGTCACAAACATAACTAACGAGAAGTCGTATAAAAGAGATACGCCGCTACAGAAGGGAATTGGGAACTGCGTTAACCGCTGGGAAGAGACAGGAGAACTCGACGGGCATGTTTGCGGCCCTGATTGAAGGCACCGACATAGAGGGTCCAAGGGCAACGGACAGAGGACTGAGAAAGAGGGACCGCCGCTTAGGTTGATCTCAGGTTGAGGAAGGAATCATGAAACCCGAAAAACAGATGAGAGGGAGCACGGACACGGCGGTTATCGATCCTGTCTGTGGAATGACGGTAAATCCGGAAACTGCTGCAGGATCGTTCGAGCACAACGGCACGACATACTATTTCTGCAGCAAACATTGCGCGCAAAAATTTAGCTCAAATCCGCAGCAGTTTCTTTTCCCATCCGAGCAACCGGCGGTCGTTTCGATCGGGCGTCCCTCCGAGAGAGTTGCAGGGAATTATACCTGTCCGATGCACCCTGAAGTGCATAGCCCGAAGCCCGAAGCCTGTCCGAAATGCGGAATGGGACTCGAGCCAGTGACTGTCGCAGCTCCACAGCAAAAGATCGAGTATACGTGCCCGATGCATCCAGAGATCGTCCGCGATTCGCCGGGAAGCTGCCCAATCTGCGGCATGGCGCTTGAGCCGAGAACGGTCACGGTCGCCGAAGAAGAGAATCATGAACTGAGGGACATGCGGCGCCGGTTCTGGGTCAGCGCCATACTCGCCCTTCCCGTTTTCGCCATAGGCATGAGCGATCTCATTCCTGGCGCACCTGTCCAGCGTACGTTCTCGCCCAGTGCTCTGACATGGCTCCAACTCGTTCTGACATCTCCAGTGGTGCTCTGGGGTGGCTGGCCGTTCTTCGTTCGCGGTTGGCACTCAATCGTGAATCGTAGCTTGAACATGTTCACTCTCATTGCGCTGGGAGTTGCAGTGGCCTATGTCTTCAGTCTCATTGCGACGATATTCCCGGACGTCTTTCCACATTCTTTTCGCGGACATGGAGACGCGGTACCAGTCTACTTCGAAGCTGCAGCAGTTATCACCTCACTGGTATTACTCGGTCAGGTGCTCGAGCTTAAGGCACGTAGTTCCACGAGCGCTGCCATAAGAGCATTACTGGGTCTGGCTCCGAAGACAGCTCGGCGAATAGCTCCAGACGGTAGTGAGCAGGACGTACCTTTGGACCAGGTGAACCAAAAGGATCGCTTGCGGGTGCGGCCCGGTGAGAAAATTCCGGTTGATGGCGTAGTAGTCGAAGGTGTTAGCTCTGTTGACGAGTCCATGGTGACGGGAGAGCCGATCCCAGTCGAAAAGCGGACTGGGGATCAGGTAATTGGCGCGACGGTGAATGGAACGGGTGCGCTGGTGATCGAAGCGCAACGCGTTGGCTCGGAAACCCTACTGGCCCAAATCGTCCAAATGGTTTCAGAGGCCCAACGGAGCCGAGCGCCGATTCAGAAGCTGGCAGATTTGGTCTCGGCGTACTTTGTGCCGGCCGTGATCCTGATCGCAGTAATTACTTTCGTTGTGTGGTCCACAGTTGGACCGCAGCCGCGCCTGGCTTACGGCTTAATTAACGCCGTGGCCGTTTTGATCATCGCTTGTCCCTGTGCCCTGGGCCTTGCAACACCAATGTCAATTATGGTTGCGATGGGAAAGGGTGCACAGCTCGGTGTACTCTTCAAGAATGCAGAAGCTATCGAAGTGTTGCGGGAGATAGACACTTTAGTAGTCGATAAGACAGGGACCATCACCGAAGGCAAACCGAAATTGATGACCGTAGTACCGGCGGCAAGTGTCAACGAGAGGGAACTGCTTCGATATGCGGCGAGTATCGAACGTGGAAGTGAACATCCCCTGGCCGCTGCGATCGTAAACGGCGCGCTCGCTCGAGAAGTTGAAGTAGTGAACGCACACCACTTTGAGTCCACCACAGGTAAGGGTGTGAAAGGGACTGTAGAAGGTCATCAGGTTGCTCTGGGAAACCAGAGTCTGCTGCAGGAGCTCGATATTCCTGCCGACGAGCTCATTTCTCACGCGGAAGAACTTCGCGCTCAAGGGCAGACGGTGATGTTTGTAGCGATCGATGGTCGACTTTCAGGAATTCTGGGCGTCGCGGACCCGATAAAAGAGAGTACTCCCGAGGCTTTACGGCAATTGCATGAAGAGGGAATTCGCGTCGTGATGCTGACGGGCGATAATCGCACAACTGCTCAAACGGTAGCGAACAAGCTAAAGATAGATGAGGTAGTTGCCGAAGTTTTGCCAAACGAGAAAGCCCAAATCGTTAAACGCTTTCAGACGGAGGGCAAGCGTGTGGCGATGGCTGGTGATGGTATCAACGACGCCCCGGCACTCGCACAGGCCCAGGTCGGGATCGCTATGGGAACTGGAACGGACGTGGCAATTCAGAGCGCGGGAGTAACACTGGTAAAGGGCGACTTGCGCGGTATCGTACGAGCGATTTTGTTAAGTCGCGCCACGATGAAAAATATCAAACAGAATCTCTTCTTTGCTTTTATCTACAACACTCTGGGAGTTCCCATTGCTGCGGGCGCGCTCTACCCATTCTTTGGCATTTTGCTTAGCCCGATGATCGCAGCTGCCGCCATGAGCTTCAGTTCCGTTTCCGTGATAGGAAATGCACTACGCTTGCGGCGTGTTGAGCTTTGAGGGAAATACGAGAGGGCAGGTCAAGGTTGGCGAGGGAGAGCGCCTCAACTGCTAGATTTGGCTCGTGTCATTTCGTGTGGATTTGTGGATCGGACTTCTCCGGTTTTGTTCCGACATGGAGGTGTTTGAATCGTGGCTACAATCACTTTCGAGATTCTCTTCATCGCCTTTTTACTTCTGGCCAATGGCATTTTTGCAATGTCTGAATTGGCCATCGTTTCGGCACGGAAGGCACGGCTACAGCATATGTGCGCGACCGGGAAGTCAGGTGCATGCGCCGCGCTCGAGCTGGCTATGTCTCCAGACAGGTTTCTATCCACAATCCAGATTGGCATCACGCTCATTGGCATTCTCGCTGGTGCTCTGGGTGGGGCAACCATTGCCGAACAACTTGGAGCTCAGGTTAGCCGTGCGCCTGCGCTCGCGCCTTATGGAGAGGCGATAGGACTGACGATCGTCGTAGTCGCAATTACGTACGTTTCCCTGATTGTAGGAGAGTTGGTGCCCAAACGGTTTGCGCTGAGCCACCCTGAGCGAATTGCCACCCTCGTCGCTCGTCCTATGAAGGCGCTGTCAAGGTTCGTTTCACCAATAGTCAGCCTGTTGAGCATCTCAACGTCGGCGGTGCTCACATTACTGAGACTGAAGCATTCTACCGAGCCCCCAGTCACCGAAGACGAAATAAAGGTGCTCATTGAGGAGGGTACACAGGCAGGTGTTTTTGAGGCGGTCGAACAAGAGATGGTTGAGAGAGTCCTCAAGCTAGCAGACCGCAGTGTTAGTTCTATTATGACTCCTCGCCTGGACATTATCTGGTTGGACACTGAAGATTCCCGCGAGGTGATTCGAAAAAAGGTCGCTGAGAGTTATTACTCAAGATTTCCCGTTTGTCGCAAAACCTTGGATCATATTGTGGGAGTCGTTAAAGCAAAAGACATGCTTGCCCGGTGTTTTGGTGGTGAGGAGGTGGATCTCCAATCTGTGGTGAAATCGCCACTGTTTGTGCCAGAGTCGCGGTCCGCCTTACAGGTACTGGAACTGTTTAAGACTTCCGGCACGCATATGGCGCTGGTCATCAACGAGTATGGCTCGGTGGAAGGTCTGGTCACAACCAACGATGTTCTTGAGGCTATTGTAGGCGACATACTTCCCACCAATCCGCAGTTTGAAGACTATGCAATCCCGCGGGCGGACGGCTCCTGGTTGTTCGACGGGGCAATCCCCATCGATGAGTTTAAACAGATCTTTAAGTCCGGGCGTTTACCAGGTGAGGAGCGAGCCAACTATCAGACGCTTGCCGGCTTCATCTACTTCCACCTGGGCCGTGTCCCAAGAACCGCAGACCATTTTGAATGGAATGGTCTAAGGTTTGAGATTGTGGACATGGACGGCAACCGCATTGACAAAGTGCTCGTTCGTGCAAGAAGTGAGATTGCAAGCGTTAAAGATGCATCGAGCACCCAAAGTCACTGACATTTCGGTGGACGATACGATCCACGAACCAACACTAAAAACAGAACATAGATCATTGCATCCTAGACCCGCTGAAGCTCGGTCAGCTTCTTAAGACTGAGCGCACTCCACCATCTCCAACAACCCAATGACCTTTTGACTGGCAGGGAGGCCCTGAGGCTTTGAGTCAACCCATAAGACACCGCATAAGTCGAATCGAGCCACATTAAGCGCGTCTGATAATACATATTATGACGCTGAAGGGTTTGCCAAAAGTCGGATTATTGGGCGACTTTTGGGGCAAACTGGATTTCTGCCCCCAAAATCAATTTGACTGATGGACTACATCAGCATCAGTGCAAAGTCTCCCTGCTTCTTTCAACAGTTTCTCGCGGGACCGTTTCTGTTAAGGTTGAACCTCATCAGTGTTCGGGGGTTACGCCCACTCGCTTCTGTGGTTTGACACGGGAGTGTAATATGTGCGGTTGACGGGTCGAATTAAGGAAACTGAGAATTAGTTAAGCACTACAAATCGGCCTCGCAAATCGGCAATCGGCGATTTTTCGTGCCTTGACACCCCAAAACCGCGACTGCTACAGTACGCGGTCTTTTCCTACACTTCAGCTCTCATGGAAAGGAGTCTGCTTGAGTATCGAATCAGGTTATTTGTTCACGTCTGAGTCAGTTACCGAAGGTCATCCGGATAAGATTTCTGACCAAATCTCTGACGCGATCTTGGACGCAGCTCTCGCTGAAGATCCAACCGCCCGCGTGGCCTGTGAAACGCTGGTTACGACCGGACTTGTTGTTGTTGCCGGGGAGATCACCACCGAAGCCAGGATCGACTACCCCCGGGTAGCTCGCGACACGATCCGCGATATTGGGTACACGCGCGCAAAGTACGGCTTCGACTCAGAAACCTGCAGTGTTCTTTCAGCTCTGGATCGGCAATCACCCGACATTGCGATGGGTGTCGACACCGGCGGCGCCGGCGACCAAGGCCTAATGTTCGGATTTGCCTGCAATGAGACTCCCGAACTGATGCCTTTACCGATTCAGCTCGCACACATGCTTTCGCGGAGACTCTCGGAAGTTCGAAAGTCTGGCGAGGTTCCGTATCTGCGCCCAGATGGTAAGTCTCAAGTCACAATTGAATACCGCGACGGCAGACCATTCAGAGTGGAAGCCGTAGTCATCTCTTCCCAACATGACGCCCGAGTAACAAACGAACAGCTGCGGGCCGACATCGCCGAGAAGGTCATTCGGCACACGGTCTCGGCAGAGTTATTGGATCAGGACACAAAGTTTCATATCAATCCTACCGGACGCTTCGTGACGGGTGGTCCACAAGGTGACGCTGGTCTAACCGGCAGAAAAATTATTGTTGATACGTATGGCGGGTACGCTCCACACGGCGGGGGCGCCTTCTCAGGCAAGGATCCAACCAAAGTTGACAGGTCGGCAGCGTACATGGCTCGGTACGTAGCGAAAAACATAGTTGCTGCTGGTTTGGCCGATCGTTGTCAGGTGCAATTAGCCTATGCCATTGGTGTCGCCGATCCAGTCTCAATTCTCGTAGACACAGCCGGCACGGGAAGAGTGCCCGAAGGCGCCCTGATTAAATTAGTGCGCGAATATTTCGAACTTACTCCGCGCGGAATTATTGAGCAGTTGAAACTCCGAAGACCCATTTACAAGGCTACTGCAGCCTACGGACATTTCGGTCGAGACGAAGAGGGCTTTACCTGGGAAAAGACTGACAAAGCGGAGTCACTTCGCAGCGCGGCCGGAGTTTAGGTCAGAGGACAGAAGTCAGAGGTCAGAGATCAGAGATCTAATGGAAAATGAGAAATGAAAATTGGTCATTGGTCATTTCAATTTATGGTTCTCTCTCCGACATGTGATCTCTGACTTCTGACCTCTGATTCCTAACTTCATCCAACAAGAGGAACAATATATGAGTGCAACACGCTCGCTCGAGTACGACGTGAAAGATATCGGTTTAGCAGCCCATGGCAAGCAGCGAATCGAATGGGCTGAACGCGAAATGCCAGTATTGCGACTCATCAGAGAGCGTTTCAGCGAAGAGAAACCGCTGAAAGGAATAAAACTACTGGCGTGCGCACACATTACGACCGAAACTGCCAACCTCGCACGAGCACTTCAGGCAGGGGGCGCTGAAGCGGTGTTAATTGCGTCCAATCCCCTTTCAACCCAGGACGATGTGGCGGCATCCCTGGTCTCGGATTGGAACATCCCGGTCTACGCAATCAAGGGCGAGTCCACCGAAACTTACAACCGTCACGTTCGAACGGCGCTCGATTACAAACCAGACATTATCATCGACGATGGGTCAGACGTGGTGGCTACACTGATAAAAGAACGTGGCGACCAGGTCAAGCAGATTGTCGGTTCTACCGAAGAGACCACAACCGGTATTCAGCGTCTCGAGGCGATGCTGAAGGCGGGGGTTCTCACGTTCCCTTCTATTGCGGTCAACAACGCGCAAACGAAGCATTTCTTCGATAACCGGTACGGCACGGGACAATCAACACTCGATGGGATCATTCGTGCCACTAACATCCTACTCGCCGGTCGAAACTTTGTAGTTGTTGGTTACGGCTGGTGCGGAAAAGGAGTGGCGTTGCGTGCTCGAGGTATGGGAGCGAATCTTATTGTTACCGAGATCGATCCTATTAAGGCCGTTGAAGCCGTAATGGACGGTTTCCGCGTGATGCCAATCGCTGAGGCTGCGTCAATCGGAGATATCTTTGTCACAGTCACCGGAAATCGCCACGTGATTGATCGAGAACATTTCGAGCGAATGAAAGACGGTGCAATTGTTTGTAACAGCGGTCACTTCGATCTGGAATTGAATCTTGTTGCACTGCGGGAGCTTGCCGGATCAGCTCCAACACATGTTCGCCCGTTCGTTGAGGAGTACAAACTCAGGTCGAATGATCACAGAATCATGGTGCTCGGCGAAGGACGGTTAATCAATCTGGCCGCAGCCGAAGGGCACCCAGCAAGCGTGATGGACATGAGTTTTGCCAATCAGGCGCTGTCAGTGGAATACCTCATTAAACACAAAGGTGAGCTGGATCCTGGAGTGCATCTTCTGCCCAAGGAGGTTGACACCGAGATTGCCAGTTTGAAGTTGTGTGCACTCGGCATTGCTATCGATACGCTGACGGCAGAGCAACTCGAATACATCAGCAGCTGGGAGATGGGAACCTAGCCAGTACTTCGAACGCTTTTCGGGAACGCTTTTCGGGAACGCGGGCGTCCCCGCCCGCACTCTCTTCCCCAGCTCAGAACTTCGGAACGCGGGCGTCCCCGCCCGCACTCTCTTCTCCAGCTCAGAACTTCGGAACGCGGGCGTCCCCGCCCGCACTTCTCTTCGCTTCTTGAACTGCAAAATCCCAGCCCTCTCTGCTACAATCCACCGCATTCCCACACAAGAAAGAACACCCACTTCTTACCACTTCACGGAAGGAGACGTATGGGTAGTGATGCCTAACCACTTGCATCTGCTGATGACGAGATTTGACGAGTTCGAAATAAAAAACTTGATGCAAGCGTTTAAGAGCTATACAGCTCACCAAGCCAATAAGATTCTCGGTCGTAAGGGCGAATTCTGGATGGACGACTACTTTGATCGGTGGACTAGGGATGAGCGACACTTCCGAGCCACTGTTCGCTACATAGAAAACAATCCTGTAAAAGCCGGATTATGTGCAAAGCCCGAGGAATGGCCCTTCTGTAGCGCATGGTTTCGCGCTCGGAAAAAGAAGTTAGTTTCTGAGTAACGGTCAGTGCGGGCGGGGACGCCCGCGTTCCGAAGTTCTGAGTTTGCCAGGGAGTGTGCGGGCGGGGACGCCTGGGTTTGGAAAAGACTGTTCTGAGCTGAGTTTGCCAGGGAGCGGGCGGGCGGGGACGCCCGCGTTCCGAAAAGTCAGGTACGCAACCGAGAAAGAAAGTAGGTGCCGGCGGCGGCGAAAATGACCGGCGGGGACCATGCCGCAACCGAAGGTGGAAGCAACCCATAGTTGCCTAACTGCTGAAAACCGCCACCAACCCCGAAATAAGCTACGCTGACTCCCACCGCCAGGCAGAGCGCTATGATGGCTCCCTTTCTGCCGAACGACATCGCCAGTGGTATCCCGATAAAAGCCATCACAATGGCGCCAAATGGCGTCGCATATTTACGTTGTAGGGCGAGGGCGAGTGCCAGGGCCGACACCTCCATCCCACGTCGTTTCGCGGATTGCAGGTAGGCGCGTAGCCCCTCCGAACTGAGCTGCGAAGGCTTATCAACCGTCGGTCGAAAGACTTCAGGTGGTTCGACCCCCGCCATCTCAGCTTCTGAAGCAAACTGATGGACCACCTCCAACCCACGCAGCGTGATCGCCTCTACATCCTTCAACAAAAGACGATCAGACGTAACCCAGCTAGCACTGGCGCCTTTCGTGATCTGTCGCAGGTGCACTCCATCCAAATCGAAATCGTAGATCACCGGCTCCTGAAGCGTCTTGTTGTGCTCGTTGAATTCGTACGAATAAAGTCGTGCACTTTCTCCAGAGGCAAGCCATTGGGTACCGGAGCCTGTGATGACTCTGGCTTCCCCGCCCCGAATTTGCGCACGCAACGCATCCTGTCGCACATTTGCGGACGGCATCACATGCTCCTGAATGAGCCAGATGCCAGCGCCCGCCAGGATTGAAAAAAGTAGTCCCGGCACCATCAAGCGGTAGACACTCTGGCCAGCTGCCCACCACGCTATCGCTTCCCTTCTCCTAGCCAACAATGCATAGGTGACCAGAACTGCTGTCAACATTGTCGCTGGAAACAGCTCTACGCTAACCAGTGGCAGCAGAAAAAGAATGTAGCGTCCTACCAATCCAATGCCGACACGATTCGTGCCGATGAACCGCCAGAGTTCGAATAAGGTGAAGATGATAAAAATCGACACAAGCACCACGAAGCCCGCCAGAAAACTTATCGATAAGGTTCGAAACAAACTGACATCCAGCAAGCTTGGAAAACCGGAGCGACCAATACCTAAGGTGGGCTCCACGAGACCACCCTGTTTGGCGATGCCCGTTTGAGGCCTGCGTAGCCCTCGGCTGCGTCCCAGGTGAAGCCTCGGAAAGCGATTCACCGTTAGCATCAGAACTGTGAGAGCGAGCATGATTGCTGTCGCGATCCACATTCCAACGACAGGCGTTAATGTGCCTACTCGCACCATCGATTCCCCAAGTAGCGAGGCGAGGTAATAAACGATAACGATGCTCATTGCCAGAAGTATTCCGACCCCGCGCCCACCACGTCTGACTCTGATTCCAATCGCGCCTCCGAGCAGCGCAAATATCAGAGGCGAGACAGAAAGCGCGAGACGGCGATGTAGCGTCCGCTGCGCTTCGTTTTGCTCTTTTGGCGACCCGCTTAGCGCCCGTTCCCTTAACTCAGACCACTCCAGTTCGTCTGGTCCAACTTCACTTCTGTGTAACCTGTCCAATAATGCGGAACGACCGGTATTAATCAGAATGCGCAATTGCTCGGATCGCTCTACCACATATGATTTGCCCTGTCCTTTGACCGAGGATGGGAGCTTAGTTGCGACTGCGTCAGTGAGAACAAGTTCGGATTTTTCGGCGGAAGAGTCGATTCGGCCAGAACGCGCTGTTACTGCCCTGACGGCGCCATCATCTTCCTGGGTGTAGATAAAAACACGTCCCCACGAACCGCTGATCTTGTCGCCCTCTCTCACATAGATAACGAACCCCGGAATGTCGGTCGTAAAAGTGCGAGGCTCAACTGGGGAATCGAGTTTTCTGAGAGCGCCGAGAATGGCCGCGCGCCGGATGTCGCGTGCGGCCTGGGGCGCTTCCTTCAGGTGAATGTAAGCCGCCGCAGCCGACGCAACCAGACCCACGATGAGTACGGGCCACAACATCGACCAGGTACCCACCCCAGCGGCACGCATGGCGACGATCTCGCTGTCGCTTCCCATTCGTGCGTAACCAATAATGATGCCTGCGATGACTGCGGCAGGAACGGTGAAGACGAGTACGCCCGGTAAAAGAGCCGCACCAATCTCACCCAGGAGGGCCAACGGCACCTGGGCGTAAAGCGCGATCTCAGCGAACCTCCCCGCTTGTTGGGCAAAAAGTACCGCCGTCAACAAGACGAGCGATAGCAGAACATAGGGAATCGCCGCTGCTGTTATATAACGCGGTAGCAATCGTCCACCGATCTTCATCGACAACTCCTCATCGGTTCGCTCCGGCTTACAGCTTCACGCGCGGCTCACGTTCCAATACTCGTCCGATTAATCGCCGCGTCAAGTCTGACATCTCCTTCTTCGCCTTTGTTGATACCGATCGATATTCTGCGGCAAATACGGCTGGTGAAACCCGCTGCGTCGCCCGAAGCTGACTATGGACCAGCGCCGACAGGGGAGAGCCTTTCCCGCGAGAACAGCTGGTACAACGTAAGACCAAGTCAGAAGTGAGATACACCGCCTCGCCGTCGCCAAGGGACCGGTGGCACTCGCCACAGACATTCAGATCCGGCAAGAAGCCCTCAAGCTTCAGCAACCACACCTCGAAATAACGGATTACCGCATTCAGATCTGCAGGTGACGCTGCCACCGCCCCCAAGCACGCTTTCACCATTCTAAATAACTTCTCATTTCGCTGATAAGGCGGTGAAAAATCGATCAGCAGGTCTCCCATATAAGCAAGTCCTGTCAACACCTCCGCATCAGCAAGGAGACTGAAATGCGATTCAAGAATCTCGACCTGTCTCAGAGAGATCAACTCTTGGTGTTCTTTTTGATAACAAGTTAGGTTGAGTACGGTGAAGGGTTCCAGTGCTGCGCCAAAACGGTTCCTTAAGCGGCGCGACCCCTTTGCTACCGCACGTATCAGGCCCGAGGCTCTTGTGAGGCAGACGACGATTTTGTCAGCTTCGGCGAGATTGTAGGTGCGTAAGACCAGTGCCTCAGTCTCGAGTACAGCCATCAGTAACGCTTAACACCTCGCCGGGAAGTAACCTAGAGGGGAAGAAAGTAGAGTACCCAGCCAAGAATCAAACCAATCACCATGAACTCAGCGAAGACCTTGGCTCCATACAACAGACGGTCGCGGCTGTTGTCCTTGGCAGTGACGCCAAACACGACGGAGACCAGCAGTGCGAAGGTGGCCATGACGAATAGATGTCTCAAGGCTTCCTCCCTACTGCTAGATCAAATGCATCGAGCATCCCCAGGTAGTTTAATAGTCCGGCAATGAGGAGGAATGTGTTGCCATATTCATAACTGGCTCGAGCGGCCTGCATCGGATCGTCGCCAAACCCAGCGCCCGTTACGTAAGATATTAAGTAGAGAATTCCAGCTCCTAGATTTGCGATCATCGGTGGTATCTGAAGCAACATGGAGGAGTTTGTGTCGTCAGGATTCAAGCTGAACATTCGACCTCCCATTAGTAGTCCAGCAATGAAGCAAATCCAAACGGCGCCGCCGATCAAGATAGCCCTGCGCGATTTACCCTGGAGCAGATGTCCCGCACCCGGTACGAACCAGGCTGCTAATCCCATTAACCAAGAGCCACCCGACGGCCTTTCCGTTGACGCTCTTTTCTCTGCCTTTGCCAAATGCGACCTCCCGATGCAGTGATGAATTACTTTAAAAGTATAGTCTGAAGTTAGTTGAAAGCTGCCACTTACTACTCCGGAATAATACGTGTATTTGAAAGATCAGGCTTATCCAGGCGGCGACACTCCGCTCTGAACTTAGATTTGCAACTATGCGGGCGGGGACGCCCGCGTTCCGAATCTTTAGTTTGCAACTATGCGGGCGGGGACGCCCGCGTTCCGAATCTTTAGTTTGCAACTATGCGGGCGGGGACGCCCCTGTTCCGAATCTTTAGTTTGCAACTATGCGGGCGGTACGCCCGCGCTTCGATTTAAACCGCTACTTTAAACGTCGGCGTTACGACTCTTAAACCCTAACCTGAGCTTTAGAGTTAGTCAGTACAGCAAAGATCCAGCACGTAGTACTTCGAAATCTCTAAATTCGTCCTGCCACTCATCCTCAATATCCTTAAGTGCTCTTCCTTCTTCAATTGCTTTACGAAGAGCCTCAGTGCCGGCAATAACATCAAAAGGATTCCGATCAAAGACGTACTCGTAGGGTGGCTCCTTCCAGCGAAATTCATCATAGAGCTCGTAAGCAACCTTTACCATCGCCACGCCAACCACAACCGGTCGAAATTGTTCGCGATCAAGCACATGAATTTGGACGCCACCACAACTAATTTTTGCATGCTTCTGAAATGTTGGTCTAAAGACGCAGCTCCGGAAGTACACTCCGGCCAGGCCTATCCCGTTCAGCACCGCTGCATACTCGTGTGGGTCGATGTACGGCGCGCCGACAAACTCAAAGGGTCTGGTTGTCCCGCGGCCTTCCGATAACTGAGTGCCCTCAAAGTGCACCGTGCCGGGAAACACCGTCGCGCTCTCAAGCGTCGGGATGTTTGGCGAAGGCATCACCCAAGGGCCATCGGTCTGATCAAACCACAACTCTCTTTGCCAGCCCTTCATCAAAACAATGTCCAGGTCGCAATTGATCTTAAAGTGTTGGTTGAAGATCTGCGCAAGCTCCCCCATGGTCAGGCCGTGTCTTGTCGGCAGGGCAAACTGTCCGACAAACGAGGCGTGTTCGGGCTCAAGAATATTTCCCTCGACGGAGACACCATTGATCGGATTCGGACGATCACAAACCACGACCCGTTTTCCAAATCGCTTTGCCGCACGCATACAATTGGCTAACGTATACGCGAAGGTGTAGATGCGGCATCCGATGTCCTGCATATCGAAAACGATTACATCCACATCCGCCAACATTTCAGCTGTTGGCTCTCGAGTCTCGCTATACAACGAGTGAATGCGAAGCCCGGTGTCCCGGTCTAGGCTGTGCTCCGTCTCAATCATGTTGTCCTGAACGTCACCGCGAATCCCGTGCTGCGGTCCAAACAGGGCGGTCAATTTGATCCTTGGGTCCTGATTCAACAGGTCAGCCGCATGCATAAACTTATGATCGACTGACGCTTGATTGCATACGAGCCCAACCCTGGCGTCGCCCACTATTTCTTCCGAACGCTCAAGCAGTGTCTCAAGGCCAAGAAGGATCTGCTTCTTTGCGGGTATTCGAACTGATGATTGCATCATTCTTAAAGTATCACGTGAACTGTTTCAGCCACAGAGAACTGAGCCACCATTGACGTTGAGTACCTCGCCGGTAATGTGACGCGCCCAATCTGTGCACAGAAAGGCAATCGGACCAGCAATATCATCGGCGGTCGCAATTCTCTTCAGGGGAATAGTTTCAATTATCGACTTGCGCCTTTGTCCATCAGCGAACACTTCGGTGTTCATATCGGTGTCGACCCATCCAGGCGCGACGCAATTTACCGTAATGCCAGAACCTGCTAACTCAGTTGCCAACGACTTCGTAAACGAGATCTGGCCTCCTTTGGAGGCGGCATAGTTCGAGACGCCGGCTTCACCTCTTTGACCAGCAGTGGAACTGACTATTACGATGCGACCAAACCGATTCTGCTTCATGACAGGAACAGCGGCGCGGCAAACAGACCACGTCCCTTTCAGATTTATGGCCATTGTCCTGTCCCAAAGCTCTTCAGAGATCTCTTCAACTGGCGCGCCGCGCCAGATCCCGGCATTACATACAAGAATATCGACGGTGCGAAACAACTCCACGGTGTTGTGGATGAGCAGTTCGGCCGAAGAGAGACTGGAAACGTCGGCCTGTAGAGCTGCTGCGCGGGCGCCGATTTGTTGCAGCTCGCTAACAACGGATTCAGCTGCGGAGCGGTCGTGTTGATAGTTCACTATAACCGCGGCGCCTAACTCACCCAGTCGCAACGCGGTCGCGCGGCCGATCCCACGTGATCCACCTGTAACGATTGCCACACGTTCTGAAATATTAAGATCTCGAGCCAAGCCGTTTCCTTCCCCTGCACTGCTAAGGTGCTGTCAATGTATGCTGTCGTGAATTATGAGGTGCACAGGCGCTCCACCCGCCGCTTGTACTGCCTCGCTGTAGTGTCGGGAAAGGTAGAACCGATCGGTCTGAAGTTCGATGCGCATCGTTATGCCGATGCGTGGTAGCTGATCTCTCATGGGACGTCAGGAGTGCGTTCATTAATCTAGCAGCACTTGGAGTAATTGCCAATTGCCCCTGGAGTGCGGCGGCAAGGAGCGCCAGCGGGGCGCCGCCGCTTTGGGTTTAATATCTGCGGAAAGCGCGACGAAAAGCGG
>Ga0209751_10002366_pt1 | contig 18959 bp, 12 predicted proteins | sample RifCSP13_1_FD_184019 | JGI IMG/M metagenome (GOLD analysis project Ga0209751, IMG submission 184019) | Soil microbial communities from Rifle, Colorado - Rifle CSP2_sed 13_1 (SPAdes) (version 2) | ecosystem: Environmental > Terrestrial > Deep subsurface > Rock core/Sediment | place: Rifle... | reverse complement strand
GGCAGAGATACGCGGCCACCGCCGCACTTACATCGGCGCGCTGCCGGGCAACATCATCCAGGGCCTGAAAAAGGCCGGCACGCGCAACGTGGTGATGATGCTCGACGAAGTGGACAAGCTCGGCGCCGGCGGCTTCCACGGCGACCCGTCATCGGCGCTGCTCGAAGTGCTCGACCCCGAGCAGAACAGCACCTTCCGCGACAACTACCTCGCGGTGCCCTACGACCTTTCGTCGGTACTGTTCGTGTGCACCGCCAACGTGCTCGACACCATCCCCGGCCCGCTGCGCGACCGCATGGAAGTTATCCAGTTGCCCGGCTACACCGCGCAGGAAAAGCTGCAAATCGCGCAGCGCTACCTGCTCGACCGCCAGCTTTCGCGCAACGGCCTGCTGCCGGCGCAATGCGAAATCACCGAGGCCGCGCTGACCGACATCATCGAGGATTACACGCGCGAAGCCGGCGTGCGCAACCTCGAGCGCGAGATCGGCTCGGTATGCCGCCATGTCGCGCTGCGCATCGCCGCAGGCGGAGTGGAACACATAACTATCGACGCGGCCGACCTGCCCGCCATTCTCGGCGCCCAGAAGTTCGAGGCAGAGATCGCCATGCGAACTGCCGTTCCCGGCGTTGCTACCGGACTGGCGTGGACGCCGGTGGGTGGCGACATCCTCTTCATCGAAGCGGCGCGCATGCCCGGCAACGGCAAGCTCATCGTCACCGGCCAGCTCGGCGATGTGATGAAGGAAAGCGTGCAGGCAGCCCTGTCACTGGTGAAAGGGCGTGCGGCGGAACTGGGAATCGATGCCGGGATGTTCGATAAATCCGACATTCACATCCACGTGCCCGCTGGCGCAACGCCCAAGGACGGCCCGAGTGCCGGTGTCGCGATGTTCACTGCGCTCGCCTCGCTGCTCACGCAGCGCCCGGTGCGCAGCGACGTGGCGATGACCGGTGAGATCAGCCTGCGCGGCCTCGTGCTGCCGATCGGCGGCGTGAAAGAAAAAGTGCTCGCGGCGCTGCGCGCCGGCATCAAGACCGTGATGCTTCCTGCCCGCAACCGCAGGGATATGGAAGATATTCCCGCCGAGGCCAGGGAGAAGCTCGAGTTCGTGTGGCTGGAACACGTGGATGACGCGCTGAAGGTGGCATTGTCGACAAAGGCTGAAACGCGGGCGTGAATATTCGGGCGTGTTACCCGGATAATTTATTGATCTTTCCGTAATTCATGACAGATGCCATAAAACAGCCGTCATTCCCGCGAAGGCGGGCATAGGTATTTCAGGTTAATGTCTGCAATGGAGAACATTCTCGAACGACCGGAATTGGCTGGATATCAATCTTGGTGCTTGCCTTCCCGGAAGCGGTCATTCGAACATTGGGTTTGTTCAATTATTCTGATTGCCTGTAATAAGCACTGGCTTGGTGGTTGCTACAATTCAAGACTATATTGGCACGAAACAACAATTATTGAGGATTACATATTTGAAGACAGAGTCTCCGCATCTCGTAGGTCGGGCTACGCCTGTCCTGAGCCTGTCGAAGCGGCCCGACGCGGCGGGCAAAGCCCGCCCTACGGTAAATCACTAACAGTCATGAATTATGTAAAGCTCAATAAGCAGGAGGGCAAGCCGCGCGGCTTGCCCGTTTCATTGGAGAGAGGAGATTCTTTAATCCATTATTGCTTCCACCGGGACAGTGATTTTCACTTCATCGCTCACTGCCGGGACGAATTTCGTCATGCCGAATTCGGAGCGTTTCAGAATGGCGGTGATGTCCGCGCCGCAGGCCGGTTTTTTGACCATCGGGTGCGGGGCGCAGCGGAAGTTGCTCACGGTGAGCGTCAGCGGTTTGGTTACGCCGAGCAGGGTGATACTGCCTTCGGCGGCCACCACCTTGTCGCCTTCGAACACCAGCTTGTCCGAGGCGAAGCGCATGGTCGGGAATTGCGCGACGTTGAAGAACTCATCCGACTTCATGTGCTCATCCCATTTCTCGAACCCCATGTCGACCGAGGCGGTTTCGATCACCAGTTCCACGCTGCCTTTTTTCGCGGCGGTGTCGAGGGTGACCTTGCCGCTGGAATTGTTGAAGCGGCCGCGCTGGGTCGAGAAGCCGAGATGGTTGACCTCGAAAATCGGCCAGGTGTGGCGCGGATCCACGGTGTAGTTATCGGCGGCGCAGGCGGGCGCGGCAAGCAGGCCGGTGAGGAGGATTGCGAGAAGTTTGCTCATGGTGTTTTCCTTTCGATTTGGTTATTTTTTTGTAACGGTAAAGTGGAAGCGGATCTGCACTTCATCGGCGACCGTATCGGTGTCGCTCCAGATACCTGAGCCGATGCCGTAATCGAGCCGCTTGATCTGGAACGTGCCGTCAATGGTCAGCGTATCAGCATTTTGTTTGAGCGTGAAGGGGGCCTTGACGTCCAGCGACCTGCCCTTGATGGACAGCTTGCCGAGCACCTCATAACGATCCTTGCCGGATGGTTTGACGCTGCCCGAGACGAAGCTGGCTGCGGGGTGGTTCTTGGTGTCGAACCAGGCCTTGCCAGCGACTTCGGTATCGACTTCGGCGTTGCCGGTGTCGATGCTGGCAAGCTCGATGTCGATGTGCGCCATCCCGGCTTCCGGCTTGGCAGGATCTACCGCGATGCGCGCAGCAAACTTCCTGAAGTTGCCCTCCACCGGCACGCCCATCTGTTTGGAGACGAAGCTGATGTTGCTTTGTTGCGGACGCAGCACGGTGAATTCTGCGCCTAGCACCGGCGAGGCGGCAAGCAGCAGCGGAATGATCAGCAAATATTTCATGAGTTCCTCTTGAGAAACGGAATCATACGCGCCAGTATTTCGTCGCGCTCGATGAAGTGATGTTTCAGTGCGGCGCCGGCGTGGGCAAGTATCAGGCCGAGCAACAGGAAGTTGAGGCCCACGTGCACCCCCTGGAGCAGGTCGCCCAGTTCCTTGTTCTTGGCTACCAGATCGGGCAGGGGCAGCACGCCGAACCACACGGTCTGCACACCCTTGGCGGAACTCATCAGCCAGCCGCTCAGCGGCACGATGATCATCAGCGCATACAACAGGGAGTGCGCAGATTGCGCGGCGATCTTTTCCCAGCGCGGCATGCTGTCGAGCAACGGCGGCGGGCGGTGAGTGGCGCGCCACAGTATGCGCAACAAGACCAGCAGGAACAGCGTGACGCCGATCCACTTGTGATAGCTATACAGTCTTAGCTTGTCCGGCGATATCGGCAGGTCGTGCATATACACGCCCAGCGGGAAGGTGGTGAAGATCAGCAATGCCATTACCCAATGCAGGGTAATGGCGGTGCGGGTGTAGTGATTCGTCATGGCGATTTCCCGGTTTGGTTGGGCAATCCTAGTGCACAGTAACACCTTAAAACAACCCCCCTCAGTCCCAGCCTTTGTGCGAGCATCCGCTGCGCGGATTGCCTGCTTGATCCACTTCAGGGGGGAGCCTTTAAGCCTCCCATGACAAGCATGTACTGAGCTTGTCGAAGTGGGGAGGTTTGGAGGGGTTGGTTCGCGAAGATTCAGGTGTTACATACATAGTATTGTTGAGCTTTACATAATTCATGACTGTTAGGTGATTTACCGTAGGGCGGGCTTTGCCCGCCGCGTCGGGCGTAGCCCGACCTACGAGATGCGGAGACTCTGTCTTCAAATATGTAATCCTCAATAGTATGGTACGAGGCACAAGGCACAAGGCACAAGGCACAAGGCACAAGGCACAAGGCACAAGGCAAGAGGGAGAACTTTTTTTTGGTTTGCTCCTCCAATCGGGCACTTGAAAAAACGGGGATATGCCCCACGTAGCAAAGCAGGTGGTGAGCGGTGTTAAACTGCGCGCCGTAATTTCTGGAGGATGGAGACAAACGCATGAAACGAATTTTCTTGTTCATTATGACCAACCTGGCGGTGGTGTTCGTGATTAACATCACGCTGCGCCTGCTCGGCGTGGACCGCTGGCTGGATGAGACAGGCGGGATCAACTTCACCGCGCTGCTGGTGCTGTCCGCCGTGATCGGCTTTGCCGGCTCGCTGGTCTCGCTGGCGATGTCCAAGTGGTCAGCCAAGCGCATGGTAGGCGCGCGGGTGATCGAGAATCCGGTCGATCCGACCGAGCGCTGGCTGGTGGACACCGTGCGCAAGCAGGCGCAAGTGGCGGGTATCGGGATGCCGGAGGTGGCGATCTACGATGCGCCGGACGTGAATGCGTTCGCCACCGGATGGAATCGCAACGACGCGCTGGTGGCGGTGAGCACCGGCCTGCTGCACAACATGAGCCGCGATGAAGCCGAGGCGGTGCTGGCGCACGAGGTCAGCCACGTCGCGAACGGCGACATGGTGACGCTGGCGCTGATCCAGGGCGTGGTGAATACCTTCGTGATATTTTTCGCCAAGCTGTTCGGCTACTTCGTGGATCGCGTGCTGCTCAAGAACGAGCGCGGTCCCGGCATGGGCGCGTTTGCCGCCGAGATCGTCGCGCAACTGGTGCTGGGCGTGCTGGCCAGCATCATCGTGATGTGGTTCTCGCGCCAGCGTGAATTCCGCGCCGATGCGGGCGGTGCGAGCCTGGCCGGACGCAACAAGATGATCGCCGCGCTGGAACGCCTGAAAATGAACCATGAGCAGACCGTCCTTCCGGAAAAGATCGCTGCTTTCGGCATTTCCGGCGGCAAGAGCTTCGCCAGGATATTCATGACCCATCCTCCGTTGGATGAGCGCATCGCGGCGTTGCGCTCTACGAATTATTGAGCTTTACATAATTCATGACTGTTAAGTGATTTACCGTAGGGCGGGCTTTGCCCGCCGCGTCGGGCATAGCCCGACCTACGAGATGCGGAGACTCTGCTTCAAATATGTAATCCTCAATAAGATAAACACGCCACGATGCCGGAATTACCGGTGGAATGGGCAGCATTGGCACATAAAATGCTTGGATTCAAGGTACCGCTTGAGGTATTCTACGCAACGGATATGCGCTGCGCCAAACCGCCATCAATCAAAGGTGACGCTAGGCCGTGGATTTGCAATCGAGAGATTTTTGTCAACAGAAAAGAAAGGGAAGCAAATGCCATCCTTGATACAAAAAACTACTGATGTCCGGGCAGCCATTAGACCCGCCCTCATTGGCCGGATGCTGTTCATCTGGTCACTGGTCATTGCCGCTGTCTTCGTCGACCCCGCTCCCGCGATGGCCGAGTACGGCGACGTGGTCATCAACAATTACTCGGATGCAGCGGGCATGCGTCCGGTGATCTTCCCCCACTGGTTCCACCGCATCCGCTTCCGCTGCAAGGTGTGCCATACCGATCTCGGCTTCAAGTTCAAGGCCGGAGGCAACGACATCAACATGTACAAGATCATCGAAGGCAAATATTGCGGCGGATGCCACAACGGCAATGTCGCCTGGTCGGTAAAAAACTGCATCTTGTGTCATTCCGCCAAACCCGGCACGCCGACCCAGGTACACGAAAGCACGATGCAGGAACTGGCCGTACCGGTCAAATCCATGACTATCAAGAAATAGAGGCTACCATGAACCGTCTATCCAATACGAAAAACTCTTGTTCGGGCACCCGAATGATGTTCTGCTCTTTGCTGGCTGCTCTGCTGAGCGCACCATTAACAACTACATCTGCCGCTGAACCGGCGAAGAGCAAGCCGGCGAAAACCAAGCCGTCCTCCGCACCGGCCACGGCAGCAGCGCCTGCGGCCGCAGCGGCGGCACCTGCCGTGCAGCAATACCAGTATCCGACCCAGCCCGCCATCGCGGGAGGGGCGAACCCGTTCAACCGGCTGCTGAAGGTCGCAACCCGTCCGCACATGCCACCCAGCGAAGATGGTATCCACGATCCCGCCAATGAGGGGACCATGATCCTGCAACAACCCCTGGATGCTTATGAAGGTATGCCCATGACCGAGACCGGACTCGGCAACGGGGTGCATTGGGTGAAGGCTCTGGACGATGGCAATCTCAAGCCGCGCTGGGAACGCACCGATCCGGGCGCGGAACCGATGATCATGGACATGAACATCGTGCGCGTACCCAAAGGCTCGATGCCGGACGTGGTCTTCCCCCACCGGCAGCACACCTTGTGGCTGACCTGCTCGAACTGCCATCCCGACATTTTCGTTCCGCGAAAAGGCGCCAACCAGATCAATATGGCATCCATTCTGCTCGGACAGAAGTGCGGCGTATGCCACGGCAAGGTGGCTTTCCCGATTTCCGAGTGCAAACGCTGTCACTCCCAGCCGAAAAAAGTGGCGGCCAACGGAGGCGGGGTGGTGCGGCCGTGACACGGCGTTGCACTAACAGTAGGCAATCCACTATCCAGCAAGCTGGATGTGGAATTGACACCGCAGCATCCGGGCAAACGTGCATTTTTGTAGGGCGGGCTCTGCCCGCCGGATCAGGTTGTCGGGCGAAGCCCGACCTACGAATTGTTTTGCCTTTGAAATGGAGTAACGTGCCGGAGGTGCGGGCACGACACGGTGAGGCGGAGCCTTCCGGTGCGGGAGTGCCCGCATCGCACCTCCTCCCGCAATCGGCCGGCTACGCCGGTAACGTGCCGGAGGTGCGGCCGTGAAGGTAACAGCGATCAGGTATTGGCTGCCACTGCTGGCGCTTTTCGCCGCATCGCCCGCGCTGGGGGATGGAGAAGACGTTGCCCCGCCGTCACGGGAAGAAGTTCAGCAGGAGTTATACCTGGTCAAGATGCTGATCACCAATTCGCCCCTTGCCGCGCGCAGCGGCGATGACAAGGTCAAGCAGACGCTGGAACTGGCCCGCACCCTTTACACCAGGGGGAATGATGCGTTCATTGCGGGCAACATGGTGTGGGCGGACGCCTTCCTGGATGAGGCGCTGAGCGTGCTGGAAGATGCCGCGCGGCTGGCATCCGATCCGCTACAAACGGAAACCAGACAGCGCGAACGCTATGCCGAAGTGCTTGATGACGTGCGTGCCTTCCAGGCCACCTATCAGGATCTGCGCGGCGGACTGTCAGCGAAAGATGTGAAACTGCATGATGCGAAGATCGAACGCACCCGCGACATGATCTATCGCGCCCAGGTGATGGTGCGCGATGGCCTGTATCAGGAGGCCACCGAACTGCTGGAAAGAGTGCATGAGGTGTATATTTCCGTTCTCAACGAATTGCTGGCATCGACGGCTTTGGTCTATGACACCAAATTCAAAACGCCGATGGAAGAATTCGAATATGAGCTGGCGCGCTACCGCAGCTATGAGGAACTGATACCGATCGCCCTTGACCAATTCAAACCCGACGAGTTCACGCTCAAATTGAGCGAGCGCTATGTGCAGGACGGCCGCACGGCACATGGCGCCGCTGAAAAACAGGCTGCGGGCGGCGACCATCCTGCCGCCATCAGCACTCTGCAGGATGCGACCAAACGTCTGCAGACGGCGCTGCGCACGATCGGGTTGGAGGTGCCGCAGTGATTTTTGCGTGCCGGAACGGGATGCCATGAAACGCCGTATCGCTGTGCGGGTGCTCGCCGCGTGTATCGGGCTGTGGTTCGCCCAGACCGTTCCGGCGGTCGAGGAAGTCTTCGCACCCGAGGGCCCCGGACTATGGCTGCCGATAACGGCGGACGGCCTGCACGACCCAACGGGTCCCGGAACACATCTGCTGCAAAATCCCTCCGACGCGCTCTTTTATCTGCCCTCCTCTTCTTCCGGCAATAAGGTGCGATGGGTCGAAGCGTTGCAGGAGGGGTATATCGAGCCGCGCCCCAGCATTCTGGACGATGATTACCAGATGCAGGTGCTCGACCTGGATGTGCTGCGAACCAGGACAGCGGGAATCCCGATGGTATTATTCCCTCACAATAAGCACACCGAATGGCTGGAATGCGGCAACTGCCATGAATGGCTGTTCAAATCCAAGGCCGGCGCCACGCGGTTCGGCATGTTCGACGTGCTGAACGGAGAATACTGCGGCCGCTGCCACGGCGCGGTGGCGTTTCCGCTGACCGATTGCTACACCTGCCACAGCGTGAAGCGCTCGTCCCTGAAAAAGCCGGTCAAAGAGCTTGAACTCCACAAATGACGGACACCCGATCGCACGCGCACAACCGGTACCCGGCACGCCTCCTTCGACTGGGCTCAGGACATGGTTATTTGCCGGTAAGCATGATCGTGCTGGCACTGCTGATGCTGTTTGCACCGCTTCCCGCCACGGCCGAATACGGCGATGTGGTGTTCAACAAGCGGGCGGAAAAAGCCGGCATGCGCCCGGTGATCTTCCCGCACTGGTTCCATCGTATACGCTTCCGCTGCAGGGTATGTCATACCGAAGCCGGCTTCGAGATGCGCGCGGGTTCCAACGATATTCTGATGTCCGACATCATTGAAGGCAGGTTCTGCGGCATGTGCCATAACAACAAGATTGCCTGGGGTCCGCAGAATTGCCACTTGTGTCATTCAGGACTTCCCGGGCTGGAAAGCGGGATACGCGGAGGTCCCACCACAGGGGGCCCGGGCAGATGGTGAAGCTTGCATGCATATTATTCCGGATGGAATGCACGTCTGATCTGGAAGCGGAATGAGCATGCAACGCCGCAGGTCGAACGCGCAGTAAAACAATCCGTAGGCCGGGCTTCGCCCGACAGTTAGATCAGGCGGGCAGAGCCCGCCCTACAAATACACGTCTGACTCTGGAATGAGCGCGCAACACTGCAGTAAATGTAGGGTGCGTTTACGCACCATCGTCATGTGGTGCGTAAACGCACCCATGTTACTCAACCCGGCCTGCGACTGAGTGTTAAGGAGAAAATATAATGAGCCCGCAACGCCTGTTACCAATCGCACTCATTGGCCTGACTCTGCTCATCGCCGGTTGTGCGGAGACACCGAAAGTGTTCCGCCTCACCAACACCAGCCAGGAGACTCCCAGGGTATGGCCGGCGGCGCCGGAGAAACCCCGTTACGGATACGTGGGGGAATTGACTGGGGAGGATAACTTTCGCCCCGAAAATCTGGAAGCCCGCAGCACCGCAACGAAGCTGTTTGACTGGCTGGTCGGCGTCGCCGGAGGCAATCACGAACCAGTTGCGCTGCGGCGGCCGCAGTGCGGAGCAGTGGACGCGGAAGGCAGCGTTTTTGTCACGGATATCGGCCGTGCGGCAGTGTACGTTTTTGACAAGCCTGCCGGGCAACTGGAACTCTGGGACATGGCGCGTGTAAACACCCGGTTCGTGGCCCCGATAGGCATAGCGCTGGGCCCGCAGAACGAGATACTTGTGGCGGATGCCGAACTGCACAGCGTGTTCCGGCTCGATCGCAAAGGTAACCCGGTAGGCGAGTTCGGCCGCGACGTGCTTAAACGGCCCACCGGACTGGCACGCGATGCCCGGCGCGGGAGGATCTATGTGGCTGATACACACGCCCATGACATCAAGGTATTCGCCGATGATGGCAAGCTGCTGGAAGTGATCGGCAAGCGCGGCGAAAATAACGGGGAGTTCAACTTCCCCACCCACCTGGCCTTCGCCTTCGACAAACTCTATGTGACCGACACATTGAACTCGCGCATCCAGGTGCTGGACATGCATGGCGAGATGGTCACCAAGTTCGGCCAGCGCGGGCTGTATGTGGGCAATCTGGTGCGCCCCAAGGGCGTAGCGGTGGACAATGAAAGCAATATTTACGTGATAGAATCGCTGTACGATAATTTGCTGGTTTTTGACAAGCAGGGGCGCACTTTGCTGGCGCTGGGCGGCACCGGCAAGGGTACCGGGGAATTTTACCTTCCGTCTGGTGTCTGGACCGACAGCCATGACCAGATTTATATCGCCGATATGTTCAACGGCAGGATCACGGTCTTGCAGTTTCTGGGAGGGTCGCAATGAATGTACATCATCACTTGCCGCGGCTGGGCTGGCCGGTACTGCTCAGCATCACCCTGTTGCTGGGGACAGGCGGTATCGCTCTTGCGGCGATAGTGACGAAAGTGGCGAACACCAAACACAATCTTTCCGCAAGCGGCCCCGGCCCCGCCATGGCGGCCAGCGAAAGCCAGATCTGCGTGTTCTGCCATACGCCGCATAACGCGAATATGATAGTTGTGCCACCGCTTTGGAATCGCGAGCTTTCCACGATGACCTACACTACATACACCTCAGCATCCATGGAAGCTGTCACGAATCAACCCGGGGGTACATCCAAGCTGTGCCTGTCCTGCCATGACGGCACCCTGGCGATCGGGACGGTTGGCGTGCTGGATAACGTGAGCCCTGCCTCAATCATGATGACCGGCACGAACGCGGGTACCATCCCTGTGGGGGCGGGTGAATTCACCGGCTACACAAGGGATATAGGCGTAGACCTGTCCAACGACCACCCTGTTTCGTTCACTTATGACGCCGCCCTCGCCAGCTACGACGGAGAATTGCGCTCACCCCCCGTCGTCGTAGGCGGCACCCCAGTCGTCGCCAACCGCACAACAGGAGTTGCTCCCAGGCCGCTTTTTCCGCTGGACAGCGACGAGATGCAATGCACCACCTGCCACGACCCGCATACCTGGGAATCCGACCCCAGCAAGGGTAACCACAAGTTTCTCCGCGGCAACCGCCTCCAGCAAGCCCAGCCTGTAGGGGTCGCTTTCAACCAGGACAACGACACCATATGTCTGGCCTGCCATGATAAAGGCGGAGCCTTGTGGGGCTACTCTGCTCACGCCAACCAGTTTGTGGCGGAAGAAACCTATCTCGAAACCGCCGCTGCCGAGCGCGATTTTCCGGCCAATACCCCGGTATGGAAGGCAGCCTGTCTCAACTGTCACGACACGCACACTGTGCAGGGCGCAACGCGCCTGCTGCGGGAAGGCACCGACAGCATCACTATACCGAAGAGCGGCGGCAACCCGGCCACCGAGGAAACCTGTTACCAATGCCATAGCACTTTCGGGACAAGTATCATCAACCCGCTGACCAGTGTGCCCGACATCAAGAGCGATTTTGAGCTGTCCATCCGCATGCCCATCTCCATGCAACCGGAGGCGCACAACATCGGAGGCAGTTTCGATGACAGCATGGCCGGCGGCACAGCCGCGAGTTGCAACACATTTGGCAGCAGATGCGGCAAGGACTTCATGGAATCCCAGGCGGCGCTGGGCAAGGTGAGCGCCGGGGGTACACTCACCAATCGCCATGCAGAATGCACGGATTGCCACAACCCTCACCGCGTGACCAAAAACCGCCTGTTCAACGATAACCCGGTCTTCCCCGCCGATGGCGGTACCCATAAACACACCATTGCTGCCGGCGACACCGTCGCCCACAGCAACCTGGCCTCCGGTTCGCTGCGCGGCACTTTCGGTGTCGAGCCGGAATACCTCTCCGCCGAATTTGGCACCCACCCCTTCAGCTATACGGCGAAGCGCGGCGATGGCGGCAGCAACGCGCCCACTGACGTTACCAGCCCTTATGTGACGCGGGAGTACCAGGTCTGTTTCAAGTGTCACTCCAATTACGCCTTCGACGAAACGGACACCACCTCTTTACCCCTGGGATATAGCGGCGGCACGCTCACCGGCACCAATGGTTTGCTTTACTACGCCGACAACGCGATGGAATTCCAGGCGCCTGTCACTCATAAGGGCGCACCCGCCAGCACCTCTGACTCCGGCGCGTCCTCAGCCTATTCCACCAACAATCACCGTTCCTGGCACCCGGTGACGGGCAATACCGGGCGCACGAGCGCTCTGCCCGGCTCGGGCAGTCCTAACTTGTGGCGCACCCCTTGGAACGGTTCCAATACCGACGGCCCGACCGCTGCCACCCTCGTAAATGCCGTCGGCAACCAGACGATGTATTGCAGCGATTGCCACGGTTCGGACACCAACCTTGCCGAAGGCGTGGTTCCCGTCGGTGGCGAGGACGGCAATTCGTGGGGACCGCATGGCAGCAACGGGAATTTCCTGCTGAAGGGTGACTGGGATACTGGGGCCGCACATACCGTCGGCTCGAACACCCTGTGCTTCCGTTGTCACGATCAGAATCAATACGCCGATGCGAGCGGAGCCCCTGCGTCCGCCTTGAACAGCGGCTTCGGCGGAAGTGGAGTTGATGCCTGGGGTCAGCCAATCAACAATCTACATCAAAGGCATGCTTTCTACACCACGCAAGGGGGAATGCCGCTTGCTCCATCATGGCCGGCATCGGAAAATGGCACGTATCGCTGCACCATGTGCCATACCGGGACGGCTCATGGCTGGAAGAACAAGGCGTTTCTGGTCAATCTCTATGACCTTGGCCCGGAGATCACCGCGTTAGGCGGAGAAACCACACCGGGATCCATCATCCTGTCCGCCGGTCAAGCTGTACCCAAAGGCACTGCAGCACCCGCCATCACCGTCCCTGACGGCTATAGCAATGGGCCATATTACAGGGGGGCTCTGCTAGGAGTAGTGAACTTTAGACCGAGCGGCAGTTGGGTAAAGACTGAATGCGCTGGTGGATGCCATTGACGCGCCATACGAAGAAACTATCAGAAATACTTGCCCAGTTGCAACCACAATCTGGATTTATGATTCATAGTTTCGGGCACAGAGGTCGGTTGGCCACCTCTGCCGCGCACGGCAAGGTAGGCTTTGATCTCGATACCGACGATTTTCGCATTCACACCCACACCCACACCGGAAAGGAACCGTGTATTCGAGCCTGCAAGGTATGGGTCGTGGTTGATAATGACTGAACCGGCATCGAAGAACATCATGCCTTGCAGTCTTTGAGTAAAGTCATGGCGCATCTCCACAGTCGCCAGACGGCCTTCGTCCCCGTAGGCTTCGCCTTGCGGATAAGCTCGCACACCATACGCTCCGCCCAGGGAAAATTGCTCCGAAGAGTTGAGGTTCTTGTTGGCGTACTGACCAGACAGCGCAAGCCAAAGCGAGTAACTGTCATTCAGGCGTTGCAGGCGATTGAGTCTGTAGTTTAATCGGGTGAAAGAGCCGTTGGTTTGCGCTGAAAGTTTGTCAGTCAATAGTGAAACGTCATCCATGCTCAGGCTGCCCGTTGCGAGCGACAGGTCGAACAGCGTGACGCCACCACCACCGAAGACGTCCCGACGATCACCTGCCAGACCGAAGGTTGCAAGCTGAACCTGTTTGTCTATGGGGCCGGTTGCTATTACATCATTGAGCTGTTTATTTTCCAGGGTAAGAGTACCGGAAAGATTGCTTTTTTGGCTGCGGATGAACGGGTAAACCGCGATAAGGCTGCTGACTGTTGCCGTTCCATGTGATTCTGAGGAGGCGAGTTCTTTACCCAAACGGTAACTGGTGCCGGAATATGTTGCGCCCACGCGCAAGCCGTTGCCACCCACCGGAATCTTGTATGCGACATATGCATAAGTCATATTCTGGTCGGTGGCCATTGCGCGCAACGAGATCTGATCTCCGATCTTGCGCGGACTATTCAACGCCAGTTCCACGCCCAGGCGATTTTCACCGGTATAATAACTGCCGTAATTGTCCATTAGGATGTTGGCGGAATAAGGCGCTGAAGGAGACAATTCAAGCACCAGGTCGGCCGAACCGACGCTGGCGCCGGGTTGAAGGGTAGCGCGCGCAACACCCACACCCGGTGTTTCATTCAACAGCAACAGCGCTCGATCAGCAGGCGCTGCCTGCAACACATCTCCGCTCTTGATCGCGTTCAAATATTCATCGACACGCTGGTCCGACAACATGGACTGATTATTGATTCTCTTTTCGCCGATACGGCCTTCCAGCACGTTGATCATTAGCGCTCCGTCCTTTATTTTCTGTGGAGGGATATAAGCATGTGCCACGAGAAAGCCGCGCTCATGGTAGTAGGCGGTGATACGCGCGGCACCACCATTAAGTTCGGCGAGGGTGTGTTCGCTGCCGACCAGATCGGCCAGTAATGCGTCCAGTTCAGCAGTTGCTATCGCGCTGTTCCCAGAGACATGGATGGATTTCACCATCATGCCCACCTCAACGCCAGGCTGAGCTTTCGGAGTGTCGGCATCTTCGGGAGTCGGCTCAGGTTCAGGTGCAGCTTGCAATGGGGTCGTTGATTTCGGCACGCTCAATTCGGGCTGTTGTTGCAACTCGCGTATCGTTTGTCCCGCATCAGGTCCCAAGGGCGCTGCCTTGACAGGCAAAGCACACAGCAAAATATACGACGACATGACAATGCGTGCTATATTTTTTATCATCATAAGTTACATTGTATTGGAAATGCAGCGACTCAATACTATCTGCTGAAAGGAATCACTGCACTGTCATCGTTCCGTCGACAAACGAACTTATGATGTAATTGCCGCCCGGCCCGACAGTCAAGACCAGGGTTCCTTGCGTGATCGGAGCAGTAAAGCCTGGATACACTCCCGTCGTGTTCACGGCCAATAAGCCGGTGAACACGGTACTTTTGCTATCTGTTCCAACCAGTCCCGCACCACCCACTGTGTAAGTCAGCGAAGGTATCGGCCCGCCGAAATTCATGATCTGATTGTTCGCTGTGACGACCAAGGTGCGAACGGTGATGTTCGCGGTCAATCCCGCCGGCAGGGAGATACTGTAGTTGCCTACATCCCGGCCCGTCAACGCCAGTGTCACCGGCTTGGCTGTCCCGACATCAGGGTCTGCAAACAGTCCGCTAAGCACAAGGCTGTCTCCGCTCACCACCCCGACCAGGCTGGCGCCGGTGATCGCGGCGATCCGTGTGCTGTCATACATACGGCTTGCAGCAACCGGTGTGCCCGACAATGTCAGCGCCAGAGCAGTGATGTTCGCGATCGAGCCCGGCAGGGAGATACTGTAGTTGCCAGCATTTGCACCTGACACTGCAAAAGTGACAGCCTTGCCGTTGCCTACGTTCTTGTCCGCAAACAGTCCGGTCACGCTAATATTATCTAAAGCCCCGCTCAAAATGATGCCAGACACAGAAGTGGTGAGCGTACCGTCATATACTCGGCTCGCCGCAACCGGGGCGCCCGTATAGGTCAGCGCACGCGGGAAGATGCTTGCGGTTAGGCTTGTCCCAGTGTAACTATAGTTCGCGGCACTGGCGCCGGTCAGTGCAAGAGATGCGAACTTGTTTACCCCGACGTTGGGTGACGTAAAGATTCCCACCAGGGAAGCGGCATCTCCGGTAATCAGTCCGTTGACGGTGACTCCACTGATAGTGGTGAGGGTGGTGCCGTCATATTCACGGCTTACGGCGACCGGAGTACCCGTAAACGAGATGTTCTTCCGGATGATGTTGGCTTGCAGCTGATTTGACTGAATTGTGTAGTTGGCTGCGTCCGGGCCGGTGAGGGCGTAGCTGGTCAGTGTCACGATGATGTTGTTGCCAACGTTCTTGCTGTTGAACACAGCGGCGCCGGTGCCAGTGTTCAGGGTGACGCTATCGCTGCCCAGCGGGGTGATCGTAGCCGTGCCCGTAAGCGTGGCAGCAGTGGTAGCGTCATATATTTTGTTCTGAGCCGTCAAGCCGTTCACCACGAGGGAAGCCTGATTGATATTGGCTTGGGCTCGAACAAGCGTGTAGTTACTGGACAGTTCGCCTTTGGGGCCATTACCCAGGGTCAGGGTGCCTAGTGTTACGGGTTTACCATAACCAGCATTCTTGTCCAAAAGATAGCCGGTGCCAGTGAGGGTAAGATCTTGCCTAACGCCGTTTAAATAAACACCGAATACCGAACCGACCGTATCGGCTTTCATGTCAATGGTCGTATCATATGGACGGCTGGCGAACACAGTGACTTCCTTGGGGTTGACGGTCAATTGCCCGTTCAAATAGCTGATGTCGTAGTTGCTGGCGTCGCCATTGCTGAAGTTGGCATTGCTGGGGGCGATAAGATAAGAACCCACGTTGGGAACGGCACCTGCATCGTGTGTCAGGGTCACGCTGCCGATGGTCTCGCCAGTGACCAGCCCTGTAGCTGTGAAAGCTGCAGGATCCAATATATTCTGCAATTTTTGCGCGTAAGTTACAAACGGGGAACCCGTGACAGTATCGTCCCCGTAAGTAATGCTGGCCATGTTGGCAGCAACATCGAGCGGAGCGGGAGTGATTTTCGCTGTAACAGTTTGACCGGCGACCAGGCTGTAATTGCTGGCCAGTCCTCCATTGGCGCCGTTAGCCAGCAGTGTGCTGTCGGCAGTCACCAGATTGGCGGTCAGCACGTCTTTGCTGTTGAAGGTCGCCGTGCCGGTGGCAATCACCGTTTCGATACCGATCAGTCCGCCAGTGATGGTGAACGTCGGCGCAGCCGTGATGGCGCCGTCATACACTTTGTCGGGCGCGGTGATCGTGGCAGTCAGTGCCTTCGGGGTGATGGTGCCCGCACCAGTTGCCGCAACCGGCAATGTGTAGTTGCTCAACAATGTGGTGCCCGTCGCGGTGAAGTCAGTCGAAGCCAAAGTGACGTTGACCGTGGTCGCGGTGACGACGTCTTTGGTTGTAGTTGCAAGTGTAGTGTCGGTGTAATAAGTACCAACCGTTTTCGTGATCGTAGCGCCTTCACCGGTGATGAAGCCGGTGATCGAGTAGTTCGTTGAGGCAAGTGTCGCGACGGTAGTGCCGTTGTATACCTTGGTCGGCGTGCCGATGACCACCGCGGTCAATATCGCAGGATTGATTGTCGCAGTCTGCGTGCCACCAATGAAGGTGTAGTTGCTCGCCAGTCCGCCATTGGTGCCATTGCCCAGAGTCAGCGTGCCCAGTGTCAACGTGCCCAGTGCCGGTGGTGTGACTGTGTATGTTCCAACATTTGGGGAAGACACGGCGCCGGTACCGGCAAGGGTCAAAGTTTCAGTTAGAACCAATGTGCCCAATGAGCCCGATGGGGGGGTGAAGATGTTGGCTGCCGCGCTCGTGGTGCCATCGTAAACACGTGCGCCAGTCATACTCACAATAAAGGGGTTGATTTTGCCCGCGCCCGTGGTCGGATCAAGTGTCGGCAAGGTGTAGTTGCTCAACAGGGTGGTGCCTGTCGCGGTGAAGTCGGTCGCAGCCAGGGTGACGCTGACGGTGGTCGCGGTGACGACGTCTTTGCTGTTGTAGGCACCGACACTTTGTGTGACGGTCGCGCCATCACCTGTTACAAAACCGGTCAGTGCGTAGTTCGTCGATGCAAGTGTTGCGGTCGTATTGCCGTCATACACTTTGCTCGGGGTGTTGATCACCGCAGCAGTCAGCAGCTTGGGGGTAATGTTGCCCGCGCCCGTGATCGGATTAAGTGTCGGCAAGGTGTAGTTGCTCAACAGGGTGCCGGTGTTCGCCGTAAAGTCGGTCGCAGCCAGGGTGACGCTGACGGTGTTTGCGGTGACGACGTCCTTGCTGTTGTAGCTGCCGACGGTTTGCGTGACGGTCATACCTTCAGTTCCGACCAGGCCGGTCAAGGCGTAGTTCGCTGATACAAGTGTTGCTACGGTATTGCCGTCATACACCTTGGTCGGGGTGTTGATCACCGCAGCAGCCAGCAGCTTGGGGGTAATGGTGCCTGCGCCACTGGCCGCAACCGGCAATGTATAGTTGCTCAGCAAGGTGCCGGTATTCGGCGTGTAGTTGGCCAGAGCCAGGGTGACGCTGACGGTATTTGCTGTGACGACGTCCTTGCTGTTGTAGCTGCCGAAGGTTTGCGTGACGGTCATACCTTCAGTTCCGACCAGGCCGGTCAAGGCATAGTTGGTTGGGACAAGTGTTGCGACTGTGGTGCCGTCATACACCTTGGTCGGGGTGTTGATCACCGCAGCGGTCAGCGACTTGGGAGTGATGAACGCTGCAACAGTTTGACCGGTGACCAGGCTGTAGTTGCTGGCCAGTCCTCCATTGCTGCCGTTGGCCAACACATTGCTGTTGGCTGTTACCAGATTGGCGGTCTGCACGTCTTTGCTGTTGAAGGTCGCCGTGCCGGTGGCCGTCACGGTTTCGATGCCGACCAGTCCGCCGATGATGGTGAACGTCGGTGTGGCCGTGAGGGCGCCGTCATACACTTTGTCGGGCGCGGTGATCGCGGCGGTCAGCGCCTTGGGGGTGATGTACGCTGCAACAGTTTGACCGGCGACCAAGCTGTAATTGCTGGCCAGTCCTCCATTGGTGCCGTTGGCCAGCAGGGTGCTGTTGGCTGTCACCAGATTGGCGGTCAGCACGTCTTTGCTGTTGAAGGTCGCCGTGCCGGTGGCTGTCACGGTTTCGATGCCGATCAGTCCGCCGGTGATGCTGAACGTCGGCGCAGCCGTGGTGTTGCCGTCATACACTTTGTTGGGCGCGCTGATCGTGGCGGTCAGCGCCTTGGGCGTGATGGTACCTGCGCCATTTGCCGCAGTCGGCAATATGTAGTTGCTCAACAAGGTGGCGCCTGTTGCGGTGTAGTCGGTCGCAACCAGAGTGACACTGACGGTGTTTGCGGTGACGACATCCTTGCTGTTGTAGCTGCCGACGGTTTGCGTGACGGTCGCACCTTCAGTACCGATGAAGCCGGTCAGTGCATAGTTCGCTGGTGCGAGTGTCGCGGTAGTCGTGCCATTGTATACCTTGGCCGGGGTGTTGATCACTGCAGCGGTCAGTGTGGCTGGCGTGATGGACGCAGCCTGTGTGCCACCAATAAAGGTGTAGTTGCTGGCCAGTCCGGTGCCGTTGCCCAACGTGAGGGTACCCAGTGTCACGACCTTGCCGGTTCCCACATCCTTGGAAGCCACGGTACCTGTACCGCTGAGAGTCAGGGTTTCAGTTCCAACCAGGGGGCCTAATGTGAAGATGCTGGCTGCCGCGTTCACCGTACCGTCGTAAACACGAGTGCCGGTCATGCTCACAGCATATGGATTCACCGTCAGTGTGCCGTTCACGTAAGAGATGGTGTAGTTGCTGGCCAACCCCACGCTGAAGACGGCATTGCTGGGGATGATCGCGTAAGTGCCTGCGTTGGCCGTGTTGATTGCGCC
>Ga0209751_10002365_pt1 | contig 18961 bp, 13 predicted proteins | sample RifCSP13_1_FD_184019 | JGI IMG/M metagenome (GOLD analysis project Ga0209751, IMG submission 184019) | Soil microbial communities from Rifle, Colorado - Rifle CSP2_sed 13_1 (SPAdes) (version 2) | ecosystem: Environmental > Terrestrial > Deep subsurface > Rock core/Sediment | place: Rifle... | reverse complement strand
TACCAGATATATTCCTACAATATCTATATCCGTTAGTTCCATAACCTTGTCTATAGCGATATTAAAAACCTCTTTAAGGTCTGATGACTTATGAACCGCATCCGTAATAGTATTTAGTAACCTCAGCTCTTCCTCTGACCGCTTGCGCTCGGTGATGTCACTATTTAGGATAAATATTGTCAAAGCGGCGAGTATGAAAGCTATAAAGCTTCCAAAAACTATTATAGACTTCGCGTTTTGAACACTCGCTTGCATCGCCTTCGACTGATGTTTCAACAACACATTCTGCTTATTCTCCCACTCAGTAATTACCTTCCGGATTTCATCCATGGTCCTCTTCCCCTCACCCGTCTTGATCGCCTGAGCCGCAGCCTCAAATCCCTCGTTCTTTCGCAACTCGATCCTCTCCTTCACTAATTCGAGTTTTTCCGAAATCATGGGCTCAAGGGTGCTCAGTCTCTGCCGTCCGTCGGGGCTATCAGCGGTTAATTCCCTAAGGTTCTTGATTGCTTGATCAATTGACACGATTGCAACTTTATAAGTTTCCAGATAACTCTCTTCTCCAGTTATGGTATAGCCGCGTTGACTGGACTCGGCGTCTTTTAACATGGAGAATGCATACTCGAGGTTTTCGGAAACCTTTTGGACTTGTTGATTCGTATTAATAGTCCTAATGAGTTCAGTCGTGCTTATGTATGAGAACAAGCTGATAATGCTTAGAATTAACAACGCAAATCCAAACCCTAGATTAATCTTCCATCCAAGAGGCAATTTCATATTAGTACACTAAATTATAATTATGCTTTCTAAGTGATACAACATTTTCAATATATTTAACTATACTTTAACTATACTTAAATCGGAACGGCTGGTGGTAGTATTAAGGAAAGGTTGAGCAGGGAGCTGAGATTCCGTAGGTATATATTATCATCCCAAACGGAAGTGAGAGGTTTATTATACCAAGGTCAATAAAAAAGATGAATTTCTCGTTTCACAAATGACAAGAGGGCTATTGATTCCATTGTATAGCCAGTTAGTTCCTTCGATTGGATTCAGGAGGGGCTTGTTGTTGCATAATCATTTTGCGAGCAAGACTCGTTGGTTACCCTGGTGTGGGAGAAGGGAATTAAAAATGGTAGGACACCACTCTCCTAGGCTCTACTCAATATAGACTTAGTAGTGGCCAGTTATGATTTGTACATAATGATAATTTAATGAGTGCTTTAAAATCGAACGATATAAATGAATTACTGTTTTAAGTTCAAACAAGAATAGATTATTTGAGAAGGGAGATTAATAAAGGAATCGCACTTGTAATTTATGAGTTTGCCAGTTATGATTCCTTTCCCTAAAAACCGAGTTGGGACTTTCCAATAGGAATAGGGCTTGAATTTGTTTCCATATAGACTGAGGATAAAGAGGAAAACTATGCTTGCAGGTTAGGTCTAACTTCAGTTGCTAACATACTAATTTCCTAACATCCTAACAAAATTAGGCCTACAATACTTTAAAAAATAGAAAGGAGGATATAAAAAATGGAATTTGACCACATGCTCCTTGTGCTAGTTCTGGGCATCAGTGTTATATCACTAGGTTTCGCTGGATATCTTGCTAAGTTTGTTCTGAGCAATGATATGGGAACATCAGCGATGCAGGATATAAGCAACGCTATTAAAGAGGGAGCCGAAGCGTTTCTAAAAAGACAGTACTCAACCATAATAATGCTAAGCATCGTTCTTGCCGTTCTTATCTTTGTTCTATATTGGTTTGCAAAGGGAGATCATGACATGGCATGGCGCACTACCGTAGCCTTTCTTTTCGGTGCGGGGTGCTCTGCACTTGCAGGATACATCGGAATGTGGATTTCAATCAGATCAAACATTCGAACGGCAAGCGCTGTAAGGTCAAGCCTGGATAGGGCTCTTAAAATATCCCTTCGAGGGGGAGCAGTTTCAGGAATTACAATCGTTGCTATGAGTCTTCTTGGGGTAGGAATCCTTTTTACCCTCTACGGTGGCTCAGCAGATGACCCGGAGGTTGTGAAAAGGGTCCCCTTTCTCATAGTCGGATATGCATTTGGGGCAAGTTTCGTTGCCCTTTTCGCTCAGCTTGGTGGGGGAATCTACACTAAAGCCGCCGACGTTGGAGCAGACCTTGTTGGTAAAGTAGAAGCAGGAATCCCGGAAGACGACCCCAGAAACCCCGCGGTTATTGCAGACCTTGTGGGTGATAATGTCGGCGACTGTGCGGGTCGCGGTGCTGACCTCTTTGAATCCACAGCGGCTGAAAACATTGGGGCTATGATCCTTGGAGTTGCTCTTTTTCCTGTCTTTGGTATAAAGGGGATTCTATTCCCTCTCGTTGCTCGTGCCTTTGGGCTTATTGCCAGTATGGTTGGGGTTGCATTGGTAGGTTTAAAAGATGAGAAAGAGGATCCTATGTCAGCACTTAATAGAGGGTATTACGTCGCCTGTATCTTGGCTGCTATAGGGTTTTATATAGCTACTTATTTCTTGCTCAACCATAATCTCTGGCTGTTTATTGCAGGTGTTATCGGAATCGCAACAAGCATCGTATTTGTCTATATCACACAATACTATACCGAATACAGGTATCGCCCCGTGAAGTTCATAGCAGAAGCCTCTCAAACGGGACCTGCCACAAACATCATAGCCGGTCTTGCGGTTGGGCTTGAGTGTACGGCGCTTCCTGTACTTGCAATCTCAGCCGCATTGGTTGGTTCATTTTACTGCGGGGTTTATGGTCTAAGCGAATTTGCCGATATTTCTAGGACCAGTGCCGGACTTTATGGCACTGCAATCGCTACGATGGGAATGCTGGGAACAGCCGCATACATTCTTGCTATGGATACATTTGGACCGATCACTGATAATGCGGGCGGTATTGTCGAGATGAGTAAGCAGCCGGAGGAGATCAGGGTTAAAACAGACAGGCTCGATGCTGTAGGAAACACAACCAAAGCTCTTACAAAAGGATACGCAATCGGCTCCGCGGCACTCGCAGCATTTCTACTTTTCTCAGCTTATCTCGATGAAGTAACCCATCTTACCGGTAAGGCTTTCCACTCGGTTGATATTGCTAAGGTTGAGGTGTTCGTAGGAGGTCTTCTGGGAGCGATGCTTGTGTTTCTCTTCAGTGCTCTTGCAATTAGGGCTGTTGCACGAGCGGCTTATTATATAATCGGCGATGTTCGCGCTCAGTTTAAGGAGAACCCCGGTATTCTTGAGGGAACAGCAAAACCAAATTATGCAAGGTGTGTTGACATTGTTACAAAAGGGGCACTCAAGGAAATGGTTCCTCCTGGGATTCTTGCCGTTGCTATGCCTATAGTGGTTGGGCTTGTGTTTAAACAGTTTGGGCTTGGTGCTGAAACCGTGGCAGCGTTTCTTATGGTTGGAACAATCAGTGGAATTCTTGTTGCAACCTTTATGAATAATGGGGGAGGTGCATGGGATAACGCAAAGAAGTTCATAGAAACCGGAATGTACGGTGGAAAGAGGTCCGAAACCCATAAAGCTGCAGTAGTGGGAGACACGGTAGGTGACCCACTTAAGGACACTGCTGGACCATCAATCCACGTTCTAATTAAACTTCTCTCTACAATTACACTTGTTCTCGCACCTTTGTTTATTTAAATTGGTTGAAATAACACTGAGGAAGAAGAGGGGCATCTAAGATGTCCCTCTTCTTCTTGGTATATTGAATTAGCGAAACATTGCTCAATCCTTAAATATCCACATAACTCTTTCTTTAACTTGGTAATTCCATGTAGCTACCTACAGGGTTTTCGTTATCCCTCCGTGTCATTGCGAACACATTCGCGGAGCCTGTGCTGAGGAAACCGAAGTGCTCAGTGTAAACTCCGTGAAGTAATCTGACACAAAGTGTCATTCCGAACCATGTCCTGAGCGAAGGCGAAGGAGCAGTGAGGAATCTAAATGGGATTCTTCGTCGGGGAGTTTATCCTGAGTCCTTCGGCTTCGCTCAGGGTAAACTCTGCCGAAGGGCTCCTTGCAATGACTGTTGAGGTGTCTGTTTGATATCCAGATACCCTGCAGTTTGCTGCAGGGAGTTTTACTTCCAGATTGTAATGTTCAAGTTAAATTCATATATTAAACCTTAATCCTAAAATAGCACTGGATGTAAGTTTGACAATTAGATTTTACCTCTAAGCCGGATCTAATGATTTAATAACTTTCAAACTACAATGATCCTCGATAATTAACAAAATCTATATTTCTACTATAAATTTCCCATACTTTCATTTTTGGAAGCTATTTAACTAATAAAAGTGCGCAGTTACCATTAGTTAGCAGCTTTCTTGCTAATTGGCTAATTGACAGAGAATAATTTCAGGTAATAATGTTTCAAAAAATTAATAGACTTATTGAAAGTATTCTGAATGCGATTAACTTTATAGCAAAGTTGAAATAGTGGAGGTTAAATGTCCAAGTCTCTAGTTATTGTTGAGTCTCCTGCTAAAGCAAAAACTATAAAAAAGTATCTAGGAAAGGATTTTAGCGTCGAGGCATCATCTGGCCATCTGATAGATCTTCCAAATAACAAACTCGGTGTAAATATAGAGAAGAACTTTAAACCTGAATATGTTGTGATTAAGAATAAGAAAAAATTCCTTGACCAACTTGAAAAGGCTTCGAAGAAAGCCGATAACATATATCTTGCATCTGACCCTGATAGGGAAGGGGAGGCGATAGCTTGGCATATAGTGGACAGGCTAAAGATAAAAGATAAAGCTTATAGAGTCCTGATTTATGAAATTACGGAGAAGGCAGTTCTTGAGGCGATAAGAAACCCGAGTAGGCTAAGCCGTGATATGTTCGAAGCGCAACAGGCTAGACGAATACTCGACCGTCTCGTGGGTTATCAGGTAAGCCCACTTCTCTGGAAAAAGGTAAGAAGAGGTCTTAGTGCGGGAAGGGTACAGAGTGTGGCGCTAAGACTCGTCGTTGAAAGAGAAAGGGAAGTAGAAAATTTTAAACCGGATGAATACTGGACTATTGAAGCTGAGTTAAAACAACTTTTGGATGATGCTATTTCATTTGTTGCCGTACTTTCTAAATATGACGGAGAGAAAGTTGATATCAAAACGGAGGAAGCAGCAAATAGAGCTGTAGAGGGCTTAAGAAATGAGACATACAATGTTATATCGGTTGAGAAAAAAGAGAGATCGAGGTCTGCACCACCCCCATTTATAACAAGCACACTTCAACAAGAAGCATCGAGAAAGCTTAGGTTTCCTGTGAAAAAAACTATGACTATTGCTCAAAAGCTTTACGAGGGTGTGGAGCTAGGTGATGAAGGTCCTGCAGGGCTTATCACGTATATGAGAACAGATTCAGTTAGGGTTTCAGAGCATGCGATTGATGAGGCAAGAGGCTATATTGGAGAGGCTTACGGAGCTGATTTTCTTCCAGAAGGCCCTAATATTTTTAAAGTGAAAAAATCCGCCCAGGATGCGCATGAGGCGATAAGACCGACATCGGTAATTAAATCTCCGGATTCTGTAAAAATCTATTTATCAGAGGACGAGTTCGAACTTTATAAGCTTATTTGGCAAAGGTTTATTTCCTGTCAGATGAATCCGGCTCTCTATGACCAGACAACAGTAGAGATTGAAGCTGGAAAGGGCTTATTTCGTGCTACAGGTTCTGTAATTAAATTCCCAGGATTCACAATAGTGTATATGGAAGGAAAGGAAGAGGAGGAGGAAGCAAAGGAAAAGGAGGAAGAGAAAAGGCTGCCTGATCTAAGTGAGGATGAGGACTTAAAACTCATTGCTCTTGAAGGAAAACAGCACTTTACACAACCACCTCCAAGGTTCACAGAAAGTGCGCTTGTAAAGGAGTTAGAAGAGAGGGGAATAGGCCGCCCTTCTACTTATGCAACAATATTATCCACGATTCAGGACAGGGAGTATGTAATAAAGGAAAAGAATAGGTTAAAACCCACATTACTCGGCTGTGCTATAACCGATCTTCTTATAGATGGTTTTCCTGAGGTAATGGATGTGCAGTTTACAGCAGAGATGGAGGAAAAGCTTGATGAAGTGGAAGAAGGGAGCGTCAACTGGGTGGAGCTTTTAAATGGTTTCTATAAGGGATTCGGAAAGAGGCTCGAACAGGCTGAAGTTTCTATGAGGAGTCTTAGGCGCGAGGGTATGCCTACAGAGTTAGATTGTGAGCAGTGCGGAGCTCAAATGATTATAAAATGGGGAAAAAGAGGAGAGTTTTTATCGTGCTCAAAATATCCCGAATGCAAGAATGCAAAACAGTTTGAATATGGTGAAGACGGTGAAATAAGGATTAAAGAGAAGAAGGAACCGGAAATCAGGCACGACATACTCTGTGATCTATGCGGAAAACCGATGGTTGTAAGGAAAAGCAGGTATGGAAAATTCTTAGGCTGTACTAGTTATCCCGAATGCAAGGGCATAAAGCGTCTTAAGGATGTTCAGGGTGAAGAAGTAGATAAAGTAAAAGAGAGCGGGGAGAGCACTGAAGAAAATAAGAAGGAGTCAAAAAGAAAGTCATTTAGAAAAAGCCCAGCTAAAAAGAAAGCCGAAGTAAAGCCTCAAGCAAAAGGATATCAAGCATAATCTCAATTTGTCTATATTTAGCTATATAATCAAGATATGTACCAGTAGGGGCAACCCTTGCGGTTGCCCAAATTAGGGGAGGTGCAAGTCCTGCCCCTATCAAAATTAAATATTTCAAGAACGTCCCCTATACCTCTTGACATGTAATTCAATATGTGATGAAATGGGTATCATAGTTCAGTGGAGGGTTGAGGATTGGTCTTGGGTAACTTCTATACATCTCGTAATGCTATTTTTTTCATCACACGAATGGAGGAAACTTCAAGAAAAGCAAGGTACACCTGCGAATATATAAATCGAAGCTCGGAAAAAAGGGAACACCTTCACACCCAAATTACAGATTTTGGTATCATGGCTTTAAATTTATAAAACTAGCACAAAACAAAAAACCTATAAAAAAGGAGGGATTTGTCATGGATGGAAAAAAAATAATAGTTTTAGCAGTTATTTTGGTCCTCAGCCTTGGGGCGTATGTAAACGAGGCTACTGCAGACCCCACACCACTAAGTGAATGTGGAGATTTAAACACGGGTACTTATGTACTCACCCAAAATATCATCAGCATTACACCCTATTGCTTCAAACTGATAGGTAATGATATAACGATTGACTTAAATGGATTCACGATTACTCGTGACGGCGATCTTAATTTCATAGGAATCTGGGATGGTAATCTTTTCGGTCCTCGTCTAGAAAACATAGTCATCCGTAACGGGACCATCAGGAACTTTAATCAGGGTATTTGGATTGATGAGAGTGACGGTTGCAGGGTCGAGGGGATCACTGCCATCAGCAATGGGTCTGGGATAATTGTAGGCAATCACTGTGTCGTCAGCCACAACATCGCCATCAACAATAGTAGTGGGGCGATTCTTACTGGCACAGACAGCACCATAAGCTACAACATTGTCAACAACAACGGTAGTGGGATCGAAATAAACCTCACTAATGTGAGGTCCAACATCTTGTACAACACCGCTAACGGTAACTTCAATAATGGCATCAATGTCGTTTGTCCCAGTAATCTTATCGGGAACATAACACAGAACAATGGCACAAACTTGCTCCAGCAGCTTGGTAAATGTAAGCCTTACGATAGCCTTTTCTAAAAATATAGTTTAGGGTTTTGCTGTTTTGTTATAGGTTTTGTCGTCTATAGCTGATCTCCAATCTCGGACTCAGAAGCCAGTGCCTTTTGTATTTACGAGAATGGGGGTCTGTTGACCCTATTTTATCAAAATGTATTAAGAACGTAGGGACTGAGAGATTTAGGGTCAGGCTTTGATTGTTTGATTATGAAATTGATGAGAAAAACAAATAACCAAAGCCTGACCCTGACCTGCGCGGAGTCAATAAATCTGGATCATCAGTGTTAATACAGATGGCTAATTTTGATGTTATGTCTCTGTGTTTTGTCATAACCTCAGCCTAAAAAGGGTGCATGCGTCCCCTTTTTTTCTTCAATTCTACTTAATGACCAAAATCTTAGCCACCTTGACATCCAAGCATCTGACTAAGAGCTCCAAGTTTGTAAGTTAATACTCAATCGGGAAACCTGACAAGGTTGTGCCCCAACATAAGCATAGGAAAGTGGTCCACATTCCGGGTTACTAATACGAGCCCTTCCAAAACCGCAGTAGACCCAATTAAAGCATCTTCTAAGTGTATAGTAAATCCTCTTTTCCGGTACTGATAGACGTACCTTCCAGCAAGATCAGCAATGGACGATTGAATCGTGATGGCCTCGAAGCGATCAAGGAGATTTGTTGTTGCTCTCTCTTCATGAGGGTGACAGCCTGCGAAAACCTCTGAACGAGTAACTGCTGAGACGGCAGGCACCGTTTCATCTACTAATTTGTCTAAATAATCCCAGTAGGAACTTGCACCACGTAGAAGGCCGATAACAAAATTTGTATCAAGAAGATAGCTCATCCTGTCACTCGACTCTTGGCAGGTCGGTAGCGACTAAAGTCCTCTGGGGATAGAAGATCAGGATGGTCCTTTTCCTTCCATACAGTCCTGCGTTTTAGCTTCTTCAAATCCTCGGCCAATGATTTGCGATCAAGTTCCCGCTTAATGGCCTTAGCTACCAGTAAACTCCGTTTACCAGCAGGGACCTTTTCTAGCCTTCTTAGCAGTTCCTCAGGAATAGTAAAAGTTGCTTTTAGAACAGCCATTTTGTTTCCCCCAATATTTATTGGTATAAGTATACTGATACAAATTAGATAGTCAACGCAAATCAATGTACATACAGCGAGATTATTGAATAACGTCATAAGAAACTTCTAGATCGGGTTAGTGAGATCATAAAGCGCAAGTACCATTCTTTTAGCACTGAACGGAGTCAACTTGAAATCTGTATGTAAGAAACAGTAAGATTATTAAGAATGACTGAGGAACTTCTAAAGATACTAGAGGCACTGGAAAAACCTCTCAGGTTTACTTCTAAAAATGATTTTCTAAATATTAGTAAAGTAAAAGACCTCGACCAATTGGTATCTGATTTAACTTTAAAAGCCCTTTCCCTTAGTCTATCCAGTGATGAGCTTGGAGTAATACAAACTCTTAGAGAGTCATTCTCTGGTTATAAAGAATTAGAGCTTGAAAGTAAGAAGAAATTAATAGAAGAATCATTAAGTACGATAGAAGAATTTAAAAAAGATAAGCATTCTAACTATACTCATACTCCCCAAACAAGCCATTCGCTGGTGAAAGAAACCTCAATTAAAGAGGACCTTTCTCAAATTCCTATTCAGTATGTGAAGGGCGTCGGCCCTAGGCTTTCTAATATTTTGGCGAAAAGGGGGATTAAAAGTGTAGAAGATGCCCTCTACTACTTTCCAAGAAGGTATGAGGATAGAAGGCGCATAAAAAAAATATCTGAGCTTAAGCCTTATACCCGTGAAACTGTTATGGGAAAGATAATCCTTACTGGAAAGGTTCGGACAAAACGAAGAGAACTTTTTCAAGTGGTTTTATCTGATGGAACAGGCAGGCTTAACCTTGTTTGGTTTCAATTTAATGAAAAATATTTGCGCGCTGTGTATAAAAAGGAAGCGATAGTAATATTAAGCGGCGAGACAACAGTGGATAGATATACCGATTCTCTTCAGATAATTCATCCAAGGCCTGAGGACACCGAGATAATTGATAATGAAGAAAACCTCGAGAGAGATTTTCTTAACTTTAACCGAATCGTTCCTATTTATCCTCTAACGGAGGGTATTAAGCAAAGGCGACTTAGGAGCATAATGAAAACAGTAGTAGATACCCATTGCCACCATGTAATTGACTGTGTTCCCGAAGAGATCAAGCGAAGAAGGCATATTCTAAACCTAGGCGACGCTTTATCAAGGGTCCATTTTTCAAGTGATTCTGACCGATTAGTAGATCTTTTTGATAATGGTTCGGTTTATGGTTCAATGCCTCATAGAACGGTTTCATTTAACGAGTTCTTTTTCATGGAACTTGGGCTCGCTTTAAGAAAACGAGATGTTACTAAATTGTCTGGAATAGCTTTTAATCCTACAGGAAAACTTACTAAAAAACTTCTCAGCAATCTTCCATTCAGTTTGACTTCAGCGCAGAAGCGGGTAATTGCTGAAATAGAAAGAGATATGAGGGCTGATAGCCCGATGAATAGACTTCTTCAAGGAGATGTCGGGAGTGGAAAAACAATAGTTGCGCTGCTATCAATGCTTAAGGCGGTTGATAGTGGATACCAGGCTGCTATAATGGCGCCTACAGAAATCCTAGCTGAGCAGCATTTGAGATCAATCATACAGTTTACTAGACCCGCTGGTGTCAAAGTCGTACTTTTGACGAGTGGTTTGAGTAAAAAGGAAAGATATACTTATTATGAGGCTATTAAGACTGGGGAAGCGGATATTGCTATTGGCACACATGCGCTTATTGAACAAGGGGTTGAGTTCAAAAATCTTGGGTTTGTTGTAATTGACGAGCAACACAGATTTGGCGTTATACAAAGGGCGGAGTTAAGAAGCAAGGGTAAAAATCCTGATGTGCTTGTTATGACTGCGACCCCTATACCTAGGACACTTGCTATGACTGTTTATGGTGATCTTGATGTTTCGGTTATAGATGAGATGCCGCCTGGAAGAAAACCGATAAAAACCCTAGTTTTCTATGAGGATAAAGGGACACGTAAAAAAGCTTATGAAATAGTCCGGGAGGAGGTTAAAAAAGGAAGGCAGGTCTACGTTGTTTACCCAATGATTGAAGAGTCGGAAAGCCCGGATTTTAAGGGTTTAAAGTATGCAACCCTAATGGCGGATGAACTTCGGAACAAAATCTTTCCAGAGTTTCAAATAGGACTTCTTCACGGAAGGATGAAAACGGAAGAGAAAGACGAAGTAATGAGAAGGTTTATTTCTCATGATCTGGATATACTCGTTTCAACCACTGTGATAGAAGTTGGAGTAGATGTGCCTAATGCGACAGTAATGGTTGTAGAAAACGCAGAAAGGTTTGGGCTCTCTCAGCTTCATCAGCTTCGAGGGAGAATAGGAAGAGGGGAACACGAATCAGTTTGTATATTAATTTCGGGTTATAAGAGGAGTGAGGAAGCACAGAGAAGGCTTTCTGTCTTAGAGAAAACAACAGATGGGTTTAGGATAGCCGAAGCGGATCTTATGATTCGTGGCCCTGGAGATTTTCTTGGAACAAAACAATCGGGTCTTCCCGAATTCAGGTTTGCAAACTTGATTCGAGATGTGAGGATTCTCTCTGAGGCTAGAGAAGAGGCCTTTAGGATTGTCAACGAATCTCCAACTCTAATAAAACATCCTGGTTTGATTGAAGAGGTTTCAAGAAGGTGGGGAGGAAGATTAGAACTTGCCAGGGTGTCTTAATTTTTCACTTCTCTCCGTTTTAGAATGTAATTGCGCTGTTAATAATGTAGAGACGCCATTAATGGCGTCTCTACGGAATATGATGGCAACATGTTTTCTACCTAGCAGGGGGATTAAATGTAGAAAAGCATTGCTATGCGTCTCTACAAATGAGAAATAATGCTTCGTTACCTGGGTTTGACACAAATAAGTCATTTGGTTATTTTTTAACTACTTGAGTGAGGAGAGGTGGCCGAGCGGCCGAAGGCACTCGCCTGCTAAGCGAGTAGGGGGCTAAAACTCCCTCGTGGGTTCGAATCCCACCCTCTCCGCCAGAAGCTTATTAATTACTCATCTGCTCCGCCTATGTCTGCCTCAGCTTCTCTTACCTCTACTTCGTCAATTAACCATCTCCCGTTTACACTCTTAAGCTTATAACTTTCAATTTTACGGATTGTGCCGTTATTGGTGGAGATAACTCTCCTATAATCTACTTGAGCGTATTCGGGCTCTTTGATAATGTGTTGAACAACTTTTCCCTCTAGGGATTTGTAGTCAATCTCCTTAAGTTTCTGCGATGTTTCAGAAGCCCATTCGTTTTTCGGTTTACCTTCACGAAAATTCTCAGTTGTAAATTCAGCGGCTTTGTTCATGTCAATGCCATAGACCTTAGCCCACTCTTTAATCACTCTGTCTGGGGACCCTTTTTCTTTGATTGCGATTTCCTTGTCCTCGCGTCTTTTCGCTTTGATACCCTCTATAGCTTCGGTTTCACTATTTGCTGAGCGAATTCTAAGAAATGCGTTCTCAACACTATAAGGCGACTTGAGATATTCACTATATTTCCCCCAGCAAGCTTCGAAATTGTCAAAGTCATTTTCTATAGTAACTTCATCGCTATTCTTCACGATCTTTACGATAAACCACATAATATCGTAATTCCTCTTTCGGAAGTTTTTATTACTGATTAAAACTGCCTTACGATATTTCTCTAAGGAAGGATACTATAATCATATTCTTTGAAAAGTCCACCTTTGACCTGTGCAGGTAATTGGAAGAAGTATTCACAACTTAAGAAAACTAATGTAGATTTTTAACCATGCGCCCGTAGCTCAGATTGGATAGAGTGCCGGACTACGAATCCGAAGGTCGGGGGTTCAAATCCCTCCGGGCGCGCTTGCTTTTTTCATACACTTTTGCTCATTACTATACTTATGCCATGCTGTTATTGCTGCCTACGAGGGGAATTCATGGATCGGAATTTTCCGGTTAGCTGATCTTATTGAGCTTTAACCTCAAAATGTTTAAAGTCATGATCATCCCTTGGTTCGAAAAGGATGTCTTTTGAGAACTGCGCTTCGAGTTGCTTAAGATTATCCCTCTCAAGCTCCTCTAGGGTTTTTATGACATTTTGACTTGCGCGGACCAAAATCTTTCTCACAAAAGGGTTTACAATTTGGCTTTTTATTTCCCTAATGATTTCATAAGAAGCTGTCTCTTTGGATTTAACATAGCCAATTCCGTCACAGTAGCTGCAGGACTCTGCTAGGTTTTTAAGAAGACTTTCTCTCACACGCTGGCGTGTCATTTGAACTACCCCAAAGGAAGATATCTCCTGTATTGATGACCGAGCTTTGTCTTTCCTTAAGGCATCAACAAAAGTTTGAAATAACGCTTCCTTTTTTGAACGGTTTTTCATGTCAATAAAGTCTATAACGATTATACCTACGAGGTTTCTAAGTCGTATTTGACGGGCGGCCTCAGATGCCGCTTCCGTATTGATCTTAAATATGGTTTCTTCATGAGTGTCGCCGCTTAGGTATCTGCCAGTATTGATGTCAATTACAGTCAGGGCCTCAGCTTCTTCTATGATCAAATATCCTCCGGATTTGAGCCATACCTTCTTTTCAAAAATCTTTTTTATCTCAGGTTCTATGCCGAATTGAATAAAAAGAGGGGTATTGTCTCTGTATAATTCTATATTGGTGTTAAACTCAGGAAAGCGGGCTAGAAAATAATCTGATATGTCTCGATAAGCGTCCATTGAATCCACTATTATGCTTTTTACCTCACTTGTAATCAGGTCTCTTACAGCCCTTATTTGAAGGCTAGGCTCCTCGTAAACAAGTACTGGGGCTTTCTGATCCTCGGCCCTTCTTTTAATTTCATCCCAGAGTCGGATTAAATTATCCATATCCTGATATATCTCTTCTTCGCTTCTCCCTGTACTGGCAGTCCTCGCAATAAAACCAAGCCCCTTAGGCTTAGAACTTTTTACCAATTCAGTAAGTCTTTTTCTCTCTTCCTCATTTTCTATCCTTCTTGATATTCCTATAAGATCAGCCATGCCAAGAAGCACAAGGTATTTCCCTGGAAGGGCAATATTAGAAGAGAGTTTTGCTCCCTTCCCACTTGTTGATTCCTTTAAAACCTGTATAAGAACCTCCTGACCCTCTCGAAGAACATCTTGAATCAGGAACTTACCCCTTCTTTTTTGTGACTGTGACTCCTCTTCCTCTAGAAACAAGTCAAGAAATATATCCTCATACACATCTTCCACTGAAATAAAACCAGACCTATCAAGGCCTAGATCTATAAAAGCTGCCTGCATGCCAGGGACGACCTTCCCGACTTTTCCTTTATAAATATTGCCAACAGTCCGAGGGTGTGACTTTCTCTCAATATATAATTCGACAAGAGTTCCATTCTCTGTGACAGCAACCCTAGTTTCGTTGAAGGTTACATTTATTAAAATCAGGTTTTCCATAACTAAGACGTTTTATAAGGAATTATTGATTTTAGTCAGTTTGTCAGTTAATTATAGACTATAAGCTATTTATATCAAAGATTAGGGTGGCAAAAATACTATTAAATACGAATGGTGGTTAAATATTAAAATATATAGAGTATATTATTATATGCTACCTTTGAGTAATAAATTCTTTTAAGGAGGTCAAAGAATGCGCCTAAAATTAATTTTGGCAGCAGTTCTTTTAGGAGGCATAGCCTTAGCTCAGGGTCAGCTTCCAGAGCCTAAGGATGGGGTAACAATTTATGTGGTTCGTTCTGGTGACTCTCTTTGGAATATATCTAAAAGGTTTTTTAATAGTCCTCTTCTCTGGCCCCGTCTATGGGAATTAAACCCATTTATTGATAACCCCAACCTTATCTACCCAGGAGAGGTACTAGCTTTAAAATCTATACCTCCAAAGGCGCCTACGATTCCAGTAGTAAAAATCGCCCCAGAGATTGGTGTAAAAAAGATTGAAGAGGTTCAGCCTCCTCCCCCAGTAGTTTACTATTCGCGTGGTGGAGACGTAGGTTTCATAGCCCCTGATGAATGGGAAGATATGGGGGCCATTCTTAGCTCAGAGCCACCAAAGATTCTTCTTGGTGAAGGAGACACTGTTTATACGAATGTCGGATCAGAAGATAATGTCCAACCGGGAGACGCGTTTACAATCTTCCGTTCTTCAAAGGTGGTGCTTCATCCAATAACCGGCAGGAGGGTTGGATATAAGGTGGCTAATCTCGGGGAGATCGAGATCATAGAGGTTTTAGGAAAGAGAATGTCATCTGCTAAGATCACAGGTTCATACAGGGAGATTACTAGAGGGGCACGGATTCGACCCCTAGAGTCTTTTGTAAAGGAGGTAGTGATCAAAAAGGGTATAGAAAAGGCAGATGGGTACGTAGTCGAGTCTCTCAATAATGTAGAACTAACAGGCAAGGGAGACGTAGTTTACGTAGATATTGGTGAGCAAGACGGAGTGGTTCCGGGAAACACGTTATCAATCTACGAACACCCCAGGTACGCATATGATCCGGATGCCGGGAGGAATGTGGTTATACCTGGCGCCCTTATCGGAAAGATTGTCGTGTTTAATATTCGTAAGGATACGGCTACAGGGATAATTGTCGAAAGTGCTAGGCAAATAGAAAAGGGCGATGTTGTGAGCGTAGACCTCTAATTCTCTCTGATCTTAGATTTCTGTGCCTCTCCTGTCATTGGAACGAAACGGACCGGTGTGATGGTGTTTTTCTCAATGCCTTTGTCGGTCTTAGTAATAAGAAGGAGCTCTTGATATAAATCTCCGATTGGTATTACCATCCTTCCATTTTCTTTTAGTTGTTCGATAAGAGGCTCGGGTATATGTTCTGAAGCTGCTGTTACAATAATTGCGTCAAAGGGTGCATGTTCAGGCCAACCACTATACCCATCCCCGACTTTGAAATTTATATTACTATAGCCAAGAGATTTTAGGATCTCCTGCGCCGTTTCTGACAAGGATTCGAGTATTTCTATAGTAAAGACCTCGCTTCCGATATCAGCCAGTATTGCCGCTTGATACCCGGAACCTGTGCCTACTTCCAGCACCTTTTCGCCACTCTTTAGTTTTAAAAGCTCAGTCATAAGGGCTACGATATAGGGTTGAGATATAGTCTGATCCATTCCTATCGGGAGTGGATTGTCGCTATAGGCCAGTTTTCTTAAACCTTGTGGAACAAATTTATGTCTCGGGACTCGGAGCATTGCCTGTATGATTTTGGAATCTTGAATGCCACGTGATATAAGTTGATACTCAACCATTTCGAAGCGCTGCTGTGTATAAACATTTTCGTCATCTTCGTATGTGGAAAAATTGGAAAGTAACAAAAGGATGGATAAAAGACTTAAAGCCAATATAATAAACTCCATTAAGATATACCCTAGGGTTAAAGGAATGTACTTAAAGAAACCCTTGGGATTCTCCCCAAAACTACTTCTAAAAATCCAACGTGTTGGAAAGATTCTACCGAGGTGAGAATTAATAATCAAGTAGTAGTAGATTGAATGATACGATGATTCTAAACAACAGAGGCTGATTTAAGGATTTTTAACTTGAATCTTTTAATATCTAACTGAACCTTAGCGAATAAAATGTGAGTTTGTGCATATATTCAATTCAAGCCTTGACGGTGATGAAGGATTTTTGAAAGTATTAACTCAGCTCCTTCATATGGGTCTAATTCCCCATTTTTGACTAGATCTAAAATTCTTCTAAGTTCGTTGCTTCTTAAGTCCTCTGAAATCTTACGCTCGATAATTTCCGATAAAATCTCAAAAAACTCTTCTTCTCTTCTTTTTACTCTTTTCTCTTTAAGTAGATCGCCGTCAATTTGGAATGCCTTATGCCTTTCAATCTCTCTTACCACTTCGACTATTCCCTTGCTTTCATGGGCGGAAGTAAGAACTACTGGAATCTTCCATTCATCTTCTTTAGGTTTCAGTGAAATCATGAACTGGATTTCTTTGGATAGCCTATCTGCGCCTTCTCTATCCGCTTTATTCACGATGAAAATGTCTCCGATCTCCATAAGCCCAGCTTTCATGGTTTGAACTGAATCCCCTGCTTCGGGAACAAGTACGACAAGCACGGTATCCGCAAGATCTATGATATCGAGTTCCGTCTGCCCAACACCTACGGTCTCAATAATGATGTAATCCATTCCAAAGGCATCGTATAGCTTCATAATTTCTTTTGTAGCTCTTGAAAGCCCACCGTGGCTTCCCCTGCTTCCTAAGCTCCTTATAAATACGTTGTCGTCGAGTGTGTGGTTTTGCATTCTGATTCTATCTCCGAGAACTGCTCCCCCCGTGAAAGGGCTTGATGGGTCAACTGCTATTACTCCTATTTTATTATCTTTCTTCCTAAAAGCCTGAATGACTTCATTTACGAGAGTGCTTTTTCCAGCACCTGGAGGGCCTGTAACACCTATTGTGTAAGCACGTCCAGTCTTAGGATTTATCCCTTTAAGTATTTCTAGAACAGACGGATGACGGCTTTCAACCATAGTTATAAGGCGTGCAAGAGCCAATCTATCCCCGCCCAGCATTTTATCTACGAGTTTTATTTCCTTATCAGAAATCGGCATATGAAATACGATAAATTGAGTGATATAGTTTGTCAAAGCTCAATATGTTGACATTAGCACCCTCTTCGGTAATCATTTATTGAGGAGGCAAAGATATGTTTGGCGCATTTGGTGGTTTTGGTGTGTGGGAGCTTCTCATAATTCTAGTTATTCTTCTTCTTATATTCGGTCCAAGTAAATTGGGAGACCTTGGCACTGCACTTGGAAAGGGTATTAGGGGATTTAGAAAAACTATGAAAGAGCCAGATGAAATTGATGTCACACCTCCTAAAGAAGAAGCCAACAGAATTGAAGGCACTCGGCTTGAAACGCAAAGTAAAATAGCCGAGAAAAAAGAAGAGGTAAAATAATTTTATTTATTCAGCTTAGCATCATTACTTATTTTTCTCGGCAATCTCGATTAAAACTCCCTTTAAAGCCTTTGGATGAATAAAAGCTACCCTTGTTTCATGGACACCAGGACGGGGCGACTGATCTATTAGTTGAACGCCTTCTTTTTTTAGCCTTTCAAGTGCTGATTCAATATCATCCACTAGAAAACATATATGATGAATGCCTTCTCCTCTCTTTTCTAAGAACTTTGAGATGGGGGAGTTATCGCTTAATGGTTCAAGAAGTTCTATAGCAGGCCCGCCACCTTCGGGCTCTAGCATTGCTGCTTTCACTCCCTGCTCTCCAACTACTTCCACGTGAGTGATTTTAAGACCCAGTGCCATTTCGTAGAGCTTTGCCACCTCGTCAATGTTCCTAACAGCAATCGCTACGTGATATAGGCTCTCTGTTATTCCGTTTTTCATTGACAAGCCTCCTGTTGCCTGTCATTGCGAGGAGTCCTTCGACTTGGCTCAGGATAAATTCCACGACGAAGCAATCCAAACAACGGAATTGCTTCCCCTTTTGCGGAGTTTACCCTGAGGTATCGAAGGGCTCTGGGCTTTGGTTCACACGCTCGCAATGATTATTATGGATAGTCATGCACTTAACTATAATTGGCACTTTGAGAAAATTCAAATTGAATCTGGAAACTTGGATTCGGAAGAACATTAGTTAAAATTATGAAACACTAAACCAAAAAGAGGAACGCATTATTATGTCACGTAATAATATACATAAGGTTACCCTTATCCCTGGCGATGGAATCGGACCTGAGGTTACAGATGCTGCAAGAAAGATAATAGAATCCACAGGTGTAGAGATCGAATGGGAAGTAGTAACAGCAGGTTATCAGGCTTTAAAGAAACATAAAACTGTTTTACCCGATATTGTGTTTGATTCCATTAGAAGGAATAAGGTTGCCCTTAAAGGCCCTGTCGGCACACCTGTTGGAGAGGGGTTTAGGAGTGTCAGTGTAACAATAAGAAAGACACTTGATTTGTTTGCGAATCTACGACCTGTAAAAAGTTTTCCTGGTGTTAAATCTAGGTACGAGGGTATTGATATTGTTGTAATTAGAGAAAACACAGAGGACCTTTATTCAGGGCTTGAACATGAGGTTGCTCCTGGCGTGGTGGAGACCTTAAAGGTTATTACTGAAAGGGCATCTCTGAGAATAGCCAAT
>Ga0209751_10002360_pt1 | contig 18972 bp, 21 predicted proteins | sample RifCSP13_1_FD_184019 | JGI IMG/M metagenome (GOLD analysis project Ga0209751, IMG submission 184019) | Soil microbial communities from Rifle, Colorado - Rifle CSP2_sed 13_1 (SPAdes) (version 2) | ecosystem: Environmental > Terrestrial > Deep subsurface > Rock core/Sediment | place: Rifle... | reverse complement strand
TGCATTCCTTTCTCCGTATAAACTCTTGAGATGAACAGATGCGAAAGCCAAAAATTCGAATCGAGATCAATCGTCTTTTGCAAGCGATCGAGAGCGTTGTCGTAATCTTTTGCGAAAAAGAAAATTCGCCCTTCTTCTGCGCTGGTTCTTAACGACAACGGGTCGAGTTCTCTTGCAAGTTTTATTTCGGCGAGTGCCCTGTCATGCCGTCCGCTATTTGAGAACAAGTGCGCATAAGCATAGTGCGCGTCCGCGCTTTTAGGATCCAGGTCCAAGGCTCGCTGATAGTGTTTTTCCGCGGCTTGCCAATCCCATTCATACCAAAAACTTATCAATCCCAATATCACATAGCCTTCGCTATTGCCCGGGTCAATTTCAACCGCGCGCAAAGTGGCCTCTTTCGCTTTGGGTACTACTTCCGAGGAAGGGTGTCCGCTGGTTAATGCCATTGGTAGATATGCACCAGCAATGCCGAGATGGGGGAGCGCATAATTCCGGTCGAGCGCTATCGCCTGCTGAAAATAGGCGACGGCTTTGTCGGTTTCCGCACGCGTTAACTTGAGAGCGTGGAATCGGCCCTTCAGGAAAAACTGATAAGCCTCGACATTATCCGTGTAACGCCTATTTTCTTTGTTTGTGAGTCGAATCTTGAGGGCGGTCGCCACGCGCTCCGAGATTGAATCTTGAACTCTGAAAATGTCGGTGAACTTCTCCTCAAGTTGTGAAGCCCATAACTGTTTTCCGTCACTCACACGAACAAGGCGGGCGATCACTCTAATTCTATCGCCCGAAGTCTGGAGACTTCCGTCTAAAACGGCTTCAACGTTAAGTTGACGGCCGGCTGTGATCGAGTCTTGGTCGGGCGAATCGTAACGCCTGACAGCACTCAACGGACGAACTGTAATTTCTTCAGCCTCGCTCAGCTTGGAAATCAAAGCGTCCGCCATTCCGAGTTCCAACGCCTCATCCCGTTCCTGCGCGACCAAAGATTTAAAAGGCAGAACGGCAATTGTTTTGGTCGTTGTGTTAAGCGATGAGCGCTGCCAGAAATACATTCCGACAACGCTGGCTACAATCAAAGCGACTGTGGCGATAAGCAGAAATCTGGTCCTTAGTGTTCGAGTTCCTGGTTCAAGAGTGATATTTGTTGATTTTGGTTCGGTGACACTCAAATTGGACGCTTCCGCTGGGAGTTCGCGCAACAGAAGAGAGCCTCCAACCGTAGCCGCTTCCTTGCTCGGCAATTTGCCTGTCTCGTCTTCTTCAATCTGACGCACTTCGGGAACGAATCGAAATCCGTGCCCGCGGACGGTTTCGATGAATTTCCCTTGTCCGGTACGTTCACCCAAAACCTGTCGCAGCAGCGAAATGTTCTTATCTAAATTATTTTCTTCCACTATCGCATCCGGCCAGACTTCATTCAGTAACTCATCCTTGCGAACGAGATGATTGCCACGTCTGACGAGAACGCAAAGTGTGTCGAAAGCCTTTTCAGAAAGCGGCACCCGCTCTCCTTCGCGCGACAAAAGACGTTCGGCAACATCCAGACGAAATGTGCCGAACTCATATAACTCCCTGTTTACATTCGACATGAGCGGTTTCAGAAAAGAGTCAGAGTCTTTTCAGGAAATCCGAAAGCTGCGCAGATTCCGTTGTGGTGATTATGGCATTCAACTGCCGCAACTCAGAAGTCTCTGGGAAATCGAAGACGACATCGCGGCCTGGAAGCATAATCCTACAAAGAAAGAGGAAAAGGATGAGAAACATATTCTTAAAAGCACTCGGCGGAATCGCGTTGGTAATTTGTTTGTCGGCAATGTTCACTCCGGCCTGGGGATCCGGGCAAGGCGGAGGCGGCAGGTTAGAAGGCACGTGGGATGTTCAGGTAACAATCCGGAACTGTCAAACAGGAGCGGAAATCAGAAGCTTTGCATCCGTGACCACATTCATGTTCGGCGGAACGACCCTCGACTCAACCTCCGGCACACCGCAAGCCCAAAGGACACCCGGACAAGGTGTTTGGAGTCATGTTAGCAGCGATACTTACCGCTTTAGCTTCAAGACTTTCAGTCTTGATGCCGGAGGCAATTTTACAGCTGGACAAAGATTACCCACGAAGCGTTGTTAGATTCAAATGGCACGCAATACAGTTCGGCGGAAACTGCAGAAGTCTACGCCCCCAATGGAACTTTAATGTTCATAGGTTGTTCGACCACGACAGCCACGCGATTTGAATAGAGCCTTGCAACGCGAGTTCGACGTATCAGATGCAACGAATAATTACTCTCCGAGCTTGGTACGTCGAACTCGCGATGAAACTGCATCGAACGACCTGCACGACTCGACCCTACCATATTTTGAATTGTCAGCTCGCCGAGAATCATCTCCTGTTCAGGCGAAAACAGATTGGCCCGGTTCGCGTTGGCAACTATGGTCGGCGGCGCACAGTCTTGTGCTTTGCTGAAAGAACAAAAAACGGTCAACGTCAAAACAACTGCGAGGAATGGTTTCAAAAACCCCTCAATCATGAGTTCTCTATCTAAGGCCTTCTTGTTCTGCCGACATTGTCTCTAAGTCAAAAAGCGCTACAGCCTTGCCGGGAGTCAGCATTCAAATTAGAAGGAATAACGTTATCTGCGCCAATCGGAAATCGACAGAACTCGTTTATTGAATAGCGCCACACTCTGTATCAGTGCGAGTAAAATAAACATTGAACCGCTGTTGATATTCTTGCGAAGTAATAAGAGCTCCGCAAACCATCCTGTGCTGCCTTACCGGACTCCGCAAAGGGAAGCTGTTAACCTGGCCCAGCCAGAAGTTGTAGCCCCCAATATCCGCATCGCGTCTTAGGAAACCGAAATACATGGTCGCGACGAATGCGCGATTGTATTCAGCATCCAAAAATGGGCGATTATCCACGGCAGCTCCAAACCCAGAGGGCACGCAGGGTGCAGATGCCTGGCCACAACTGTTCCAATAGTCGTTTGCCAGGTGAAACAATACCAGGCCGCGCCCGCCCGAATTGAAATGCGCAATCAATGTATCGCGCTGCGATGAGAGATTCGCCCCGCTATCAGAGAGTATTGTTGCTAACAGCGCGTCCACGAACTCCGGGCCATTGAGACTGGCCGGATACTTCTGAAGAAACTCTGTCCGTTGCACAAAGTCACCGGCCAGCGCTAACTGCTTCTGGGCCAAGTCTCCGCCGCCAACCACTCGCGCCCGGTCTTGGATAAATGCCTCATAGCTGGGCAGCTGTGATACCTCGGGGTTAGCACGAGGCTGACTATTTCCAAATACCGCTCGATACAGCCTAAAAACATACGAGCCCGTCTGCTGGAACTCCGGTTCGAAGAAGAAAACGTCTGCAACCCTGGTCCGGCGCGCAGTAATGCACTCCAGATTAGCCCCGCAACTGGTGATCTCATTAGTCCAGTAATCGAATCCTCCCTGGTCAGGCACCCGGTTCTGAAAATCGTAGTACTGCTGCCGCACAAAGTAGCGGGCATTCTCTAGGGGATTGGGCAGAATCTGGCCCCGTATCTCGCCGTCAGGGAAGTTGCCTGTGTGAACATTAAAATAGAAGAGACCCGCTTTGAGTTGGGCGACCTGGGTCGCAGTTAAATTGATAGTCTCATCATTCACGGTACCGGTTGGTAGCGGAAATACAATAGGCCCGCCGACCTCCACATGAGCAGGACCATGAATGTGGGCTGCTATCTGCGCGCTCGATAGTCCGTTAAAGCTCAGGTTCACTTGTGCGCTTGTTTCATCATTACTCAACAGAACTGTACCGACTCCGGAAGCCGTCGATGTGTTCGGCGCGGTCTCCCGCGCCCCAATTAGTTGGGCCACAAATAGTCGTGTAGCTGGGGCTGTAGTGTCGTTGTCGAGGATGGTTAGTATCGCCGTGTTCTGGCTGCCCAGGGTTCCGCCCACCGGACTATTCAAGCTCAGATTGAGGGTCTCATTACCTTCGACTTGAGCGTCGTCAATGATCGGGACGCCACCTGACTAGAACCCTGCAGCGTCACGGCAAGATCACTGATGCCATCGCCGTTGAAGTCTCCCGCGGCGATGGAACTAGGACCGTTCCCAGCCGAGAAGTTGGTTGGTCCGCTAAAGCCGCCTGTGCCGTCACCAAGAAAGAGCGAAACATTACCGGCGTTGAGATTTGCAGTCGCGATGTCGCTCTTTCCATCGTTGTTGAAGTCTGCAACCACGACCGATATGGGGGCCAGATCTGTAGAGAAATTAGTAGCGGGATCAAAGTTTGCGGTGCCGCAAGAATCTGACGCAGATGTTGATACGTTGCTCGCCTTCAATACTCCAATTAGTAATAGCGGACCAATCAGTAGAAATATGACATCTCTTGAATTCGGCGTGCGAAGCATTCGTATTCTCCTACCAACAACCCCGAGTTGCAGAACAAGTTGAGAAAGAGTATCCGCCGCTCTAGTCCAAACAGAGTTCCGCGCACTACATAGTGCGCTCAATTCAGCTCGCGACGCGCAACCGTTTACCCTTTACGCCGCATCGTCACACCTCTCGCGGACCATCTGCAGGCTATTTAGCCGTCGCCGGGAGTTTCTTGAGCGATTTCTCGACGCTCTTGGCTAGAGACTTCTCTGTTTTGTTCACGAAATCTCCGGTGCCGATGGCCCGAGTTGTGGCGAGGACCTCCCCCGACTGAGCGTCAACCAGGGAGATGTTGACAACCATCATGTCAATCCACATTGCAGGGCCCCCGAGCAGCAAACCGAAGGCTTTTCTACCTTTGGTGTTCTTGTTGCCAACCGCTCGAATAAATACCAGAGTGTCAGCGCGACCATCCGAGTTTATCTTGCTAACCTCATCACCCAGCGTAAAGCGTCCTTTCTTAACATCCTTCGGCTTCCGATTGAGTTGCACACCCAGCACGTCGTAGCGATTCTGAATGTCGGCCAGAGCAAACGAGACGTCGTCGTTGCCCTCGCCAGTTTGCAGAGCAAAAGGGCTCTCAAGGACTGTATAGCCCTTCTTCTGGAGCGCGGCGGCAACAAGTTTCGGCAACGCTTCAGCTACCTGATCAGACTCCTTCTGCATTCCTTCGCCGCCTTTCATTCCTGATTTTGTCAGCTCAACTCTGGCGGGTAGGACCAAGACGCTAACTATCGTCTTTTCCTTCTTCTTAAGTTTGGGATGAAGATGCTGTGACGATGCTTGGCCTCCGACCTAACATCAGGGGAATCAACAAAGGGATCGAACGATATCGGTTGCTCATCTCTGTCGTCCAATCTAAGACTCAGTTTTTTGGTGGTTGAATGGACAGTGTTTTATCAAGAGCATCACTGTCGTGGAACTACGCAGATTTCTCGAACTGCAGCCCCACAGCACTGACCGGCAGCGCGTTCTCCGGCGGCTGCTGTTTCGTTGAAAGACATTGCGGCATTACCTGGGAACCGTTTTGAAGTTATGAGAGGGGACCGCACAGGCCAGTACAGTATCCGCATTAACGACCAGTGGCGAGTGTGCTTCGAATGGCCCCAGAAGTCCCCAGGGCCTATCAATGTTGAGATTGTCGACTATCAATAGGAGTAATTATCATGTCGGTAACAGCTATACATCCTGGGGAACACTTGGCCGAAGAGTTGGAAACTCTCAAGATGAGCGCGGCTGAGCTTGCGCGCCAGTTAGAGGTGCCGACCAACCGCATTACCGAGATTCTTAACGGGCGGCGCGCCATTACCGGTGATACAGCGCTACGCCTTGGTCATTTTTTCGGCACGAGCGCTGAGTTTTGGCTGAATCTGCAGAGCCTTTACGAACTGCGCCAAGCCGAAAAGAAGGCGTGGAAGTCGATCAAGGTTCTACCAACCTTCAAGGAACGCGCGGAGAATCTGGCATGAAGCCGGTGGCTGCTCCTTTTTATGTGGCTGCTCCCCTTTTTATGAAGCATGGTGAGCGTGAGCACGCGCAGCCACTAACCTATTTACCCACTTACCTACCTAGCCCTATTCCTGTCCCACTTAATTGTTGACATCTGCCGTGGCCCTGCGGTACTGCGGATGTCGTTTTCGACAAGAGGCTGGTGTAAAGAATTAGCTGGGGCACGCTAGACCATCGTCAGCGTTTGAGATGGTAAACTTGACGAGAATTGGTTGTGCCCAGAATTAACAGCACATGAGGTATAAGGAGCTGTAAGGAATGGGAAAGAATGTAAAATCCTCGAAAATCTTCGGTGGCTGCAACCTTAGAGAAGGCAAAGACTTAAGTTTTTGCCGAGTGGATGATTGATACCCCCAAGGTCGCGGGTTCGACCCCCGCCCCCGCTACCAATATTTTCAACAGCTTACGAGCCGCAGCCCAGGTTTACTTGGCAAGGCCCGTCCGCCGCAGCAAGTCAGTGAACCGAGAATCTGGGCGAAGCACGTCCCACCTGGGGTCCACGTTGAGAAAGGCCATCATCCAAAAGCGATCTCGGTATGCTCTTTCCAACCAATCGAACGCCTCATCGCTTTGGCCCAGCGCTGCGTAGATGAGCGCTAAAGTATAGGGCGGGATATAGCGATCGCGAGACATAAACTTCAACCTGGTGAGCACCTGCCGCGCCTCGCGCTTCCTCCCTGCCAAGGCATAAGCGTGCCCCAGCCACGCGAGACGGCTCGCACTACCATCGGAAAGCTCCATGGCCCTATGAGACTCCACGATGGCCTGATTGAACATACCTTTTTGCTCGTATGCGTGCGCGAGGAACAAATGCGCTATCGAGAAGTTTGGATCCATCTCCAGCGCCTCCTGAAGCTGCGCAATGGACTCGTCAGTCCGGCGCGCGTAGAAGAGAAACCAGCCAACATCCACCTTGACACTGAGGGAGACGGGATCAAGCTGTTGTGCTCGTAAGATTTCAGCCAGCGCCTGGTCGAACTGTCCCGTGGCCACGAAATACATTGCGTAACCTTGATGAGCAGTCGCTGAGTTTGGGCTTAGTTCAACGGCCCGCTGGAATTCTTCCCTGGCCCCCGCCCAATCGCGGTCATAGAACAACTTGGTCCATCCCAAAGCGCTGTGAGCCTCAGCGAGCATACCGTCAAGCTCCAGGGCTCTTACCGCTGCTTGTTTCTGCTGAGGGTAAGCTTGCTCCGGCCGGAGGGTACTGAAGTTGCCGAGCAGGCCAAACGCTCTAGCCATTCGGGCATAGGGCTGCGCATAACCCGGTTCCTTGTCAATTGCTTGCTGGAACTGCTCGATGCTTTTCTTCATCCCGAATTCGGTTAACTTGTCAAAAAAATAGAGACCCTTTAGATAAGCCTCATGCGCGTCCGGGTTAATCTGGCGGGGGCTGGCTAGGCGAACCTGCTGCTTCGGACTCAATTGGAGGGCGATTTCCTTCGAGATGGCACGAGCTACCTCACTTTGTACCGTCAAGACGTCGCGCAGGTCGCGCTCGTAGCTGTGGGCCCAAAGATGGGTCTGGTCGCGTACCTGGATGAGCCGGGAGGTGATCCGCACACGGCCGTTCGAGCGACGCACGCTGCTCTCCAGTACATAGTCCACTCCCAGCTCGCTGGCGATCTGGCCGATCCCCTTTCCGCTACGCTTGTATTGCATGGCCGAGGCACGAGCGATCACTCCCAGGCGCTCTGGCTGCAGGTTTGCGAGCTCAGTAGTCATCTCCTCGGTCATGCCGTCGCTGAAGTATTCTTGTTCCGGCTCACCGCTTGGATTCTCGAAGGGAAGAACCACCAACGTCACCTTGCCTGTCTCAGGCGATCGGGTTGACCAGATGCGATGGCGGGTCACGTAGCCTGCCACGGCCAAGAGAGCACTAAGGATCAAGGCCAAGGCAAAAACCCTCGGATGAAAAATCGGCCGAGTCGCATGCGCGGCCAATTGTTGTTCCTCAATGCGCGGCTGCCGGGCGTTCCACCAGGCCTCCACCTCCGCTTTGTAAGCGTAAACCGTAGCTCGCTTCTTATGAAGATGGCGACGAATTGGCAGGCCTTGTTCGGCTTCCCAGCGGTGGACGGTGCGCACGTCCCGCTTAAGGTACGCCGCAACTTCCTTCCAGGAATCCAGGCGATCGCCTCCCGCCGGCTCGGTTGGCGTGGGCCTTGGGAGAGGCTCATGTCCACTCATGCTGACACTCACTCGAAGCAGTAGTAGTGCGCATGATTATAGGCCGTTTCTGCCGCGCGGCAACCGGATTTTCGTTCTGCCGGCCCCGCGACAGAATGTGACATCTACGGCCGACCGATGATGTCACTTGCGGGAAGTTGCCGTACCTGCGCATTCTCAGATGAAGGCAAGGCAGAAACGAATGGAGCTCAGGTCTATAGACGTCTTCCCAATCGGGAAACAGCGCCATCGCGCGCGTTGGAGAGGCGGGCTCCTTCTGTTAGTTCTCGCAGTCGCTCCTCTCGGCGGCCAGACTCCTAGCCAGACTGACGAACAAGCCAACCCCCTGCCGGCGACCACCGGCGAGCCTCTCACCATCGCGCCTGTCGATCTGCCGGACATTGACTGCTCGATCCAGGAATGGAACCCGGGCCGACCGAAGCCGCTCCTCACGCTTCTTTGCCCGCCGGAAGCTGTATTTGCGCCTGTGCGGGTCTATCTCAGGCTTTCTTGGATGAGGCCGGACGACGTCCCGTCCGATGTTGCTAGAATCGTCGCTCGACCCAAGAGATCGACAAAGATGCGCACGAACAAGAGCGCGGTGATGGTCCGCCTGGAGGTCTCCGCGCAAACGGGACAACATGCCCAGACAAGGTGGGTGGGCTTTAACGGCGTGGTGGACGTGGCACTGATCATGGATTCTCGCCGCCCCTGACTGGGCACACCCCGCGCCTGCAAGCGTTCACCCCAACGCCGTGTGTCAGTTTTGTGTCCAGACCGCAAGAACGCCGACTCTACAGCTGCCCGCTTTGCCGGGCCGCACGCACGTAATGCAACCGCCTCCTTGGATCCCGGTGGCCCATCAGAGCCATGATGGTACTGATTCCGTGACCATCTGCCCAGAGCCACTATCACGAGCATTTGAACCTGAATAGGGGCTGGTGGGTCGCTCCACAGCTAGATGGGAATCCATTCCAGTCGAGGCATCTTTGAAGCAGTTTTGGGACGGAGCAAGAAGGAAGAAGAGGAAAGGAATCAACAATTGGAACGTCGGAGGGAGCACTTCTAACAGCTTCGGCTTGATTTCTTGCAGTGAAGCTATCTTGGCTTCACATTCTCTGACCAATAATGAATTGAGTCACGTTACGGAAATGGAGCGGGCCGTCGCCATCGGGCCACATTGCCGCCATCACCCCAGCCTTCGCCTCCTGCTCACGTTCAGGTGAAAGATTTTTAGCCGAAACGCTGGCCATGGCATTCCACGCCGATTCAAAGTCATCAAAGTCAAAGGCGAAGTTTTCGGTCTCAACCGCAGCGCTGACTCCTGCGTCGCCAAGTTGAGATAAAAATGGAGCAGGGTCTGCCAACGCCCATGGCGCGACTCCCGTCACGGGCGGAACGGGCGCGAAGCTACCGGCGATCTGCTGGAACCTCGCTATGTCACACTCTTCCGGCCCGGCCCACACGGCGGCGACGAACCTCCCGCCGGGCCCCAGCACTCGCGCGATCTCTCGCGCAGCAGCCGCGCGATTGATGACGTACATCAAGCTCAACGAGGCTTTGAAGGATGGAATCATAAACAGGGAGAAACGCGATGAACCGCAGAAATGCCATGATATTAAGAGTCGTTTTGTTGTCGCTGGCGATTCTTAGCTTGGGTAGCGAGCCCGCATGCGATCCTCGTCCTCCAACGCTGACCTGCGATGAGATCTCGGTTCTCTGGCAAAGGCGCTCAATCACAGTCCTGCGTTGATTGCAGGGACTGGCTGGCGCGGGCTACTCTACTTTTTCCAGTCTGAATACGAACAGGCCGAAGAGGCTCTGGCTGAGTCTTTAAGCCTAAGCTCGGAACTGCGTGATGGGTTCATGGCGCTTTTTTGTCTTTACTTTCTCGGTCTGACCAGAGCAAACCTGGGACGTATCTCTGAAGCGCTTGCTAGCTTTGATGAAGCATTCGAGATGGCGCGACGCAACGGAGATCGCAATCAGTCGCCGAAGATACCTAATGCCGTCGGATGGATTCATCGCGAGCTTCAAGACTTCGATCATGCCATCGAGCATGACCGTGCAGGCGTTGAAGTCGCGCGTAGGCACCAGGTGCTTGAAGCCGAAATCAATTCCGTTATCAACCTGAGTTGCGACTATATGCATACACGCGAAGGCGAAAAGACGCTTCCGGCATTGCGCGAGGCTAAGGCTCTGTTGGAACGCGACGAATGGCTGCGCTGGCGCTTCAACATTCGCTATCAGGCCAGCAGGTGCGAGTACCTGCTCTCTCAGGGCGACCTGGAGCCAGCTGAGGAGTGCGCTCAAAGATTGCTCGAAATGGCTTCTCATTATGAAGCGCGCAAGTACATTGCAACTGCTCACAAGTTGTTAGCCGAGATCGCCATCGCAAGCGGCGATTCGGGCCGAGCAGATGCGGAGTTAAACGCCGCGCTCAATGTGCTGCGAAATCATCCAGCACCGATAGTCGCCTGGAGGATTTACGCTGCGCTCGGTCGCCTGCGCTTGCAGTTGGGCGATGGCAAATCGGCGCGCAACGCATTCGCTCAAGCCACAACGATTATCAACTCTATGGGCGCGAACACGAGCAACGAACGACTGCGCGCGACGTTCATGAACTCGCCTGTTGTGCGAGAAATACTGGACAGGTCAAGCGAAGGATTCATAAAAGCAAAACTGTAGCAAGGTTCTTGTCATTGGAGTGTGGCTGCTCAGCGACCGCCGCAAATTCTCATTGATGAACTCACGAAGCGTTTTCCCAAAGCTAGGCTGATCAACTCAATCTGGTTGCCAGCCATCCGCGCAGCTATCGAGATTCATACAACAACCCGTCCCAGGCGGTTCAGTTATTGGAGACAATCGGCCGATATGAAGTGGCGGCGGAGTTCTGGCCGCAGTACCTGCGCGCTCAAGCCTACTGCGTGAGCTGAAGAGTACAGAAGCGGCAGTCGAATTCCAGAAGATTCTGGACCACAGAGGCGAGGGGCCTCTTTCCGTTTGATACCTGCTCGCACACGTGGGACTGGCGCGAGCTGCGGCGCTTACGGGAAATACACCGAAGGCACGCACCGCTTACCAGAACTTTTTCGGGCTCTGGAAAGACGCCGACCAGAACATTCCGATCCTTCAGGAAGCAAAGCGAGAGTACGAGAAGCTGAAATAGAAGCTTCCGACTTGCGGTTTTGTGTAGGGCCGCACGCGCGCCTTGAGCTTGCGCCGTCTGGACCAGCTCGGCTGAGTAGTAGGCAGTTACCAGAATGAATGGGATGGCTTGCCCCGTCTGGCTCAAGCGGCCGAGTATGCCTAACCCATCAATTCCCGGTAACCGCTACCCTTGAGTTCGTCGCTTGAAGATCATACTTTTGCTCTCGGCACGGAACCGGGCCCGGCGCAAAGCCAAACTCATTGGGGAGCGCCAGGAACTGCATTCAGCGCTTCTCAACTTTAAACTGGGGTTCAGGAAATTCAACCCTATCGCGAATTTCAAGGCCCCTTTGAGCAACCCGCATTCCATGAGCTTAATGATGCAAATTGGAAAGGTATCCAAAACTCATGCCGACGTTCTGGGAAATAATCCTCAGCGGTGTGTGTGTGTGCAATTTCCCAGGCGGGAGAAAGTCGAATGCTTCAAGGGTGCGTTCGCGCGGATTGGACAGTTTGGACTGAATTCGCGTTTGCTGCGCGCAAATACTGAGCCATTGGGTAACGAGCCAAGCTGCGAGACCTTGGCAACCAGGCCCGCCGCTTGACCTTTTAAAAGGCGCATGCCTGTCTGCTGTTGATAATGTGTTTACAATAGGTCCTGCTTGCCCGTCTTTTTAGATTGAAACATTGGACGTTTATCTAAAATGATCCAAGAGTTCAACCTGAGACCTTGGGGTAAATTCTTGCCAGACATTTGCCAGACCTCATCGATCACATGTAGCACAGTCAAGAAGATCCTTGTTCTGCTGCCAGGCTGGAATCGCTTTGACTGGTGAAGGCTCGCTGATTTTCTCAAGCGCGTTTCGTTTCATTTCGAGATTTGCCCTCGCGTAGATCTGAGTTGTTTTAACATCCACGTGACCGAGGAAGTCCCGGATCATGTCGAGCGAGATGCCACTCTGCACATTTTGCGTCCCTTTCCCAGAAGGCGCAGCTATTCGGGTGGATCCAATCGCACGTCTCCGACTGAAAGATCGATCAACTCCTGAACGCGCGCTCCAGTGTCGTAAAGGATACTCAGCAAAACTGCATCTCTTCGCCCAGCTGCGGTTCGGAGGTCCGGCTGCGCCAAGATCTCAGCCAACTCTTCTTTCGAAAGGTAGGCGACCCTGGGGCGAGCGTGTTTCCGCTGTGGAATAGCAGGATTTTTTGACACTGAAGCATGCGGTCCGGTTCTTCAGCCTGAACATATCGGAAGAATGCGTGCAAGGCCGCAAGGCGATGATTTCGTGTGCGTGATGAAGACTTTCTTTCTCTCTCCAAGTAATCCAGGAATGCCTCCACCAACGAAACATCGATCTGTGCGAGACATAGCCTTTCCGGAACGATTCCCCGCACATCGCGGCAGAATCGCAGAAGCAGAGTAAACACATCGCGGTACGCCTTGATGGTATTCGGGCTGACATTCCGCTGCGCTGCCAGATAATGCGTCAAGAAGCTTGTCACGTGAACGGAGAAATCGGTGGGTTTCATGGTTCGCTCCTCCGCGGAATGACGTCACCAAAAGCCGCGTCCGCTCGTGCGGTAATCTCGGGAAAAGTTCGGAGGTGAGATGAAGGGTAACGCTGAGTTCCGGAAAGATGCTGATGCCCGAGGTAGGTGGCCAGAAGAGGAAGTTTGGCATCCAGATCCTCCCCGTCTCGATACCAGCGTCGTAAGGTATGGACGGCAAATAAATGTCTTTAATGCCGCATGCGGCATTTGCGACATCGATTCGCCGTGAAGACACTCTTGCACTGGTACCGCGCTGGCGAGGATACCGAACGGCGCTTGCCTATTCTCTCCGCTTATCTGGGCCATGTGCATGTCGCCGACACCTACTGGTATCTGAGCGCCTGGCCTGAGTTGATGGGAGAAGCGATGCGGCGGCTGGAGCGACGATGGGAGGATCGATCATGACCGTCAATACCGGCTTCGCTCCGCTTCTGGAGCGCTTCTTTACACAACGACTGATGCAGCAGCGGCAGGTCAGCCCGCATACCATCAGTTCCTATCGCGACACCTTCCGGCTATTCCTGAAGTTTGCGCAGCAACAGTTGCACAAGCCGCCCTCAAAGCTAAGGTTCGAAAAGATTGACGCTCCGCTGGTCGTGGCCTTTCTCGAGCACCTGGAGAAGCAACGAGGGTTGAGCGTTCGCAGCCGTAATCTGCGCCTGACCGCGCTCCACTCCTTCTTCCGCTACGCGGCTTTCGAGCTGCCAGCCCCATTCCGCCCAGATCCAGCGCGTGCTCGCCATTCCAAGCAAGCGTTTCACGCGCACGTTAGTACGGTTTCTCTCACGGGTGGAGGTTGATGCTTGCTCGCGGCATCCGACCAGCACACTTGGTTCGGCCGCCGCGATCATGCATTTCTCTTAGTAGCGGTGCAAACGGGTTTGCGTTTGTCGGGGATGACTGGGCTCAAGCGTGACGATGTGATAATCGGTACTGGCGCTCATGTTCGTGTGATTGGCAAGGGCCGTAAGGAACGGTTAGCCCGTTGGCGAAATCCACAGTCACGGTCTTGAAAGCCTGGTTGCAAGGATCAGCCTGTTCTTGCCATTCTTGGTAATTCGAACGTGAATCAATCCACGCTCGAAATCGAGGTCAGACCATTGAAGGCTAAAGATTTCTCCCCGTCGCATGCCAGTGTGCCTCTAGTCGTGATACATAGTGCCAGTTAATAACTATCTCAGCTGCTCCAGCGCTCTTCTTCAATGACTTCAATCCAGAGCTTTAGGGTTAGATCTTCTCGGTTCGGGTTGCCCAGATCCGGTCGCAGCTCCTTCCGATAGCGTTCTTGCAGCACGTTGAGATCTAAGGGCAGAATTCGCGCGAGGTGCTTAACGTCATCTCTGTCGCGTTGCGTGTTGCGCTCGATTTTCGAAAGCGCGAGATCGTATGGGTCGAGAGCAAACAGACGAAGGTGATCAAACGTTCCCGGAAACATTTCCGTCAATCTATCCTCATAGTTAACCGGCACCTGCGCGACGCCAACAACTTGGAGATAGACTCTGTATTTCTTGTGAAGTTTGGACCCTTGACCGGCCAAGCCTATCAGAGATTCGGTTGCAGCGTTCGACCCGACCGGCAGGATATCCACATCCGCAGTCGGACGATCTAACCCGTAAAGCATGGTCATTACAAAGCCGCCCAAACAGTGCAACACCACTGCTTCTTCAAGAGACGCATCTATTTCAGTGAAGAACGATTTCCATGGCTCAGGAGGGAAGTTAGACGGCATAGCTCAGATGTTCTGGCGAAAGATCTGTCAAGACTCTCCAGTATTTAGCTTCGTCAGGTCGATTTGTTTCGAGCCAACGTCTCTCTGCCTGCGTTAGCGAGTCGTTACATAAAGTATCTTCAAAGAATAGTCGCGACCGTTCCAAGGCTTTCTCCTGCTTACGAAGAAGTGCAGCCTTAGTGTTCTCTCCACGTTTCTCAGCAACTCTACGTGCTACGCATGTAACCAAGCCCAGCTTGTTTTGAAGATCCCTTACCTTAGCAGCACTGACGAGCGACTGCCAGTCTAGATCAGGATACCTTAGTAACAGCCAAGGCAAAGCCTCAGCAACACGACTTTCAAGACATTTGGCACTTAATGCTGAAAGTAAAACTTCCCCAGGATTCTTTTTGCGTTTTGATTTGAGATATGCAAACCCCGGATATCCTAGAGATGCAAGGTCCGTAGCGAGAGTGTTCGCATCCTTGGGTTGAACGCTTTCCCAGCTTGTTTCTACTGGCAGAGTTGCCGCAGACAATCCAAATGCAGTCGCGGCTTTGCGAGCCAATTTCTCGGGCACTCGTCGCATCCCTTTCTCCAACAGAGAAAGGTAAGGCTGAGACAGGCCTAGCCTAGAGGCCGCCTGTTCCTGAGTCCAGCCCTTTTGCTCCCTCCCTACCCTTAGGTGGTTTCCTGTCATCTCAACCTCCACATTTGGAGAATATTACAAGTTCTGTAATATTTCAAGTCGCCAGATTCTGGCACGTATTCTCACGTGTACTACGGCCCACGCATAGATTTACGGCGAAGCGTGAGCTGGACTAAACTCAAGACATGGATACCGGCGACTTAATCACAATTTACCCGCACATTCTTGGTGGCGAACCCGTTTTCAAGGGAACTCGCGTGCCGATCAAGATCTTGTTCGAGTATCTCGAGAACGACTACTCGTTGAAAGAATTCCTCGAATGCTTTCCTTCGGTAACCCGAGACTTAGCGCGCGAAGTATTGGAATGCTCCGAGCAGGCCTTGCTTCCTTCGCCGGCTGCATGAGGATTCTGCTTTTAATATGCGAGAGCAATTGCTTTCCCACCTGCCTTGGTTCGTTTCGGCGGTAACGAAGCTCCCCGGAATTCGCCGTGTTGCGCTTCTTGGTTCGATTACGACTAACAAACAGAATCCTAAAGACATCGACTTCCTGGTAGTGGTTGATGACGATATTGATCTCGAGCCCCTGGCGCGTTTGGGCCGGAAGATCAAGGGCAGGGCTCAACAGATGAATCGAGGCGCGGATATTTTCCTTGCAGATACTCAAGGCAAGTACATCGGTCGAACATGTTCGTGGAAGGAATGTTGGCCGGGAAGACGCAGATCGAGCGACGCTTGGAATTGCGGAAAGCGTCCGTACCTACATGATGATCTGGAGACAGTTTCACTTTCTGACGAAACAGTGTGCACTGCTTTGGAGTTGTGGCCATCGTTGGAGCGTCGGGTTGGATTACCAGACGATCTTGAAAAGATTCTCAAGCAACTCGAAGCCTGATCACAGTCGATTCATCTGTGACGGAAGATCTTCTAATATGCACCATCTGTGCGTGAAACGGACGATTTGGAAGGATCTTGGCTTTTGTTGGTATCGTTCACGTAGCGCGACAATATGCTCTTTTTCAAGGGGAGTTGAGGCGTGGCCAGCAATGAGATTCTGAAGTCGGAACTCGAAAAGGCGGTAGCGGAATGCAGGCGTCTGCGCGAGGAAAACGCCCGGCTCAGGCTTCGTGTCGGTCAAACACCAGATATCCGTGCTCCGACGCCTAAGCAGTTCTTGACGGATAACAACAAGAAAGCACAAGCTGCGGCAACTATTACGGCTACCTCTCCGCCGGAACTCAAAGTGGCACTATTCAGGAGTCTGTTTCGGGGAAGAGACGATGTGTACGCAACCAGGTGGGAAGGGAGAAGCGGTAAGACTGGGTATTCACCCGCGGGCATTCGCGATTGGGAGCAACGAGCTTCCGCTGGTCGTAGCAAGGAGAAGTCGTTTCGCCACAGCAAGCTGTTCCCTCTAAGCGAGGAAGTGATCAGAGATCATCTACTCGGCAAGCAAACCATCGGAGTCTATCCTTTAGTACAAGATGATACCTGTTGGTTCGTAGCGGTGGACTTCGACAAGAGAAGCTGGGAAGCGGATGCTTGCGCCTTCTTGAAGACGTGTTACAAGACTGGCGTGCCTGCGGCGCTTGAACGTTCACGATCGGGCAATGGAGGCCATGTCTGGATATTCTTCACAAGTCCGATCCAGGCGGCACTGGCACGAAAGCTCGCGAGCGCCGTCTTGACCCGCACGATGGAGCAGCGTTACGCGATGGGTCTCGATTCCTATGACCGCTTGTTTCCAAGCCAGGACACGATGCCCAAAGGCGGATTCGGAAATCTCATTGCGTTGCCGTTGCAGCACGGCCCTCGCGAAAACGGCAACAGCGTTTTCGTAGATGACGGGCTCCGACCGTACGACGACCAGTGGGCATTCCTTTCTTCGATTAAACGATTGGCCCCGGACGAGACTCAAGCTCTTCTCCACAAGATGTATCCAGCCGGCGACGTCATTAACATCAAACACAGCGCATCCGACTACGATGAAGCCAGTGATCCCTGGATCGTTCCGCCCTCTGGACGGCTTGCTGCTAGGGATATAACGGAGCCGTTGCCTCAAAGCGTATCAATCAAACTTGGAAATCTGATTTATATCGAAAAGAGGGACTTACCTGATGTGTTCCTTGATCGCTTGGTCCGCCTCGCCGCGTTTCAGAATCCGGAGTTTTACAAGACTCAAGCGATGCGGCTTTCGACTTTTGGCAAACCCCGAGTCATCGCCTGCGCTGAGGACTTGCTTCATCACATCGCTCTGCCTCGTGGCTTATTGCAAGAAGTGCTCGACCTGTTCCGGACCCAAAGCATCGCAGTCGACATTACCGACCATCGCTTCACCGGAGTTCCTATCCAAGCTGATTTCCACGGTGATCGTCGTGTGAGTCAGACAGAGGCGGCAAAGGCTCTGGCTTCTTGCGATGACGGAATCCTTTGCGCTCCAACAGCATTTGGCAAGACAGCCGTTGCTGCTCAGCTGATCGCAATGCGCAAGGTGAATACGCTGGTGTTAGTTCATCGCCGTCATTTAATGAACCAATGGCGGGAGCGATTGGCGCTCTTCCTCGGACTCAGCAGCAAGGAAATCGGCCAGATTGGGGGCGGAAAGACCTCACAAACCGGACGACTCGATGTAGCAGTCATACAGAGCCTGATTCGAAAGGGCAAAGTGAAGGACATAGTGGCCGAATACGGCCAGGTGATAGTGGATGAATGCCATCACGTCTCCGCGTTCTCATTCGAACGAGTGCTAAGGAAGGTCAAGGCAAGGTACGTTGTCGGATTGACGGCGACTCCAATTCGCAAAGATGGCCACCACCCAATCATCCTGATGCAATGCGGTCCGATTCGCTTCAATGTGAGCAGTAAAAAGCAGGCCGCAGCTTCGGCTTTTCAATACGAGGTAATACCCAAGCTGACCGAATTCACAGTGCCTTCTGAATGGAATGGCATCGGCATACAGGAGATCTACACAGCGCTCGTCAATGATGAGCGGCGGACGGACCTTATCGTCGCCGATGTGGTGGGCGCAATCGAAGACGGGCGATTCCCGCTCTTGCTTACGGAGCGTACGAACCACCTGCAGCTCTTGCTTGAGAGGTTGGGGCGACATGTGCCCAACGTTTTTGTGATGAAGGGTGGAATGGGCAAGAAACAACGTGACGCGCTTGCGTCGGAGATCAAAGCAGTTCCGGAAGACCAGCAACGAGTCATTATCGCCACAGGTCGTTACATTGGAGAAGGTTTCGACGACGCTCGGCTGGATACGCTGTTCCTTGCTATGCCCATCTCGTGGCGTGGAACTTTGCAGCAATACGTTGGGCGGCTGCATCGGCTTCATGAGAACAAACACATAGTTCGAGTGTACGACTACGTCGATGCTTCGGTGCCAGTACTGAATCGCATGTACGAAAAGCGCTTGAAAGCGTACAAGGCCGTCGGCTACACCGTGACTCGGCCGTCTGGCGAACAAGAGGCTCAGGCTGATCTGAGATTCGCTGCCATCGAACGAATCGCGGTTCAGGCGGCGATTGCTTTTGAGGAAGCGCGAGGCTGTAAGGTCGAAAGTGTAGAGAGCGACACTTGTGGCTTTGATCTGATCTCGCGGCGGATGGTCTCCGATATTTCACGAGAAAGAATTGAGACGCGGTTCATCGAGGTAAAGGGGCGTGCTGCGGTTGGTGAGATAGCGCTTACCGCAAACGAATACAAAACGGCGCAACGCTTGGGCGATGACTACTGGCTGTACGTCGCGTTCAACTGCGCTTCTCAACCCCAGGTAACGCTCATTCAGAACCCTGCTCGATTTGATTGGGAAC
>Ga0209751_10002359_pt1 | contig 18988 bp, 22 predicted proteins | sample RifCSP13_1_FD_184019 | JGI IMG/M metagenome (GOLD analysis project Ga0209751, IMG submission 184019) | Soil microbial communities from Rifle, Colorado - Rifle CSP2_sed 13_1 (SPAdes) (version 2) | ecosystem: Environmental > Terrestrial > Deep subsurface > Rock core/Sediment | place: Rifle... | reverse complement strand
GACAACCCACTGATCGCGCGGTTCTTGAAGCGTCTCTCCTCCTTCTGGCGGCTCATCATGATCGACCGGCGAGGCACGGGGTTGGTGCTGATCGACGGTGTCCCCCGGCCGTTGAACTCAGGGGATGACGAGGACGCATCCGATGGACGGGAGGCCGGAGGCCACGGCCGCCCACGTGCGTCCCTCGTCCGTCGAGGCGAAGACGCGCCCGTCCTCGGTCCCGAACGCGGCGAGGTCGGGGACCGCGTCCAGGCAGGAGCTGTCGATGTTGCCGTCGAACCACTCGGGGAGCCCGTCGCGGCATCGCTCGAGCTTGCCGCCGTCGAACGGCCGACGGTACAGCGCCGCTCGGCCGCCGCTCGGGCCGGCGGAGGCCGAGAGCAGCACCGTGTCGCCGCACGTGGTGACGGCCCGGCAGTACGTCGAGTGCAGGCCGTCCGCCTCGATCGTCCAGGAGGCTCCCCTATCCTCGCTCACCGCGAGCCCGGGTGCGCAGGCAGCGAAGACCCGGCCCCGACCCGCCCAGACCCTGTGGACGTCGGCATCGATGTCGATCGTCGGTTGCCACGACGCTCCGCGGTCCCGAGAGCGCACGATGCCGCCCACATGGACGTTCACGTAGACCGCTTCGTCGTCCTCGGAGATCGAACGGACGTCTGGGGGACCGCCCCACGGCGTGTACCAACTGTCTCGACCCTCCACCCGGTCGAAAGCGACGAGCGGCTCCAGGCCCCCGCGCGCCACGCGATCCAGGTGCGCATCCGACGTCCCGACGAGCACCCCCGCCCTCGTGTCGGCCACGCAGTTCCCCCGCCGCCCGTCCAGATCGCCGACGTGGAACCAGCGGTCCACGCCAGCGGTGTGCCACACCCCGCGGCCGTCCAGGATCGCCCACAGCTCCCGGCCCTCGCGAGCGACGGCCGTGACGCTACGTCCTGAGTGCGCGATCCCAGAGGGCTTGGCATCGGCACCGTCGAACTCCTGCAGCCCGGCGCTGGTCCCCACGAGGATGCGCATCATCGCGCCGATCGTGGCATCGATGATGCCAAGCAGCAACCGGGCGGAACCGCCGTCGCTCGGGCGATCCCAGGCTGGCATCCGCCTACGTGAGGCTCCGTGAGGACCTCGTTGTGACCTAGCCGCGCTCCGGACCGCCCCAGGGAGGGAGTCCTTGCCGAGGAAGTGGAATCGTGGGCTTGGCGGTGCGAGTATCCGCGAAGCCGGTGTCAGGCAAGGCCCAGGACTCAGAGGAGTGACGATGGAAGACTCCGTGTTCGCGACGATCGTGGCGGCCGCCGTCACGATGTGCTTCGGGTTGATCCTGGCCTTCCTCGGGTAGCGGTTCTTCCTGGTGCTGCTCCCGATCTTCGGCTTCTTCTTCGGACTCGCGTTCGGGGCCCACTCGGTCCAGGCGCTGTTCGGGGACGGGTTCTTCGCGACCACCTCGAGCTGGGTCGTCGGTTTCTTCGTCGGCCTCTTGTTCGCCGTCGCGTCATATCTATTCTGGGTGTTCGCCGTCGCGATCGCCGCGGGATCCCTCGGCTACACGATCGCGACGGGACTGCTGACCTGGATCGGACTCGATCTCGGCGTCCTCGTATGGCTGGTGGGCGTCGCGCTGGGTGTGGTGTTCGCGCTCGCCGCGCTCATGCTCAACCTGCAGAAGCTCGTTGTGATCGTGGCCACCGCGATGGTCGGCGCGGGGGCGATCCTCGGCACCTTCGTGGCCCTCTTCTCCTCTCAAGAAGCCACCCAGATCGTCGAGGATCCGCTGAAGTCGGCGGCCGACGTCGGGCCCCTCTACCTGCTCCTTTACCTGTTCGTGGCCGCGCTCGGGATCGGCGTGCAGCTCGCGACCTCCAGGAGCTACGAGGTGGAGCGGTACAACCGCTGGACGGCGGAGACCCCGTAGCGCGATCCTACGCCCGCCGCGTGCCGCATGCGATAAGGGCCTTGCAGCGCTTCACGAGCGAACTGTCCTCCTTCGGATAACAGTCACCCGTCACCGATACGAACGCGTACCGAGCCGCCCGGTGCCCGCCTAGCCGGCGGTCAGGCCGGTGATGAGCCCGACCAGTGCGCCCGCCGCCGCGAATGAGTAGACGGCGCCGAGCAGCGGATCGCGTCCCCGCATCGGCTCCGGCTTGGCCAAGCGGACGGCCGCGGCCGCCGCCAGCCCGAGCATCGGCAGGGCGACATGCAAAGGACCGGGACCCTCCTCGGTGGCGGTGAGCAGGAACATCCCGGTCGCGGCCTGCACGATCAGGAGTCCCAGCGCCCAACCGGCGAGCGGGGCGAGGGCCGATCTCGGTTGCCCGAGGAAGAAGGCGACCCCGGCCGCGACGGTGAGCCCCACGACGGCGGTCCCGACGATCAGGTGGATCAGCATCATGTCTATGCCCCAAGTACCTCTGAAAGCGCCCGTCCGGCCACGGAGGGATCGACGGCAACCCACCAGACCGAGGCACCCCGTGCGAAGAAGAAGTGCTCCTGTCCCATCCCGAACGTCGCGTACACGCCAGGCTCGTCACGAACCCTTCGCGGGGCGTCGAAGGGAGAGTCCCCACCGGCGATGCGCTCGCGCATCCGCTCGACCTGCGCCGCAGCGGTCGCGGCGTCGGGCGTGCCCGAGCGCCAGATCGTGGCCAGCCCGTCCCCGTACGTAGCGATCTCCGCCTCGGTCATGATGAAGGTCGAGCCGTGCAGCCGGGTGACATCGGCGATCGCTTCTGGCCCATCGACGTACGAGGTGAGCGGCTGGTCGGCGAGCTCCATCGGGATCGACCCACCCCCCACGCTGGCCAGGGCGGGTGTGCCGGTCATCCCCGTCATCCCCTCCATCGACGAAGGGGACGCACCCGGTCCCGAGAACGTCCACGCCACGACGCCACCCACGACGAGCAGGACGGTGGTGATCACGCCGACGATCGCCACGAACGATCGCGACATCCGCTCGCGCTCCGGGTCGCGCTCTAGGCGCCTGCGCGCCACGTACACGGCGCCGAGCAGCAGTGGAGCGATGCCGATGACGCCGACGACCGTCAGGAAGATCGCGACGTTCGCCCGATGCATGCACCCACCCCCAACCTCACGACCCCTCGACGAGGGCGGACACGTAGGCGTCGAGCGTCGCGGTGTCCATGGGGCCGACGTACTTCGCCATGATCTCGCCCTTCGCGTTGATGAAGAAGGTCTCGGGGAATCCGGTCACGCCGTAGGCGTAGTTCACCTGCTCGTTCTCGTCCACGACGCTCTGATACTCGATGCCGTACTCCTCGTCGAACGCGATCGCCGCACTGCGGCTGTCGCGGGTGTTCACGCCGAGGAAGATCACCCCGGTGTCACGCCACTTCCGCCATCCGGCGGCCAGGACCGGGGCCTCCTCCTTGCAGGGCCCGCACCACGAGGCCCAGAAGTTGAGCAGGACCGGGTGTCCGCGCAGATCCGAGAGCGTGATCGACCCCTCGCCCTGGAGCAGCGGCCTCGTGAAGTCCGGTGCAGGACCCGACGGGTTCACCGGAAGCTGGTTGACGCCCTTCACCTTGAGCGTGGCACCGAGCACCACGATCATGAGACCGCCGAGCGCCAGGAACACGATGATCCCGGTCGAGCGGCCGCGTCGGCGCCCGGGGGGTGCCTTCGGCTCGGTCGCGTCACCGGGTCCGGGCAGCAGGGCGGGCAACTGAGCGCTCTCGGCGGCTTCCCGTTGGAACGTCCGCATGACCCTCACCTCACCATCTGCGTCGAGAGCTCGGTGCCGCATCGCCGACAGAAGGCATCCCCGGTCTGACAGACCGCACCGCACGACGAGCAGGCCGATGCCTCGATCTCCGCCTTGCGCGACGCGATCCACGCCTCCAGTCGGGCGTCGTTGTCGGCTTCGATCGCGTCAGCGATGTCGGACTCGACCGAGGCACGGGCGGCGGACTCGGCCTGTTCCACGTCCTCCAGGGCCTTCAAGGTGTCGGCCGCGTCGACCAGGGTCGCCGCCCTCAGCCGGCGGTGGTCCTCCTCGTCGAGCTTGCCGGTGACTAGATCCATGTCCAGCTCACGGATGTCCGAGAGCAGTCGCTCCTTGCGAGCGAGCAGTGCCGACGCTTCGGCCTCTTCTTCCACGGGATCCCTTCGGGTAGCGGGAGACGCGATCAGGTACACGACGAAGAGGAACAGGACGAACGATCCGACCGTAGCGACGAGCATCTAGCTCTCCTCCCGCAGCTCTCGTTCAAGTTGATCGAGGTAGCGCGGTTCGACCTGCGGCGCGCCGTCGGCGGAAGGCGCCAACGCTGTAGGCCGCCACCTCCGGAGGGCGACGACGAGGATCACCGCCCCGACGCCAAGCACGGTGAGTGGTAGCCCCCAGGCGACGAGGTTGAACCCCCGTTTCGGTGGCTCGGCCAGCACGTACTCGCCGTAGTCCACCGCGAACGTCTCGAAAGCCTGCTCAGGCGTCTTGCCTTCACGGTCGACCATGAGGGTCGCTTGATCCCACATGGCCGTGGACACGTCGCACGTCATCGTCTGCTGGCACTGGTAGGCGTCGAGGTTGCAGCCGCACTGACACAGCAACCCTTCGAGCACCTTCTCGAGCTCGGGGCTCACCTGAACCTCGACGGGGGCATGGGGCGCCATGCTGGGATCGTCCCCGACCTGCAGACGCATGCCGTGCATCGGAGCCGCCCCGACCTGCATACGCATGCCCTGCATCGGAGCCGCAGACGCGACCCGCGGCGCGAGCGCGAACAGGAGCGTCCCTACCAGGATCACGACGAGCGCGACGCCACGCGCCCACCTACGTATCGGCACCGACCGCGACGAGCTCGTCGGTCGCATCGCGCACCTCCTTCGGCTCCTCGCGCCGGCGTCGCTGGGGCCATCCCACTATCACGCCGCCCGCGACGACGATGAGCCCGCCGAGCCAGATCCAGTAGACGCCGGGGTTGATGAGGTAGGAGACCGCCGCGGTCCGTTCCTGGACGTTCGGAGAGGCGAGGATGATGTAGATGTCGGCCATCGGCGTCGACCGGATCCCCACCTCGGTGGATGGCTGCTCCTGGGTCGCGTAGAACGACTTCTCGGACCGAACGGTCCCCAGATCCTTCCCGTCCGCGTCCCGGATCCGGAAGATGCCGATCACGGTCGATCGCTCGGGCGTGTCTTCGGTCAGCATGTCCTCGAACGTCACCGTGTAGCCGCCGACCTGCGACGACTGCCCGACCGCGACCACCGTCAGTCGCTTCTCGATCTTGTAGGAGGCGTTGATCGCCACTCCCGTAAGCAGTACGACGACCCCGAGGTGGATGAGGTAGCCCCCGTAGCGCCGAGGGTTGCGCGAGAACAGGTCCACGAAGGACCGCCCCCAGCCCTCTCCTTTGGTCGCACGACGGGCTCGCAGGCCGCGCCAGAACTCCTGCACGATCGTGGCCGCTACGAAGATCGCGAGTGCGAGGACGATGTCCGCGCCCAGGTGCCGGCCGCGCGACAGGAGCACCAGTCCCGCGGCGCCCACCGCCCCGGCGATCGCGGGAGCCTTGAAGTTGCGACGCAGGTTGCGTGCGGACGCCTTCCGCCAGGCGAGGAGCGGACAGAGTCCCGCGAGCGCCAGCAGCGCGACCGCGAGCGGCGTCATCAATCCTTCGAAGAACGGTCCCGCGACCGAGACCTTCACACCCCGGACCGCCTCGGCGACCAGTGGGAACACGGTCCCCCAGAACACCGTGAAGGCCATCCCCAACAGGATCAGGTTGTTCAACAGGAACGACGATTCGCGAGAGACGATGGCGTCGAACCGGTTGTCACCGCGGAGCTCTGGAAGCCGCCACACGATGAGCGCGCCCGAGCCGACCACGACGATCGCCACCGCGAGGATCAGGAAGGGGCCGATGGTCGACTCGGAGAACGAATGGACCGAGGAGATGACTCCGGATCGCGTCAGGAACGTGCCGAAGATCGAGAGCGCGAAGGTCGCCACTATGAGGAACACGTTCCAGACCTTCAGCATCCCCCGCTTCTCCTGGATCATCACCGAGTGCAGGTACGCGGTCCCGGTCAGCCACGGGAGCAGGCTCGCGTTCTCGACCGGATCCCACCCCCAGAAGCCGCCCCAGCCGAGCTCCACGTAGGCCCACCGCGCCCCGAACATGACCCCGACGGTCAGGAGCAACCAGGACCAGAGCGACCACTTCCTGACCGTTCGGATCCAGACGTCTCCGAGATTACCGGTCGCCAGCGCGGCGATCGCGAACGCGAACGGCACCGTGAATCCCACGTAGCCGGCGTACAGCGTGATCGGGTGGATCCACTGGCCGTAGTTCTGCAGCAGCGGGTTGAGACCTTGACCGTCCGACGGCGTGACCTCGAGCGCGCTGAAGGGGTTGGAGTAGAACACGACGAGGAAGGTGAAGAAGGCGAGCACCGCGCCGATGACGCTGACGACGTACGGCATCAGGTCTCGGTTCCGGGTTCGGTTCTGGTGGAGGACGACCGCCCCGTACAGGGCGAGCACCCAGGCCCACAGCAGCAGCGAGCCGGCCTGTCCCGCCCAGAACGCGCCCAGCGTGTAGAAGAGCGAGAGGCTGCGGCTGGTGTAGGAGGCGACGTACTCGAGAGAGAAGTCGCGCGTGACCAACGCGTAGAACAGCGCGAACGCCGCGACCGACAGGGCGAGGGCGGCCGCGCGGAGGCCGCCCTCGGCCGTCCGCGTCGCTACCGGCTCGGCGCGCCGGGCGCCCACGAACCCGACCACCGCGCTCCAGGTCGCTGATCCGAGCGCGAGCAGGAGCGCCATCCTTCCTATCCCGTTCATCCGGGGACCTCCGTCGTCGTCTCCTGCAGGGACCGAGCGCTCGGGCGCGGGTCGGCGACGCCGGACGTCAGATCCCGTGAGGTCCGTGCACGAGCTCGGGCGACCAGACCGGCGATGACGATCGCGATCAGGACGATCGAGGTGAGCTGGCTCCCCGTCAGGCCGAAGAGCCGTGGCGGATCCGTGCGGAGGAAGTCCGTGAGGACACGGCTCCCCGCGTACCAGAGCGTGAACAGGGCGATCGCCGACCCGACCGCTCGGGGTCGACGCGCGAACCGCAGCAACATGACCAGGAGCGCCGTCGTCAGCAGCATGTCGTACAGCGCGACCGGATGAACGACCGCGCCGATCGCGGGGACGCCCTCGAGCGGGTGCATCCCGCCCACGTACCTGAAGCCCCATGGGAGCGACGTCGTCTTGCCGAGGTGATCTCCCACGATCAGGTCGCTGGATCGGCCGATCGCGATGCCGAGCGCGAGACCCGGCGCCGCCATGTCCAGCATCGGCACGAGCGGCAGGCCCGCTCTCCGGGCAGCGATTCCGCCGAGGATCACGGCGCCGATCAGCCCGCCGAGGAGGCTCATGCCGCCGTTCCAAACGGCGACGAGGTCGATGGGCGAACGCATCTCGTCGAGGTGACCGAGATCCCAGGCGACCCGCATCCCGATCAGGCCCCCGACGAGCCCCCACTCAAGGACCCGCCAGAGGACGTCGTCTGGGATCTTCGCCGCCCGCGTCGAGCGTCGCATCAGGAACGCGCCGACGAGGAACCCGACCGCGATGAGTACCCCGTGCGGCCGGATCATGAACGGACCCAGGTGGAAGCCCGTGACGATCTTCCACGAGATGTACGCGAACATGCGCGCACCGTAGGCGCCGGCCGTGATGGCGCCGTGCGAGCCGTGTGGATGCCGCGTGAAGGAGCGGATCCGCGACCTCACGTGTCCTTCGCATCGGGTTCACCGCTCCTTCACAGGTCTGACCGAGGATGTCCGCTCACCGGAGGTGAGCGAGCTCAGGATGGTTGAAGTTCTCGTCGTCACGTCGCCCGCATGCCACCTGTGTGAGGACGCTCTCGAGGTGCTCGAGGGGCTCGCACACGTGTACCCGCTGTCGATCCGCCAGACCTCCATCGATTCCGAGGAGGGTCGAGCGGTCTTCGAGCGGTTCCACCCGCCGCTGCCGCCCTTCGTGGTGGTGGACGACGAGCTGTTCAGCGCGGGCCGCCTCCCGCGCAAGAAGCTCTGCAGGCACCTCGAGCGCTCGAAGGCGGTGGCGTGAGTGGGCGGGGCGCTGCTCACTACGGGGTCCATCCTGGCCGCGTTCTTCGCGGGCGCGGTCGCCCTGTTCAGCCCGTGCTGCATCGTGTTCCTGTTCCCCGCCTATCTCGCGTCCGCCGTCAAGAACCGCCGGTGGACCCTCCTGCCGCTCACCTTCGTGTTCGCGCTCGGCCTCGCGGCGGTCCTGCTGCCTGTGACGCTTGGCATCGGGCTGGTCATGACGTCGGTCCGCCGGTTCCACACGGAGCTGTACGTCGTCGGCGGGCTCCTGATGCTGGGCCTCGCGGTCCTGGCGCTGCTGGGCCGTTCGTGGAGCCTGCCGAGGTTCGTCCGTACCCCGAACATCGAACGTGGCGACACCGCGAGCGTGTTCGCGCTCGGCGTCTTCTCCGGGGTCGCGTCGTCGTGTTGCGCGCCCGTGATGGCCGGCGTGATGGCGCTGTCGGCGCTCGCCGGCACGACGATCGGCGCCGCGAGCCTCGGACTCGCGTACGTGTTCGGGATGGTGTTCCCGCTGTTCCTGATGGCGCTGCTGTGGGACCGGCTCGAGCTTGGGCGGCGGCGGCTCTTCCAGGCGAAACCGGTACGGCTGAGGGTCCTCGGCCGGGTCGTGAACACGAACACGATGAACGTCGCCGTCGCGGTCGCGTTCGGCCTCATGGGCGGGTTCGTCCTGTTCCTGGCCGCGAACGGCAACACGACCGGGGCGCCCGGGTTCCAGATCGCGATCGGCCGCTGGCTCACGAGCGCGTCGGGGGACGTCCTGCGGTTGTTGGACCCGGTGCCTGAGCCCATCCTCGGCCTGGGCCTCCTCGCCCTGGCCGTCCTGCTCTTCGTGGCCGCCGTCCGCGGCAGGAGGAGCGCTCCATCCCTCGAGAGGCCATCGGAGGGCCCTGATGAGTACGAAGACGGCGAAGAAGAAGAGGAACCGTCACCGGACGCAGCCGAGCGCGAGCCGGCAGGTACGTCCCCGTCCTGCCACTGAGGCGCGCGCCGAGCGACCGGTGGCGCGCAAGAGCAAGCCCGCGCCCCGTCGGCGGCGAGCTCGCTTCGATCCGTCGTTGGGACAGGTTGGGATCGTGGGCGCGATCGCGCTCGTCGCGGCATTCTTCTTCCTCGGAGGCCGAGGACCCTCGGGCGGCGAGGTGGAACCCACGGAGGCACCGGCTTTCTCGATGCCCTCGACCGCCGGAGGCGACGTGTCGAGCTCGGACTACGCCGGCCGTAACGTCCTGCTGTACTTCAACGAAGGCGTCGGCTGCGACGCGTGCTTCTACCAGACGATCGAGCTCGAGAAGGCCGGTGCCGAACTTGCCGAGAAGGACATCGCGCTCGTCCCGGTCGTGATGAACCCGGTCGAGAGCGTCCGGGGAGAGCTGGGGCGCTTCGGGATCACCACGCCCTACCTGATCGACGTCGACGGGAGCGTGTCGGAAGCCTACGGGGTGCTCGGCAAGGGGATGCACGCCGACCTGCCCGGCCACGGCTTCGTCTTCATCGACGCCACAGGGCAGATCCGTTGGCAGAAGGAGTATCCGTCGATGTATGCGTCGGCCAGTGAGGTCCTGGGAGCGATCGACGGGTTCGTGCAGTGAGGGAGGGTCTGGAGGGGTCGGATGGAGACCGCGACCGTTCTGGTGGTGGATGACGAGCGGAAGATCCGCGACCTGGTCCGCCTGTACCTGGAGCACCAGGGCTACTCGGTGCTCCTGGCCGAGTCGGGCAGGGGCGCGCTCGAAACGGCCGAACGGGCGAGGCCGGATCTGCTCGTGCTCGACCTCGTGCTGCCGGACCTGCCCGGCGAGGAGGTCGCACGGTCCCTCCGACGCCGCTCCGACGTGCCGATCATCATGCTCACGGCGAAGGCTGGCGAGGAGGACCGTATCGCCGGCTTCCGCGCCGGCGCCGACGACTACGTCACGAAGCCCTTCAGCCCGCGCGAGCTTGTGGCCCGCGTCGAGGCCGTCCTGCGCCGGTCGCGTTGGGGGGATAGCCTGGACCGCGCGAGTTTCGACGGCGGCAGGTTGACGATCGACCGCGCGCAGCGCGAGGTGCTCCTCGACGGTGAGCCGGTCGACCTGACCAACAGCGAGTTCAACCTCCTGCTCGCCCTGGCTTCCGGCTCGGGCCGCGTTCTCTCCAGGGCCGAGCTGAACGCGGAGGTTCAGGGTGACGGGTTCGAGAGATCCGAACGCACCATCGACGCACACGTCAAGAACCTCCGTCACAAGCTTGGCGATGACCCGCTGAACCCGCGCTACGTTCTCACGGTGTGGGGCGTCGGCTACAAGTTCGGCGGTGAGCGCGATCCATCCTGAGTGAGCGCCCCCTCACCCGGGCGCCGGCCGCCGACGGGCTCGGGACCTTGGCACCGTCCTCAGGGGGGCGACAGACCCTCCTCGGGTCGAATGCCTGGCCGTTCCATGCTGTTGGGGGGTGTGCGTGCATGCACCTTCGACGCATCAAGGTCCTCGCGGTCTTGGTTCCACTTGCGGGGTTGTTCGGGTTCGAGGTCGTCCGACACTGGGTCATCCAGCCCGCCATGGGCCTCACCGATCCGCATTTCGAGGAGCATCTACTCTCGGGGGCCGTACTGTTCGTCGGGGTGGTTGCGTTCTCCTTCGCGATCTTCCGGCTGCTGGAGCGGCTCCACCATCAGCTGGTGGCCCTCAGCGAAGCCGCGATCGCAGTGACCGGTGATCTCTCCGTCGATCGCGTGCTCGAGCGGGTGGCGGAGCTCGCCCGGACCGTGGCGGATGCCTCCTACGCCTCGGTCGACGTGCGGGCCGGGCGCGAGCGCACGGTGGAGTCCGGGACACGTCCAGGCGAGGGCGGGAGTCTCGCGCTCCCGATCGTCGTGCGGGGGGCGCGCCTCGGTGAGCTCGTGCTGGCGGGCCCGCGGGACGGCAGGTTCCGAGCCTCGGATCGAAGGGCCCTGGAGACGTTCGCCACCCAGGCCGGGATCGCGCTCGAGAACGCCCGGCTGTTCGAGCAGGAACAGGAGCTGGCCGCGACGCGGGAGCGGGTTCGGATCGGGATGGACCTGCACGACGGGGTGGTCCAGGAGCTCTATGGGCTCAGGCTGAAGGCCGAAGACGCGGCCCAGCTCGCCACCGCCGATGCGTCAGAGACGACGGCCGCACTGCACGATATCCACGCGTCGCTCGGCCACGTTATCGGCGAAGTCCGGACGTACGTCTATGGACTTCGCGATGGGGACCGGTCCGTGGAGCTGCGTCCGGCGCTCGAGAGCCTCGTTGCTGAGTTCCCGACCGACCGGACGGAACTGAGGCTGGGCGTGTGCGGCGATGCGAGGCTCCCCGCCGCAACGGCGGCGAACATCCTCCACGTGGCTCGGGAGGCGGTGGCGAACTCGCTCCGCCATTCGGGTGCCTCGCGAGTGACCGTCGGTGTTGAGGCCAGTGACGACATCGTGCACCTCACGGTTAGTGACGACGGGTCCGGTTTCGACCCGGATGCTCCTTCGACCGGGCTGGGGATCCGCGACATGCGAGACCGCGCCCGATGGTGCGGTTCGGAGCTCCACGTCGAGTCGGCGCCCGGTCGTGGAACGACCGTGAGCATCGCAGCACCCGCGGGAGGGCCGAAGGCGGCGGTCACGTGACCGTCTCGGTGCTCGTCGTGGATGACCACGAGGTCGTTCGGGTGGGCCTGGCTACGCTGCTCGGCCGGCGCAAGGATCTGCGATTGGTGGGCGTGGCCGCGAGCGGCGCCGAGGGAGTGGCTCTCGCTTCGAAGGACCGACCCGACGTCGTCGTGATGGACGTTCGGATGCCGGGCGAGAGCGGCATCGAGGCGTGCCGGGAGATCCGGTCGCGGCTGCCCGGGACCCGGGTGCTCATGCTGACCTCCTACGCCGACGAGGACGCCGTGCTCGCCTCGATCCTGGCGGGGGCTTCGGGCTACCTGCTGAAGGACACGACCGGGCAGGACCTGGCGGTGGCCATCCTGCGCGTGGCGGCCGGCGCCTCGCTGCTGGACCCCGCCGTCACGGGCGTGGTTCTCTCGCGGCTCAAGGCGGACCGGGATCCTTCCCAGGACGCCTTGACCGACCGGGAGCGGCAGATCCTGGAGCTCATCGCTCAGGGCAAGACGAACCGCGAGATCGGCGAGGTCCTGTACCTGGCCGAGGGGACCGTACGCAACCTCGTCAGCGGGATCCTCGCCAAGCTCCGTGTCGGCAGCCGAGCGGAGGCTGCCGCGCGCTTCGCCAGGCACGCGCCGGGGGAGCTCTAGGGTGCCCGACGGGCCCGCCATCTCGTGACATCCGGCCCTGATGGGCGGCCCTAGCGCACCCATCCGCTAGGCGGCACGCTGGGTGGGATGCCGATCTCCAGACGTGACCTGCTGAAGGGCGCCGGGGCTGCGGCCGCGACCCTCTCCCTCCTCCCGGATCCCGCGTTGGCGCACGGCGAGGAGATGGAGGGCGATACGCACGGCGCCGAGAGCGAGTCGCAGCGCGTCCGCCGATGGGTGATGGTGATCGACCTGAGGGCGTGCGACGGGTGCGTCGGCCTGGGGGTCCCACCGCAATGCACCCAGGGCTGCAACTGGGCCCGGTTCGTGCCGGAGGGCCAGCAGTGGATCGAGGTCTACGCGCTCGAGCAGGGGCACCTCGAGGGCATCGGCAGCCACTTCATGCCCGCGCCGTGCATGCAGTGTCAGAACGCGCCCTGCGTGAACGTCTGTCCCGTAGGCGCCACGTTCCATGCCCCCGAGGGCACGGTGCTGATCGACCAGGAGCGCTGCATCGGGTGCAGGCTGTGCATGGCCGCCTGCCCCTACGATCGTCGGTTCTTCAACTGGGGCGAACCGGTGCAGCCACCTCAGGTCCGGTCCGCCCCGTACGACGTGCTGACCCAGGTCCCGGCGATCGAGGGGACCGTGATGAAGTGCGACTTCTGCACGGACCGCATGTCGGCCGGCGGCCTGCCTACGTGCGTCGAGATGTGCCCCCGCGGGGCGATCTACGTGGGAGATCTCGAGGAGGGGATCGCGACGAACGGGCGACGGATGGCCTCGATGGAGAGCCTGATGAGCGAGAACGGCGTCGGGCGCTACAAGGAGGAGCTCGGGACCGAGCCCCGCGTCTACTACATCCCCGGTCACGGCCAGGACGCCGCCACGGACGGAGGGGCGTCCGAGGCGTTCGCCGGGTGGGAGAGCCCGGGCGGCGGCTTGATGAAGGATCGGCTGGAGTGGCCGTGGCGGCGGATCACCGACGAGCTCGCGAAGCTCGAGGCGATACCTGCGGCGTCCGAGGCGGCGATGGGCGATGGTTGACGTCCTCCAGCGCTCGACGCCCGCGGAGCCCTCGGCCGACCTGCTCGAGGAGACGGCGCTGGCGCCCCTGCGCCGCACCGGCCCCGGGTACTACCTGTTGATCCTCGTGCTGCTCGGGCTGGTCGGTCTCGGTGCGTACGCCTACTCGATCCAGCTCCGCCGGGGTCTGGCCGTGACCGGGATGGCCGCCACCGCCGACAAGGTGATGTGGGGCCTGTACATCACGAACTTCGTCTTCTTCATCGGCATCAGCCACGCCGGCACGCTCATCTCGGCGATGCTGCGCATCAGCAAGGCCGGCTGGCGGACGCCTATCACCCGCATGGCGGAGTTCATCACCGTCGTGGCCCTGTTGGTCGGCGCCTTGTTCCCGATCTTCGACCTCGGCCGGCCCGACCGGATGCTGAACGTGATCGAGTACGGACGGTGGCCCTCGCCGATCCTGTGGGACTTCTTCGCGATCTCCACGTACCTGGTCGGCAGCGTGCTGTACCTATACCTCCCGCTCATCCCGGACCTGGCGACGTGCCGGGACCGGCTGGCCGGTTCGCTCTCGCGTCGCAAGGCCTGGTTCTATCGAACGCTGTCGCTGGGGTGGACGGGGTCATCGGAGCAGAAGCGGAACCTCGCCGCGGCCCTTGGCGTGATGATGATCGTCATCATCTTCGTGGCGGTTTCGGTTCACACGGTCGTGTCGTGGATCTTCGCGATGACCTTGCGGACCGGGTGGAACACGGCGGTGTTCGGGATCTACTTCGTCGCGGGCGCCATCTTCTCCGGGATCGCCACGCTGATCATCGTCATGGCGGTGCTGCGCCGCGCGTACCATCTGGAGCGGTACATCACCGTCCGCCAGTTCGTGAACCTCGGGTACCTGCTCGCGGCCCTGGCGATGATCATGCTCTACTTCAACGTCTCCGAGCTCGTCACCGCCGGTTACAAGCTCGAGGGAAGCGCCCCCATCTACCTGGGCCAGATCTTCACCGGGTCGTTCGCGCCCATGTACTGGTTCTACATCTTCGCCGGCTTGCTCCTTCCCGGGCTGGTGATGCTGTTCCGCCGGACGCGGACGATCATGGTCGTGGTCATCACCGCGATCCTCGTCGATGTCTCGATGTGGCTCGAGAGGTTCATCATCGTCGTGGCCAGCTTGCGGGTCCCCCAGATGCCGTACCCGGACCCCGCGAGGTACTTCCCCACGTGGATCGAGCTCGCCATCTCCGGTGGATCGCTGGCGCTCTTCGCGCTCCTGATAGCGATCTTCGTGAAGGTCTTCCCGGTGCTGTCGATCTGGGAGATCCGGGAGCACGAGGAGACGCTCTTGGCGCCGACCGCCCTCTCGGTACCCGCGCCGATCGGGAGGCCCTCGGTGGCGGACGTGATCGGACCATGAAGCCGTCAGTGCGGATCGCCGCGGCGGTCGCGGCCGCGACCCTGGCCCTCGTCGTGCTTCCGGCTACCGCCTCGGGGCACGGCGACATGGCGGATGAGCCCGTGCAGGAGCAGGGGGCGACGGAGCCAGGGCATGGGACAGAAGAGGGGACCGAGGAGGGAGCCGAGGAGGGAGCCGAGGAGGGAGCCGAGGTCCCTCTCATCGAGCTGGAGGTCCCGGATGGGGCCGAGCTCGGCACTCACGTCACGCTACGGGCCACCCTCACCGACCCTCACGACGGCAGCCCGATCCGTGGGGCCTCGATCCTGTTCCAGGCCCCCGCCGTCTGGGGAGAGGAGATCCGCGGGTGGATGACGCTCGGCGTCGCCACGACAGACCGGGAGGGGATCGCGAGCCTCACCACGCAGGTGCGTTCCTCGGGTGAGGTGGAGATGAGGGCGGTCTTCCTCGGCGGTGACGGGTTCGCCCCTGCGTCCGTATCCACCCATCTGGACGTCCAGGGCGACGCCCAGCTCTACGCGCCCGCGGTCGGCCTCCGGGTCCCCTGGCTGAACCTGTGGATCCTGGCCGCCGTGATCGGCGTGGTGTGGGGGACGTACCTGCTCGTCGGCGTGCGCGTCCTGGCGATCGCTCGACCCGGGCGCCCCGTCGTCGCCGAGGGGTCGGGGTCGACGACACCAGCGCCCGGGGCCACCTCGCGTCGATCGTTCCTCGCTAGGGCCCTGCCGTTCGGCGCGCAAGCGGGCATCGCCGTGATCGGCGCCGGGCTCGTGGCCCTGGTCGCGCGATCGCCGCGAACGCACGGGAACCTGTTGGCCCCGCCCGCGACGATCGATTACCACCGCACCGCGGTGGCACGGGTCGGGAGCTCGATGGAGATGCGACCGATGCCGATGCCGCTCGACCGCCCGGTCAGCTTCTCACGGGAGGTCCTCCCGATCTTCCTGGCCAACGGCGGCCCGCACGTCGTCGCTCCGGAGCACTCCCCTCCGCCGGGCGGCCTTCGCCTCGATTCCTACCAGGAGATCATGGCCAAGGAAGGTGTGGTCGTCCCGGGCAAGCCCGAGGAGAGCGAGCTCGTCGAGCACCTCCTCTCCGTGGGGATGCAGATGCCACCATCGGTTCCGCCTCTGCCAGAGGAGCAGATCCAACTCATCGTGACGTGGATCGCCCAGGGAGCGGATGACGGCTGACGTGCCCCATCCGGGCTCATGGCGCCCCGCGGTTATCCCACCCCGTAACCAACGACCGTGCGTCGTGCCCCCGCGGCCCACCGTTCCTGCACCACCCTCCGGGCGGCGGGGGTGCAGGGAACCGCCCAATCGAGGGCGTCGTTCCACCGGTAGCCGCGCTCCCCGCCTTGCGCGGATCTCACGATGCCGCACCGGGCGAACTCATCGACGATCCGGTCGGCCCGATCGATCCGGATCCCGTACCAGATGCACAAGCGCTCCGGGCTCCAGGCCACGTCGGGGTTGACGCAGAAGGCGTGCAGCACGGTCAGCTCGTCGGCGGAGCGGCCGTGTGCAGTCCAGAATCGCCTCGTACGTTCGACGGGGGTCAACGATCCGAGCCCGTTCACCTTTGTCCCTCGCCCCGGCGAAACCCCGCTCTCGTGGACACGGCGCTACTCCTCACACGCTCCTCACGAACCTGCGAACGGCCGATACGAGTTCCCGCGCCCGCTCCGGTCCGCCGTCGCCCTCCATCGCCTCCCGGACGCACCCGTTCACGTGGTCCTCGAGGATCAGCAGCGCCGCGGCCTCGAGGCCGGCGCGCGCTGCTGCGAGCTGATCGAGCACGTCGATGCAGTACCTGCCGTCCTCGTACATCCGCCCGACGCCGGCGACCTGCCCCTCCACGCGCCGGAGTCTGGTCACGATCTCGTGCCTGGGGTCCATCAGCCCTCACCTCCTCTGGCGACCGTCGCGCTGGCCGAGAACCGGTCCGGGTCCGTGGCGAATTCGTCGCGGCAGGCGGTCGAGCAGAAGAACCAGGTCCGCCCGTCGCTGACGAAGTGCGGGGTCGCTTCCCGCTCCACTGCCATCCCGCAGACCGGATCCGTCACCATCTCACTCATCGAGCGGAACTCACCGTCCTCTAGCCACAGCACGCGGTCGGCGATGTCCTTCAGCCGCGTGTCGTGACTAACGATGACGACGCTCCGGCCCTCCGCGCTCGCGATGCGCCGCAGAAGTCGCGCGATCTCGTGTCCGATCTTCGAGTCCAGGTTCGCGGTCGGCTCGTCTGCGAGGATGACGGCCGGATCGTTCGCGAGGGCCCGTGCGATGGCGACGCGCTGCTTCTCGCCGCCCGACAGCTTCTCCGGAAGGAACCCGAGGCGCTCGCCGAGTCCGAGATCGCGGAGCAGCCCCTCGGCGCGCTCGCGCGCGGGCCTGCCAGTGACGCCGGCGAGGTTGAGCGCGAGCTCCACGTTCTCGCGGACCGTCAGCGCCGAGAGCAGGTTGAAGTCCTGGAAGACGAAGCCGAAGCGCCGCGCGCGGAACGCCGGTAGCCTCTTCTCGGGCAGGGAGGCGAGATCCACGCCGTCGACTTCGACGCGGCCGCGCGACGGCCGAAGCATCGCGCCGAGCATCGAGAGCAACGTCGTCTTCCCGCTCCCCGACGGGCCCATGATCAGGACGACCTCGCCGGACCGGACCTCGAGGTCCACACCCCGGACGGCTCGGACCTGGACGTCGCCCTCGCCGAACACCCTATCGAGCCCCTCGGCTCGCACGGCCAGCGCCTGCATGGTTACCTCCTGAAGACGGACGCGGGGTCGACCCGCGAGACCTTGACGAGAGGCGCGACCGAGGCGGCAGCGCCGACGACCATCGAGATCGCCGCGACGCGGACCAGCGCGCCGGGCTCGAGCGCCATCGTGACGGGCGACGAGGTACGCGCCAGCAACGAACCGACGCCGATCGTCAGTGCCGCCGCCACGCCCACCGCGGCGCCGACGGTCCAGGCCGCTTGGGTCAGGACGACGCGCGACAGGGCGCCTCGGTCCGCGCCGAGCGCCTTCATCACGCCGATCTCGCGCAGCCGTGACCTCGTGGCTGCGTACAGCGTGAGCGCGACGACGGCGAAGCCCACGAGCCACGCCGCGCCCGTCACGATCCTCAAGACGTCGCCGATCATGTCGGACACCAGCGCGCGCTCCGATCGCGAGAACGCCTCGCGCGTGGTCGCCGACAGATCCGTCTCCCGCTCTATCGCAGCCGCGACGCTCGTCGGGTCGCGATCGGTCGCCACGAGCAGGTAGCTGGCGGTGTCGGGGAGACCACGGGCGGCGGCGAAGTCGTCCAGTTGGACGAAGGCCGCCCCGTTGGCGACGTTGGACAGGTTGCCCACGAGCCCCGAGACGCTCCACGACGTCCCGAGCGCGCCGACGGGGTCACCGGTGTCCACCCCGAGGGATGCGGCCGTCGCCGTGTCCAGGACGATCTCGCCCGGTCCGGGCTCGTCGCCCGTCTCGACCTCGGCGGGCCCGCCGCCGAGCCCAGGCTCGTATCCGATCACGTACGAGAGCCGACGACCGCCGCCCGTCTCGAGCCCGTCCTGCGCGAACAGGATCGGAGCTACCGACGTCACCCCCGGCAGCGTCTCGATCGCCTCGAGGGCGTCGAGAGGTATCGAGCTGGAGGCCATGTGCAGGTTCCGCACGCCGAGCTGGGACACGAACACCTGCGCCGGTTGCATATCGATGTAGCGGGTGATCTGCCGCATCGCCCCGTCGAAGACCGCCCCGACGGCGAGGACGAGCAGCAGGGCGGCCGCGGTACCGGCCACCCCGAGCAGGCCGCGTCGCCGTTCCGAGAAGAGGTTCCTTCGACCGACCGCGACCCGGGCACCCACCACCCTCACCCCCGATACACCGAGGCCGGATCCAGGCGCCCGATGCGCCGGGTCGGCAGGACCGCCGCGACGAGTGCCATCACGGCCACGACGACGAACGCGGCGAGGAGGAGCGAGCCCGGGAGCTCGACATGGAACTCCGGGAGCCACGCGCCGACCGTCGCCTTCGCGGCGAGGAACAGGCCGAGGCCGGCAACGCCGCCGGCTAGGGCGAGCGCCCCGGTCTGCGCGAGCACGATCCCGAGCAGCCGGCGCCGGCTGGCTCCGAGCGCCTTCACGATCCCGTACTCGCGGATCCGGTCGACGACCGAGGAGTACACCGACAGCGCCACGATCAGCGTGCCG
>Ga0209751_10002358_pt1 | contig 18988 bp, 12 predicted proteins | sample RifCSP13_1_FD_184019 | JGI IMG/M metagenome (GOLD analysis project Ga0209751, IMG submission 184019) | Soil microbial communities from Rifle, Colorado - Rifle CSP2_sed 13_1 (SPAdes) (version 2) | ecosystem: Environmental > Terrestrial > Deep subsurface > Rock core/Sediment | place: Rifle... | reverse complement strand
CGCCGGCATGGCTGGCCCAGACCCGCAGGGTCAGGTCGAGCGGCGAGGCGCCCCGCGCCGCACCGACCATCCAGCCGGTGATCAGCGCCGGATCGATATCGGCCAGGCCGCGCTTGGGAAGCTTGGGGGCCACGTCGCGCTGCCACGCCGCGGCGAACTTCGACATGAATGTCCGCTGATCGTGCTCGGTCCACGGCGCCAGGGCGGCCGGCGCCAACCGCGCCTGACCGACGAGGCCGTCGTAGCCGCGGGCCGGGCCGGCGGCGACGATGCGCAGCTCCGAATAGTCATCCTCCAGCGCCTCTAACCACGCCGCGACCTTGGAGACCTCGTCGAGGGTCAGCTCGTCGAGGCCGTCGAGGAGGAGCAGGGCGGTCTTCTGACGAAAAGACGCCCGCAGGTACGAAGGCAGACGTCCGGCGAGAGCGCCGGTGACGGTTTGCTGAGCGGCGCCGATGAGCGGATCGAGCGGGTCTTTGCCGTCCCAGCGCGCCAGCCGAAGGTCGCCGGCATGAACGAAGAACGGAATCGAACCCGACAGGTCTCCCGCTTCAGGCGAGAGCTGTGCCGTCAGGATCGTCAGGTAGGCCAACGCCGTCGTCTTGCCGGCGCCGAGTTCCCCCGTTAGAAGCAGTCTGGGGCTCGAGCGCAGCGCCGCCGGCAATCGGAGGGAGGCCGTCTGGTAGATCCCGGCCAGAGTCACCCAATCCGGCAGGTTGGGCAGCGCGCCCAGAGTGTCCTCGGCGCGAGGCTCGGTATGAGATGGATCGGCCGAGAACGGCGGAGCCAGGAGGCGCGGCGGGACGACGATGTCCTCCAGCAGAAAGAGCGCCCGCGCCAGATGCATCCCCTGGGCGCGCGCCTCGATCTCGCGGCGGAAGCGATCGCGCGACCCCACTGCCACGACGGCCGATACCTGGCCGGCCCGGCTTTGCCCCCACTTGAGCAGCTCCTTGGCTATCGGCAAGCCGCGGTTGAACGCCAGCAGGACTAGGAATCCGGCGAAGAGCCCCAGCAGGAATTCGGGGAGATCGAATTGGAAGCCGAAGATGTTCTGAAACACGTGTCCTAGCTCGCGTAAAGGATCCGGCCGCACTGCCGGCAGCGGATCAGACCGGGACCGTTGCGGACTTCCTGCCGCGCCGAGGCCGAAAGAGAGACGCCGCAGGCGCTGCAGGTATCGTCCTGCATTTCGGCGACGGCTAGACTCCCCGGGCCCTTGCGTAACGATCGGTAGAGCTGCAGGTCCTCCGGGCGGACGCCCCCTTCGGCTGCTTCTCGTTCCTCGGCGTGCTGGCCCAGCAATACCGTCAGTGTTTCGCGCTGCTTCCTCAAGCTGGCCCCGCGCCCGGAGGAGTCGGCTTCCGCCAGCTCCAGCCGGGCTTGCGCTCGCTGCGCCGCGGCTTCAGCATCCTCGGCGATCTGCATCGTTTCGAGCAGTCGATCCTCCAGGCTGGCCAGGTGACGGCGCAAGGCTTCAGCCTCGGCCTGCAATTCCTGGAGTTCCTTCGGGTTGTGGACGGCGCCGCCGTACAGCCGTCCGTCGACCTGCGCCAGCTTCTCTCTCTGCATGGCGACCGTGTCTTCGGCCGCCCGCATCCCTTGAGCCGCGTGGCGGAGCTCAACTTCGGCCTGCGCCGCCTCTTGGCGGGCTCGCTCGACCGGACCGTGTTCAGACAACTCCGCCTCGACCGCCGCCAGTTTCCCTTGGGCCTGATCGATCGACAGGTCCGTTTGCTGCAGGCGATACAGGGCGGAAGCTCGGCTCACGGGCGGATTATAGATGCGATGGCGCGCGTCAGGCAAGCCGGCACAGCCCAGTAGGACCAAGGACCTAGACAGGCGCGCCCGGCGCGAGAACATCCAGACGCTCACTCTGACGCTTGCCCTCCTCCCCGACCTAGCGGAAAGGACCTTGATGACCTCGCACTTTCTCGCCGGCGCGTGGCGGACCGCCGGGCGGTCGCGTACAATGTCGGTCATGCGCCGGCGCTCTTGGGTCTGGCTCGCGGGATCGGCGGTGCTCCTGACCGTCGTCCTGGCCCCGTATCTGGTGGCCTGGCGTGCTCAGCCATCCGGTTTCGTCTTCTCCGGCTTTCTGGTCAATCCCGTCGATGGTTTCTCCTACCTGGCGAAGATGCGGCAGGGATGGGGGGGCGCCTGGCTGTTCCACCTTCCGTACGCCGCAGAACCCGGTGCCGGCTCGCTTCTGTTCCTCTACTACCTCTTCCTCGGCCACGTCCAGCGGGGCTTGGGAGGGGCGCCTGAGGTTGTCTATCATAGCGCCAGGCTCGGCGGGACGGCGGCCATGCTCGGCGCCGCCTACCTCTTCTACCGGACGACGCTGCCCGACAGCGGGGCGCGCCGCTGGGCGATGGCGCTAACCCTGTTTGGCTCCGGATTGGGCTGGATCGCCTTGGGGTCGGGGCGATTACCCGTCGATCTCTGGGTGCCGGAGGCGATTCCCTTTTTCTCCGCCTACGCCAACGCCCATTTTCCCGTGGCGGCGGCGGCGATGTTGATCGCGATGACGATGTTGTGCGCGCCGGACCTGCGCCGCGCCGTCCGATGGGGCGGTGCAGGGTCGTCCGGACTGGTGCTGGCCGCGGTCCAGCCCTTCGCCGTCGTATCGGTCGCCGCTGTGGGACTCGTGTGGGGAGCGTGGACTCGTCTACGGCCTCGCACGGACGCGCCAGCCGACGACGTGCAGCGACAGCAATTCGCGGCGGCGCTGGTCTTTCTGGCGGCGAGCGTGCCGTGGCTGGTCTATGACGCGTGGGTCACCTCCGTGCAGCCTTCCCTGGCTGCCTGGTCAGCCCAGAACCTGACACCCACCCCGCCGTTGGCCGACGTCCTGCTGGGCTACGGCGTGGTCCTGGGTCTGGCGTTGGCTTCGGTCTTCGTCGTCCGGCAACAGGCGACTTCCGGCGGCCGACTCCTCGTCGCCTGGTTGACCGTCGGACTGTTCCTGGTCTTTGCCCCCTTCGGCCTCCAGCGCCGGATGCTGCTGGGAATGTTCTTTCCGACGGCCGGACTGGCGGGCCTCGTGTTCGCCGATCTTGTCGCCGGAGGTGGATGGAGGCGGTTACTGGCGACCCTGCTCTTCGTGCTTTGTCTCCCGTCGAATCTCGTCGTACTCACCGCGACCTTGAGCGGCGCGCTGACACAGGAACCGGAGCTGGTCATGGGCTCGGCTGAGCGCGCCGCCTACGCCTGGATCGCCGATGAGATCCCGCAGAGGTCGCTGATTCTGGCCGGCGAGGTCACCGGAAATCGCTTGCCGGCCTACGCCGACGTGCGGGTTCGCTATGGCCATCCATTCGAAACGCCGAGAGCGGCCGACGAGCTGGCCTGGGTCGAGTCGATCTATCGGAGTTCGGCCCCGGCGGAGGACGTTCTGGAGGAGATGCACGGGCGGGCGATCGATTACGTCTACGTCGGCCCGCGCGAAAGGACGATGGGCGCTTTGACGTGGCTGACGGCGCTCCTTCCGGTCTATCAGAACGAGGACGTGACGATCTACGGACTCCCGGCGCCATGACCCGCGCCATTTCCCGGCCGTGGCTCGTTGGCCTGTTGCTCGCCGGGGCTGCGGCGATCTTCCTTTTCCCCCTCGCCGCGCGGCCGCAGGGATTTCCCTTCTCTCCCGGCGCCGCTTACTCGGATGCCCTGGTCGCGCATCTCTCGAGCGCGTTCTTTCTCCACCGCGCCGTCGACACGTGGGGCCAAATCCCACTTTGGAACCCGACGATTCTCAGCGGCATGCCCTTCGCCGCGGATCCGCTCTCGGGCCTGTGGTATCCGCCCATGTGGCTGCTTGCGCTCTTTCCAGGTGCGCCGGTGATCAACCTGCTTTTCTGGCTGCACCTGGTGCTCGGAGGCGGGGGGATGTTCCTGCTGCTGCGCTCGGAGAAGCTCACCCCGCTGGCTGCCCTCACCGGAGGCTTGGCCTTCGCCGGGATGCCTAAGCTGGTCGGCCATGTCGGGCTCGGGCACCTGACACTGGTCTCCGCCGTTTGTTGGACACCCTGGGTCCTCCTCTCGGTCGGAAAAGCAGTGGACGGCGCGGGTTCTTGGCGGTCGATCCGCGCCTTTCTGATTTGCGGAGCCGCGGCCGGGATCGTGTTCCTATCGGATGCGCGTTGGTTTGGTCCGGTCGGGCTGGTCGCCATCGGCTATGGTGTCTGGCGGTGGAGGACGAGTGAGCGCGAACCTCGACGCGCGTTCTCGGACCTTCTCCAGGGCACCGCCGCCGCCGGCGTGGCGCTCGTTGCCGTCGGTGCAGCTTTCGCCGTCCCTCTGGCGGAGTTCGTCGCGCTCACCACACGCCAGACCATGACGGCGGCGGCCGCTGACTCTCTTGCCCTTCCGGCATCGCGCCTGCTGGGGCTGCTGGTCGCCTCGCCTGGCGCCTGGGGAGAGTGGATCATCGCGATGGGGTCGGTGGCCTTGCTGTTGGCCGTCGCCGGGGTTGCCGCCTGGCCGAAGCGGACCGTCTTCTGGATCGCCATCCTGGCCCTCGCGCTCATCCTTGCCCTGGGTCGGGCTACCCCGCTGGGAGCTCTGTTCGGCGCCATACCCGGCGTCGGCCTGATGCGAGTCCCGGCGCGCTGGCTGTTCCTTGCCGGCATGGCCATCGCCGCATTGGCGGCCCACGGACTGTCGGCGGTCGAGGGCCAGGTCGAGATGAAGGCTCTGAGACGGATGCGACTGGCGACGCTCTTCGCCGCTGCGGTCGTCGCGGCTATGAGCGTCGCCATCGGACTCCTGTCCGATTCCTCGCCGGGCGCATCGGCGCTTTTCGCGCTTCTATCGGTGGCCGGAATATGGTTCGGCTTGCGAGCTCAGCGTCCAGCCTGGGCGGTTCCGGCCGTGACTTTGTTGTTGATCGTCGAGCTGTGCTCCATCGACATTCCTCTCGTCGAATCTCGCCCGGCCGATCGGGCTCTGGGCGCCGGCCGGTCGATCGCCGAGTCTCTCCGAAGGCAGGACGGAGGGCGTGTCTTCTCGCCTTCGTACGCGGTCCCGCAAGAGGCGGCGGCTGAAGCCGGCCTCGAGTTGGCGGAGGGGGTACATCCTCTTCAGCTGGCGAGCTACGTCGAATTCATGGCCGCCGCAACCGGGTTCGCAGCCGAGTCGTATTCCGTCACCCTCCCGCCTTTCCCTTTCGGGGACCCGGCCGACGACTGGGGCCCGAGCCTGGATGCCGACGCCTTGGGATTGCTCGGCATCGCGCGGATCCTGTCGACGTACCCGATCGATGCCCCTGGGCTGTCGCCTGAAGCTGCGACGGAAGGCATCCTGGCCTACCGCAACGAAGCCGCTCGACCGCGCGCTTGGGTTGAGACGGCGACCTCCGGCGGGACAGACGTGTCGCCAGTCCGGTCGATCGAACGGACGCCCAATTGGGTCGAGGTGCGAGCCCGGGGGCCCGGGAACCTCGTGTTAAGCGATCCGATGTACCCCGGGTGGCGCGCTTCCCTGGATGGCACCGATCTCCCGATCGAGCCGTATCTGACGGTGCTGCGAAGTGTTTCGATCCCGGCCGGCGAGCACACGGTGCGTTTCCGCTTCGTTCCGCTGAGCCTTGTCGTCGGTCTGGCGATCGCGTTGGCGGCGGCTTTGTCCGCCGCGCGGATATGGAGGAGAGCATGACGCAGGCTGAGCGTCGATGGTGCCTGCGCTTCTCCGTTGCCTTGATGGTCCTGACCTCGATTCCCTACATCGTCGGGTTCCAGACTCAGGGAGAGGCGAGCTTCACGGGTTTCGTTTTCGGAGTCGGTGATGGCAACTCCTACATCGCCAAGATGCTCCAGGGTCAATCGGGTGCGTGGTTGTTCCAGACTCCCTACTCCTCGCAGGACTCACCTGGCGTCCTGGCCTTCCTTCCGTATCTTCTGTTGGGGAAACTGGCCGCCGGACTCGAACTACACACCCAGCTCGTCATTCTCTTCCACGTGGCGCGCCTGGTGCTGATCGCGCTGGCGGTCTACGCGATCTATCAGTTCGCGTCGGTCTTTCTCCCGGACCCGGCCTGGCGCCGCTGGGCGACCACCTTGGCGGCCGTTGGAGGAGGGCTGGGATGGCTGCTGGCCCTCAGCGGGAACAGCCAACTGTTGGGGAGCCTGCCACTCGACTTCTACTCGCCGGAGGGCTTCGGCTTCCTGGCTCTTTATGGACTGCCGCACCTCCTCTTGGCCAGAGCTCTGCTGCTCCTTTCTTTGACGGCCTACTTGGCCCTCCGCGGAGGACTCCGCCCAGGCCTGATCGCCGGGGGTGTCCTGCTGGGGCTGGGCTTGGTCCAGCCGCTTGCGGTCGTTTCGGCCTACGCTGCGATCGGGGCTCACCTCCTGGCGCTCCTCGGCCTCAAGATCGCCGGACGTACGACGGAACCCGTCGGCCCTTGGTTCCGTCGGGCAGCTCTGGCCATTGTGGTTTCCTTACCGCTGGTTCTCTACTTCACCTTTGGGTCCCTTTCCGTCCCAGCCCTGCAGCAATGGGCGGCGCAGAATATCCTGCCGTCTCCTCATCCCATCCACTATTTGCTCGCCTACGCCTTGGTGCTCGTTCCGGTTTTCCTGGGGGCGCGCGACCTCGTTCGCACGGATGCCGTCCTCGGCTGGTTCCTGGCGAGTTGGTTGATCGTCCTCTTTATCCTGGCCTACGCGCCGATCACGGTCCAACGACGACTGATCGAGGGGGCGTGGGTGGCGCTCTCCGTTCTCGCGGCGCGGGGCCTCTGGACGATTCCGATCGAGGCTCGCCGCCGCCTGTTCTCTGGCGGACTGCTGGCTGCTTCCGTCCTGACTTCCGTCCTGCTGCTAGGCGGAGGCCTACGCGCGGCCTTGAATCCAGTTCTGCCTCTCTTTCGGCCGGCCCCTGAAGTGGCGGCGTTCGAGTGGGTCGCCGAGCACGCCGCGCCGGGCTCGGTGGTCCTTGCCGCTTTCGACACGGGCAATGCGCTGCCTGCCTGGGCTCCGGTCCGGTCCGTGATCGGACACGGACCCGAGACGGCCAACCTGGCCGAGCTTCAACCTGAGGTCGAGCGCTTCTTCGGCGGAGACCTCACGGGGACGGCTGCCGAGCGCCTTCTACGCGAGCAGCGGGTGGCCCTCGTGTTCCGCGGACCGACCGAAAGGAAACTCGGGGAATGGGGGACGCTCCCGACGGACCGACTCGAGGTCGTCTACAACGAATCCGGCTACGTCGTCTATCGGGTCGAGCCGGCCGATGACTGACGCCGCCTCGCACTCATCCGGAAGTTCGCGGACCGATCGCTGGTTTCCCATCGGACTGATCGCGCTCGGTCCGATCGCCTTGTTCGGGCCGATGCTGGCCCGCGGCGATGTCCTGTATTGGGGGACGCCGCTCCTCCAATTCGTCCCGTGGAGGACGGCTGCCTTCGACCTGATACGACAGGGTTGGCTGCCTCTCTGGAATCCGCTGCTCGGCATGGGGGCGCCTTGGTTGGCCAATTACCAGTCGGCCTTGCTTTATGCCCCGAACTGGATCCTCGCTTTCACAACGGCCGGCTGGGGAGAGGGGCTGCTTGTCCTGGCGCATCTCGTCTTCGCCGGCGCAGGAGCGGCGCTTCTCCTCCGGCGGCTCGGCCTCGGACTGATCGGACAGGCGGTCGGCGGTATCGCCTTTGCCTGCGGATCGTATCTGGTTGCACGCGCCGGGTTCTTCAGCCTGAATGCCGCCTCCTCGTACCTCCCCTGGTTGGTGCTGTGCGCCGATGGCGCCGCGAAAGCCGCGGGTTCCGGGCCCGGCTTCAAGTGGCTTGGAGCCATCGGGGCCCTGGCGGTGGTCATCAGCCTGCAGGCACTTGCAGGACATGCGCAGTCGATGGCCTACAGTCTCTTGTTCGCGGTCGCATGGTCGTTGTGGCGAGTGGCAAGCGTGGCTGGATGGCGCGCCGTCGGGCGGCTGGCGCTGATATGGCTGGCGGCTGGCGTGCTCGGGCTGGGGCTGGCGGCGGCGCAACTTGTCCCGACGTCAGAGTACCTGATCGAATCGAGCAGAGGCGCCGGACTACAGGAAACGGGGGCGCTCACTTATTCCTTTTGGCCGTGGCGCGCCGTCGGCCTCGTCCTGCCCGGGCTGTTCGGCAGCCCGGCGATGGGCGACTATTGGGGTTACGGTAACTATTGGGAGGATGCGCTTTACCTTGGCGTTCTTCCTTTGTTGATGGCTATGTCGGCGGCCTTGCGAGCCGGCCGCTTGAACCACCATTTGGGGAAAACGCGCTCATTCCTACTCGTCGCCGCGGGGATCGCCTTCCTTCTGGCACTTGGCGCCAACACGCCGTTCTTCCCGTTCCTCTTCCGGACCGTGCCGTTCTTCGACGTCTTCAACGCACCGACTCGATTCAACTTGATCACGACCTTCAGCCTGGCGCTGTTGGCCGGCATCGGCGCCGAGTTATGGGCGCGCCCAACCGGGCGCGCCCTGTACTGGACTCGGCTGGGAACGGCCGCCGCCGGCGGTGTCTTCCTTTTGGGGGCGACAGCCGCGATTGCCCCAACCGGACTGCGCGAGAGTTTCGGCCGCAGCTTCGCCGCGGCAGGGTTCTGGCTCCTGCTCGCCGGAGCGTTGGCATTGCTTTGGCCGGCCAGGGTCGGCCATCGATGGGTCGGCCTCGTCGCCGCCGTGATCACGCTGGATCTCGTCGTCGCCGGCAGTGGGCTTAACCCCACAACCTCCGCCTCGATCTATCAGGGCACGACGGCGCTGATCGCGCAGACCGGGGATGATCACCGCGTGTATCTGTTCCCGGAGACCGAGCGCGTGCTGAAGTTCGAGCGGACCCATCGCTTCGATTCATTCCAGATGAACCTGGATCCCCGGTGGATTCGGGAGAGTGGGCTGCCGAACACGACCCTGCTGGACGGACTCTCGACGGCCAACAACTTCGACCCCCTGCTTTCTGGAAGGTATGTTGACTGGATCTCGGCGCTGGCGCGCGCGCCGGAAGCAAGCCAAGCCGAACGCCTGCGCCTGATGGACGTGGGCTGGCTGGGGGGCGAAGTGGGTTCGGAGGCCCCCTGGGTATCCTATCGTCGTGTCCCGGGCGCGCAGCGCGCCTGGCTGGTTCCACAGGCGGTCGCTGCGAAAAGCGTGACCGAGGCCCTGAGCCTGCTGGACACCCCGAGTTTCGATCCGAATCAAGAGGTGGTCCTGGAGGGGCCGCCGGAGGTCGCCCTCCTCGAAGGGGGCCCAGGCGTCGCTGAAGTGCTCTCCAGCCCCGACCCGAACCGGCTCGACGTGAAGGTCGAGGCAGCTGCCGGGGGGTGGCTCGTCCTCTCCGACGTCTGGTACCCAGGCTGGGGCGCAAGCGTCGACGGCACGCCGGCCGAGTCCTATCCCGCCGACGGAGCATTTCGCGCCGTCTGGGTTCCTCCCGGCTCGTCCACGGTCACGTGGCTGTATCAACCGACGTCGTTTCAGGTCGGCGTACTCGTCTCCGTGGGCGCTCTCGTCCTTCTGATTGGAGTTGTGTGGTTATGGATCGCCCGGCGCCGATCCGTGTAGTCTGGCCGGTCATGGCCTCGGCGCTGGTGTGCCTGCTGTATGCCGGCACGCGATTGGCGCACGTCGATTGGGACGCGGCTGAGCTGGCCGAGCTAGGGACGCGTTATACCGTGCTCGACCCGCAAGGGACCGAAGGCTACGACGGGCAATTCACCTACATGATGGCGGTCGAGTTGGACCCGCAGACCGTGGCGCCACATCTCGATCGGCCGGCCTATCGATACCAGCGCATCCTGCTGCCGCTGCTGGCGCGGGCCGTCGCCCTCGGGGACGCCCGTGCCGTCCCGTGGGCTCTGCTGCTGCTCGGGGTCGTGAGCGCGGCAGCCGGCACCGCCGCCGTTGCCCGGATTCTGCTCGACCATGGTCAATGGGAAGGGTATGCGTTAGGATACGGCCTGTGGGTCGGCGTCGTGGCGAGCGTCGGCCTCTTTCTGCACGAAGCTCTGGCCTATGGGTTGGTGGCGCTCGCCTGGCTCGCCTTTCGGCGATCGAGGGATGTCTGGGGGGCGGTCGGGTTGATGCTGTCGCTGTTCGCCAAAGAGACCACGCTTCCCTTCGTCGTCGCGGCCATGGCCGTGAACGGCGCGGGAACCGGGGTGGACCGCCGCCGCCGCTTGTGGATCGCCGGTGGGCTGGCCGCGTTCCTGATCTGGCAACTGTGGTTGTGGCGGACCTTCGGGGAACCCGGGATCGGCAGCGGCGGCGCCATGAGCACGCCGTTCGAGTTCATCCCGCTGATGGGCTTTCTGCGGATCGGTGCGGTCAGCCCGCAGGCGTTTGCCCTATTTCTGGTCATCTTCGGGCCGATGGTCGTCCTGCCGGCCTTGTGGGGGGTTTGGGCGCCCATCCGGCGCTTGCGGGTCGAACGCCTGCAGCCCGAGGCCTGGGCGCTGATGCTGAACGCGGCCGTGATCCTCTTCGTCCCCTTTTCGACGGCCCGTGAGCCGTTGGGCCTCGTCCGGCTGGCGACCGGGCTGGTGCTGGCCCTGCTTTTGTTCGCCGCCGTTCTTGGGATCCGGCGGGTCTTGAACTACTCGTTGGCTTGGGCGGCGATGCTTGTTCTGTTGGTCCGCCGCTAGCCGGTAACATCTCGTCCACGCGAGGTCACCTTGAGCGAGTCCGTTTCCCAGCTGGGGAAGCGCATCGCCGAGAATATCGAGCGGGTCATCGTCGGCAAGCCGGAGGCGATCCGTCTGACGTTGCTGGGGCTCCTGGCCCAGGGACACATTCTGATCGAGGACGTCCCCGGCACGGGCAAGACGGTGCTGGCGAAAAGCCTGGCCCGTTCGATCGGCGGCTCGTTCAATCGTATCCAGTTCACGCCGGACATGCTGCCGAGCGACGTCACCGGGGTCTCGATCTTCAACCAGCAGACCCACACTTTCGAGTACCGGCCCGGGCCGGTGCTGGCGCAGATCGTGTTGATCGACGAGATCAATCGGGCGACGCCCAAGACACAGGCGGCGCTCCTCGAAGTGATGGAAGAACGGCAGGTCACCGTCGACGGCGTAACCTACCCGATGCCGACGCCCTTCCTGGTGCTGGCCACCCAAAACCCGATCGAATACGAAGGAACGTTTCCTCTGCCCGAGGCTCAGCTCGACCGCTTCTTCCTGCGCATCAGCCTGGGATACCCGCTGCTGGCCGATGAGATCCGGATGCTGGAGGGGCAGCAGATCCAGCATCCCCTCGAGACGCTGGAGGCCGTGGCCCTGGTCGACGAGGTGATGGAGGCGCAGCGCAAGGTTCGCGAAGTCCGCGTGGTCGACGAGCTCAAGCGTTACATCCTCGACCTGGTCACGGCCACCCGCAAGCACCACGAGGTTTACCTGGGGGCCAGCCCACGCGGGAGCCTGGCCCTCTTCCGCGGCGCCCAGGCCCACGCCGCGCTGGCGGAGCGCGACTATGTCCTGCCGGACGACATCAAGGCCGTCGCCGTACCGGCGCTTGCGCATCGCATGATCATCGGCTCGGGGGCCCGCATCCGCGATGTCGACGCGCGCATGATCGTCCAGGAGGTCCTGGGGGCGACTCCGGTTCCCGGAACGGCCGGGGGACGATGAACCAGCGCGCCCTCGTCGTCTTGGGTCTGCTGCTCGTCAATCTGGCCGGCCTGACCCTCACCGGCCGGTCGGTCTTCGGCAGCCTGTCGGTGTTGTTCGCCGGCGTGCTGATCGTGGCCCGGGCCTGGTCGTGGGCGGCGCTACGAGGACTGCGCCTGGAGCGTACCTCCCGCAGTCTGACGAGTCAGGTTGGCCGAGTCTTCGAGGAGACGCTGTCGCTCAAGAACGAAAGCCGGCTCCCCAAACTGTGGGTGGAGGTTCGCGACGAGTCGGACCTGCCGGGATCGTGGGCCGCCGCGCGCGCCATCGGGCTGTCGACCGCGGCCGGCACTCACGACTTCAGTGGGCACCGGGCGTCGGCGGTGGCAGCCGGGCCGGGCGCCCGTCAGGCCTGGCTATGGACGGCGCGCACGATCTGCACCCGTCGCGGCCGGTTCCGCCTCGGCCCGACGACGCTGATCGCCGCCGACCCGTTCGGCCTGTTCCCTTCCCACCGCAGCGTCGGAGGCGTCCGTGAGGTCGTCGTCCTTCCCCCGACGGTTCCATTGCCGAGCTTCCCGATTCCGGCCGGCCGGTTGTCCGGAGGAGAGGCGCTGCGGCGGCGGACCTACCAGGTCACCCCGAACGCCTCGGGCGTGCGCGAGTATGCCCACGGCGACAGCCTCAGCCGCATCCACTGGAAGTCGACGGCGCGGCGAGGGCGCCTGATCTCCAAGGAATTCGAACTGGATCCGATGTCCGACGTGTGGATCGTGCTCGACGGTCAGCGACGGATGCATTTCGGCGAGCCGGCTGGTGAAGAATCGCTGGCTGGGAAAGGGCCGGGACGGCAGCTGAGACTCCCGCCTCAGACGGAGGAGTACATGATCGCGGCGGCGGCCTCGGTGGCGCTGCACGTCCTTGGACGCAACCGGGCCACCGGCCTGCTGGGTTACGGAACCTCCCGCATGGTCGTCCAGCCCGAGCGAGGCGAAGCGCAGTTGTTTCGTCTGCTGGAGGCCCTGGCCGGCTTTCGTGCCGACGGCGATGTCGACCTGACCGACGTCTTCCGTATCGAGACGACCTGGTTTCCCAGGGGAGCGACCATCGCCGTGTTCACTCCGAACGTGCGCGAGGACCTCTACCACGAGATGCTCGAGCTCCGCCGCCGCGGCCTAGTCCCCGTGGCGTCGTTCGTCGAACCTTCCGATTTCGGCTCACGCATGTCCGCACGCCCCCTGGCGCTTTCCTTGTCGGATGCGGGTATCCCTGTGCGCGTGATCCGTCGCGGGCAGCCGCTGGAGCGGTCTCTCAGCCAGCCTGTCGGAGTCTCACGCCGTGCTGCAGCCTGACGTCCCGGTCTCGGCCGATCGCCCGTACTACCGCCTTCTGACCCTGGCCGTCTTCATCGCCGGCATGGTTACGCTGGCCCTCGAGATCTCGGCTTCCCGGCTCTTGGGCAATATCTTCGGAACGAGCAATCTGGTGTGGGCCAACATCATCGGGCTCATCCTCCTTTACCTGACGGTCGGCTATTTCATCGGCGGTCGCTGGGCGGATCGATCCCCCTATCCACGGACATTTTACGCGCTGCTGGCGTGGGCGGCCTTCCTGGGCGGCGTCATCCCGCTGGTGGCGCGGCCGGTGCTGATGGCGGCCGTCGGCGCCGTCGAACGACTCGACGCGGCCATCATGGTCGGGTCATTCCTGTCGGTGCTGATCCTCTTCAGCCTTCCGGTCATCCTGCTCGGCTGCGTCTCGCCGTTCGCCATCCGCCTGGCGATCCATGATCGGCAGCACGCCGGTCGGGTCTCCGGCCGGATGTACGCCATCTCGACCCTGGGAGCCATCCTCGGGACGTTCCTGCCTGTGCTCTGGCTGATCCCCGCCGTGGGCACGGCGCGCACGTTTCTCGTGTTCAGCCTGACTCTGATGGCGGTGGCTTTCGCAGGCCTGTGGCAATGCGATCGCAAGAGAATGATGCGCTACTTGTGGATGCCGATCGTCCTGGTGGCCTGGTCCGGACTGAGCCTGAGCCAGCCGATCAAAGGCACTGCCGGACAGATCTTCGAGGACGAGTCCGCTTACAACTACATCCAGGTGCTGGAGCGCGACGGCGTCCGCTATTTGCTGCTGAACGAGGGGCAGGGGATTCACTCCGTCTACGACCCCGACCAGCCGGTGACCAACGGGACGTGGGATTACTTCCTGGCGGCGCCCTATTGGAACGTGTCGCCTGTGGCGGGCGCAGAGGTCGAACGACTGGGGATCGTCGGTCTGGCGGCAGGGACCATCGCCAAACAGTACACCCAGGTCTTCGGGCCGCTGCCCATCGATGGTTGGGAGATCGATCCGGGGATCATTGAGGTGGGGCGCGCGTACTTCGCCATGAATGAACCGAATCTCAACGTGATAACCGCCGACGGCCGTTGGGGGCTGGCTCACAGCCCGGAGCGGTACAGCGTGCTGGCGATCGACGCGTATCGCCTGCCGTACATCCCATGGCAGCTGACGACGCGCGAATTCTTCGAAGAAGTCCGGGATCACTTGCTGCCGGACGGCGTCGTCGTGATCAACGTCGGGCGGACGCCGGAGGACCGCCGCCTGGTCGACGGGATGGCCGGCACCCTCGGGGCGGTCTTCCCGTCGGTCCACGTCGTCGACGTCCCGGCGAGCTTCAACACGATCGTCTACGCCACCATGCAGCCGACCGAGCCGGGCGACCTGGTCGCCAACCTCGACCGCCTGCAGACGGAAGGGGCCGACCCGCTCCTGGTGGACGTCCTGGCGCGAACCCTGGGCAACTTGCAGCCGACCCCGTCGTCGACGGTCGTCTTCACGGACGATCGGGCGCCGATCGAGCAGCTGACCAACGCCGTCGCCCTGCAGTTCCTCCTGACGGGCGACATGGGGCTCCTTCAATGAGCCGGGAGGCCTCCCCGACGCACCTGCGTCTGTCGTCCCTGGCGCGCCTGGCCATCGGCGTCCTGATGCCCGTCGTGTTAATTTTGACCAACGTCCGTCTGCTCCTGACTCCGCTCTTCGTCTCGGTCGAGTATTCGACGCCCGGGTTCCCCGACGACCCCTACGGTTTCACCCGGGAGGAACGCGTCCGCCTGGCCGAGATCGCCCGAGCCTATGTGTTGAACGATGCCGGACCAGAATTCCTGGCCGATCTGCGCGACCCCAGCGGCATCGCCCTCTACAATCCGCGCGAGCTGAGCCACATGGTCGACGTGAAGGTCCTCGTCCAGACCGCGCTGGGCGTCTGGCTGGGCCTTGTGGTCGTGCTGGGCCTACTGGCATTCGCGGCGTGGCGCTACGACGGACAGGCAGCGGTTCGAAGTGGATTCAACCTGGGCGCGCGCCTCACCCTGTATCTGATGGTGGCCTTGGTTGGATTGCTCGTGCTGTCCTTCTCCGTCCTCTTCACCGGGTTCCATCAGGTCTTCTTTCAGAGCGGAACCTGGGTCTTCTACTATTCAGACACGCTCATTCGCCTGTTCCCGATGCGCTTCTGGCGCGACGTGTTCGCGCTGCTAATGGTCCTGACGCTGGTGGAGGCGGCGTTGTTGTTGTGGGTAACCCGGCGGAACCCCGCAACCCGGGATGAGTCGCCAGCATCGGGGCTCGGCTGACACACAGTGGATGCGGAAAAAGCCGCCTCCCGCCTCACCCACCGGCCCCCACTCCGCGTTGCGGCTCGTCTCAAACCCAAGGCGCGTAGCGGAGACGGGGAAAGAGTCTCAAAGGGGATGGGGGTGGCGAAGCCACCCCCATCCCCTTTGAAGAATCCCTTCCCTCCCCCCGCAGGTCAGCGCAAAGGGTAGAAGGACTCATGATTGCCGGGGGGAGGGGGTAGGGGGTGCGGGGTGCGGGGGTTGATGACCCGGCGATTCTCCGCAATTCGCTAGACGCTGGCTGGTACAGCCGGCCAGGCCGTAAGGACAAAGCACCCAGCCCGGAACCGCAGGTGCGGGGTGCTTCGCCCCTCCATGACCATCGCCGATGTTCCGCCTCTTGCCTCAGCGGACCTTCCCGATGGCGAAGAAAGTCGGGACGAAGAGGACGCGTTCGCCGCGGTTCCATGACTCGCGATCGAAGGCCTCGAGCGCGTCGAGGTCCGCTGCCGGGACGGTCAGCTCCAAGTCGCGGCGCAGCGTCTCCCACTCGAAAGACGGTTCGCCGGCCTCCGCGCCGGAGTGCCACTCACCGCCGAGCACGCCGCATTCCACATCCTCAAGGTCGACCGCGGCGAAAAGGGCGCGCAGCTTCCGGCCCATCCGCACGTCGGCGCCTTCCAGGGCCAGCGCCTCCGTCTGGCGCTCGCCCAGGCGTGCCAGGACGTCGGGGAAGTCGAGCCGGGCGGCATGATCGGGCTCAGCCAATGCCGCCACCCAGCCGCCGGAGCGCGTGACGCGCACGGCCTCGGACAACGCCTGCGCCGGATCGTCCAACCAGAGCAGAACGAAGTGGAAGAGGGCGGCGTCGAGGGACGACGACCGAAAGGGGAGTGCGTGGGCGTCACCGCATTGCCAGGCCGCACGGGCGACATGCTCCGCCCCAAATCTGCAGGCCGCCCGATCGATGTCGAGCGCCAGCACCCGTGCCGTCGGGCGCTGAGCGGCGAGATCGCTGGCGATGGCCCCCGTCCCGGCGCCGACCTCCAGCAGAAGGGCGGCGCCCTCGTCGGGAATCCTGACTAGCAGCCGGCGGCGAAGGGCCGACGTCCAGGCGGCCTGTTCGGTGAAACGCAGGTGACGGCGATCGATGGGATCAGGGCGGACCATGGCTGGCCGGGGTCGGGCCCGCTTCAAATCGCGGGAAGGGCCAGGCCGTCCGCCGCATGACGCCACATCTCGGCGATCGAGTCGCGCAGGACGTTGCCCAGCGCCGCTTCGGCGCCGATCGCGGGGAGCACGTCGCCGTCCGGTTCGATGTAGAGCCAGGCGCCGGTCTCAGGGGCGGCACCGGCCTCGAGACGAATCGGGTTGTGGCCGGAAAACGGAACGGGGAGATCCCACACCAGGCTCAGTGCCGCCTCCGCCAAAGCCTGCTGGGCGATGCCGAGCGCGGCGGCGCCTGCCGCGCCGGGCGGCGCACTTAGCGAGACGTGCGTCACCCCTGTTTGGCGAACTCGCTGAAGGACCTCGACAATGCTCGCTTCGTCTTTCAGATCGACCGTCAGGTGAGCCGCGCAAAAGACGTCGGATGCGACGGCCTGGCGCAACCCGTCCAGCGATGGCGCGCTTTTCGGATCGACAACGGCCAAGAGATGGTCGACGCCGGCGGCGGCCAATCCCTCCAGTCGCTGCGGCGTAAGCAGTCCTTCCGCAGAAGTGACAACGCCCGACACCTGGCCGAGCTGCTCGGCGTGCCGGATCAGGGCGAGCAGATCTGGTCGGACCGTTGGTTCGCCGCCGACGAAGATGACGTGCGGAATCCCGATCGACCACGCCTGGTCCAAGACGCCTACCCATTCCTCGGTGGTGAGTTCACGATCGACCCGCCGGCGCGCCTGTGGGTCCAGCGCCCTGCCATCGGCGAGACGATAGGTCAGGGCCAGGTCGAGGCGATAGGGGGCCGTCGGACGCTCGCCGTACGGCTCCGCCCGGTCCAGTCCCATAACCATCACCGGGTCGAGGTCTTCTCGGTCGGCGAGCGACTCGATCTGGTCCCGGATGAGCCGACCGTCTTTAAGGGCCCGTCCGCGACTGATGCGGAAGCGCCGCGCCATCCACTCGGCCGCCTCGGCCTCGCTGTTGCCCTGGACCAGGTGCCAGGCGTGGGCCGTGGCGCTCTCGTTCAGGTGGAGCACGGTCGAAGCGTTGACGATCAGCAGACCCCGGCCGTCGGACTCGACCCGCAAGTGCAGACGGCGCGGTTGAGAGGGCGGGTCGGCCTGCATGCGGTGATAGGTCCCGGGCGGAACGATCGGCCGTTCGGGCGCGGGCGGGAAGACGCGATGCAGAAGATCGGTCATGGCGTTCAACCTCTCCCGGCCAGGGAAACGTCCCCAACGGGGATCCAGCCGGACGCGGCTGCGGCGGCCGGCGGGCTCAAGGGGCAGCCTCCCCCGCATTCGGCGACGAGGGAACAGGCGCGGCAATCGTCCGACATGTACTTCCGCTCGCGGAGCCACAACGAAAGGTCGTGGTTCCAAATCGAGTCCCACGGATCCCGCAGGATGTTGCCGACGGATTGATAGTAGGACTGGCAGGGCAGGACGGCGCCATCCGGTTCGACGCACAAGTTGTAGCGCGCCGCGGTGCAGCCTTTGACGCCGAGCTCGGCCTCGACCGGGTCGAAGTGGCAGTATTGCGTCGGCGTGTACCAGATCAACCGCTGTCCATGAGCCTCGGTCCGGCTCTGTACGTCCAACAACACCGGAGCCAGCGAGCCCTCCGGCAGGCCGGAGCCGACTTCGGCCCCGTGCCCGGCGTGGATCAAGGCATTGCAGCCGATCGTCGGAACGCCGACTTCGGCCAGGAAGTCGATCGTCTCACCGATATGCCCGACGTTGTCGGCGAGCAGCGTCGTGTTCGTCATAACGAACAAGCCGCCTTCCAGCGCATTCCGGATTCCGGCGACCGTTTGCCGCCAGGCCCCGCGAGCCCCCACCATCCGATCGTGGACGTCCTCCCGACTCGATTCGAGCGTGATCTGGACGTGGTCGAGGCCGGCGGCGGTCAGCCTCCGCACGAAGGCGGCGTCGGAAAGGCGGCGCCCGTTGCTGAGCAACCCGACGATGTGACCTAGGCCGTGGCTGTGGGCGACGAGCTCGGGCAGGTCGTGGCGCAGCGTCGCCTCGCCGCCGGTAAAACAGATGTGGGGGACGCCGACGGCCCACAGACGGTCGAGGATCGTCCGCCAGTCCTCGGTGAGGAGCTCGGGATAGGTGCGGGGTCGGGCGTTGTAGCAGTGCGCGCAAGCGTCGTTGCAGCGATACGTCAGCGCCAGGTCCATGCGGTAGGGAGATTCGGGGATCTCGGAGAACGGGGCGATGACCTCGAGATCCAGGTCGTGCACCGGGCAGACCGAGTCCGGGTCGAGGAGACCTTCCAGATCGGCGCGAAAGGCGGCCAGATCGCGAGCCAGCCGGCGATGGTCGGCGCGGAAGACGCGTGCCAACCGGCGCACCGCATCCTCGGCGGGGAGTTCCGAGAGGACCAGGCTGGCCATCAGCGCCGCCGTCGGATTGAGGCGGTAGACCTGATTGGCGTTGACGAAGAGCTCGGCCCTCCCGTCGGCGGCGCGGCGCAGGTGGATCGTCGCCGAGCCTCGCGGCGTCACGCGGCGATAGACCTCCAGCGGCTCGCGGGCGCCGGCGGATGTGCGCCCCGGCAACCAGCTCATCTTCCACCCCCGGCACACGCGCAGGCGCACCCGGCGCAGGCGCAGGCACAGGCGCA
>Ga0209751_10002357_pt1 | contig 18989 bp, 17 predicted proteins | sample RifCSP13_1_FD_184019 | JGI IMG/M metagenome (GOLD analysis project Ga0209751, IMG submission 184019) | Soil microbial communities from Rifle, Colorado - Rifle CSP2_sed 13_1 (SPAdes) (version 2) | ecosystem: Environmental > Terrestrial > Deep subsurface > Rock core/Sediment | place: Rifle... | reverse complement strand
CGAGCGACGGTCGGGCGGCGGGCTTCGCGCAGCATGGCTCGTCACGCGAGGGGCCGCACTACCTGCGCTTCCTGGTCCGCGACGGGAGCGACGGGGCCGCCTTCCTCGAGGCCGTGCTGCACGCGGCCGGCGCGGACGCGGCCGCTGCGGGGATGCTGGCCCCGGTGCGAACATATGAGGCGATGGGACTGCGGGCTGCCGAGGCGGTAGGCTTCAGCGCGATCGGCCGGGTCAGCCTGTTGGTCCGTGACGTCCCGGCCGGCGTGCGCCGTCCGGCCATGGTGCCCGCGGTATAGATGAGGCTGCCGATGACCTCGCGTGAGACGACCGACGACCTCGACGCCCTGATGGCCGCGCTCCCCGATGAGATCGTGGAGCGGCTGCGCTCGTTCGCGGCACGCACCGACCTGCTGGAGGTGGTGCTCGACCTGGGCCGCCGCCCCGAGGCGCGCTTCGTCCATGGCGAGGAGGAGCTGCTCTCCCGCGAGGTGACCGAGGCCGATATCGCCCACGTCATCGATCACATCGGTGCCTTCGGCGACGACAACCGGGCCGGGATCGAGCGCACCCTGCATCGGATCAGCGCCATCCGCAACCGGGCCGGCAAGGTGGTGGGGCTCACCTGCCGAATCGGGCGGGCCGTCTTCGGGACGATCGACATCATCCGCGACATCGTCGAGGACGGGCGGAGCGTCCTGCTGCTGGGGCGGCCGGGGGTCGGCAAGACGACCATGCTGCGCGAGGTCGCCCGCGTGCAGGCCGATGACCTGCGCAAGCGCGTGATCGTGGTCGACACCTCCAACGAGATCGCAGGCGACGGCGACATCCCGCACCCGGGGATCGGTGATGCGCGGCGGATGCAGGTCCGCACCCCCACCGAGCAGCACGCGGTCATGATCGAGGCGGTCGAAAACCACATGCCCGAGGTGATCGTCATCGACGAGATCGGGACCGAGCTGGAGGCGGCCGCGGCGCGAACCATCGCCGAGCGCGGCGTGCAGCTGGTGGGCACGGCCCACGGCAACACCCTTGACAACCTGATGCTCAACCCGACCCTGTCCGACCTGGTGGGCGGCATCGCGCCGGTGACCCTGGGCGACGAGGAGGCGCGCCGCCGGGGGACGCAGAAGACCGTCCTCGAGCGCAAGGCGCCGCCCACCTTCGACGTGGTGGTCGAGATCGTGGAGCGCGACAGCGTGATCGTGCATCGCAACGTGGCCGAGACGATCGACGCCATCCTGCGCGGCCACATGGTCCCGCCCGAGGCCCGCTGGCGCGCGGACGGCGCGGTCAAGCGCGCCGTCAAGTACGACTACCGGATCAGCGAGACGGCCGCCGGCAACCCGACCTTCGCCCCGATCGAGCCGACCGGCGGCTATGGCGCGTTCGGACGCAGCCGGGGTGGTGGCGCCGGCTCCGGCTTCGGGCTGCGGCCCGTGCCCGGTCGCGCCGCGAACGGCGGCGCTGAGGCGCGCGGACTGCGCCCGCTGCCCGGCGAGCGCCTGGCCGGCGAGCGCCTGGCCGGCGCCGACGAGGAGCCGACGCCCCGGATTCCGGCTCCGCGCCCCGGTGGCGGCCCGCGATCGCAGCGCCCGATGAGCCTGTTCGGGTTCGGCGTCAGCCGGAAGGGGCTCGAGCAGGCGGTCCGCGAGCTGGGGCTGCCGGTGACCGTGGCCCGCGACCTCGATGAGGCCGACGCGGTGGTGACCCTCAAGAACTACTACCGCCGCAAGCCGCCCGCCCTGCGCGAGGCCGAGTCGGGCGGGATCCCGATCTACGTCCTCAAGACGAACACCGTGCTCCAGATGGAGAGCCTGCTGGCCAGCCTGTACGAGCTGGAGGCCGATCCGTCGGTGGCGGCGCTGCGCGAGACGGCCGAGGCGATCGGCCTGGTCCAGGCAAATGGCCGTCCGCTGGAGCTGGCGCCCCAGAACGCGTACGTGCGCCGGCTGCAGCACCAGCTGGCCGAGCGCAATAACCTGATGAGCCGATCTCGCGGCACCGAGCCGAACCGCCGGGTGGAGCTGCTCCCCGACGAGGGACGGGCATGGCGGTAGCCGGGTGAGGCCCGCGCCGCGCCGCGGCCGCTTCATCACCCTGGAGGGGCCCGACGGCAGCGGCAAGACGACCGCCGCGCGTCACCTGGCCGAGTGGCTCCGCTCCCGGGGCGAGCCGACGGTCCTCACCGGCGAGCCGGGCGGCACCCGGCTCGGCGAGGAGGTGCGCCGCCTGGTCCTCCACTCGCGCGGCGTGACCGACGACCTCGACCCGCGCGCCGACGCGCTGCTCTTCGCCGCGGCCCGCGCCCAGCACACCGCGCGGGTCATCCTGCCGGTCCTGGAGCGCGGCGACCATGTGGTGTGCGCCCGCTACCTGGACTCGTCGCTGGTGTACCAGGGGGCGGCCTACGGGATCGACGCCGGAGAGATCCGCCACCTCCAGCGCTTCGCGACCTACGACACGCTGCCCGACCTGACGGTGCTGGTGGACGTGCCGGTGGAGGTCGGCCTGGCCCGCAAGCGGCGCGGCCCGTGGAATCGCTTCGAGGACACGCAGGGCGTGGCCTTCTTCGAAACGGTCCGCCGCGCCTACCTGGAGCTCGCCGCCGCCGAGCCGGAGCGCTACCGGGTGGTCGACGGGTCCGGCAGCGTGACCGACACCGACGCGGCGATTCGCGCCGCGGTGGAGCCGCTGATCTTCCCTCGCCCAGGGTCACAGCCTCCCCGCGCTTGACGCGCGCGGCTCCGATTCCGCCTCGCGACCGGGGACGGGTGGCCCCCGGTTGCGCTCCTGCCCCATAATCGGCCTGCAATGAAGCTGGTGATGGCCATCGTCCACAACGAGGACGCCTCGACCCTGGTCGATGCGCTGCTCGAGCGCGAGTTCCGCGCCACGCGCTTCAACTCGTCGGGCGGCTTCCTCAAACAGGGCAACGCCACGATCCTGGTGGGGGTCGAGGACGACCAGGTCGAAGCGGCGCTCGAGATCGTGAGCGCCAACTGCCACTCGCGCAAGCAGTTCGTCAACCCGATGCCCCCGATCATGGAACCTGGCGAGTTCTACATGCCCTACCCGGTCGAGGTCGAGGTCGGTGGCGCGACCGTCTTCGTCCTCCCCATCGAGCGCTTCGAGCGCCTGTAGGCGCGGACCGAGCCGATGGGCCCGGTGACGCGCGCCTGGATCGACGACCTCTCCGCCCTCTCACCCGATGTCGTCGCCGTCCGGCGCCTGATCGGCTCCGACTACCGATCCGCGCGGCGAGAGCTGCGCCGTCGGGCCGGACCGGGGAGCGCGGCCGCCGTCCTTGCCCAGCAGGAAGCGGTGGCCGATGCCCTGGCCGCGGTCCTGGCCGAGATCCCCGACGAGCTGCTCCGCGCGCCCGGCGGCGAGGAGGACTGGAACGTGGCCCAGGCCTTCAGCCATACCACCGGAGCGCGGCGCGGCCTGGCGCGGGCCGGGGCGCTGGCCGCCCGCGAGGAGTGGCCGGTCGAACCGCCGAAGGTTGTTCCGGGCGTCCCGGGGGCGGCGGATGCGTCGCGGGAGGCGCTCCTCGCCCTGCTCGACAAGAGCCGCCGCTCGATGGCCGAGTCGGCGGCCGCGATCGCCGGCCACGAAAGCGATCCGTGCCCGCTGGACCACCCGCTGATCGGTCGCCTTCGCTGCGGGGAGTGGCTCCTGTTCGCGGGCGTCCACGACCTCATGCACCTGGAGCAGCTCCACCGCCTGGCGGACGCGGCCGGCTGACGTGTCCACCAGCAGCCGCAAGCGCCCCGCCGCGCTGATCCTGGTCGTTCAACCCGCGCCGGCCGGCGACCCGACCGAACCGGCGTTCGGGAGTTACGCGGCGGTCGCCAGCGCCGGTCAGCGCATCCTCTCCGCCGAGCTCTCGCGCCGGTTCGGGAGCGCGGGAGCGGCCGTCGCCCCCCTCGCCCCGGTCGCACCGCTCGCCGGCGAGGCGTTCCACTGGGGTCGCTGGTTCGCGGCCAGCGCCCGCGCGGCGCTCGCCGAAGCCGGCGACCGGTCGGTGGACGCCATCGGCTACGCGGGGGCCGGCAGCCTGGCGCTGGCAAACGACGCGCTCCTCGACGAGCTGGCCTCGCCCATCGCCGGCGAGGTGGTGGCCAACAACCGGTACAGCGCCGATGCGTTCGTGGTCGCGGGGGACCTGGACGCGGCCCTCACCGCGTTGGCGGGATGCTCCACCGATAACGCCGCGGTGCGCTGCCTGGAGGCTGCCGGCTTCGGGGTGCGTGACCTGTCGGCACAGCCGTGGTCGCGCTTCGACGTCGATACGCCACTCGACCTGGCCCTGTTGCGGATCGGCCTGCGGCTGCCGGCCGCGCGCCTGCCCGACCCGGGCCTGCGTACCTTCCTGGAGATGGCGACGCTGCCCGGCGGACGAGGCCTGGAGATCGCCGACCTGGATGCCTTCGGCGAGGTGGTGCGCAACCGGGAGCGCCAACTGGTGGTCGCCGGACGCCTGCCGTCGGCGACGTGGGCCTACCTGGAGACCGAGGCCGCCTGCCGGGTGCGCTGCTTCGTCGAGGAGCGCGGGATGCGGGCCGCGCGCGACCTCGCGCCTCGCTCGCTGCTGGCCGATTGGATCACTCGTCTCGGCCCGGCCGACCTGGTCGGGGAGCTGGCCTCGCTCGGCGACGCCCTGGTCCTCGATACACGGGTCCTGATGGCGACCCTCGGCGGGTCGTCGGACGCGTCCGCGTGGCCTCCGGCCGAGGAGCGCTTCGCCTCCGACTTCGGGGATGCGACCGGCATCGCCACCACCTGGCTGCGCGAACTGGTCGAGGCCGCCGCCCGAGCGCCGATCCCCGTCCTGCTGGGCGGCCACGCCCTGGTCAGCGACGGGCTCCGCGTGCTGGTGGACGCTGCGTGGCTGGGCCACTAGGCGCGGGTATGCCTAGGAGAATCTAATCGCGCACCAATCGGGCCGAGGCCGGTCGATCGGCTGCTGATCACCAGCAGCCATTCCCAGGTGAATCAGCCGGCGCACGACACCGCCGGCATGCTCTGGGTCATTCACGCATGAATCGGCCGGCGCACGACCGAGCCCCCGCTCGCCAAGTCATTCCCAGGAGAATCGGCGCCGGAACCTGGAGGGCCGGCCGGGGCATCGCACGCCTCCCGGTTTCGGCGATCGGACTGCTAGACTGACGGAGCGACCCACCGCCCGAGCACGGCGGGCGTCGCCGTGAGTTCAGACACCCAAAGGCCGCGGACGGCATCCGTCGCCCGCAGCCGTGCAGATCGAGAGCAGGCGTGGATCAGACCGGACTGTTGTACGTCCTCGGCTTCGGGTTCGCCGCGACGACCTTCGTCTTCGGCACGATGGCCTTCTCGTGGCTGGTCACCCATCGACGCCGCCGTCCCCAGAAGGGGCTGCCCTACGAGTGCGGGATCGACACCATCGGTGACACGTGGTCCCGCTTCGGGCTCGCCTTCTACCTCTACGCCTTGCTCTTCGTGGCCTTCGACGTGGAGATCATCTTCGTGTACCTGTGGGCCATCACGGTGCGGGCCATCGGCACCCAGGGGATCGTGCTCGTCGGGCTCTTCCTGGGCATCCTGCTCTTCGGTGAGCTGTACGCCTGGCGCAAGGGAGATCTGAAATGGCAGTAGACGCGCCTCGGCCGGCCGCCGTGCCGGCCTCTCGGCCGGCCGCCGCGCCGGTCTCGCAGCCGGCGCCAGCCGACGCCGCAGCCGCAGCCAACGCCCCTGCGCGGATCATCATCCCGGACCAGGCCGGCGACGACCCGCTGCTGGCCGAGTTTGGGATGGAGGAGCACCCCCAGGGCGGCTTCCACGGCCTGCTGGAGGTGATCCCCACCCGCGCCGACTGGGTCCTGGACCTGATCCGCGCCAACTCACTCTGGCCGCTGCTGTCAGGCCTGAGCTGCTGCGCCATCGAGATGATGAGCACCGCCACCAGCAAGAACGACATGGATCGGTTCGGCATGTTCCCGATGCGAGCCTCGCCCCGCCAGGCCGACGTGCTGATCGTGGCCGGCACGCTGACGACCAAGATGGCCGGGCCGCTGGTCCGCCTGTGGGAGCAGATGCCCGAGCCCAAATGGTGCGTGGCGATGGGCACCTGCACCACCTCGGGCGGACGCTTCAAGCGCAGCTACAGCGTGGTGCAGGGCGTCGACCGGATCATGCCGGTGGACGTGTACGTGCCCGGCTGTCCGCCCCGGCCGGAGGGGCTGATCCACGGGATGATGCGGCTCCAGGAGCTGGTCAAGCAGCGCCGCGGCGAATGGCCGACCTATGTCGACCGCGGTCCCCAGCGGGTCGCCTGGGAAGGAGACGTCCGCTGACCGCCCCCGCCAGGGCAGGCGCGCTGGTTCGCCTCCTCCTGGACCGCTTCCCTGACCTCGCGCCCAGCCTGTGGACCGATGCCGACACCGTGGAACTGAGCATCGACGGCGCCCGCAACGCGGAGCTCCTGGCCCGGCTGCGCGACGACGAGGAGCTGGCCTTCACCTACCTCGCCGATGCGGCCGCGGTCGACTACGGGGTCGATGCCCACTTCGAGGTGGTCTACCACCTGTACAGCACACGGCATCCCGCCTGGCTGCGGGTGCGGGCCCGGGTGGACCGCGCCGACCCGCACCTCCCCAGCGTCACCCACCTGTGGAACGGGGCGATGTTCCACGAGCGGGAGATGTACGACATGATGGGGATCGTCTTCAACGGCAACCGCGACCTGCGCCGGATCTACATGTCGCCCGATTACCGCTCCTTCCCCCAGCGCAAGGACTTCCTGCTGCCCGATGACGCGGCCGACTCGCCCGCCGCCGGCGTGAATCCGCTGGAGCGCCCCGAGACCTGGGACCTGGCCCGCTTCGCTGCCGGCGAGGGAGCGCAGGCCGGCCGGGAGGGACCGGCGTGACCGCCAAGACGCGGATCCCCGACCCGATTGAGCTCGACCGTGCCGAAGAGGCCCGGCTGCGAGCCTCTGCCGGGCTGGCGCCGCCCACGGCGACGCCGGAGTACGCCGGCTTCGACACGGTGGCGATCCCCGACCGACCGCCGGTCACCGACCGCGAGAAGGAGGTCTACACCCTCGACGAGGGCGAGATGCTCTTCAACATGGGCCCCCAGCACCCCTCCACCCACGGCGTGATGCGCCTGGTGGTCAAGGTCCGCGGCGAGATCGTGGTCGACATCGATCCGGTGCTCGGCTACCTGCATCGGGGCATCGAGAAGCTGTGCGAGAACGCGACCTACACCACGGTGATGACCTACGTCGACCCGATGGACTACATGTCGGCGATGCACAACGAGCACGCCCCGGCGATCGCCTTTGAGAAGCTGATGGGGATCACCCCGCCGCCGCGCGCCGAATACATCCGGGCCCTGGTGATGGAGCTCAACCGGGCCTTCAGCCACGGCCTGATGATGGGCTTCCTGGCGCTTGACCTGGGCGGGCTGACCCCGATCCTGTACTCGTTCATCAACCGCGACGAAGTGGTCGACCTGCTTTCGTCGATCAGCGGACAACGGATGCTCTTCAATTTCCTGCGCGTGGGCGGGGTCAACTGGGACGTCAGCGACGAGTTCATCAGTCGCCTCTCGACCTGGCGGGCCAAGACCGGCCACACGGTCGGGCTCAGCGAGAAGCTCATGACCGAGAACGAGATCTTCATCCGCCGCACCAAGGGGATGGGCGTGCTGAGCGGGGAGCAGGCGGTCTCGCTGGGCGTCAGCGGCCCGAACCTGCGCGCCTCGGGCGTGCCGTTCGACGTGCGCAAGGCGCACCCCTATTCGATCTACCCCGAGCTCGAGTTCGAGGTGATCACCCACGAGGCCGGTGACGTGTACGCCCGCTATCTGCAGCGGGTGGCCGAGTTGAAGCAGAGCCTGCACCTGATCGACCAGATCGTGGACCGGATGCCGCACGGGCCGGTGCAGGCCCAGGTGCCCGGCATCATCCGCCCCAAGCCGGGGCGAGCCTACGCCGCCGTCGAGTCGCCGCGCGGCCTGTACAGCGTGTACGCCATCAGCGACGGTGGGCCGAACCCCTATCGGTTCCGGATGCGCGACCCGTCGTTCATCAGCCTGCAGGCCATGCCGGTGCTGATGCCGGGGCGGCTGATCGCCGACACGATGGCGATCATGGCCAGCCTGGACCCGATCATGGGCGGGGTGGACAAGTAGATGGACTGGGACCTGCTGCTGGCCATCGGCCGCTTCCTGCTGGCCACCATCCTGCTCCTGCTGCTCACCGTGCCAACGGCGTTCATCGTGGGGCAGATGGAACTCAAGATCATCGCCCAGATGCAGCTGCGCTACGGACCCAACCGGGTGGGTCCATGGGGCATGTTCCAGAGCACGATCCACGGCTTCAAGATGCTGGCCAAGGAAGACCACATGCCCGACCGGGCGGACCGGATCACGTTCACCCTGGCGCCATGGATGGTCTTCATGGCGGCGGCCATGAGCATGCTGGTGATCCCGTTCGGACCGGGGCTGGTGGCGTTCGACTCGAAGATCAGCGTCATCTACTTCTTCGCGATCATCGGCCTGTCGGTGGTCGGGATGCTGATCGCCGGGTGGGCGTCGTACAACAAGTACTCGCTCCTGGGCGGCCTGCGCAGCGCCGCGCAGATGGTCAGCTACGAGATCCCGCTGACCCTCTCGATCGTGGGGCTGGTGGTCCTGACCGGGTCGCTCTCGTTCACCGAGATCGTGGCCTGGCAGGCGGAGCACGGCTGGGCCTTCGTGTGGCAGCTGATCGGGTTCCCCATCTTCCTGATCGCCGCAGCGGCCGAGATCAACCGCACCCCGTTCGACATGGTGGAGGCCGACAGCGAGATCGTGGCCGGGCCCTTCACCGAGTACTCGGGGATGCGCTTCGGCTTCTTCTACTTCGCCGAGTACGTGGCGCTCTTCATCATGTCCTCGATCCTGGTCACCCTGTTCTTCGGTGGGTGGCTGGCGCCGTGGCCGCTGCCGGCCCAGCTCGACGGCTTCGCCGGGGCGCTCTACGGCCTGTTCTGGTTCTTCCTGAAGACCTACCTCTTCGTGCTGGTCGCGGTCTGGGCGCGGACGACCCTGCCGCGGGTGCGGATCGACCAGCTGATGGGCATGGCCTGGAAGGTCCTGCTGCCCCTGGCCATCGTCAACCTGCTGGTGACCGCCGCCGTGGTCCAGCTCCTGGAGCTGTAGGAGCGACCGATGAGAATCCCCGGCTCCGGCATCGCCAAGGGCCTGGCCGTCACCTGGCGGGCCCTCTTCTCGCCCAAGGAGACGCTTCAGTACCCCGATGAGCGGCCCCAGATGGCCGAGCGCTGGCGCGGCCGGCTGGACCTGATCTACGACCCGTTCGGCGAGCACAAGTGCGAGGTCTGCTTCCAGTGCGCCCAGGTCTGCCCGGTCGAGGCCATCGACATGAGCGGCTTCGATTCGCAGGGCAACCGGATCCGCTACGGCCTGCCCGAGATCTACGACGAGCGCAAGGATCCGAACGCCTTCCGGCGCGCCGGCCTGGCGGCGCGCCCGATGCGCAACGCCGCCCGCTGGGACGAGGCGGTCGACGAGCCGTGGGTGCGCGGCGTGGTCGACGGCTTCGGCGGGCGAGCGGAGGCGCTGGTCGCCATATTCGGCGCGGTCCAGGAGCGCTACGGCTACCTCCCCGAGCGCGCGCTGCGGGTCATCTCCGACCGGATGGTGATCCACTGGGCGCAGGTCTTCGGTGCGGCGGGGCTCGGCGGCTTCCGACTGCTGCCGGCCGAGGGGCACCTGGTCACGGTCTGTACCTGCGCCGCCTGCCGGCTGGCCGGCGGCACTGACCTGCTCGCGGCGGTGAGCGCCGACCTGGGCATCGGCCCGGGCGAGGCGACCCCCGACGGTGCCCTCAGCCTCGAGACGAGCGAGGAGGTGGGCGCTGGCGCGATGGCTCCCGCGCTGCGGATCGACACCCTGGTCTACGGGCCGGTCACCGCGGAGCAGGCCAGGCACCTGATCGATCAGCGACGCAGGGCCGGGGCACGGGCACGTGGCTGAGCCGACCGCCATCCTCTCGCCGCAGATCCGGCTGCTCCCCGGCGGCGAGCGGCGGCTGCTGGCCGGCGTGGGCACGCGCGACCCGGAGAGCCTGCCGGCTGCCCGCCGGGCCGGTGCCTACAAGGGGCTGACGCGCGCCATCAACCGGCTCGGCCCCGATGGGACGATCGCCGAGATCGAGGGCGCCCGCCTGCGGGGCCGGGGCGGAGGTGGCTTCCCGACCGCGGTGAAGTGGCACGACCTGCGGGCCGCGCCCGGCGAACGCAAGATCGTGGTCGCCAACCTGATGGGCGCCGATGTCACCGCCCTCGGCGACCGCGCGCTGGCCGAGGGGGATCCGCACCTCGTCCTGGAGGGGCTGCTGGTCGCGGCCTTCGCCGCCGGCGCCAGCGAGGCGATCCTGGCCGTGCGCCGCGATTGGACGGTGGCCATCGCCCGGCTGCGGGCGGCGGTGGCCGATGCCGAGAAGGCCCGCTTCGCCGGCTACCTGGTGATGGGCACCGACGTCAGCGTCAGCGTGAGCGTCTGGGAGGGCTCCGGGGCGCTGGTCGCCGGCGAGGAGACCGCCCTGCTGGCCGCGCTGGCCGGCGACCGCGGCATGCCGGTGATCCGCCCGCCGTACCCAACCGAGCGCGGCCTCAACGGCGCCCCGACCCTGGTCCACAACGCCGAGACCCTGGCCCACGTCGCCTGGATCCTGCGCCACACCGCCACCGAGTTCCGCAAGCTGGGCACCCCGGTCACCCCCGGCACCCGGCTGGTGAGCATCTCCGGCCACGTCGCGACCCCCGGCCTGGCCGAAGTCGCGATGGGCACCCCGATCGCGGCCATCATCGGGCTGGCGGGGGGTGGCAGCGGCACGACCAAGGCCGCCTTCGTGGGCGGACCCGGCGGCGGCGCCCTGTCGGCCGCCGAGCTGAGCACGCCGTATGACTACGAGCCGCTCCACGCCGCGGGCGCCGGGCTGGGGATGGGCGCTCTGCTGGTGGCCAACACCGAGACCTGCATGGTCGACACCGCCCGCTTCCTGCTCGACTACTCGGCCCGCGAGGCATGCGGCAAGGCGGTCCCGTGCCGGATCGGGACGCGGCGGCTGGTGGAGGCGCTGGATCGCATCCTGGCCGCCACGCCGCGGCCGGACGACCTGGTCCTGCTCCGGGCGCTGAGCCGCAAGATGGCCGACACCGCGCTCTGCAAGCTGGAGGCGCGGGCCCCCGCACCGATGCTCACCACCCTGGATCGCTTCGACGACGAATACCGGGCCCACGCCGAGCGCGGCGAATGCCTGGCCGGCGCCTGCCGCACGGAGCGGGTCGCCCCGCTGCTGGCGCCCCTCGCCGACGGGCTGGCCGGTGCGCCGCTAGGATCGGCCCGGCCATGAGCTTCGTCACCAACGGCAACGGGAACGGCAGGCCGCACAACGGCAAGGGTGCCGCGCCGCTGCGCCCGGAGGACTACGCCCCCATCTGGCCGATGGTCCCCGGCACCGAAAAGATCAGCGTCACGATCAACGGGGAGCAGGTCGCCGCCGAGGAGGGCCAGACCATCCTGCAGGCCTGCCGGGTGCTGGGCGTCGAGGTGCCGACCCTGTGCTACGAGCCCAAGCTGGCGCCCTACGGCGCGTGCCGGATCTGCGTGGTCGAGGTCGAGGGGCGCGAGGGAACGCCGATCAGCTGCGGCACCACCATCGAGGAGGGGATGGTCATCACCACCCACTCCGAGCGGGTGATCGAGAACCGCCGGATGGTGCTGGAGCTGATCTTCTCCGACCACGACGCGTACTGCCTGCCGCCCTGCCAGTTCAAATGCCCCACCCGGGTCGACATCCCCGGCTACCTCAAGCAGAACAGCCTGGGCAACTGGGAGGAGGCGACCCGGATCCTGAAGCGCTCGCTCCCCTTCCCCGCCATCCTGGGTCGCGTCTGCCCCGCGCCATGCGAGACGCACTGCCGCCGCGAGGAGGTGGACACCGCCATCGCCATTCGCGACAGCCACCGCTACTGCGCAGACCGGGTGCTCGAGGTGGACGCGCCGGCACCCACGCCATGGCCCAAGGAGACCGATTCGGGGCGGCGGGTGGCGGTCATCGGTGCCGGGCCGGCCGGCATGACGGCGGCCTACTACCTCCAGCTGCGCGGCCACCACTGCGACGTGTTTGAGGCCGATCCCGAGCAGGGCGGCATGCTGCGCTACGGGATCCCTGAATATCGCCTCCCCAAGGCCTGGATGGACCGCGAGCTGAACCACGTCTGGGAGCTGGGCGCCACCTTCAAGCCGAACATGCGCCTGGGGCGCGACTTCCACATCGCGGACCTGCTGGCACAGGGCTACGACGCGGTCTACGTCGGCATCGGCTGCTACAACGCCAACGAGATGGGGATCCCCGGCGAGGACGGCGACGGGGTGGTCAACGCCCTGGAGAACCTCTACAACAGCACCCGCGGGATCGAGGTCCCGGCGCTGCGCGGCGCCAACGTGGTGGTCATCGGGGGCGGCTTCACGGCCATCGACTGCACCCGGACCAGCATCCGGCAGGGCGCCGGGCAGGTGACCCTGGTCTATCGCCGCGACCTCAAGGACATGCCCGCCCAGGACGAGGTCCACGAAGCGATCGAGGAGGGGGCGCGGGTCATCTTCCAGGCTGCGCCGGTCCGCGTCGTGACGGACACGGACAACAAGGTGACCGGGGTCGAGTTCCAGCGCATGAAGCTCGGCACGCCCGATGAGAAGGGTCGCCGCCGTCCGGAGCCGATGCCCGGGACCGAGTTCATCGTGGCCTGCGACACCGTGCTGGGCGCCATCGGCCAGGGGCCAGAGCTGTCGTGGATCGAGTCCGAGCCCCCCGAGGTGCGGGAGCAGCTCGAGGTCAGCCGCCGCGGCACGCTGGTAAGCGAGGAGCACATCTTCCGCACCGGGATGCCCAGGGTCTTCGCCTCCGGCGACGTGCGCAGCGGCGCAACCACCGTGGTCGAGGCCATCGGTGAGGGCCGGCGCGCCTCGTATGCCATCGACTACTGGCTGCGCGGCCACGACCTGGACGATCCCCAGGTCCGACGCATCGTGTCCGAGCCGCAGCCCAGCTTCCTGACCATCGTGCCCTTCACCGATGACGTCAAGGAGCCGCGCGCGATCATGGGCAAGCTCGGCGCCGACGATCGCAAGGGGATGTTCAGCGAATACGAGTTCGGCTACACCGGCGACCAGGCGATGGGTGAGGCGGGGCGCTGCCTGCAGTGCACCTGCGAGGCGATCGGCCACTGCGACCTGCGCGAGGCGGCGATCGAGTACGAGACCACCCTCAACATGGCGATCGACGAGCGCTCGATCCAGGACAACCCGTACGTTGGCGTCAACCACGGCTACGGCCGCGACGAGACCCACTCGTTCATCCTGCGCGACTACTCCCGCTGCATCGACTGCGGGCGCTGCGCCCAGGTCTGCAAGGAGATCGTGGGCGCGGGCTGCTACGACTTCATCGGCAAGGGCTTCGACTCGCTGGTCACCACCGCGGACTTCGTGTCGCTGAACGAGACGCCGTGCGTGTCATGCGGCCGGTGTGCGGAGACCTGCCCGGTGGGCGCGCTGATGCCGCGCCCGCGCACCCTGGAGACCTACCAGCTCGACGTGAGCCGCTGCATCTTCTGCGGGATCTGCGCCGATGCCTGCCCGTACGACGCGCTGCGCTGCGGGCCCGAGTTCGAGTTCAGCGAGTACCAGCGCGACCTGCCGATGCTCGACATCCTGGAGATGTCCGACCGGGAGCGACCCACCCGCTAGACCGATATCGGCCTGGGAGTTGATGGGGCGGCCATCCACCTCCTCGGCTGGCTGTCGCAACAGCCTTCGGAGCCGGCCGGCCACCCCTTCTTCTGCGCGCCACAAAGGGTTCGGACGTCTGCCCCGGTTGGCGAGCCCTACCGATACCGGTAGCTTGGGTAGATCTGCACTTCATTGCCACCGTAGGCACCGAACTGGAGGACGATCCCGACCGCGCCGTCATCCAGGATGCAGTTGATCGCGCGGACGCACTCGGCGCGGTGGAGGCGCGATCGGACCCAGGCGACGGGGTCGGTCGGGAACGAGTTTCCGCCGTACGGCAGGCGTACCGACGAGGTCATGACCGCCTCGATGAGCGGCTGATCCAGCGGAAGGGCATTGTCAATCGGGAACGCCCCGACCATGAAGTTCCCGATCGCATCTGGATTCCAGTAGTACGCCTCGAGGTCGATGCGCGTGTTGCCCACTTCTGTCTCGCAATACAGCCCCCAGTAGGTGAGGGGGAAGTCCGGGATGTCCGCCACAAACGACCGACAGGTCATCCCGAGCGTCCCGGCCAGCCGCGTCAGGTCAACGAGGGTCACGCCGGGTAGTGATGCGCTGTCAGGCCATGGCGTCGCGTCCGGTCCCGGTGTTTCGCCGGTAATCGGCGCGGGCGACGCGATCACGGGGAGCGATGCCTCCGGCGCAGGGCGTCGCACGATTGACGGCGGCGAGAGCCATGCGACGGGCTCGGCGGCAACGGCTGACTCTCCGACCACGAGCGCGCCCGTCTCCAACCCGATCACGAACAAGGCCGAGGAGGGGTCGTCGGCCAGCGGTCCTGCAGGTTCCCAATGCTGTCCGTCCGACGAACGCCAGGCCGCGGCGTGATCGGCGCCGTCCCCCACGGCCAGCAGCCCATCACTGACGAGCGCAACCGACGTTGCGCCCCGAACTCCAAACGCCGATGGGAGGTCCACCCGCTCCCAGGCCGACCCATCGGCGCTCGACCATGCCGCGGGACCCGACGGCGTGGTGCCCACGGCCACGAATCGGTCCCCAAAGGCGGTGATGTCGTTCACCACCGCGTTGGGCTCGGCCGGCTCGGCTTGCTGAGTCCAGGTCAGGCCGTCGGTCGACGTCCAGATCAGGCCGTCAGGTCGGCCGTCGAGCTCGCGTCGGGTCGATCCGCCCGCCACCAGCAGCGTTCTGTTCGACGCGACCGCGTTCAGGTGGCCGAACGGAGGGTCACCCTCGAACTCGACCTGGCCCTCGGGTGAGGTCCAGTCGAGGCCATCTGTTGACACCATGACGACCGGACGGCTGTAGATGGCGTCAGAGGTGTACCCGACCGCCACGAACCCCGGCCCCCCGAGTGCCACGTCGGTGATCACGCTTCCGCTCCCGGTTCCCCCATCAGCGTCAACCGAATGCCAGCTCCGCCCGGCATCGGGCGACTGCATGAGGCTGGTGACGGTCCCGAAACCCTGCACCCCTCCGGTTCGGAAGGCCATGAACTGCCCGTCGCGCTCGAAGATCGCGCCGAACCGGTCAGCGTCGTGGGGGCTCGCATCGGGGAGCGCTTGGACCGATGAAGGACTCCATGACGAGCCATCCGATGAATACCACGCCACCGGTGCCGGGCCGCCCGCCTGCTCGGCCAGTGACCCGCCGAGGTGGCCCGTCACGACGATCCCATCTGGACCGCGGTACACGCCCTCGACCAGCAGGTCGCCGGGACCGCCGCGAGGCTGAATCTCCACCTCGACCCAGCTGCTGCCAATGGGCGCGGCTGTCGGTTCCGATGGACCTGACGAGGCGCCGGGCGAGGCGCTCGCGTCGCCGGAACTCGGGTTCGGGCTCGGAGTCGTGCACGCAACCAGGACGGCGGCCAGCAGGGCCACCGTGATGCGGGCCGAGTCCGCTGGTCGAGTCATCGGTCATCCCACCCCTTGTCGGAGTGGAGTCTAGACCCGGCGGATCACGAGGAGGGTCGCGTAGCCCAGCAGCGCGCCGGCGACGTTGACGATCACGTCGTCGATGTCGGCCGAACGGTCGGGGATCACCAGCTGGGCAGCCTCGATCCCGGCGGATAGCAACAGGGCCACGAGCGCGACGCGCCACCATCGGCCCAGGGCGGGAAGGGCAATCGGGCCGAGCAGGCCGAGCGGCAGCAGCAGGCCCAGGTTGCCGAGCGCATTGCGGATCCAGAACCACGAGCCAAGGTTGGCCAAGTAGATGTTCAGCGTGTGGAATGGGATCAGGTTGTCGTCGACCACCTGGCCGGGGAGCGGGTGCGCCGGTTGGAGGGTGAGCACCAGGCCGCCGATCAGCCAGGCGGCCAGGAGGAGGGCGGCGAGCAGGCGCATCGGCCCCCACCATGTCACGTCGCGCCAATCCGTGCCACGCGGCGGAGGCGTCGGGCCCGGCGGGCTGCGCTAGAATCGGTCGCGGCCTCGAGGCAGATCGTTCAGCGGATCGGCGAGGCCGTTTGAGCGCCCGAACCCCTCGACAGGAGCCGTAGCCCTGGATATCAGCACCGTCCTGTTCGTGGTGCTCGCTGCCGGCGTGATCGGCGGTGGGCTGGCCGTGGTCACGCTGCGCAACCTCATCCACTCGGCCGTGGCGATGATGGTCTGCTTCGGCTCGCTGGCCGGGATGTACGCGCTCCTGGGCGCCCCGGTCGTGGCCGCGGCGCAGGTCCTGATCTACATCGGCGCGATCAGCGTCCTGATCCTGTTCGCGATCATGCTGACCCAGGCCGGCGACGCCAACCTGCCGCGCCCCTTCCACCGCCAGCTGCCGCTGGCGGGGCTGGCCGCGCTGGCGCTGGTCGGGATCATCGGCTGGGCGGCCATCGCCACCGAGTGGGGCAACACCAGCGTCGTGATCGCCGCCACCCTGGAGTCGATCGCGACCGCGCTCTTCACCGACCTGGCGCTCCCCTTCGAGCTGCTCTCGCTGCTCCTCCTGGCCGCGATCATCGGTGCCATCTACCTGGCCCGCCGCCCCGAAGAGGACGAGAGGGCCAACTGATGGGCCTGCAGGGCTACCTGATCGTGTCGGCGATCCTGTTCGGGATCGGCGCCTTCGGCTTCCTGGCCCGCCGCAACGCGATCCTGATGCTGATCAGCATCGAGCTGATGCTCAACGCGGCCAACCTGAGCCTGGTCGCCTTCAACGCCTACGACTACTTCGCGGCCGATAACGCCGGCGCGGTCTTCGCCTTGCTGGTGATGGCCATCGCCGCCGCCGAGGCGACGGTCGGCCTGGCCCTGGTGATCGCCATCATCCGCACCCGTCAGACCCCCGAGGTCGACGAGTACTCCGACCTGAAGGAGTAGCGCAACCGATGTCGATCGAGACCCTGATCGCGCTTATCCCGGCGCTGCCGCTGTTCGGGTTCCTGTTCGCCATCTTGGCCGGGGCGCGCCTGGACCGGCTCCCGGCCCACGGCCACGCGGAGCACGGCGACAAGCATGCCGACCACCACGCCGGCCACTCCGGGCACGGCGGCGACCACCGGTCCGATGCGGGCGACGAGTCGGGGATGCGCACCGTTCCGAGCGAGGCGGAGCAGGCCGCCAGCTCGCCCCACGCCGGCCACGCCGACGATTTGGCCAACGCCAACGGGGCGGACGGGGTGATCCCCGCCGAGCTCAACGACGGGCGGGGCCAGGTGGGGCACGTGGTGGAGGGTGGCCCGCAGCCGCGCTATCGCTCGTGGTGGATCCCGGTCGCGACCGTGTTCGGGTCCTGGGTGATCTCGATGGTCGTCTTCGCCGACGTGATCTTCGGCGGAAACGTCCGGCACGTGGTGCTGTACGAGTGGATCGGCTCCGGGGACTTCCGCGTCGAGGTCGCGTTCCTGGTGGACGGTCTGACGGCGATGCTGCTGCTCGTGGTGAGCAGCGTGGGCCTGCTGGTCCACGTCTACTCGATCGGCTACATGCACGGCGACCGGGGGATGTGGCGCTTCTTCGCCTACCTGAACCTGTTCATGCTCAGCATGCTGCTGCTGATCCTGGGCGACAACTTCCTGCTGCTGTACGTCGGCTGGGAGGCGGTCGGCTTGTGCAGCTACGCGCTCATCGGCTTCTGGTACAAGAAGCCCTCGGCCGCCGGTGCCGCCAAGAAGGCGTTCGTGGTCAACCGGATCGGTGACTTCGGCTTCGGGCTGGGGATCATCCTGATCTGGACCCTGCTCGGGACGCTGAACTTCGAAGAGGTCTTCGCCTCGGTCGGCGGGCTGGACCAGGGGGCCGTCACCCTGATCGCGCTGCTCCTGTTCGCGGGGGCGGTGGGCAAGAGCGCGCAGTTCCCGCTGCACGTCTGGCTGCCGGACGCGATGGAGGGCCCCACCCCGGTCAGCGCCTTGATCCACGCCGCGACCATGGTCAACGCCGGGGTCTACCTGGTGGCCCGCGCCAACCCGATCTTCGCCGGCTCGCCGACCGCGATGTGGGTGGTGGCCGTGATCGGGATCTTCACCGCGATCTTCGCCGCCGCCATCGCGCTGACCCAGAACGACATCAAGAAGGTGCTGGCCTACTCGACCGTCAGCCAGCTGGCCTACATGTTCTTCGCGCTGGGGATCGGCGCCTGGGTGGCGGCCATCTTCCACCTGGTCAGCCACGGCTTCTTCAAGGGGCTGCTGTTCCTGGGCTCCGGCTCGGTGATCCACGGCGCGTCGGGTGAGCAGGACATGCGCCACATGGGCGGGCTGCGGGAGCGGATGCCGTGGACCTACCGGACCATGGTCATCGGGTCGCTGGCGCTGGCGGGGATTCCCATCTTCTCCGGGTTCTTCTCCAAGGACGAGATCCTGGGGGAGGCCTTCAACCGCGGCTACACCCTCTTCTTCGCGGTCGGCGTGATCGTGGCCTTCATGACCGCGTTCTACACCTTCCGGATGGTGTTCATGACCTTCCACGGCCGATGGCAGGGTCCGCGCGAGGCATGGCGACACGTCCACGAGTCGGCCCCCAGCCTGGTCTGGCCGCTGATCATCCTGGCCGTGCCGACCACCCTGGCCGGGCTGCTGCTGGGCTGGCCGCCCGAGGGCGGGGCGATCCACCGCTGGCTGGAGGAGGTCTTCGGCGCGGCCGAGGCATCCGGTGCTGGCGCGCTCCCCGGGTCGCTGGTCGCCGATGCGCTGGCCCAGGGTGAGACCCACGGCTTCGCCTTCTTCGGTTTGGGCGGCGGCG